>Ga0137403_10009760_pt1 | contig 10652 bp, 8 predicted proteins | sample CZOMad2_1_16fung_FD_122057 | JGI IMG/M metagenome (GOLD analysis project Ga0137403, IMG submission 122057) | Vadose zone soil fungal communities from Angelo Coast Range Reserve, California, USA - CZOMad2_1_16fungal (Hybrid Assembly) | ecosystem: Environmental > Terrestrial > Soil > Vadose zone... | reverse complement strand
CGTGGTCGGCTCGACCGCGACGCAGTTGATCGGCCAGTTCAAGGTCGATTACGCCATCATCGGCGCGTCTGCGATCGACGAGGAGGGCGCGCTGCTCGACTTCGACTATCGCGAGGTGCAGGTGGCGCAGGCCATCATCGCCAATGCGCGCAGTGTCATGCTGGTCGCCGATTCCACAAAGCTTCGCCGCAGCGCGCCGGTCCGCATCGCCCATATCAGCCAGATCCAGACCTTCGTCACCGACGCGGCGTTGCCGGCGGGCCTCGCCAACATTTGCCACAGCAGAGGCATCGAGGTGATCGAGGCGATGGAAAAGCCGGCGGCGGATATCGATGAGGCGGACACTGAGACCGTGCCGATTCCCTTGCGCCGCGTGTAACGTGGGCCCCCGAAACGTCGAACCGCTCTCCGCTCGTCGCCGCCCGCTAAGGCGCAAAAGCGCGTCGCGCTAAACGCCCAGGCGATCCAGTAACCCGCGGCGCGTGTTACATTCCGGCGAAGCCTCTGAATTGAGATCGCCTTCAAAGGAAGCTGAATGCTGACCGCACCACTCGGAAACGTAGCCGAGCAACGCCGTTTCTTTCCACGCAAGGCGGTGTTTCAAATGGCGCTAACGATTGGCCCTTGGTCGGTTGGCGCGCCACTGCAGGAACTCACGATACAGCGGACCGTCGACACCCGGCGGCGGCCTGCTTTCCATCGAAACGCCTGCCGGTGGGACGGGTGGTGGGACGGGCGATTCCCTCGGAAAGTTGCGGTCGAGCCATTGCTGAGCTCCCTGAAAGCGGGTCCATCCCGCTACGGGTGCCCTCAGCGCCACCTCTGCCCACTTCGGATGGAACGGCGGCTGCTGCAATCGGGCAATTTGTGGGAAAAGCGTATCCACCAGCAGGGAAAGGCGGCGATAGCGGTCGTTGTTCGCAGGCCAATTGTAGGCCGCCAGAACCGCTTCGGCCGCGATCGTATCGACCACTTCGGTGTCGGAAACCAGGTTGGGATAGTCCGCCGACGAAAGCCCGGCCGGTAGGTATTCATCCTGGAGAGACTGCTTGTACTCGACCGGCACCAGGTGCAGGTTTTCATCCCTGATCTGGCTCATCCACTGCAGTGGCTTGCCCTCGACCGCCACGATCGCGTCGACCTCGCCCTTGCGCAGCAAGTCGAGCGCAAGCCGCGGTTCGATGTACAGAAGGTGCGGCTTTATGCCCAGCCGCTCGAAGACGTTGATCGCGGTGACGAAGGTGCTGGAATCCGGCAAATCGACCACCACCGCGCGGCCGTCGAGATCCTTCATGCTGCGGACCTTGCGCGGCGCCAGCACGTGCATTTCCTCATTGAACAGCTTTGCCACGTAGACGAACTGGTTGCGGATGTTGCTCGCAAAATCCTTTCGCTCGAGATAGGCGAGCGTGTCCTTGCGCACGATTCCGGCGTCAACCCCTCGCAAAAGCAGGATGTCGGCGACGGCCTGCACCGATCCGCGGCCGAGGACCGGCAAGACCCTGAGATTCTCGCCATCGTCGAGCACGGAGGCGAGGTCGGAGCCGATCTGGGCATAGGTGCTGCTGAACGAGCCGGTCATCAGGCTCACGGTGTTGGCGTTCAGCTTGTTCGCCAGGTCGCGCTTTGCCGTACCGTAATGGAAGATCGTCTTGAAGGATTCGCTGACGCTGCCGGCGTCGACCCCGCTGCGTACCGGTCCGAATTGCTCCCACCGTTCGCCCGTGTACCGGATCATCCGCATCTGTTCGATTGGTGCGTGGTCCCTCGCGCCGGTATCGATCACGATCCCGGGGACCAGCATTGGAAGCGGCAGGCCCTTGAGCGAGCTGGCCTGCCGCATGATGTTTTCGCGGGACAGATCATCGCCGCATCGCGTCAGGACCTCAACCATCACCTTGGCGAGCACATAACTCGTAACAACCAGACTGTTCGCCTTGCTTGCGCTTGGAATATATCGATCCACAAACGCGGCCCAGTCACGGTAAACCGGATCATTGGCGACCAGCGGATCATCACCCTCCAACGCGACACTCGCCGAAAGCAGTCCTTCCGCATCGCGCAGGCCCGCCGCCGGTACCACGGCCGAGATCATCTTTGATGCCGAGGAAACGATGTGTAGCGGCTTCCACCCGAGTTCTGCGGTTCGTTTGATCGCCATGCCGGTGAATTTCGGGGTCGTCGCGTCGAACAATATGTCGGCGCCCGAGGCCTTTAGCTTGGCTATCAGCGGCTCGATGGTGGGGTCGGTGACCTTGAACGGAATCTCGGCCACGATCGGAATCTTGCCGCCCAGCCCATCCTTCAGGCCCTTGACGTGGTCCTTGCCGAAGCCGTCGTCCTGATAAAGGATGGCAATCTTGCCTTGCGGATAATTCTCGAGCAGATATTGCGCGTAGATGTGCGCTTCGGTCTCATAGCTGGGCGTGTAGGCCATGCTCCAGGGGAACTCGTTCGGATGGTCCAGCATCGACGATCCCGAAATGGAAAACAGTTGTGGAATCTTGTTTGTGTTCAAATAGGATTGAACAGCTGCGTTTTGTGCCGTGCCGACGCTGGCAAACATGAAGAGGACCCGGTCCTCCTCGATCAACTTGTGGGTCAGTTCCACGGTCTTGGCTGGGTTGTACGTATCGTCGTACGATATGAACTTTATCCTGCGACCATTGACGCCGCCCTCGGCATTGACCTTGTCGAAATAGGCGGAAATTACTTTGCCGACCACACCGGCGGCGCGAACCGGACCAGTGTAGTCGATCGTGTTGCCGATCCGGATCTCGTCGGTGCCCGGTCCAGCCGCAGAAGCAGGCTCAAGCGTTGCCGAAGCGGCCATGGAGGCGAGGATCAGTGCTACGGCAGCCTTCCGCCGTTTTGAGGTAGGCGGCCTATCGATGGGTTTGTTGGCTGTCCATAGTCCTGGTTTCCCCGTCTTTCGAACTGTCCCTGCCCACATCGTTTCTTCCCCAAGAGTTTCTTCCCCAACAGTCGTGGTATTTTGTTTTTTGGCGCCTTTTTTTTGGGCGCCTTTTACTAGAACAACCTTAAATTCAAATAAAGTGGCGATACTAACTCGACCGAATTGTGTCTCGATTTGCTCGTTTCTGTGTCTCAACCGGTTTGCAAGGCTCGCTATTAAGGTTCGCTGTTGCCGTGTGGTTTGCCGCGCTGGAGGATCCCGCTCGCTTCAGCTCCTTCGGCGCGTAGATCGTGGGCGATGATCAGGCATATCGACGGGGGCCCGTTGCGTGATAGGCGACCGCACGGTTCGAACGACGATCCTGCTTCCGGCTTCTGCGGTATCGAGCTTTCGGCGCAGCATGCGGCAAAAGGCAGGTCCAGCTTGAGCTCTATTGTATCGCTGACGGCTATCAGAGCACACGCGCCGTCGGAGTTCGGCATGTCCTAAAGATTTTCCGTCATGGCCGCGGACGAGGCGTTGGCATCGGCCGATTGGCATTTCGCGGACGTCATCTGCGGCCACGCTCATTGCAAGAACTTTCCGATCGACCTTGATGTTGGTGAGGAAATGTTTGCGAAAATCGATCGCATCCGACCGCAAGGACAACAGGCGAGGCGAGCGCCTGCGACTGATCTTCGCCATCACGAGGTGTTTCAGCAGGAAACCGGCTGGGCTGCTTGTAAGTGTCGTTCGCGTTTGCTAAGCGTTCCGCCGCCGAACATCCGCTGAAGCGGGAATGGAAACGTCGGCGGGAGCCTCGCCTTGCTCGGGCTGATGATGGACGTGCCGTTGCTGACGACGGGCATACTCCACTATGCCGCCGTCGCGCATGGAGAAACCCAGGTAGTTTCGCGCTGCATTGACGGCAGCATCTACCGTTATTCCTATTCCGAAGCCCATGCGCGCTGCAGACGCGTTTCGTCCGCGCTGGTTGCCGGACGATGTCATCTTCGTAAAGACGTTGCCGATGACGGCAAGCGGCAAAATCCGCAAGGCGGAGCTGCGCGACGCTATCGCGGCCGGCGCCTATGGACCCCTTGCGTTGCCGGAGGTTTCGATCGGTGGCACGGGAAACTGAGTATTGTTGCCATCGGATTGAAGAAAAAATCGGGGAGAAACGGATGAGCCGGAAATGCAGGTCGGGTGTGGCGGTCATAGCGACGACGTTGCTGATTGCCGGCGGCGTTTCGGCGGCCGAGAAAAACTACGGACCGGGCGTCAGCGATACCGAGATCAAGCTCGGTCAAACCGTTCCCTATAGCGGGCCAGCATCGGCTTTCTCAAGCTACGGCCGCACCATGACGGGCTATTTCCAGATGATCAACGACGGAGGCGGCATAAACGGCCGCAAGGTCAATCTGATTTCGCGCGACAACGCCTTCAGCCCGCCGAAGGCGATTGAGCAGACGCGCAAGCTGGTTGAAGACGACGGCGTGTTGGCCGATGTCGGTACCGTCGGCACCACGCCCAATGTTGCGATCCAGAAATATCTCAACGGCGCCAAGGTGCCGCACGTCTTTGTATCGGCCGGTGGCCGCCGTTTTGCCGACCCCCAGAATTTCCCCTGGACGGTGCCCATGTATCCAGGGTTCGAGATGGAAGGCAAAACCTTCGGGCAGTACATTCTCAAGAACAAACTCGATGCCAAGGTGGGCGTGCTCTATCAGAATGACGATTATGGAAAGGATTTTCTGACCGGGTTGAAAGCCGCGCTCGGTGAAAAGACCAAGATCGTCGCCGAGGTCGCCTATGAAATTACCGAGCCGACGATCGATTCGCAGATCGTGCGGCTGAAGGATTCCGGGGCCGACGTTCTAATATACTTCTCGACGCCGAAATTCACGGCGCAGGGGTTGCGCAAGGTCAAGGAGATCGGCTGGAGACCGCTGCAGTTCCTCGCGAGCCCGACCAACTCGGTCAAGACGGTGCTGGAGCCGGCCGGCTTCGACAACGCGCAAGGCATCATCACGACGCAATTCACGAAGCAGGCGGGTGACCCGGCATGGGCCGGCGATGCCGAGGTGAACGAGTACGTCGAGTTCATGAAGAAATGGGTACCGAACGACAATCCCGGAGACTTCGTGGCGCTGTCCGGCTACGTCATTGCCCAGGGAATTGCGCAAGCCATCAAGCAATGCGGCGACGACCTGACACGGGAAAACCTGTTGAAGCAGGCGACCAGCATGAGGGGACAGCGCTTCAAGATGATGTTGCCGGGAATCCGGCTCAATACGACAGCTGAGGATTACGCGCCCTATCTAACGCTGCGGATGGCAAGATTTGAGGGCTCATCCTGGAAACTGGTCGACGAGCCGGCAATGCCGGCATCGTCGAAGTGACAGGGATCTGTTCAGTTATCGGCCTCAACGGAGGGAAATGAAGCAGTTTACCGAAGACCAGATCGTCTTTCGCGGCACCTCAGGAAAATTCATAAAAGAAGCCGCGCCGATTGCGGAAGAGGACGACCGCAAGCATCGGTTTCCAGCGGAGCTGGTGCCGAGCGCACTCCTCGTCATCGACGCCAAGTTCGCGAGCGGTTTAAGCAAACCGCTCGTACGGCGGATGCCTGCTAGAATCAGCGTCAGGCGGAGTATAACTGGAGGAGGCAAGCCAAACCGAAGCGGCTTCGTGCGGCCGCGCCCCGCCTCATCCTCAAGTCTGACGCCTCAGTTCCCCGTTTTCATTTGCTTTCGTTTCGGTTTGTGATTACACAAAAATCGAAAGCGAAATCGCCGAAGTGAAGGGCGAGCGCCGGGGGAAGTGCCAGTTGGACCGGATTTTTGACCTCGCGATCATCGGCGGCGGCGTCAACGGCTGCGGCATCGCGCGCGACGCGGCCGGGCGCGGAAATACTGTTTTCCTTTGTGAAATGAATGATTTGGCGAGCGGGACATCGTCCTGGTCGACCAAGCTCGTGCATGGCGGCTTGCGCTATCTCGAATATTACGAGTTCCGCCTGGTCCGCGAGGCGCTGATCGAGCGCGAAATCCTCTGGCAGATCGCGCCCCACATCATCCGTCCCTTGCGATTCGTGCTGCCGCACCATGCCGGCCTGCGCCCGGCCTGGCTGTTGCGGCTCGGCCTCTTCCTCTACGACCATATCGGCGGCCGCAACCTGCTGCCGCCGACCCGCTCGGTCGATCTCGCCCATGACGCGGTGGGAAAGCCGCTGATCGCGAACCGCTACACCAAGGGTTTTGAATATTCCGACTGCTTCGTCGATGACGCGCGGCTCGTGGTGCTGACCGCGCGCGATGCCGCCGACCGCGGCGCCGACATCCGCACCCGCACCCGCGCCACCGACATCCGGCAGGCCGACGGGATCTGGCAGGTGACCGTGGAAAACACCCTGACGCAGGAACGCGCGACCATCCGCGCCCGGGTGCTGGTCAATGCCGGCGGTCCCTGGGTCGAGGACGTGCTGAGGTCGGGCGCCGGCGTCAATGCGCGCGCCAAGGTGCGGCTGGTGCAGGGCTCCCACATCGTGGTGCGCAAGCTCTATGAGCACGACCGCGCTTATATGTTCCAGAACGCGGACGGCCGCATCGTGTTCGTCATCCCGTATCAGGATGACTTCACGCTGATCGGCACCACCGACCGCGACTATCACGGCGATCCGTCGCAGGTGAAAGCGACCGCGGAGGAGATCAAATATCTCTGCGACGCAGCCAGCGAATATCTGGCGAAGCCGGTCACCCCTGAGGCCGTGGTGTGGACCTATGCCGGCGTGCGTCCGCTCTATGACGACGGCGCCAACGAAGCCAAGGCCGCGACCCGCGACTATGTGTTCGAACTCGATACGCCGGGCGGCGCGCCGCTGCTGTCGATCTATGGCGGCAAGATCACGACCTATCGGCGGCTCGCCGAGGAGGCGCTGGAGCGGCTGTCGCCGTACTTGCGCAGCGCCAAGGCGCGCGAGGGCTGGACCGGAAAATCGCCGCTGCCGGGCGGCGACCTCGACGTCTCGGCGCTGCCGGCGCTGACCGCCGAATTGCGGCGCAACTATCCATTCCTGACCGAGGAGCACGCGAGTCGTTTGGCGCATGCCTACGGCACGCGGGCGTCGAAACTGCTCGGCAATACAAAATCGCTGGCCGACCTCGGCCAATCCTTCGGCGCCACCTTGACCGCGAGCGAAATCAAATACCTGATGGCGTCGGAGTGGGCGTTGACCGCGGACGATATCGTCTGGCGGCGATCGAAGCTCGGCTTGCGGCTGTCGGCCGACGAAATCGCTGTCATCGACGCCTGGATCGCCGCGCTGAAGGTTCAGCCCGAGGGTTCTCTGCGTGAGGCGGGAGTGCGGCCGTGAGCGTTACGCTAGAGCACGTCACCAGGCTCGTCGATGGTGTTCCCGCCATCCGCGACGTCTCGCTGACGCTCGAGAAGGGCACGCTCTCCGTGCTGCTCGGCCCGACCTTGTCGGGCAAGACCTCGATCATGCGTCTGCTCGCGGGCCTCGACAAGCCCTCGACCGGCCGCGTGCTGGCCGACGGCAAGGATGTCACCGGTATCGACGTGCGGCGGCGCTCGGTCGCGATGGTCTATCAGCAGTTCATCAATTATCCCTCGCTGACGGTCTATGAGAACATCGCCTCGCCCCTGCGGGTGCAGGGCAAGCCGCGCGCCGAAATCGAGAAGCGCGTCGCCGAAGCCGCGAAACTGCTGCGATTGGAGCCGTATCTGGCGCGCACGCCGCTGCAGCTCTCCGGCGGCCAGCAGCAGCGCACCGCGATCGCGCGCGCGCTGGTGAAGGGCGCCGATCTCGTGCTGCTCGACGAGCCGCTGGCCAACCTCGATTACAAGCTGCGCGAGGAGCTGCGCGCCGAACTGCCGCGCATCTTCGAGGCCTCCGGCGCGATCTTCGTCTACGCCACCACCGAGCCGTCGGAGGCCCTGCTGCTCGGCGGCCGCACCGTCTGCATGTGGGAAGGCGAAATCCTGCAGGCCGGCGACACGCCGAAGGTCTACCGCCATCCCGACACCTTGCGCGTCGCACAGGTGTTCTCCGATCCGCCGCTCAATCTCGTCTGCGCCGAGAAGCGCGACGGCGTGATTCAGTACGCCAGCGGCGTCGTGGCCCCGGCGACGGGCCTTTATGCGAAGCTCAACAACGGCGAATATCGCGTCGGCTTTCGCGCCCATCAATTGGAGCTCGCCAACGGGCAGCCCGGCCGCCACGTCTTTCCCTCGACGGTGTCGGTCACGGAAATCACCGGTTCGGAAAGCTTCGTGCATCTCACCCGCGAGGACCTCAACTGGGTGGCGGTGTTGCATGGCGTGCATGAATTCGAGCCCGGGCACGCGCTCGACGCCGTGCTCGATCCCGACAATGTCTTCGTGTTCGAGACCGCGACCGGCCGGCTGGTCGCTTCTCCTGGTACCATAGCGTTTTCAAGCGAAGTGCCCCGCGGTTCGCGTGAAGAAAACGCGTCAAAAAACAAGAGCACTTGAGGGAGATGCCGCATGGCCCGCATTGACCTCGTCGATCTCGCGCATTCCTACGGCGGCAATGACGCTCCGCCGGAATCCTTCGCGCTGAAGCCCGTGACCATGACCTGGCGGCAGGGCGGCGCCTATGCGTTGCTCGGACCGTCCGGCTGCGGCAAGACCACATTGCTCAACCTGATCTCCGGCATCGTCGCGCCCTCGCGCGGCAAGATCCTGTTCGACGGCACCGACATCACGCCGCGGTCGACGCAGAAGCGCAACATCGCGCAGGTGTTCCAGTTCCCGGTGATCTACGACACCATGACGGTCGGGCAGAACCTGGCGTTTCCCTTGAAGAACCGCGGCGTTTCGAAAGCCGAGATCGCCGCGCGCGTGGCCGAGATCGCGCGCCTGCTCGATCTCACGCCCCATCTCAACCGCAAGGCGACGCGGCTGACCGCGGATGCCAAGCAGAAGATCTCGCTCGGCCGGGGCCTGGTGCGCTCCGACGTCGCGGCCGTGCTGTTCGACGAGCCGCTGACGGTGATCGATCCCGAACTGAAATGGCAGTTGCGTTCGAAGCTGAAGGCGCTGCACCGCGATCTCGATCTCACGATGATTTATGTGACGCACGACCAGACCGAGGCGCTGACTTTTGCGGATACCGTCGTGGTCATGCATGACGGTCGCGTGGTGCAGAGCGGCACGCCGGCCGAGCTGTTCGAGAAACCCGCCCACACCTTTGTCGGCTATTTCATCGGCTCGCCCGGCATGAACATCGTGCCCGCCGAAGTCAAAGGCCGACAGGCGCGGATCGACGGCCACGTGATCGCGCTCGACCGCGGCTATGACGCGCTGCCCGCGGGCGCGCGAATCGAGATCGGCGTGCGTCCCGAATTCGTCGACGTCGAACAACCGGCGCCGGGACTGCTCTCGGCCAATATCGAGCGGATCGACGATCTCGGCCGCATCCGCTTCGCGCATGTGCGGGTTGGCGACGCGAAATTCGCCGCCCGCGTGCCGCCGGGATTTTCGACCAACAGCAACGTCGCGGGCCTGCGCTTCGACGCCTCGCACGTCCATGTCTACGCCGACAGCCGGCTCGTCGAGGGAGCTGCCTGATGGACAAGACCATCAACCAGAAAGCCTGGTTCCTGGTGCTGCCGGTGTTTCTGGTGGTCGCGTTCTCCGCGATCCTGCCGCTGATGACGGTGGTGAACTATTCGATGCAGGACACCTTCGGCAACAACCAGTTCTTCTGGAACGGCGTCGGCTGGTTCAAGGAACTGCTCGACCCCTCGACCGATCTCGGCGGGCGATTTCTGGCTTCGCTGGCCCGCAACCTGTTCTTCTCGGCCGTCATCCTCGCCATCGAGGTGCCGCTCGGCATCCTGGTGGCGCTGTCGATGCCGCGTGAGGGCTGGACGGTGGCCGCCTGTCTCGTGATCCTGGCGCTGCCGCTGTTGATTCCATGGAACGTGGTCGGGACTATATGGCAGATTTTCGGCCGGCCCGATATCGGCCTGCTCGGCTATACCCTCAACGGACTCGGCTTCAACTACAACTACGTCTCCAACGAGTTCGACGCCTGGGCCACCGTCATCGTGATGGACGTCTGGCACTGGACCTCTCTGGTGGCGCTGTTGTGCTACGCCGGACTGAAGTCGATCCCCGATGCCTATTACCAGGCGGCGCAGATCGACGGCGCCTCGCGCTGGGCGGTGTTCAAGGCGATCCAGTTGCCGAAGATGAACCGCGTGCTGTTGATCGCGGTGCTGCTGCGCTTCATGGACAGTTTCATGATCTACACCGAGCCGTTCGTGGTGACCGGCGGCGGTCCGGGCAATTCGACCACCTTTGTCTCGATCGAGCTGGTCAAGATCGCGCTCGGGCAGTTCGACCTCGGCAAGGCGGCGGCACTGTCGCTGGTCTACAACCTGATCATCCTGATCGTGTGCTGGGTGTTCTACACCGTCATGACCAACGCCGGTGCCGATCGCCCGGCCAAACAGGGAGTCGCATGATGCATTCGATTCCCGGCCGCCGTACCATCATGGCGCTGTTCCTGATTTTCCTGCTGTTGCCGATCTACTGGCTCGTCAACATGAGCTTCAAGACCAATGGCGAAATCGTGGCGACCATGACGCTGTGGCCGCATCAGCCGACGCTGGAAAACTACACCCGCATCTTCACCGACGAGAGTTGGTATTCCGGTTATATCCATTCGCTGAATTACGTCGTGATCAACACCGTGATCTCGATT
>Ga0137403_10009757_pt1 | contig 10653 bp, 4 predicted proteins | sample CZOMad2_1_16fung_FD_122057 | JGI IMG/M metagenome (GOLD analysis project Ga0137403, IMG submission 122057) | Vadose zone soil fungal communities from Angelo Coast Range Reserve, California, USA - CZOMad2_1_16fungal (Hybrid Assembly) | ecosystem: Environmental > Terrestrial > Soil > Vadose zone... | reverse complement strand
CTGCCCGATACTGATAAAGGACGTCCCGACCTTCGCCTCGACGACCTGGTTTTTCGAGGTCTCAAATGTAACGTAGCCGCCTGCGTTCGGGCCTTGCGCGGTGCCCATGCCGCGGTGGACGTCCGCGCCTAAATACACACCGTGCGAGCGGAACCCCGCGTTGAACTTCACCACGAAGTAGCCCTTGAAATGGGGGAGTGCCAGGTCGATCAAATGGGCGTCCATGCGATCGGGGTTGTAGCCGACGATCTCGTGCGCTGCGGTGTCGATGTGCACGAAGCCCGGGGTGTGGGCGCGAGTGGCCTCGACCACGACACTTGGCTTCGAATGCGCAGGAAAGGTGAATCGCAGGAACCCGCAGTGATCCGTGGCTGTGACTTCGGTGCGGATGCGCCGCGACGCCCCGGCGTCCAGCTCGACGGAATAGTAGTAAGGGGTGGTGATCTCGTGCTCGCGCGAAAAGGGAAGCTTGCGCTCCTGCTGCGAGGTCTTGATGGCATCGACCTCGGGTATGAGCGTCACATAGCCATAGTCGCCCATCCAGATTGCAGGCTGATGCGTTCCGATAAACCCCGAGATGGTGTCGTCCTCAAACGCGTAGGAGCTCACGCTGATGCTGTTTTGGCGCGTCTGCGCGGTCCAGTTGGTGGTCCCGAGAGGCGTGGTGACCAACGGCATGGTCCCGCCGTAGTCCGAGCCACCGCCCCCGGTGCCGATGTAAGTGTTGACCCAGTCAACGGGGCTGGCCGCATCCGGCGTGCGCGGCGGGGCGGGCAATGCCACAGCGGTAGCGAGCGCCGCGGCTGCCAGGGCGGCAAACACACCTGCGCTGCGCATTTCAGCCCTTAATCCGCCACGCCTTGCCTTCGAATGCGTTCAAATGCAACCGCAGGCTGCCGTCTGCCCCGATATCCGACATCGGCGCTTGCGGATCGAGGACGTCGATCGCCTTTGCACCCGGCGCCGCGCCGCGAATGGGCACGGCCTCGTTGACCGCTCGATCCCCGAAGTTGATCGCCGTGATTTCAAGTCCCGAGTTCTCCGGCAGCTCGTGCACCAGCACCAGCAGCCCTTTCGCCTGCACGCCGGGTACGTCGGCCAACCGGGCGGCGTACAAATGCAGATCCGCACGCACCTTGAGCAGGCGCGCCAATTGCGAGGCGAACGAGTCGGACTTCTTGAGCTGCTGCGGCAGCGAGCCGTACAGAGCCACGGCGCGCGGCAAACCCGCCGCCGAGCGCATCGCTCCCGGGTTCGAGCCCAGCAGGTCATAGGCGCCGCGGTTGATCCAGCGAGTATCGCCGTCGGCAAGCTGTTCGCGCACCGCCGCCGCCGGCAGGGTGAGCGCTCCGACCAGGTCCCAGCCCGAAAGCGCGAACACACCCGGCTGCATCGCATTGTAGAACGCGAGCAGCAGGTGCAGCCGCTTGATCTTCTCCACGTCCGCTGCCTTCAGCGTGGAGATGTCGCTGAGCCCTAAGGTGGCCGCAATGAGCGTGGCCGTGGTACACGCCACACCGTCGCCGAACTTCAGATTGTAGGGCGCGCGCTCACCCATGAGGCGGCCATACATTTCCCGATGCACCAGGTCGCGTAACTGCTTGCCCGTCAGCTGTGCGCCGCGAAATGGAAAGGACTCGTCCGCGTGGCCGGCGAAGTGCGCGAGTCCCATGGTCAGCTCGTCATGATTCTGCAGAGCGTGAATCAGCCGGGCCGGATCGATGCTGTAGTGGCGCATGAGCTGGAACACGAGGCGCAGGAATTCTGCATCCCCGGTCAGCAGCGCGTCGTCGTAGGCAGGCCGCGTCACGAAGTCGTAGGACAGATCCGGACCACCGTGCGACATCTCGCTCATGTAATCGATTGGCAGCGCGAGCTCCTCGAAAGTAAATCCCCCCAGCTTCCGCACCATGTCGGCGATGAGCTGATTCGCCGTCAGCGACAAGGGATGGCCGGCCCACCAGACCCGTCCATTGGGGTCGCGCTCGATGCCGAGCAGGCCATTGGCATCGAGACGCAGCATTCCGTCCCCGAGTACGCCCAGCTCGTGCACCGCGTCACCGATCACGAGCCGTTCGGCGGCGAATGTCGGGTCAAGCCAGTTCAGCGTGGGTTGACCCTGCTTGAAGTAGTGCAGGTATACCCAGCGGCGCTGCACGCCATCGACGCCCCGCACGACATCCGTGGCGCTCCAGTCCGTGTCCTTGACTCCAGGCTCGTAAAATATCCCGGAATGGAGCTGTCCCACGATGTAGCCCTTGGCCTGCAGGGCGTCCACCGTGGCCGGACTCAAATTGACGGAGTCGTGTCCCGCGGGGACGGGAGGCAGCAATCCCCAGTCGGCAGGGTCGATACGCACCATGTGGTAGAGACCGGGGTAGTCGGCGTACGCCCTTTCGGCCAGGCGGAAGTCGGGTCCCTTGCCGGTGTGCCCCGGAACGATATCGCCGATGACGATAGCGCCATGGGTACGCGCGGCCGCGACAAGATCCTTGTATTGCGCCTCGGTGCCGAACGCCGGATCGATCTCGAAGCTGATGCGATCGAAATTGCCGTCGATGGAGGGCGTATAGGCGAGATCGCGTACGCCGCCCGAGCGCTTCATCGGGCCGGTGTGCATGCCCTGGATTCCGATCGCCTGGAAAGAGCGCCACAGCCGCTCATCGGCAAGAGTGGCCAGGACCGAGATGCCGGAAGACGCTGCGATGGTCGAGGCGGGATAGGCGGTGAACCACACCGACGCCCGCGACACGGCCGCCCGCGGCTGCGGTTTACCGTAAGGGTGCTGCCACTGGACGGCGTTGCCCGAGTAACGCTGCGCCAGCACTTGCGCCTGATGCAGCATCGAGCGCTCTTCGAGCCAGTGAATATAGGCCGTGGCATCGGCAGAGGCCGGCTGCCCGGCGGGGCTCTCGGCTGGCTGGGGCAGGCCAGTGGCGAACGCCGGGGAAGCCGTATATAGAAGTGCAGCGAGGCAGGTCCAGAGACGCTTCATGGTAGTGCGGGGAGTGTGCTGGTCAGAGTCGGTAAATCTCAATACGACATTGCTTCGTTGGTAGCTGCGCGGTTCCGCCTCCCGTGTGCGCGCACTGAGGGTCACACGATAGTGAGATGGCGCAACGGGCTCAAGGGCCGCCCTGAATCTCAGCGCCACGCCACCTCGATCCGGTCCCGGATGGCTCGCCTTGGCAGCGCTACGACCGCCGTTGCCTGCGCGGCATCCCAGGTCCCCGGCCCGAGGGCCTTGCCGTCGACGGATATCGAGGCGGGTTTGTCGGCCGCGTGGATGTGTAGTTCGTATGAACGTGCCGGCAACTGGCCCTGAAATGAGCCCCGGGTGGGTTCGATGACGAGATGGTGGAGGCCATTGCTATCCGTGGCGTACCTCAAGGCCGTCACAGCGTACTCTTCCTTGTCGTAGGCAAGCGAAACCCCGTCATCTTCGTACAGATCGAAGCTGCCTTGGCCTGATCCGTAGACATTGAGGATGAGCGTGTCCAGGGGCTTGGCGTTGGAGTAGTCGCTTACGCCCTGCTCGGGGACGAGCGCTCCTTCGCGAACAAATACCGGTGTTTCATCCACGGCGTAGTGCGCGGTGAAAGTGCTGCCCCCCGCGTAGCGCCTGCCGTTGAAGAAATCGATCCACTGACCCGGTGGAAGATAGATGGTCTGATCGCCGCTTGGGTCGTGCACCGGGGCGACCAGCATCTCGTCTCCGAAGAAGTATTCGTGCGAATGGCGGTAAGCCTCTTCGAGCTGCGGGTACTTGAGGTACAGCGGCCGCAATATTGGGAGAGACTCACGGTGCGCCAGCCATGCGTACGTATACAGGTAAGGAATCAGTTGCGTGCGCAAGGTGAAGTACTTCTTCATCAACGCGACGCCCTGAGCGCCGTAGATCCAGGGCATGCGCAGGTTGCCCTCGCGGGGGTTGGCGTGAGCGCTGTGCATCCGCAGGAGCGGGCTGAAGCTGCCGAACTCGATCCAGCGCGCATACAGGTCGAAATCGATCTTCTTACCGTGAAATCCACCGATGTCATGACTGATGTAGGGAACCAGCACGTTGCCGCCACGGGCCGTGAACGCGACCTCGTAGGCGAGTACTGGCCACTGCGAATACGTGTCGCCGGTAAAGAACGCCGGATAGCGCTCGCTGCCCCAGTCGCCGTAGCGGCCCAGGATGAATCCGCGCCGGCCAGTTTGCTGCTGCATGTAATCGAAGAAGACCTTGTTGGTCCATAGCTGCTTGTTGAGGCCGGGCATGTCAACCGCACCGCTGCCACCATCGACCCACCAGAAGTCCACGCCTTCCTGCATCAGCGGTCCATGCAGCTCGCGCATGAAAATCTCGGCCTGCTGTTGATTCGACAGATCGAAGTAGATCCGTATGGACGGCTCGACATCCCGGATCGCGACCGGGCCGAGCAGCAGTCCGCCACCCCTCTCGCCGGGTTCCACGCGCAGGACGATCTGGTTCTGCCGGCCAGCCATGACGTAGGGAGCAATGTCGGTGTAGGTCAGTCTTTGCGGCCAATGGACTTTGCTGTGTGTCGCCTCCTGGCCGTTGACGAATATCCGGTAGGTCTTCCCGACCTCGCCCAAATACACATACAGCTTTTCTGGGAGCTTGGCCGGCAGTCGAACCGATGCCCGGTACCAGCCAATGCCTTGATAGCCCTTGTAGCCCTGCTCTTGCCAGGGCAACCCGATGCGGATCGGCTTCCAGCGTGCCTCTTCGTGATCCGCCGCATACCAGTGATGACTCAGGCCCTGATCGTGAGGATCGGCGGAGAATTTCCACAGCCTGGAAATATCGAGGTCGAACGACGCCTGCGGGGGCGGCGGACGGCCGAGCGCTTTCAGCACCTGCGGTGCATGGCTGTCGCTGAACGACAGGATGCTCTCGTCAGTGTTGGCGTAGCCCGGATGATCGTTGAGGCTCAGCTTGATGCCCTGGCTGTGCACCCAGCTCGAGAACTCTTTGGGATGCGGGATGAGCGGGCTCCAGTCATAGCCGCCGTCCCACCCGTAGTTGTGCCACGCGAAATCGAGCACCAGGGTGTCGAACGGAATGAGGTTCTGGCGCAGCCGCGAGACCTCATCCTCGAGGTGCTGCTGGTTGTAGCGTTTGAAGTCCGGCTGCCGGGACTCCTCGGAGTCGGGAAAGTATTCGAAATTGAGGTCCGTCACCATGGGACCGAGGACGTATCGCGGAATCATCGGAATCGGTCCGCACAACTGCGCGTACTCCCGCAACACCTTCTGGTAGTCAGCGCTGTAGGTGAAGAGATACCAGTCCTGGGCAGTTGGCGGCTGCCGCGGCTCTATCCAGGTTCGGCGCGCATTCCACACCGGCGTCTGACTGTCATCTATGAATGCGTAGCCGGCGCGGCTCAACAACCCGGGCTTCGCCTCGGCGAGCAGCACGTCAATCCCTGGAATGATGTCATTGACGGGGGTTTCCACATCCGAGCGCCCCGCGGGGAGATTGTCCTGGCTTACGTTGTCCAGCGAGTAGGGGAGTCCCCCGAGGTTGAGCGGGTCTTTGTCACCCGGATGCCACGCGTGCGCGGTGCCGGCGGAGTCGTTCCAGGTCACCTCGAGATTGGCAGCGGCAAATGCTCCCGATTGCAGGCGGTAGCGCACGGTCATGTCGCTGCTGGCCGCGATCAGCCAGCCATCCTTCTGCGTCGCCTGGACCGGAACCTTCGGCCAGTCCCTTTTCTGCACGACCGCCGTGGGCGCATCAACGAAGGCGCCGGAAGGTGAGTACTCCATGCGCACCAGCGACGCTGTCAGAAACTCGAAGCGGGCATTTCCGACGACAAGCGTGGGGCTGCTTGCCGTTTTGGCGCAGCACACCAGGAATGCCGGGGCGAGGCCGATGAACAGCCATTTCGCGGTGGAGCCGGGAATGCCGTGAAGGCGCATACGTGGTGCGTGCTCAGTCGCGAGTTATGGCGCTACGCTCGCAGGCACGGCTCTGTTCAAGATAAAGACGAGCTATCATTTACAGGTGGAAGGGTAGCACTGGGCACGATGACGCCGAAGACGGATTGTGAGGAGTCAGCCCACGCTGCATGCGGCACGAGTGCCAGTGACGAGGGCACTTCGTGCCACTTGACGCTACTTACCGCCAGTGTCTTTATTCCTAAGTGCCGCGGGCAGCTTCAGTAGAGCCACGCTCGAAATAAGATTATAAGTATAGCGGATATATATGACAACTAAGGAGAAAACTAAGGCGAGAGGGTTTCCGGGGATGGCGACACTCCAACCAAAGTACGGGCAATCATTACAGGCTTGAGTACTCCACTGGATCTCATCGCGATCGGTCGCGTCAGCGTAGACCTGTATGGGCAGCAGCTCGGCAGTTCTCTGGAGGACGTCTCGACATTCGCCAAAGCTGTCGGCGGGTGCCCCGCCAATGTCGCCATCGGAGCAGCACGTCTCGGGCTCAAGTCGGCGCTGATCAGCCGCGTGGGTGACGAGCCGATGGGACGCTTTGTGAGGGAGCAACTCACGCGCGAGGGAGTCGACGCGCGCAGTGTTGGGGTCGACGCGCAGCGCCTCACGTCCCTGGTGCTGCTCAGCGTGCGCGACGACCACACTTTTCCACTCATCTTCTACCGGGACAATTGCGCAGACAGCGCCTTATGCGAGGACGACATCGACGAAGGCTTCGTCGCCTCTTCGCGGGCGATCCTGGTCACTGGCACCCATTTCTCCATTCCAGCGGCCGCGAGAGCGCAGCACAAGGCGATCGATGTCGCGAGGGCGCACGGTGGCAGAGTAATCCTCGACATCGACTATCGACCCAATCTGTGGGGAATCGGCGGACACGGTACCGGCGAAAGCCGCTACGCTCGTTCGGCACGGGTCACCAATGCCCTTGCTTCGGTGCTGCCCGACTGCGATCTGATTGTTGGAACCGAGGAGGAGCTGCACGTCGCAGCGGGCCTCGAAGATACACTCGAGGCTGTTCGTCACGTCCGTGCGCTTTCAACCGCCGTCATAGTGTGCAAACGCGGCGCCCGCGGTTGCATCGTGTTTGTCGGCCGCATTCCCGATGTCCTTGAAGACGGAATCGTGGCAGCGGGGATGGACGTCGAGGTCTACAACGTGTTGGGAGCCGGGGATGCGTTTCTCGCCGGGTTTCTACGTGGCTATCTGCGCGACGAGCCTCACGAGGTGAGCGCACGTTTGGCGAACGCTTGCGGCGCGCTGGCGGTTTCGCGCCTTCTTTGCTCGTCCGAGTTTCCGACTCTCACGGAGCTGAATCACTACCTCACCAACGGCAGCGCGCACCACGCACTTCGCGAGGACTCACGGCTGAACCATCTGCACTGGGCGACGACCCGCAGGCGCGGGCCGCGCACCCTGCTGGCGCTCGCTATGGATCACCGGGAGCAGCTTGAGCCGATCGCGATGCGCCTGCAGGCACCGCGCGAGCGCCTCGCCAGGCTCAAACTGCTGGCGGCTGATGCCGCCGCGCGCGTAGCGGCCGGTCGAGAAGGTTTCGGAATACTGCTGGACGCGACCGACGATGCCGCCCTGCGCCACGCTGCGCGCAGGAACCTGTGGCTGGCCAGAGCCGTGGAACGGCCAGGCGCGAGGCCGCTCGAGTTTGAGCGGGCCGCCAGCCTCGGGGCGCATCTCATCGACTGGCCCACCGGGCTTGCGGTCAAGTGCCTGTGTCTGTATCACCCGGATGATCCGCCAGAGCTGCGCCACGCCCAGGAGCGCAACCTGTTGCGGCTCGCCGCAGCCTGCCGCGCCCAGGGACGCGAGCTGCTGCTCGAAATCATCGCCGGCGAGCAGCGCGAAACGCGGCAGGACACCGTGGCACGGGTTCTGTCCCGCATCTATGAGCTCGATATTCGTCCGGACTGGTGGAAACTCGAGCCGCAAGCGAGCGCCCATGCCTGGGAGCGTTGCGCCGAAGTGATCGCGCGGAATGACGAGTTCTGCCGGGGAATCGTCGTCGGACTGGATGCGCCGACGGAGCAGCTGGCTCGTTCACTGACGCTGGCGGCGGCAAGTCCGATCGTGCGCGGCGTCGCCGTCGGGCGTACCATACTGGCGAGTGCTGCGCAGGCGTGGCTGTCCGGACAGATATCCGACGAGGCGGCAATCGAGGACATCGCCGAGCGTTTCAGGGCTCTGGTCGAAGTCTGGTCATCCGCCCGCGATCCCCGGCTCGATCGGCCGGAAAGGAGCGCGAATTGACGGCAGGTCGGCTCACCGTGGCGCAAGCTCTGGTCCGCGCCATGGCGGCGCAGTGGACCGAAGTTGATGGCGAGCGCCGCAGATTGTTCGCGGGCGTCTGGGCCATATTCGGACACGGCAACGTGGCCGCACTCGGCGAGGCGCTGTACGCCGCGCGAGACGTCCTTCCCACACTGCGAGCTCACAATGAGCAGGCGATGGGCCATGCGGCGGTCGCCTTTGCCAAGGCTACCTACCGCCGCCGGATGATGGCGTGTACGACGTCCATTGGGCCTGGCGCGACGAATCTGGCGACCGCTGCAGCCGTAGCGCACGTCAATCGACTGCCGGTGTTGCTGTTGCCCGGAGATGTGTTTGCGACCCGCGCACCCGATCCGGTTCTGCAGCAGATTGAGGACTTCAGCGACGGACTGGTCACGGCGAACGATTGCCTGCGGCCTCTCTCGCGGTACTTCGACCGCATCACGCGACCTGAGCAACTGGTGGTCGCCTTCAATCGGGCGATGCAAGTGCTCACGGATCCGGCGACCTGCGGTCCCGTAACGCTTGCGCTTTGTCAGGACGTGCAGGCTGAGGCGCTCACTTGGCCGCGCAGTCTCTTCGAGGAGCGATTGTGGTGCCCGCGGCGCTCGCCGCCCGCGCGGTACGAGCTCGAACAGGCTGTGAAAGTGCTGTGCCTGGCGCGTCGGCCGCTGATCGTTTGCGGGGGCGGCGTGTTGTATTCCGAAGCGGGCGCCGCGTTGCGGGAGTTCTGCGAGCGGCACGGTGTTCCTAGCGGCGAGACGCAGGCCGGCAAGTCCGCGTTGCCGGCAAGCCATCCTCTGAATCTCGGCGGCATCGGAGTAACCGGGACCGCTGCCGCCAATTCGCTGGCCGCGGACGCAGATGTGATTCTGGCAGTCGGCACCCGTCTTCAGGACTTTACGACGGGCTCGGCGACACTGTTCCGCGGGAAGGGCCGCCAGATATTGGCGCTCAATGTCCAACCCCTGGACGCCTATAAGCACGGTGCAATGCCGCTGATCGCGGACGCCCGGGAGGGGTTGCGCGAATTGAGTGAGGCGCTCGGTCACTGGCGAGCCCCGGATGCCTGGACGCAGCGGGCGCACGCAGAGCGAAGCAAGTGGCGGACGATGGCGGAGTCATTCACAACCGCGGGCGATGGGCCGCTGCCATCAGACGCCCAAGTCATCGGTGCGGTCCAGAGAGGTGCGCAAACATCCGACATCCTGGTCGGCGCTGCGGGCGGCTTGCCCGGCGAGTTGCATAAGCACTGGCAGGCTGAGCATCCGGGGGGCTATCACCTCGAGTATGGCTTTTCCTGCATGGGCTACGAGATAGCCGGAGCATTGGGCGTGAAGCTCGCCCATCCGCAGCGCGAAGTCATCGTCATGGTCGGCGACGGGTCCTACCTCATGCTCAACAGCGAAATCGCCACGTCCGTGCAAATGGGCCTGAAACTGATCATCGTGCTGCTCGATAACGGCGGTTTCGGCTGCATCGAGCGGTTACAGAGGTCCACCGGGAACGCGAGCTTCAATAACCTGCGGACATCCTCGAAGAGCGTCCAGGACGGGCTCGACCTCGTGGCCCACGCGCGCAGCCTTGGGGCCCTGGCCAGCAAAGTGCAGGGCGTCGCGGAGCTCTCAAGCTCCCTGTCCGCGGCGCGCAAGGCCGACCGTACGTCTGTCCTCGTCATCGAGACCGACCCCGCTTCCAGTACCGCAGCGGGAGGGCATTGGTGGGACGTTCCGGTGCCTGAGGTCTCGGATCGTACCGAAGTCAGATCGGCTCGCGAGGGGTACGCTGCGGCTCGTCAACTGCGGGCGGATGATGACTGATCCATGAGCATTCGTCTGGGCGCGAACAACCTGCGGCGTCTCTTGTCCGAGAACGCGCAATGACCGCATCGCTCCTCATCAAGCCGGACTTATCGGCCGCTGACGGTCAGGTGCACCGGATCACTCCTCAGAGCGCGGGCTGGCGCTATGTCGGGTTCGAGGTTTTCCATCTGCTTGCCCGACAGAAGCTCGAGCGCGAGTTTCCGGACCGGGAGCAGTGTCTCGTTCTGCTCTCCGGCCGCGCGTCAGTCAGCGTCAATGGCCAGGACTTCGGCGCGATCGGCACACGGCGTAATCCGTTCGATGGCAAGCCGTTTGCGGTCTACGCGCCGGCGCGATCGCAGGTGAGAATTGCGGCGGAAACGACCTGCGAGCTCGCGGTGGGCTCGGCACCGGCTGAAGGCCGCCTCCCGCCGCGACTGATCGAGCCGGACGATATCGGCGAGGAGGTCCGAGGCGCGGGCACCAATACCCGTTACGTTCGCAACGTGCTGCCTGCAAGCGCGGCGGCCGAGCGGCTCCTGGTCGTGGAGGTGCTTACGCCCGGCGGCCACTGGTCCAGTTATCCACCGCACAAGCACGACTG
>Ga0137403_10009756_pt1 | contig 10653 bp, 10 predicted proteins | sample CZOMad2_1_16fung_FD_122057 | JGI IMG/M metagenome (GOLD analysis project Ga0137403, IMG submission 122057) | Vadose zone soil fungal communities from Angelo Coast Range Reserve, California, USA - CZOMad2_1_16fungal (Hybrid Assembly) | ecosystem: Environmental > Terrestrial > Soil > Vadose zone... | reverse complement strand
TGGTTTTCCATCGGCTCCATGGTCTTGCCGTCGGCGCTGTCGGGCCGGCCCGACAAACCCATCATCATCGGCTGGCACGGGCCGTAGATGTCGGCATCCAGGATGCCGACCGAAGCGCCTTCGGCGGCCAGCGCCAGCGCGAGGTTGGCCGCGGTGGTGCTCTTGCCCACGCCGCCCTTGCCCGACGCCACGGCGACGATGTTCTTTACCTTGGGCAGCAACTGCACGCCGCGCTGCACCGCATGCGGCACGATCTTGGTGGCCAGCAGCGGAATCACGTTGGCGACACCCGGCACCGTGCGCGCCGCCGACACCAGCGCCTGCGTCAGTGCAGCGATCTGGCTCTTGGCCGGGTAGCCCAGCTCCACCTCGAAGCTCAGGTCGCCGCCAGCGACACGCAGGTTCTTGAGCTGGCGCGTGCTGACGAAGTCCTTGCCGGTGTTCGGGTCGATGACGGTCTTGAGCGCGTCGAGCACAGCGGCTTCAGTGGGTTCGGACATGGCGGATCGGTTGTCGCTGAGCTTGGAGGGACAGGCAGTCTAGCGGAGTCACTTCGGCACGTGCCGATTGGGGTCGGCTCAGTTCCGTAACAATGCGGGCGTCCTTGGCTTGTGCAGCCGCCCAGCGGCGCAAATCGACTCGCATGCAACGAAGAAAACTGCTCGGCGCATTCGGCGCCGCCGCGGCCCTCGGGCGCGCCGCCCTGGTCTCCCCCGCCGCACAGGCGGCCGGACTGAAACCCCTCGGCAAGCCCCAGGCCTTCAGTTATGCCGGGCTGAAGGGCCAGGCGCGCGCACTGGCAGGCCGGCCCTACCAGCCGAGCCAGGTCAAGCTGCCGGCGGCCATCGGCGCGCTGGACTTCGACCAGTACCAGTCGATCCGCTTCCGGGACGACCATTCGCTGTGGGGCGACGAGAAGCTGCGTTTCCAGGTCAAGCTGTTCCACCTGGGCATGTTCTTCAAGCGCCCGGTGCAGATCTTCGAGGTCACCGACAACCAGGCGCAGGAACTGGCCTACGACCCGGCGATGTTCGACTACGGCAAGAGCGGCCTGGTCGGCTCGCAGCAGCCCAAGGACCTGGGCTTCGCGGGCTTTCGCATCAACTACCACCTGGCGCCGCGGCACGACGTGGCGGCCTTCCTCGGCGCGAGCTACTTTCGCTCGACCAGCGGCTCGCGCCAGTACGGGCTGTCGGCGCGTGGCCTGGCGGTCGACACGGCGCTGCCGCGGCCCGAGGAGTTTCCGGAGTTCGTCGACTTCTACATCGAGCGGCCGAGCGCCGACGCGAGCACGCTGGTGGTCTATGCGCTGCTCGATTCGCCGAGCATCACCGGCGCCTACCGTTTCGCGATCACGCCGGGCGAGTCAACGCTGATGGACATCGACGCCGCGCTCTACCCGCGCCAGGAAATCGAGCGCCTGGGCATCGCGCCGTGCACGAGCATGTTCCAGACCGGCGAGAACGACCGCCGCATGGACAACGACTGGCGGCCCGAGATCCACGACTCCGACGGCCTGTCGATGTACACCGGCAGCGGCGAATGGATCTGGCGCCCGCTGAACAACCCGAAGCAGCTGCGCTTCAACTCCTTCGCCGACAACAACCCGCGCGGCTTCGGCCTGCTGCAGCGCGACCGCAACTTCGACCACTACCAGGACGACGGCGTGTTCTACGAGCGCCGCCCCAGCCTGTGGGTCGAGCCGAAGACCGGCTGGGGCGCCGGCGCGATCCAGCTGACCGAGATCCCGACCGCCGATGAGACCTTCGACAACATCGTCGCGTTCTGGAACCCGGCGACCAAACCGCAGCCCGGCCAGGAAATGCTGTTCGGTTATCGCCTGTACTGGACCGCCGAGCCGCCGGCACGCTCGCCCTTGGCGCACGTGGTGGCCACGCGCACCGGCGTGGGCGGCATCGTCGGCCAGAAACGCCCGAAATACTCGCGGCGCTTCGCGATCGACTTCGCCGGCGGCGACCTGGGCCTGATCGATCCAAAAGTCGAGGTCACGCCGGTGATCGGCCTGTCCAGCGGCAAGACCGAGATCACGTCGGCACGGCCGCTGGCTTCGGTGCAGGGCTATCGCGCGATGTTCGATGTGGTGCCCGAGGCGAGCACCGAACCGATCACGATGCGCGTGTACCTGACGGTCGATGGCCAGCCGCTGAGCGAGACCTGGCTCTACGAATGGCTGCCGCCGCCATTGGCCGAGCGCAAGCTAATCTGAGGGTCGCACACGCGGGGAGCGGCGCCTAGAATCAAAGGCTCCCTCAACGTCCATGCCCGCCCGCCATGCCGCGCAAGCTCTTCGTCACCACTGCCCTGCCCTACGCCAACGCGCCGTTCCACGTCGGCCACATGATGGAGTACATCCAGGCCGACATCTGGGTGCGCTTCCAGCGCATGCTGGGCAACGAAGTGCACTTCGTGTGCGCCGACGATGCCCACGGCGCGCCGATCATGATCGCCGCCGACAAGGCCGGAAAGACGCCGCCGCAGTTCGTCGCCGAGATCGCTGCCGGGCGCAAGCAGTACCTCGACGGTTTTCACATCGGCTTCGACAACTGGCACTCCACCGACGGGCCGGAGAACCACGCGCTGGCGCAGGACATCTACCGCGCGCTGCGCAAGCAGGGGCTGATCGCCCAGCGCACGATCGAACAATTCTTCGACCCGGTGAAGGGCATGTTCCTGCCCGACCGCTACATCAAGGGCATCTGCCCGAACTGCGGCTTCCCCGACCAGTACGGCGACAACTGCGAGAACTGCGGCGCGGTCTACACGCCCACCGAGCTGAAGAATCCGAAGTCGGTGCTGTCGGGCGCGAAACCAGAATTGCGTGCCAGCGAGCACTACTTCTTCCGCCTGTCGGACCCGCGCTGTGTCGACTACCTGCGCGGCTGGACGCAGGACGGCAAGCTGCAAAGCGAGGTGGCCAACAAGGTCAAGGAGTGGTTCGCCGAAGACGCCGACGGCAAGACGCTGCTCGGCGACTGGGACATCAGCCGCGACGCGCCCTATTTCGGCATCGAGATCCCCGACGCACCGGGAAAGTATTTCTACGTTTGGCTCGATGCGCCGGTGGGCTATCTGGCGTCGCTGAAGAACCTGCTGCAGCGGCGCGGCGAAGACTTCGACGCGTACCTCGCCGATCCGCAGCTGCGCCAGGTGCACTTCATCGGCAAGGACATCGTCACCTTCCACACGCTGTTCTGGCCGGCGATGCTGCATTTCAGCGGCCGCAAGGTGCCGAACCACATCTTCGTGCATGGCTTTCTGGCGCTCTCCGGCGAGAAGATGAGCAAGAGCCGCGGCACCGGCATCTCGCCGCTGAAGTACCTGGAACTCGGCATGAACGCCGAGTGGCTGCGCTACTACCTGGCCGCCAAGCTGAACGCGCGCGTGGAAGACGTGGACTTCAACCCGGACGACTTCATTGCACGCGTCAACTCCGACCTGGTCGGCAAGTACGTGAACATCGCGAGCCGCGCGGCCGGCTTTTTGACCAAGCGCTTCGGCGGCAAGCTGTCTGCCGACATCGGTGTCGAAGGCCGCAAGCTGCTCGATGGCCTGCGCGCCCACCGCGCCACCATCGAAACGCTGTACGAGGAACGCGAACTGGGCAAGGCGCTGCGCGAAACCATGCTGCTGGCCGACCGCGTCAACGAGTACGTCGATCAGAACAAACCATGGGAATTGGCCAAACAAGAAGGCCGCGATGCCGTGCTGCACGACGTGTGCACGGTGTGCATTGAAGCGTTCCGGCTGCTCACCATCTACCTGAAGCCGGTGTTGCCGGCCCTGGCCGCTCAGGTCGAAGCTTTCTTGCGTGTCGAGCCATTGATGTTTGCCGATGCCTCGCGCGCCATCGGCGGTCACCACATCGGCGAATACAAGCACGTGATGCAGCGCGTCGACCCGAAGCTGCTCGACGCGCTGTTCGAGCCGGCCGCAGTCGATTCCTCGCTGCCCGGCGGCGAGGCCATCGCGCCCGAAATCAAGATCGACGACTTCGCCAAGATCGATTTGCGCATCGCCAAGATCGTCAACGCCGAGTGGGTCGAGGGCTCCGACAAGCTGCTGCGCCTGACGCTCGACGTCGGCGAAGGCCGCATGCGCAATGTCTTCAGCGGCATCAAGTCGGCCTACCAGCCGACCGACCTGATCGGCAAGCTCACCGTGATGGTGGCCAACCTGGCGCCGCGCAAGATGAAGTTCGGCCTCAGCGAAGGCATGGTGCTGGCCGGCTCGCACGCCGACGAGAAGGCGCATCCGGGGCTGTACGTGCTCGAACCTTGGCCCGGCGCGGTTGCGGGATTGCGAGTCCGGTAGGCGCCGCAGCGACACGCCATCCATGAAGATCAAGCTGCCGGGCGGATTGGAACTGGCGCCGTTTCGCCCGCGCCTGCTCGACTCGCTGAAGGGCTACAACCGCCAGCGCCTCGTGTCCGATGCGATCGCCGGCGTCACGGTCGGCGTGGTGGCCCTGCCCTTGGCAATGGCATTCGCGATCGCCAGCGGCGTGAAACCCGAGCAAGGGATCGTCACCGCGATCGTCGCGGGCTTCCTGATCTCGGCGTTCGGCGGCTCGCCGGTGCAGATCGGCGGGCCGGCGGGCGCGTTCATCGTCATCGTCTACGGCATCTTGCAGCGCTACGGGCTGACCAACCTGCTGATCTCCACCGCCTTGGCCGGCGTGCTGCTGTTTGCGATGGGCGCGTTGCGCCTGGGTGCGCTGGTGCGCTACGTCCCGGTGAGCATCATCATCGGCTTCACCAACGGCATTGCCGTGCTGATCGCCCTGTCGCAGGTGAAAGACCTGCTGGGCCTGCGCATCGACAAGCTGCCGTCGGATTTCTTCTCGCAGATCGCCGCGTTTGCCACCCACCTCGACACCGTCAACCCTTACGCCTTGGCGATCGGTGCCGTGTGCGTGGCCATGCTGTTCCTGTGGCCCAGGTTGCTGGGCGCCAAATCGCCTCTGCCGCCGCACCTGCTGGAAGGCCGCACCTTTCGCACCGCGGCGCGCGTGCCGGGCCCGATCGTCGCGTTGATCGTGCTGACGCTGGCGGTGTTCTGGTTCAAACTGCCTGTGGAGACCATCGGCTCGCGCTTTGGCGGCATTCCGCAAGGCTTGCCCAAGCTGGTGCTGCCCGATTTCAGCTGGTCCAGCGCGCAGCAGCTGTTCGTGCCGACACTCACGATTGCACTGCTCGGCGCCATCGAATCGCTGCTGTGCGCCCGCATTGCCGACAACCTGACGGAGCAAAAGCGCCACGACCCGAACCAGGAGCTGATGGCACAGGGCCTGGCCAACATGGTGGTGCCGCTTTTCGGCGGCATTCCGGCCACCGGCACCATTGCACGCACGGTCACCAACATCCGCGCCGGAGCCACCAGCCCGGTGGCGGGCATCGTGCACGCGCTGACGCTGCTGATGGTGGTGCTGGTGGCGGCGCCGTTGGCGGCCCATGTCCCGCTGGCCGGCCTGGCCGGCATCCTGCTGTTCGTGGCCTGGAACATGGGCGAATGGCACGAATTCGTCCGCTTGCGCTACTTCAGCGTGCAATACAGGACCCTGCTTGTCGGCACGTTTTTGCTGACCGTGATCGTTGACCTGACGGTGGCGGTGCAGGTCGGGCTGGCACTGGCGTGCGTGTTCTTCATCTATCGCATGGGCACGCTGTTTCGAGTCGAACCCACCCAGCGCAGGAGCGACGGCGTACAGGTCTATCGCCTGTACGGCGCCTTGTTCTTTGGTGCGGTCGGCAAGGTCGAAGCGGTCGCCGAAAACCTGCCGGACAAGACTTGCGCCGTGGTGCTGGAGATGCACCGGCTGGTGCTGATCGATTCTTCGGGCATCGACGCACTGTCTCAATTGCACCGTGTGCTGTTGCGCCAAAAGGTGCGCCTGATGCTGTGCGACTTGAATGAGCAGCCGCGCGCGCTGATTCGCCGTACCGGTTTGGAGGATCTGCTGGGCGTCGAAAACCTCGCAGACGATCTCCCTGGCGCATTGGCGACCTTGTTGCCACCCGCATGAAGAGGGATGCGCGAGGCACGCGTTGTGCTTCGCATGCGCTATGCTTTTTCAGCCCGCCACCCAGTCACCCGGATAACGATCGTGGGATTTCTCGACGACCTCAAACGCCAAGCCGAAGCGATCAAGACACAGCAAACTGTGGACGTCGCAGCCTTGGCGCGCAACACGGCCTTGGCCGATGCCGCCTGCAAGTCGGTCTTGCAGTACTGGATGGAGCTGGCACCTCAACTGAACGTGTTGCAGCCAAGAGCGCCCATGCGCTTTTCGCTCGACAACCGCACAGCGCTGGAGGGCCTGGTGCGCTGCGACTTTCGGGTCGACTCGCGGCGCAAGCAGCTGCGCGGCCAAGAGGTGTTCGACCATGTCGTGCTGCATGCGTTTCAGAAGTCCGGCCGCGCCATCAAGATCAGCAAGGACTTTCCGCCCGAGATCGAACGGCTGGAGTCGAGATTGCGCCAGGCCGGCATCACGGCCGACGTGACCATCGTGCGCGACCCGAACAACGGCCGGCTCGAAGAAGTGCGCTACGTGTTCACGGCCGACGTGGTGCTGATGCTGCGCTTGCTGCCTGACCATGACCACGGCCGGCTGCGCTTCCAGATCAACAACCTGGACAGTCTGGAGACGGTGAACGTCGAGTTTGCGGCGCATGCGGTCACGTCGGCGCTGCTGGACGAACTGTCGCGCTGGCTGACCGGCGACACGCATGAATTCTTGAAGCAGGGCGAAAACCTCAGGCGTGTCGAGGCCTGATCCGGTCGCGCCGCTAAAATCGCGGCATTCACTTTCGTGGCGTCCTGAAGGCGCACCCCTCACCATGCCGCTGTTCTGGAAAGCCTACACATCCGACGTCACCTCGTTCATCGAGGAATTGAAAGCCCGCAAGCCGTCGCTCGAAGAAGAGCAGCGCCTGGGCCGAGGCCTGCTGTGGGACAAGCCCATCGACCGCACGGAGCAGGCCGAATACCGAGAGGCCCAGGTTCCGCAACAGCCGTACGTCTACCAGACCAAGCGCTGATTGGGGGTGCCCGTGAACGAGGAGGTGCTGGTGCCGGTGGCGCCTAACGTGGCCGCCGTCAGCGTGGTGGACGGCGTGGCCGTGGCGCGCCTCTACGGTGAACCCTTGTTCACCCTGCCGCTGGACCTGTACATCCCGCCGGATGCGCTGGAGGTCTTTCTGGAGGCCTTCGAAGGCCCGCTGGACCTGCTGCTGTACCTGATCCGCAAGCAGAATTTCAACATCCTCGATATTCCACTGGCTAGCGTGACACGCCAGTACCTGGCGTATGTCGAGCAAATCCGCAAGACCAACCTCGAACTCGCCAGCGAATACCTGCTGATGGCGGCGATGCTGATCGAGATCAAGTCGCGCATGCTGCTGCCGCCGAAGAAGGTGGCCGAGGGCGAAGAAGCCGAAGACCCGCGCGCCGAACTCGTGCGCCGCCTGCTCGAATACGAACAAATGAAGCTGGCCGCAGCACGCCTGGATGCATTGCCGGTCATCGGCCGCGATTTCCTGCGCGCGCAGGTGACGATCGAACAATCGCTGGCGCCGCGCTTTCCGGATGTGGACGCCGACGAGCTTCGCGCTGCCTGGCTCGACATCCTGAAGCGCGCCAAACTCAACCAGCACCACACCATCACGCGCGAACAACTCAGCGTGCGCGAACACATGGGGATCGTGCTGCGGCGCCTGCAAGGCCGCCGGTTCGCGCTGTTCGAGGACTTGTTCGAGGTCGCCCGCGGACCGCAGGTGTTGGTGGTCACCTTCATTGCCATGCTGGAACTGTCTCGTGAACACCTGCTCGAAGTGACGCAGGCCGAGGCGTTTGCCCCGATCTACGTGCGGCTGGCTTAGCCACCCGCGTGAACTGCTCGGGCCGGGCGGTTAGACTGCCCGCCTTCACTGTCTGGTGACCCCAAAATGCAAGAAGTGCCCGTTCAATTGCTGCCCCGCAAGCCTGCGGTCAGCACCCCCGTCGAAGCCGAGCGTTGGCCTCTGGCCAAGATCGAAGCCCTGTTCGCGCTGCCGTTCACCGAACTGCTGTTTCAGGCGCAAACGGTGCACCGCGCGCATTTCGATCCGACGGACATTCAGCTCTCCACCTTGCTGTCGATCAAGACCGGCGGCTGCCCCGAAGACTGCGCTTACTGCCCACAGGCCGCGCGCTACGACACCGGCGTTGAAGCCACGCGCCTGATGGACACCGATGCCGTGCTCGACGCGGCCCGCGCCGCACAGGCTGCCGGCGCCACGCGCTTTTGCATGGGTGCCGCATGGCGCGGCCCGAAGGACCGCGATATCGCCAAGGTGGCTGAACTGGTCAGCGCAGTCAAATCGCTGGGTCTGGAAACCTGTGCCACGCTGGGCATGCTGGAAGACGGCCACGCCGAAGCACTGCGAGATGCGGGGCTCGACTACTACAACCACAACCTCGACACCGCGCCCGAGTTCTACGGCGACATCGTTCGCACGCGCCAGTACGAAGACCGGCTGGACACGCTGCAGCGTGTGCGCGGCGCCGGCGTCAAGGTGTGCAGCGGCGGCATCGTCGGCATGGGCGAATCGCGCCGGCAACGCGCGGGGCTGATCGGCGCGCTGGCCAACCTCGACCCGTACCCGGAATCGGTGCCCATCAACCACCTGGTACCGGTTGCGGGCACACCCTTGGCCGACCAGCCCGCGCTCGACCCGCTGGAATTCGTTCGCACCATCGCCGTGGCCCGCATCACGATGCCCAAGGCACGCGTGCGCTTGTCCGCCGGGCGACAACAACTGGGCGAAGCGGTGCAGACACTGTGTTTCGCCGCCGGCGCCAATTCCATCTTCTACGGCGACAAGCTGTTGGTCACCGGCAACCCCGACGTGCAGGCCGACCGCGCGCTGCTCGACAAACTTGGCTTGAGGACGTCATGAGCAGGGTCGAGCGCCGGGCCGCTCCCCGGGGGGCTGAGCCCGGACACGAACAGTTCTGTGGACTGTTCGTGCCTGGCGAAGGGTCGGACCTCGTGGCCCGACGCGGTCTGCAAGACCGGCCGATGTATTCATCGCACGAGGGGCAGTCATGAACACCGTTCGCAAGGCGATGACCCTGCATCGGCTGCGCGAAATGCAGGCCGCCGCTGAACCGATCACGATGCTCACGGCCTACGACACCAGTTTCGCGCGGCTGCTCGACAGCGCCGGGGTCGATTGCGTGCTGGTCGGCGATTCGCTCGGCATGGTGCTGCAAGGCCACGCCAGCACGGTGCCGGTGACGCTGCAAGAGATGGCCTACCACGTGCGCTGCGTCGCGCGCGGCAACCCATGCGCCTGGCTGATCGGCGACCTGCCGTTCGGCAGCTACCAGGAATCGCCGTCCCAGGCGATGCGCAGCGCGACAGTGCTGATGCAGGCCGGCGCCCAGATGGTCAAGCTCGAGGGCAGCGGTTGGGCTGCCGAGACCGTGCGCTTTCTGGTCGAACGCGGCGTGCCGATTTGCGGGCACCTGGGCCTGACGCCGCAATCGGTGCACGCGCTCGGCGGATACCGCATTCAGGGACGCAGCGACAGCGGCGCCACGACGCTGAAACAGCAAGCGAAGGAGCTCGCCGATGCCGGCGCCGCGATGATCGTTCTGGAGCTGATGGCGTCCGGCGTGGCACGCGAGATCACCGCCGGCATATCGGCCATGACCATCGGCATCGGCGCCGGCATCGGATGCACGGGCCAGGTGCTGGTACTGCACGACATGCTGGGCATCACCCAGGGCAAGCTGCCGCGCTTCGTGCGCAACTTCATGGAAGGAGCTGCGTCGGTCGAGGACGCAGTGCGCCGCTTCGTGGTCGATGTCAAGGCGCGGCGTTATCCCGACGATTCGCTGCACGGCTACTAGGCCGGCCGTTCACGCGACGCCATGGTCAACATCGCCGATCTGCGCAAGAGCTACGAGAGAGCCGAGCTCGACGAGACGGCCTCGCGCGCCGACCCACTGGAACAATTCGGCCTGTGGTTCCAGCAAGCGCTGGACGCCCAGTTGCCCGAACCCAACGCGATGACGCTGGCCACGGTCGGCGCTGGGGGACGGCCCTCGACCCGGGTGGTGTTGATCAAGGGCTTCGATGCGCGCGGCCTGGTCTGGTACACCAACTACAGCAGCCGCAAAGGCCGCGAGCTGGCGGCCAACCCGTTCGCCGCCTTGCAGTTCCATTGGGTCGAGCTGGAACGCGTGCTGCGCATCGAAGGCCGCGTCGAGCGCGTCGGCGCAGACGAATCGGACGCCTATTTCAGTTCGCGCCCGCTCGATTCACGCCTGGGCGCGTGGGCGTCGCCACAAAGCGAAGTGATCAGCTCGCGTGCGGTGCTGGTGGCCAACGCCGCCAAGGCGGCGGCCAAGTACGCGCTGCAACCGCCGCGCCCACCGCATTGGGGTGGCTTTCGGCTCGAACCCGACACCTACGAGTTTTGGCAGGGCCGAAAGTCTCGCTTGCATGACCGTCTGCGCTACCGCCTGCAAGGCGACAGCTGGGTGCGCGAGCGGCTTGCTCCCTAGTCAAAGGAAACGCCGGGCCGTTCCCAAGTTTCCTTGGCTCCCCTCGGGGGGCGGACGCGCGAAGCGCGGCCTTGGGGC
>Ga0137403_10009755_pt1 | contig 10653 bp, 7 predicted proteins | sample CZOMad2_1_16fung_FD_122057 | JGI IMG/M metagenome (GOLD analysis project Ga0137403, IMG submission 122057) | Vadose zone soil fungal communities from Angelo Coast Range Reserve, California, USA - CZOMad2_1_16fungal (Hybrid Assembly) | ecosystem: Environmental > Terrestrial > Soil > Vadose zone... | reverse complement strand
GGACCGGTGCTGTGCATCCTGCCCTACCGGGACGAGGAAGAGGCGGTGCAGATTGCCAACGACACGCCGTACGGCCTGGCCGCGTACGTCTGGTCGCAGGACAACGTCCGCGCGCGGCGCGTGGGGAACCGCATTCGAGCAGGTCAAGTCGCCTTGAACGGTGCGTCCGGCGATATGCAGACGCCGTTCGGCGGTTTCAAGATGTCCGGCAACGGACGCGAATACGGCGAATTCGGTCTGCGCGATTTCCTCGAGGTCAAGGCCATGATCGGAGTCGATGCCGCTTGATGCGGGAGGGACTCAAGGGGGCTGCGGGGTCTGGTGGCTGATCCCGCCGTTCTGCGGCTCGAAAACCTCAGCAAGCGCTACTCGCCGGATCGGCCCGCGATCTTCGAGCGGCTGGAGCTCGAACTGCGGCAGGGCGAGTACCTCGCCGTCATGGGTGAATCCGGCGTCGGCAAGTCGACGCTGCTCAATTTACTCGCCGGTCTCGATCAGCCGGACTCGGGTCGAGTGTTGCTCGAAGGAACCGATCTGTCGACCCTGGATGATGACGCCGTTACCTTGCTGCGACGGCGGGCGGTCGGATTTGTCTTCCAAGCGTTTCACGTGCTGCCTTATCTCAGCGTCCGGCAGAACGTCGCTCTGCCCCTCGATCTCTTGGGAGTGACCGAGCCTGAACGCGGCCTGCGCACCGCGGAGATGCTGGCGTCGGTGGGTATCGCCCCGCTCGCCGCGCGCTACGCGCGCGAACTGTCGGGCGGCGAAGTACAACGCATCGCCATCGCGCGCGCGCTGGTGCATCGACCGCGGCTGCTCCTGGCCGACGAGCCGACGGGAAATCTCGACCCACGGAGCGCCGCGCAGACTCTGGCCTTGTTACGCGCGCAGGTCAAAGCCAATGCCGGCGCCGGCATATTGATAACCCACTCGCGCGCCGCGGCCGACACGGCCGACCGCATCCTGGTGCTCGATGCCGGCGGGCTCAGACCCATGGGGCCGCACGGATGAGCATGCCGCGCGCCGCGCGCGGTGCATTCACGATTTGGCGTGTGCTGCTTCTGGCACAACTACGAGAGTCCCCCGCGCGATTGCTGGTTACCGTCGTGGCAATCGCCCTGGGTGTGGCGCTGGGCGCAGCGGTGTATTTCGTCAATAGTGCCGCGCTCAATGAATTTGGCCTGGCCACGAAACGATTGGTGGGCGAAGCCGATGTCGTCGTGCGGGGTCCGCGCGAGGGCTTTTCTGAGCAGCTGTTCACCCGTCTGGCGCGCGATGCCGCCGTGAGCGCGGCGAGCCCGGTGCTCGAACTCGACGTAGCACTGCCCGGGCGACGCGACACACTCAAGGTATTGGGGGTAGACCCGTTCCGCGCCGCCACGCTGCAACCCGCGCTCATCGGCGATATCGGCGGCGGTCTGTTCGCGCTTTTCCAGCCCAATGGCATTTATTTGAGCAGTAGCGCGGCGCAGGATCTCAAGTTGCGGCGCGGCGATCTGCTGCAAGTCATCGTCGGCAGCTCCCCCAAAGCCCTCCGCGTGCTGGGCATTCTGTCGGAAGGGACCTATTCCCGGGAATTGGGGCTGATGGACATTGCCTCGGCGCAATGGACTTTCGATCAAATAGGCCGGTTGAATCGGATCGATTTGCGCTTGAGCCCGGGCAACGACGTCGACGTCTTTCGCCGCGCTCTTGGACAGCACTTGCCGGTCGGCGTCGTCGCCGTCGCCCCGCAAGTGGAGCGCGACCGCGCAATCAGCGTGACGCGCGCTTATCGGGTCAATCTGAATATGCTGGCGCTGGTCGCGCTCTGGACCGGAGCGTTCTTGGTATTTTCGACCCAGTCCCTGTCGGTGCTGCGCCGACGCCGCGCGCTCGCGCTGCTGCGCGCGCTCGGCGTCACGCGGGGCCAACTGCAGCGGGCGCTCATCGGTGAGGGCGCCGCCCTCGGAGTCGCCGGGTCTTTCCTCGGCGTCCTTCTCGGTGTGCTGTTTGCCGCCGCCGTCCTGCGGTTCCTGACCGGAGATCTCGGCAACGGCCAATTGCGCGCCGTGGGCGCATCGATACGCACGGCGCCGCTGCCGACGCTCGCCTTCTTTGTGATGGGCACGGTGGTCGCGAGCATCGGCGCGTGGTTGCCGGCCCGCTCGGCGGCACGCCAACCGCCGGCCCGTTCCCTGAAGGGTGGAGACGGCGACTATGCGGTCGTCGCTCGGCAAAGTACCTACGCGGGCGTCGCTTTGCTGGGTGTGGGGGCGGCGTTGTCGCCGCTGCCACCCATGGGAGGATTGCCGGTTTTCGGCTATGCCGCGATTGCCGCCCTGTTGCTCGGCGCGATACTGCTGGTACCCACTCTGACCGTGAAAGCGCTGAGTCTGGCGCCGCACACGCACCGCATCGTGCTCGACACCGCCGTGGCGCAGCTACGCGAAAACGTCGGACTCTCGACCTTGAGTTTGGCATCCATCATCGTGAGTTTTAGTCTGATGGTCGCCATGGCCATCATGGTTTACTCGTTCCGAATGTCGTTCGATCACTGGCTGGGCAAACTCCTGCCCGCCGATATGCAGCTGCGTGAGCCCTTGGGCAGCGACACGGCGTTCTGGTCCGCCGCCGATCAGGCAAAACTCGCGACGGTCGCCGGCATATCGCGCATCGAGTTTCGCCGCACCCGGCTGCTGCTGCTCGATCCCGAGCGCCCGCCGGTGACCTTGATCGCCCGCGGGGCGACCGCCGCGCAGGCGGCGGAAGAGTTGCCGCTGGTGCGAAGCGACAAGCTGCCGCTGCCGTCGAACGCCGAGCCGGCGTGGATATCCGAGGCGCTGCAAGACCTCTACGGATACAAACTGGGCGGTCCGATCGACTTACCGCTCGCGGGCCGTACCCAAAGGTTTACGGTCGCCGGTATCTGGCGCGACTACGCGCGTACGACCGGTTCCATCGTGATCTCGCGTCAGGCATATCTTGCCGCAACCGGCGATGCCGGCGCCAACGAGGGCTCCGTTTGGCTGAGTGCCGGCGCCAACGCCGCGCTCACAGAAGCCGCGCTGCGCTCGCGGTTCGCGCGCGGCGATTCTTTCGAGATTCTGACCAGCACCGCGCTGCGCGAACGCTCGCTGCAGATTTTCGATCGTGCCTTTGCCATCACCTACGCGCTCGAGGCCATCGCAGTGATCATCGGCCTCACCGGCGTGAGCTTTGCCGCGAGCTCGACCGCCCTCGCCCGCCGCGCCGAGTTCGGCATGCTGCGCCATATCGGTATGCTGCGCAGGCAGATCGTCGGCATGCTGGCCAGCGAGGGCATCCTCATGAGCGCGTTCGGAGTGGCGTACGGCCTCGGTCTCGGCACCGCATTGAGCTTGATTCTGGTCTACGTCATCAATCGCCAGTCCTTCAATTGGAGCATCGACCTCGCCATCCCGGCCTGGCAACTCGCGGTGCTCAGCGTCACGCTGATCGCCGCAGCCGCCGTCACCGCCGTTTGGAGCGGACGCGCCGCGACGAGTCAGGATGCCGTGCAGGCCGTACGCGAGGACTGGTAAAACCATGAGAACGTTACGCACGCGCTGGGCGGCATGCCTGCTCATGGGACCCGGAGTGGGAGTTGGCATTGCCGCAGACTTGAGCCTTGACGCCGGCACTATGGCTGCCGGGGCGGCGGCGCCCTCCTATGCACCGGTAATTGCCGGTCAACCACTGGCATTTCCGGCAGATTATGGCAGCCATCCGCAGTTTCGCACGGAGTGGTGGTATGCCACCGGTTGGTTGACCACCGAGCACGGCGAGCCGCTCGGCTTTCAAATCACGTTTTTTCGCACTAAGCCCGATATTGACGAGAACAATCCCAGCGCCTTCACGCCGCGTCAGCTGCTGATCGCGCATTGCGCCATCAGCGACCCGAAGCGCGGACGGCTATGGCAAGACCAACGCATCCGGCGCGCAGGATTGGGACTCGCTGAGGCGACGATAGGCGACACCCATGTGTGGATCGATCGCTGGTCGCTCAAACGCAACGCAACGGCCTACACCGCGAAGATCGATGCAGAGGACTTTTCATTCGACCTGACGCTCTTGGAAACACAAGCCGTTATGCTCAACGGAGATTCCGGTGTCAGCCGCAAGGGACCCGCGGCGGAGGCCGCAAGCTATTACTACAGCCTGCCGCACCTGCGGGTGAACGGCGCCATCACGCGTCAGGGCCGCGTGGACCAAGTGACCGGCGAGGCTTGGCTCGATCACGAATGGTCCAGCGAGTACCTGGACAGTCAGGCCGTGGGTTGGGACTGGATCGGCATCAATTTGGATGACGGCGCGGCGCTGATGGCCTTCCGCATCCGCGGCGCTCAGGGCGCGCAGCGGTGGGCCGGCGGCACGCTGCGCGGCAGCGACGGCCACGTGCAAATCCTGCAGCCGGTCGATGTGGTATTTCGCGCCGGTCGGCAATGGACATCACAGCGCACGGGAATTCCGTACCCCGTGCAATGGCACGTCCGAGCCGGTACCCGAGAGTTCGACCTTGAACCCTTGCTCGACGATCAGGAGAATGACACCCGCCTTTCCACCGGCGCAATTTACTGGGAGGGTGCGGTGCGGGCCTACGAGCAGCGCCGGCTCGTGGGTCGTGGTTATCTGGAGTTGACGGGGTACGGCGAAACGTTGCGGCTGCGATGAGTCATACTTGCTTGGGCTTGCATTCGTTATCTAGCTGCATGTGGAATACGATTGCTTGATGGCCCGCTCGGATCAACTGGAAGTGTAACTAGACCATGTCTGCACGGGAAAGGCCGTGTTGATGGGCAACCGGATGAAAGTCCGCCGCTATCGAGCGGAACGGCCTGTAAGCGCGAAGCGCGCGAGTCGCCCTCTAGTAGTCATCCACCTACGCGATATGGAGTGCTTTTCCGACCATGCACAAGTATGTCGTCTGTATAGTGCGGGGCGTGCGCTTGCATTCTGATTGTTGGTTACTTTGAGCCAACTGGACGTCCTAAGTGAATCCGCCGGCCTCGATCCGCAAGCCTTGTTGGCACGCCCGCAACGCAGCACCGAGCTTAATGACCCAGTTTGCGCATTATTGCGCGCAGAACACGGGCCGTAGATTCGATTCCTACGACGCCCTGCATCGCTTTTCCACGGACGAATTCCGCACCTTCTGGCGTCTCTTTCTCGACTGGTCGAATCTCTCCTACAGCGGCGAGCCTGCGACTGTCTGCACCAGCGAGGAAGTGGAAGGCGCTGTTTTTTTTCCGGACATCAGGCTCAACTACGCCGATATCCTCCTGTCGAGAACCCTGTACCGCGAGGATCTGCCGGCAATTCTGTCCCAGCATGCGGACGGATCGGAGGAGAGGCTGACCAGGAAGGAATTACGCGAGCGGGTCGACGCTTGCGCGAGCGGCTTCAAAGCCCTTGGGATGAGCGCGGGCAGCCGAGTCGCGATGATCGCGTTCAATGATGTGCATGCGGCAGTGGCGACGCTCGCAGCCGCCGCATTGGGGGCGACAGTCGGCGCGAGCGCCCCCGAAATGGGAGTTGAAGCGAGCGTCGCTCGCTTTGCGCCGCTCGCACCGCAGTTGTTGTTGTGCCATTGGCGCACCCCTTGCGGAGACTGGGACGATGTGCATCGGCAACGGGTGCTGCACATCATTCACAGCCTCCCCTCTCTTCGGGACGTGGTTCTGCTCGACGGGGCCGAGCCGCCCGAAGGTCTGTCGCTGCCCTGCCATGTACAAGGCGATTTCATCGCAGAGCATCAGGGCGCGGGCGTCGATTGGCCGCAGCTGCCCTTCAATCACCCCCTGTTCATTTTATTCTCATCCGGCACCACGGGCGCGCCGAAGGCCATCGTCCATGGTGCGGGTGGCACGCTCCTCGAGCACCTCAAGGAACATCGCCTGCACTGTGACCTTCGCACGGGCGACCGGCTCTTCTACCAAACTTCGACCGCGTGGATGATGTGGAATTGGGAGCTGACGGCGCTGGCATCGGGCGTGGAATTGGTTCTCTACGACGGGCCCGTCCGCCACCCGGATACGCTCTGGAAGATCGTTGCCCACAAGGAGGTCACGGTGTTCGGCACCAGCCCGGCGTATTTGCAGATGGGCGCGCGCTCAGAACTCGTGCCGGGCAAGATCCTGGACCTGTCGGCGCTGCGCGCCATCCTCTCCACCGGTTCCATTCTTTACCCCGAACAGCAGCAATGGGTGACCGACAGCGTCAAAGATCTGCCCGTCTTGTCCATTTCAGGCGGCACCGACATCATCGGCTGTTTCGTGATGTGCAATCCGAATCTGCCTGTGTATGCCGGTGAACCACAATGCAGAGGCTTGGGTTTCGATCTCGACGCGCTACGCTTGGACGCCGCGGGCAGCTCGCGCGTCGGCGAACTCGTGTGCCGCAAGCCGTTCCCTTCGAGGCCGCTCGGGTTTCTAGCGGATCCTGTCGGCGGGCGGTTCCACGACGCCTATTTCGCACAGCATCCGCCGCTTTGGACTCACGGCGATTTGGTGGAATTTACTCCGGAAGGCAGCGTCGTCATGCACGGGCGCTCCGACGGCACCATCAATATCCGCGGTATTCGGATCGGGCCGGCCGAAATTTATCGAGTGCTGGAGAGCTTTGCCGAGATCGAAGAAGCGATGGCGGTCGAGCAGCGATATGACTCCGAAGTCGGCTACGCCCGTTTAGTGCTGTTGTTGGTGTTAAGACCCGCTATCCGTCTGCAAGAGGAACTCCAACGGAGAATCCGCAAGGCTATCGGACACCAAGCATCCGCGGCCCACGTGCCGGCGATCATCATTGAAGTCCCCGCCCTGCCCGTTACCCATACCGGCAAGCACTCCGAGCGAAGCGCGAGGGATGCGGTCAACGGCGACGTTATTTCAAACCGTGGCGCGCTGCGCAATCCCGAATGTCTCGACGCTATTGCCAAACATCCCGAGCTCGAGCGGCCATCGATCAGCAGCCCTAGGTCGTACCGGCCGTTGCTCGAACCGGACGGGCGCGTTTCCGAAGCAGCCCTGACTCAATTGTGGGAAGACGTGCTCGGCATAGCGCCCATTGGACGGGATGAGGACTTCGTCGACATCGGCGCGAATTCAATCTCGGTATTGCAATTGCTGCGGCGGATCGAGGCGGAAGTAGGCATGCCTCTCCCCATCACCCTGATGTATGGCGCTCGCACCATTGCACGCATGGCTGCGCGATTGCAACAACGGGAGTTCGGCGACGCATCGGACCTCGTCTTGCTCAAGTCCAATGGTACTGGGCGACCCCTGTTCATCGTGCATGCGCTCGCCGGCAATGTCATGCACCTGGTCAACCTCGGCAGAGCGATCGTTCACGACGGACCCGTGTACGCGGTCAAAGCACGGGGACTGGGTGGCGAGGCGCCGCCCTTAGACTCCGTGCCGGCCATGGCAGAAGCCTACCTCGAGAGCATTCGCGCGATTCAGCCGGCCGGTCCTTACCTCCTTTGCGGTCACTCATTCGGCGGTCTGGTAGCGTTCGAAATGGCACGGCAGCTTCTCCTCCTTCACGAGAGAGCAGCCTCACTGATCTTGCTGGACAGCAGAGTCGATGAGCGATATTGGCCGAAGATGGCCTGGATCAACGTCATGATCAACCTCGCAACCACGCGCCTTCGCGAGATCGTGGGCGCACCGCCGGCCGAAATGCTGGAGCATCTTAAAACGCGCTTGGGGGGACTCGGCCGGCGCCTGAAGTATCGTGCACGTAAGCTGCCCGGCAGTTCACTCGACGCCGCGGCGGACTCATTGCCGGAACACCTACTGCGGGTTCGCGAGGCAGCAGTGCGGGCCATGGCTGGCTATAGCCCGCCCTATTACGATGGCGAAGTCGTGCTGCTGCGTTGTGAAGTGAAGGACCCGCTCTCCTATGACGCGACCCGCTTGTGGCAACTTGCCTGCCGGCGCCTGATCGTGCACGAGGTTCCGGGCGCTCACGGCACGTTTGTCGAGGAACCCTATTTTACATCGCTGGCGGCTAGCATCACGCAAACGCTCAGATCCACCGATTGCGGATCCGATGCGCAAAGATCTCGACGGTCATCATCTCCGATCGTTTCTAGTGAGCTGCCGAGGACTGGTTAGCGAGCGGCAGGTATCGGGAATTGCACCGCTCCGGCCGTGGATACCTGGAATTGACGGGGTATGGAGACAAATTGAGGTTGCCATAAGTACCTTAGACTGGCGTTTTCGATGCTTCAATTGTCACCCTCACGTATACTCGGACACAATCAACGAATGTCGTTTGAACGGGATCAACGTATTCGCAAGGTCGCCCAGGCTGAGCTGGAATCGTTATTTGACGATATTTCCAGAGTCATACCTGCCGGCCAGGACGGTACTCCAGAGGATGCGCACAATTCCGGAAATATCTAAGCCTCCCCTCGGCGACGCGGATCCAGTGACGTTCCCTATGAACCTGCTGCCGGACGGAAAGCCGATTTCAGCGTTCGGGTTTGGATGTTCATCGTATTGGTCGAAGCATTCATTTGCCGAAGAGGACGCCGTGGAATTGGTTCTACGAGCACGCCAATTGGGTATCAATCACTTTGACACCGGACCCAGCTACGGATGGGGCGAAGCCGAGAGACGACTAGGACTTGCTCTGAAATCATTGGATCGCAGCGCATTGGTCGTTTCAACAAAAGTCGGAACGTTCAGGGATGCGGGAGGCAAGACTTTTAAGTCATTTGAGCCATCCCGTCTACGCGGCAGCGTTGAGAGCAGCTTGGCGCGATTAGGACTCGACCAGATCGACATTCTGTATCTGCACGGTCCGCAAATACAGGATCTATCCCCTGCACTCATTGACTGCCTGACGGATTTGAAAGGTAAGAGGCTTGTGCGATTTCACGGAATAAATACGTTCGACCGGCCGGTCCTCGAGCGGGCCGCGCAACTCCCCTTCGATGTCGTAATGACGCAGTACAATGTATTCGACGTGAGCCGGCGCGACGATATCGAGTCATTGAAATTGGGCGGCAAGACCATCATCGGGGGCACCGCCTTGGGCCAAGGCATATTTAATTATTCAACTTTAATTCCGAGAAGCAAGAAGTCCCTTTGGTATCTGTTGCGGGCACTCAAAAATGATCCTGTGTTTCCCCTGACGCGATGGCGCGCGCGGCAGCGAATATCGAAACTCGGCTGCCCCCCTTTGGAGGCGGCTCTACTGTTGCTGCTTCAGACCCCGGCGATTACAAGCTCCGTGTTCGGCACGACAACGATGGCCCATCTCGAGCAGAATGTTGACGTTATTCGACACATTCGGCGCCGCTGCCGGGCCATCGGCTCATCAGGCCCATGAGTTACTGCGTTGCGAAACGATCCGGTAACTGCCGTTTATCCCACCGGCCGAGCGAGAATTGCCGCTTGAACCTGTTTCATCCATTATTGTCAGGTGATGATAATGAGTTCATTCATCACTAGGAGTCCAATCGTGGCGGACGTTTTTCAATCGACCTTTTCTCCTACGTTGGCCGACAGCTGTTTTGAGCAATTGGAACGCGAGGGGTTTTGTTGCCTTCCTGACGCGATTTCCCCGCAGACTCTCGATGCCTTTCGTCAAGAGATAAAGCGCCTCGTGAAATTGAATGGCCGTAAGTTCCTATTTCTGATGAATCCGCATAAGGATCAGGATTCTGTCTTTCAGTCGCTCGCGTCCAGCAAAAATTTTACGAAGTTCCTGTTACATCTCAGCAATCTCGGCACCAAGACGGACAACAGCGGCTTCGAGCTTCTAAATGTTCTTCGTGTCGTGCCTGGCGATAAATCGGCCGGTCAGGCGCTTAATTTTCATTTCGATGCCGAGGTCGTGACGGCGCTCGTGCCGATCGACATACCCGAGGGGCCGCCGGAGAAGGCCGGACACTTGGTGGCGATTCCCAATTTGCGCAAAATAAGAAAATTCGTGTTGCACAATATGTTGGAAAAATTATTGCTGCAAAATAGGATAGCGGGAAAGCTAATCAGCTGGATTGTTCTGCGAAACAAGAATGAAAAGTATATTTATAAGCTGAAGCCGGGCAACGTATATTTTTTCTGGGGCTACCGTACATTGCACGCCAACCTGCCTGTCGACCCCAAGGAAACACGATCTACATTGCTGTTTCATTTCGGAAATCCGCACAAGAATTCGTCGATTGTAAAATTTATCAAAAACCGGCATTACCGCTTGGACGTTGCTCAAAAAACCTAACTGGATGACGCGCCGGGTCCAGAATCTTCAGATTTACAAGGTATCGCCAGCCTATCGCGGTCGGTCTGCCTTATTCGTACAGCTTTGGTGGCTGGTCCAGGCAACCTTGTTTCGCGGCTCTCCACAGGTTCTATATGGGTTCCGTCGCTGGCTCTTGAGGCGCTTCGGCGCGCAAATTGGGACGGGAGCGCTGATCCGCCCCAGCGTCACCGTAACCTATCCCTGGAAAGTCAAGATTGGCGATTACTCACAGATCGGCGACGACGTCGTGATTTATAGCTTTGCGGAAATCAGCATAGGCAACAGCACGGTCGTTTCTCAAAAGAGCTATCTTTGTGCGGGCACACACGACTTTCGCAGCGTGTCATTCGAGATGCAAGCCTCCCCCATTGTGATCGAGGATGAAGTATGGCTCGCCGCGGACGTTTT
>Ga0137403_10009754_pt1 | contig 10654 bp, 10 predicted proteins | sample CZOMad2_1_16fung_FD_122057 | JGI IMG/M metagenome (GOLD analysis project Ga0137403, IMG submission 122057) | Vadose zone soil fungal communities from Angelo Coast Range Reserve, California, USA - CZOMad2_1_16fungal (Hybrid Assembly) | ecosystem: Environmental > Terrestrial > Soil > Vadose zone... | reverse complement strand
AGAAGCTGGAGAAGATCGCCTGATCCCCGCCATTGCGAACGACGGGAGCGGTTACCATGCCGGATGCCGATGTCTTGATCGTGGGCGCGGGGCCGACCGGCCTGATGCTGGCGGGCGAGTTGGCGCTGGCGGGCGTCGACGTTGCCATAGTCGAGCGGCGCCCCAGCCAGGACCTCACCGGCTCGCGCGCAGGCGGTCTACACTCACGCACCATCGAAATTCTCGATCAGCGTGGCATCGCCGAGCGGTTCCTCGCTGAGGGGCAGAAGGCGCAGGTCGCTGGCTTCGCCGGGGTGCACTTCGACATCAGCGACTTTCCGACCCGACACCCGTATGGGCTGGGGCTGCGGCAAAAGCATATCGAGCGCATCCTGGCCGGCTGGGTCGAGAAGCTCAAGGCGCCCATTTATCGCGGCATCGAGGTGACGGGTTTCACGCAGGACGATGCCGGCGTCGACATCGAGCTCACCAGTGGCCGGTCGCTGAGGGCGCAATATCTCGTTGGGTGCGACGGAGGGCGCAGTCTCATCCGCAAGGCAGCCGGCATCGACTTCCCCGGATCGGATCCGACAACCAGCAACCTGATCGCCGAGGTCGAGATGACCGAGACGCCAGAATTGGGCATCCACCGCAGCGCCCTCGGTATCCACTCCTTCGGCCGGATGGAGTACGAGATCCGCGACGGTCAGGTGGTCTACAAGGATGAGGGGCCGATCGGCGTCCTGGTGACCGAACAACATTTCGGCGCTACGGCCGAACCCACTCTGCGCGACCTCAGCGACGCGCTCATCGCCGCATGCGGGACCGACTATGGGGTCCACAGCCCCACCTCGATCACCCGCTTTACCGATGCGGTCCGGCAGGCCGCTTCCTACCGCAAGGGACGGGTGCTGCTGGCCGGCGACGCCGCACACGTGCACCCCCCGGACGGTGGACAGGGCATCCAGACCGGTGTGCAGGATGCGGCGAATCTGGGATGGAAGCTGGCCCAGGTGGTCCACCAGACATCGCCAGACAGCCTCCTGGATACCTACCACGCCGAGCGCCACCCGATCGCTGCCCGCGTGTTGCGCAACACGATGGCAGCGATCGTGCTTCGCCGCGCAGACGACCGCACGAAGGCACTGCGCGACACAGTGTCCGAGCTTGTTGGCATGGACGAGCCGCGCAGACGATTCGCCGCGATGATGTCCGGTCTGGACACTCATTACGATCTCGGCGAGGGACATCCGCTGCTCGGACGCCGCATGCCCGATCTCGACCTGGTCACCGCAAGCGGCCCGCTGCGGGTCTTCACCTTGCTCCACGATGCCCGACCGGTGCTGCTCAATCTCGGTGAGCCAGGCGGCTTCGACATCACGCCATGGGCGGATCGGGTCCAACTGATCGACGCCAAATACGACGGCGTGTGGGAACTTCCGGCGCTTGGCGCGGTCACCGCTCCTACTGCCGTGTTGATCCGGCCTGATGGACATGTCGCCTGGGTGGGAGACCGCCACGCTCTCGGCCTTCCTGACGCGCTAACCACTTGGTTCGGACCGCCTGCTGCGGCGTAGCGCATCGCTGCCGCAGTTGATGGCCTGATTGCCGATAGCGAGTGTTCAGGCGCGGCCGAGCTGCACCTGGCGGTCGACTGCAATCCACGTCGCGCGAGCCACGGCCAGCAACGTTCCGGCTTCACCATAGGCCGCGGCCTCGGCAACGCGTTTGCGGCCGTCGCGGCCGGTCTCCCAGGCTGTGATGACGCAGCGTTCTCCCGGGCGCGGCCGTGTCTCTATCCGTGCCGACATCCGACCCAACAGGATCGGCGTCCGGTCGAAGCTGCCGCTCTCCCGGTCGTGACACGAAGCATAGCCCGTGGGACAATCGAGCGCCGACCAGAGAAATTCGGGGGCGACGAAGCCGTCCTCCGCCGTCAGGGTCGGATCCGGTGTCCAGGTCGCCGCAAGCACAGCCGAAGCATTCCGGGATTGACGCACGAGCGGTCCGGCAAAAATGCGCAGGCCATCTCCCTGCGCCCTTGCAGGACCGCACACGAAACACGTCGGCAGCGGATGCTCGTGTGGCTTGACCGGCGTCAGCAGTTCGGCTGCACATGCCTCGTCGAAGCTTGCCTTCTCCAGGCGCGCAAGTTCAACACTTGCCGGTCGTCCGGTGGCGACGACTGTGGCGCCATCGCGAAGCTCCCATAACCCGTCGTCCGTCGCGACGACGTCGAGCGGCTTATCCAGGGGAGGCGGTGCGCGCAGCGTTACCTCCGCGCCGCCGGGAATGTGCCGGGCCAGCCGGCCGCAGACATATCCGCCGTTCCCGGAGTTCGGAGGACCACAGTAGCGCTTGTCGATGATGACAGATGTCATCGATCCCTCCCTCTACCTTATCTTAAGGACGATTCTTCCCTGAACCGTCCGATTGGCCACGGCGCGCATCGCTTCCTTGACCTGTTCCAGGGGAAGGACGCGATCGATGTGGGGGCGAATCTTTCCCTCGGCCAACATCTGCGCCAGCGTGTCATTCATGCGCACAGCCTGCTCAGGGAATTTCTCTGCCCAGGCGCCGGCAAAGACACCAACGATGGAATAGTTTTTCAATAGCGGGAGGTTCATTGGCACCGAAGGAATCTGGCCGCTGGTGAAGCCGATCGGCATCAGCCGTCCACCCCACTTCATCAGCCGCGCCATTTGCTCGAAAATCGCTCCGCCGACGTTGTCGAAGCAAACATCGACGCCTTCTCCATCGGTTATCGACTTGATCCGCTCGCGCAGGTCTTCGCTCCGATAGTTGATGACATCGCAGACACCGTAACCGCGCACCAAACCTGCCTTGTCGTCGGAGCCGACACCGGCGATGACGCGCAGGCCCCACTGGCCGGCGAGGTCGACGGCGGCGAGGCCAACCCCGCCCGCGGCCCCCGTGACAAACACCGTTTCACCGGGTTGCGCTCGTGCCCCCTCGACCAAGGCGCAATACGCCGTGCCGTAGTTGTGCAAGACCGTGGCCGCCGTTTCGAAAGCGACGCCGACCGGCAACCGCACGCTCTTCCATTCCTTGGCGATCATCCGCTCGGCATAGCCGCCGGTCCAGCTCGCACACGCCACGCGATCGCCCGGCTGAAATCTCGTGACCTTTCCGCCGACCGCGATGACGATGCCGGCCGCTTCCGTGCCGGGCACGAATGGCGTCGATGGTCGCATCTGGTAACGGCCCGAGACCAGCAGCTGGTCCATGAAACTCACGGAGGCCGCATGTACGTCGACCAGAATCTCGTCGCTGGCCGGCTTCGGCTCTTCGATCTCGCCGATGCGCAGGTCCTCCGGCCTGGTGAACGCGCTGCATAGTACGGCTCTCATCGTAGCGCTCCCGCCCGGCGGTGACCGAAAATGCGCGGCAGCAGCATCGGAACGCACTGGCGATACTGCTGATAGGTCGTACCGAACTCAGCGATCAAGTCCCGCTCCTCGAACTGCAGCGCGACCAGGATGTAGGCTGTGGTCATGATCGCGAACAGCAAATGGCCGGCGGTCATCGCAGGCGTGGCCCAGAACGCGAGCAGAAAGCCCAGCATGAGCGGATGCCGCACGACTTTATAGAGCAGGGGCGTCTTGAACGATTGAGCAGGCATCTCGACGCCGCGTAGCGCGAAGAAACCCTGGCGCAGGCCGGACAGATCGAAATGATCGATCATGAAGGTCGAGGCCAGCACGATCATCCAGCCGAGCCAATAGACGCCGATCAGCAACCAGGCCGCAATTCCGTCGATCTGCCAGGCGGATACGGGGATAGGCCGCCACTGCCAGAATAACAGCAGCATAATCAGGCTGGAGAGCAGCACGTAAGTGATGCGCTGGCACGCCTCGGGAAGGATTTTAGCCCACCATCGTTTGAAGACCGGGCGCGCCATAATGCTGTGCTGGATGGCAAATATGCCGAGCAGCAGCAGGTCGACGACAATGGCCTCGCTCAAATTCGTGCGCCCGCCGACATCAATCGACTTTGGCACCAGATAATTGCCGACGAAACCGAGCGCGTAGAGAAATGAAACAAGGAAGACGGCATAGCTCACAATGGCGTAGAACAGGATCAGGAGACGCGCGAACATGAATGTTTCCCTATGGTGCCGGCGACAGCGGTGCCGAATGCAAGAGCCTGAACCGTTAGCGAGCGGGCTCGATCAGGCCTGACCGTTATCACTGGACCGTCCCCTGCGCGTCCCCCGGGGCGCCGATACCTGAAGCGATAGATCTCATTCCTCGCAGCAGCATCGACGGTTTCGCAAATTTCGAAGCGATTGCGCAGTGGAGCATTCATGCTGATTCGAGCCGTAGCTCTATGTTCGCGCGCAGAGCACAATCCTAATACCTCCTTTTGATGCCGGCAGCAGAAGCAAGCGTCAATGCGGACAGGAAGACGCACAACGACAGCGCTAAATTGTAATTTCCATATCGATCCCGCAACAATCCGGCTACGGTGGGCCCAATCAAAGCCGCCAATGCAAATGACGTATAAATCGCACCAATAATTCTGGATATTTCCTTGTTTCCAAAACTATCGGCGATAATTGAGGGCAGCAGCGCGATACAGAGCCCATATGTTATTCCAAAAAGCGCGGCGATTATAAAAAATACGCTCTCGCCCTGCGGGCTCGCAGCCCATAACATGGATGTTATCAGCATAAGCCAAAGCGCGGCTCGAACCATAACTATTCGTCCAACGTAGTCAGCCCAGGACCCTCCGCCAAGCCGGGCGACAAAGCTGGACAATCCGATTACCGAAATGATAGTCGCCGCATGCATTTGTTCGCGACTTGCTTCGACAACGTGCTGAGGCAAATGTACAAATGCCATGAACGACAGGACAGCCGCACCGAAACTACAGAAGTAAAGCAAGTAAAATTGCTTGTCGCGAATTGCTTCCTTCAAGCTCAGCCCTGATATTGTCTTCTCGCTCGACGACGGCGTGGATCCGTCCGAGACTCCGTCCGGGCTCAGGCCTCGTTGCTTCGGATCGGCGACAAGAACGCAAACCGCCACAAGGCCAATTGAAAGGCAAATCGCGGCGAAACCAAAGTACAAATATCTCCAGCCAAACGAGCCCGCTGCGCTCGCGGCGATAATCGGAAACGTCAAGGTGCCAATGCTGACCCCTGCGGTCGCCAAGCCGGACGCAAGACCCCGACGTCTATAAAACCAGCGCTGGATCAGACCGAGCAGTGGAACATAGATTGCGCCGGTCCCGACCCCGACCGCCATTCCATACGAAAATACAAGCTCTCCGTAAGACCGGGCCAGCGCTGAGCCAAGCAGTCCCGCTGCTAACACCGAGAGGCCGCCTCCGACGACCATACGAGGTCCGAGTTTCTCCGCCAGAGAACCGGCGAACGGGCCGACCACGAAAGCCATGACCTGGCTGCAGGAAAATACGAAAGCGGCTTGTCCCCTGCCGATTGTGAAATCGGTCTCGAAAAAAGGGAACATCACGGGGGTCGAATATGTGATGCCCGCCGATATCGTCAAAAGAATAAATGCGGCACATACGACGATCCATCCATAAAAAAACCCGGATCCGTCGTCTTGGCGAATCGTCGAGAGATCCAACGGGTTGTTGGATAGCCGTTGCAATCGAGAGATTCGCTTTCGGCTGGCCGGAAAGAATTCTGTCTGTTCACCCACAATCACCTCCCAGGTCCACGAGCTACGAGCCCAAAGCGCAGAGAGCTCGGACCGGCTCTGCATATCTCTTGCAAAAACCGCAGACGGTCTGCGTTCGATCACGCGCTCCTTGAGCATGGGATCGATGGATCAGCGATGCCGTTCTCGATAGCGTCGCCGTATCGCTGATCTAATTTCGGAATTTCGGGCGGAATGATAAACTTGCGCCCGCTGGGGCCTGTACCGCTCACCTGCAGGACGGTGTCTTCTTCGATCTCGATGTAATACGGAACGTTGGCTGGCTCGGTGTAGAAGCTACCGACTGGCAGGCTCTTCAGCTTGGTGTTGTCAAAACTTTTTCCGTAGCCGGTTGCGAACACGCCCGACAGGATGGTGACTTCGCGAGAATCTGGATGAGTGTGCGGCGCGATTCTGAAACCTTTTGGGAATTTCAGACGCAGCGTATAGGGTCCAGGTTTGGCCGGATCGCCAATAAGATTGACCTGCTCCAGTCCTGGCGCTGCCAAGGCACCTTGCGACGTCCATTTCATTTCAGCGGGCGTCAGAGTCACGACGCTCGAGGCGCCAGTGTGTGCCATCGCGCGGCCTAGTACCAGGCCCGCGGCGACCGACAGACCTAGCATCAGTCCAGCGACGACCCACAAAAGCGTCAAGCGAAGGGTCGCATTCCAATCCATAAGCAATTCCTTTAAGTAAGTGCCTCTGATTTCCAGAAAGTCGTGCCGTACCGCGGAGAGGAAATCGTTCGCCTCGCAAAGAGTTGACCGTGACGCGGATGCGTGTTCGCGGCGAGCGATGTAGACGAGACGCGCGGAGCGGTCTTGGGCAGGAGTGCAGACGAGATGGTCGACAGTGCAAGAGCGGGCCAATGCGACGACACGACAGCAGCTTCTCGCGACAATGGACAGACCAGGATCTTGTCCACCGACGGCGTTCCTTTGCGCGAACGTTTTTCGTACTGGCGCGAAGTAGTCTGCAACGCCACCGCAGGACTTTTTGGCACTCCGACGGAAGCGCCGCCCGGCGTGTTTTCCGCCCGCGCCGCTTTCCGAAGTTGCGGTCCCTTTCGCTTCGCGGTGGCCGAGGCGAAAACAAGCTATCGGATTGCCCGAACCCACCGTGATGTCGCCAACACTCCCTCAGATCATTACGCGATTTATCTGCAGCTCGGCGGAGAAACGGTTTCGTTCCGGGGAGAAGAGGCCATTCAGCTCTATGCCGGCGACATCGGGTTCTGCGCACCTCGGCCGTACCGGGCTGTGCATGGCGGACGATGCGCGATCGCGATGGTGCCGCGCGCAATGATGGAACGGCGGGCGCCATGGCTGCGTGGCCGTCCACATCGCAAGCTTGCCTCGAATGCGCGATTTGCCAATCACCTAAGACTTCACATGATGGAGTTCGTTGATGATGTCGCGCCCTTAGGAGAGACCGAGACAAGCCTTCTTGCCGACAGCCTTTGCAACCTCTGGGCGTTGGCGGCCGCTGAAGGCATCCCATCAACGCGGCTGGAGCCCGAGTTGCAGATCGAGGCCTTGCTCGCCTTCTGCCGGGAGAATCTCCATGATGCCGATCTGTCGCCCCAGCAAGCGGCCGACCACCTTGGCATCTCTGTCAGGACCCTCCATTCACGGTTTCGGCAAATCGGCCAGACGTTCGGTCACTGGCTGCTCGAAAACAGGCTTCAGGGGTGCAGCAACGCGCTGCGTGATCCGAACCAGCAGACGCTGAACATTTCTGACGTCGCTTATTGGTGGGGATTCAACGACCTGTCGTATTTCAACAAGGCGTTCCGTGCGCATTTCGACATGACGCCACGCGAATGGCGAAACGGTCCGAAAGCTTCGTAGTGCGCATTTTCGTGGCGCAGCAGGCTTGAAGGAGTTCGGCTCGTCTGCTGGATGGCAAATATGCCGAGCAGCAGCAGGTCGATGACGATTGCCTCGCTCAAATTCGAGCGCCTGCCGACGTCGATCGACTTTGGCACCAGATAATTGTCGACAAAACCCACCGCGTAGAGAAATGAAACAAGGAAGACGGCATAACTCACCATGGCGTAGAACAGGATCAGGAAACGCGCGACCATGAATGTTTCCCTATGGTGCCGGCGGCAGCGGTGCCGCATGCAAGAGCCTGAACCGTTCGATCGCGAGCGGGCTCGATCAGGCCTGACTGTTATCACCGGACCGTCCCCTGCGCGTCCCCCCCCCCCGGGGCGCCGACAGGGCAAGGGGAGATTTCATGACTGGGTTCTCGCTTCAGACGCTCGGGTTTCCGGAGATCCACGGTGACAACGGCCCGATCAAGCTGAAGCTGCGCAAGGGTCTTGCGCTGCTGATCTATCTCGCGGAGGCGCAAGGCGCCGTTGCACGGGACGTCATTGCCACGCTGCTGTGGCCCGAGAGTCCCCGCGACACCGCCCGCGCGCGATTGCGGCGCATGCTTCATCGCATCGAGCTTACGCTCGGCCAGCATATTTTCGAGACCGACCGCGCCAGCGTGCGGTGGTCTCCGGCGGTCGAACTGAAGGTCGACTCGCATCTGTTCGAGAGCGCCTGCGACGGAGGCGCTTTCGAGGAAGCCTGCCTGCGCTATCGGGGTGACTTCCTCGCGGGCTTCTCTCTGGCCGATTGTCCCGAGTTCGACGATTGGGCGTTCTTTCGCCGCGAGGCGCTCAGGGGGCGGCTCATGCATGGGCTGGAACGCCTCGTGCAGGACAAGAATGCCGCCGGCGAACATTTTGCCGCGACAGCTCACGCGGGACGCCTTGTCGAGCTCGATCCGCTGAGCGAGGTGTATTGTCGGCATTTGATCCGCAGCCTCCTGCTTGCCGGCGATCGAAGTTCGGCAGAACGGCACCACGCGGCGCTGACACAGCGGCTGCGTGAGGAGCTTGGGGTTGCGCCCGAAGCCGCGACCGAAGCGCTCATGGACCCCACCACGGCGGCGCTGGTCCATGCCGTTCCGACAACACTCTATGTAAAGGGCGCCGGCGTACATCTGGCGTATCAGACATACGGAAGCGGCGAGCTTGATATCCTGATCATGCCTGGCTTCGTGTCACACGTGGAACGCGCTTGGGAGCATCCCTCGTGCCGGGCATTTCTGGTTTCATTGATGGCGCTTGGGCGGCTCATCTTGTTCGATCGTCGCGGCATCGGGCTGTCGGACCGGGTCGGATCAGCCCCGAGTGTCGAAGTCACGGCCGAGGATATCGGCACCGTGCTGCGGGCGGCGCACACGCGTCGCGTCGTCCTGTTTGGGGCGTCGGAATGTGGGCCGGCATGCATCAAGTTTGCGGTCGATGAATCCCGCCTCGTGGCTGGCCTCATTCTGTTCGGCTCATTGGCCAAGGGCTGTTGGGCGCCGGACTATCCGTACGCGTTGCAGGCAAGCCAATATGACGCCTGGCGCCAGCAGCTCGTCGCCGAATGGGGTGGCCCTGCCGGGATCGACACCTTCGCGCCGAGCCTTTCTCGTGATCTCCAGGCGAGGGCCTGGTGGGCCGGGCTGCTGCGCGCGGCCTCCAGTCCCGGCGGCATTTGGGCCGTGCTCAAGGCGTTGCGCGACACCGACGTGAGACACCTCCTGCCACGGGTTTCCGTGCCCACGCTGGTGCTGCACCGCCGGAACGACCGGGCCGTGCGTATTGAGGCAGGCCGCGACATGGCCAGCCAAATCACCGGCGCTCAATTCGTTGAACTCGACGGCAACGATCATTGGTTCTTTGCGGGCGCTCAGCAACCAGTGCTCGAGGCGATCAAACGATTCGCCAACGCTCTGCCGCGCGACAGGAGGGCAACGCGGTAAGGCTGGGGGCTCGGCCAATGGCCTAGCCGCTCTCCCCTGACCCGCCCACCTGCCATGCCGGTTCCGCACCTCGCAAAAGGCGGATTTCCATGCTAGGACATGGCCTTAACTAATGCTGGAACGATGCGCCTAACTTTATGTGAACAGGAACGATAGTAGTTTTGGCTGGCGATAAACTTAATGAACAGCAATTGACAATTAGGTACTTGGAAGACATCTAAATAAAGATCACAGCACGTGCTCAAAACTGTAGCCAGCAGCTAGTAACGCGGATTTCATATCACTACCATGGTCTGTCCCGCGTGTTTCCATGGTGAGATCAATCACAGTATATCCAAGACCGGCTCCGTAATGAGCGCGGTGGTAACTGGTTTCCACGATGTTTGCCCTCTCCGCTGCAATCACTCCCGTGAGGTGGTGTAGTGTGCCAGGATGGTCTGACAAATGAACGCGCAACCGGACCAGCCTGCCATCCTTCACCAGGCCCCGTTCGATTATGCGCGCCAACAACGTCACATCCATGTTGCCGCCGGAAATCACCGCTATGACAGGTCGTCCTTCCAGAGGGATCTTGCCATGCAGAAGTGCGGCGACTGTGCTTGCGCCTGCCCCTTCGGCTACTGTTTTCTCTTGCTCCAGAAGAAACAAAATGGAATTTGCAATTTCCTCCTCATCCACCAGAACAATGTCATCCACATATTTCTGTACCAGGGGCAGCGGTACCGCTGGCAGAAGAAGCGACGCGGCACGCCCACGCTCGACGGCAATTACCTCTACGCCATGGCGGCCGACGGAACTCTCGTTTGCCTCGAAAAGAAATCCGGCGAGAAGGTCTGGATCGTCGATCTCATGAAGCGGTTCAATACGGATGTGCTTCATTGGGGCATGAGCGAATCGCCGCTGGTGGATGGAAACAATCTGATCGTCACCCCGGGCGGAAAGGGCGCTGCCATCGTGGCGCTCGACAAGAAGACCGGAAACACGGTCTGGAAATCGCAAAGCGATCGCGCCGGGTATTCGTCGGCTCTCCCGTTCGATCTGGGCGGCATTCATCAGATGGCGATTCTCACCGGAGAAGCGGCCATCGGCGTCAACCTCAAGAACGGCGAGCTGCTGTGGCGCTATGACAAGGTCTCCAACCGCACCGCCAACATCGCCACGCCGATCTATCGTGA
>Ga0137403_10009752_pt1 | contig 10657 bp, 8 predicted proteins | sample CZOMad2_1_16fung_FD_122057 | JGI IMG/M metagenome (GOLD analysis project Ga0137403, IMG submission 122057) | Vadose zone soil fungal communities from Angelo Coast Range Reserve, California, USA - CZOMad2_1_16fungal (Hybrid Assembly) | ecosystem: Environmental > Terrestrial > Soil > Vadose zone... | reverse complement strand
CAGCTGTGGAAGGAGCTCCATCCAGTCGACGGATATTTCACCGGGCTGCAGAAGGAACTGAACAATCTAGTAGCGAGTTTTCCTGAGATCGACAAGACCATCGGGCGGCACCGATATCACTCGCTTCTCGAACAGCTCACGCAGGAGTTCAATCACTACGTGCTCATGGCTGACATTCTCGAATATCTTCTGGGCCATCCGGTTTCCGCGGAGGATACTTTTCAACTCCCGCAGGAGAAAAAACTCGGTAATATACGCAGAGCTTACGCGAACTCGGGCTCGGCTGTCGATAAAGCCGCTGTGCTGGTCACCGAAGGCGGCGGCGCTCGGATGTTTCGCGAAGGAAGAAAGCTAAAAGGCGGCCGGCTCGAAAGAATGATCGCAAGCGCGATGGAAGTCGTCTATCGGGACGAGAAGAACCACTATAAGGAAGCCGCAAGGGAAGCGGCCGGCGCAGTCCAGAACAAGCAGGACTTGACGCGAATGAAAAAGGCGGTGCATGAAGTGAGCCGCCAACGAGTTTACATGCGCAATGAGATGTTCAAGGAACCCCTGACGAGCGACGAAATCAAAAGTTGCCTGGTATCTCACAAGCATCGAGTAATCGACTAACTCGTCACGCTCTTAGGGATTCGATTTTGAGTTAGGCAAGTTGAGTAAGGCTGATACCCATACACAAATGGTCAAAAATCAGAAAGTTCCAAAGAAGGCGGTTTCGGATTTTGTTTCGACGACGTCTTGGCGCGATAGACTTTCTTGCAGTCGGTTTGATCAACATTGGGAGAGTTAGAATCTAAACATGTTGAAACCGATCGCCGTTCTCGCTCTGATCCTTGGACTGTTGACCCATCCCCTTTCGGCTGGTGCCGCCGCCGCGCCCAAGATTGCCCTCGCCCACGGCGCGCTCAACGCGCGTATCGCACCCCTATGGATCGCCCACGAACAAAAATTTTTCGCTAAATACGGCGTCGACTCGACGGTCATTCTCGTGCGCCAGATTCAAATCATGGTCAGCGGTCTTGGCACCGGCGAAATCGACATCGCCTTGACCTCAGGAAGCACGCTGCTCGGCGCGGCCGCCGGCGGGCTCGACGCCAAAATGGTCGCCGCCCTTAACGCCAAAGTCACCTACGATTTAGTCGCCGCGCCGGCGATAAAAATCATCAAGGATTTGCGCGGCAAGCGTTTCGGCATTCAAGCCTTCGGCGGCGGACTTTGGATGGGCGCGATGCTCGGACTGGAATCTTTAGGCCTCGATCCGCAGCGCGATAATATCAACGTCCTTCAAATCGGCGACCAGTCCGTAATAGCGCAGGCGCTCGAAGCGGGAAGCATCGATGCCGCCGCTCTCGATGGCGTCTTTAGCCGCAAGCTTAAACAGAAAGGATTCAACATATTGGCCGAGTTCAGCCAGGCCAACATTCCAACCATCGGCCTTGGCCTCGTCGCCAAGAACATTTTTATCCGCGAGCGCCAAGATGCGCTCGAAGGAATCTTGAGAGGCCTGAGCGAATCGGTCGCGTTCATTTTAAGCCCCAAGTTCAAGCCGGTGGTTCTGAAAACGATCATGCAGCACCTACGAATTAACGACCCTGCGACCGCGGAGGAGGGCTATCAGGATCTGGTTACGGGGCTCGAGAGAAAACTTTCTCCGTCCATTGAAGGCCTGCGCAACACGCAACGCCTGCTAAAGCCGCGCAATCCCAAACTGGAAACTATCAAGGTCGAAGAGCTGATCGACGACCGGATCGTTCGAAGGCTGGAGGAGAGCGGATTTATCAGCCGCCTGCAGGCGACGTACGGGATCAAATAGGCACTGCATTACCCCTTACGGAGTGGGCGAAAGGGGTGGAGTCTTTTGTTGACAGTTGAATTCTTGCCTAACCGTCCTTTTACGATCGTCTTTAGTAGTATCGTTTCGAACCGGTTAAACACTTTGAACCTTTGAACTACTGAACATCCTGCTCGATAAATCCCGCGATCGCGAAACAACACTGGCGGCACGCCTGGTATTTAATATATGTTCACACCAATCAAACATTGGGGAGGAACCCATGCGCCGTAGCGGAATGACAAAAATGCTTCTCGCTCTTATCATTGCGATTTGTGTCTCGGTTACTGCGGCGCGGAGCGCCGAGCTGATCCCGCTGCGCGCGACCTATGCGTCGGTCGGCGGCGCCTTCGCGCCGCTCTGGATCGCCCAAGACAAAGGAGTGTTCAACAAGTATGGCTTAGCGGTGGATTTGAGATACATGCTGTCCGCCACGGGCACCCAGGCGCTTTTGTCCGGGAGTATGGATATCGTCAATCCCGCCACCGAGCTGATCGAAGCCGGCTTGGGCGGTGCGAGGGTCGCTTTCATTATCGGTATTTTGAATCGCGCGGTGCTTTCCGTTTACAGCAAGCCCGACATTCGTCAGTTTTCCGATTTGCGCGGCAAGATTCTCGGCGTCACCCTGCCGGGATCGACCACCGATTTGACCGCTCGCATCCTACTTCAACAAGCAGGCATGGCCGCCGGCAAGGACGTGCAAGTGACCCATCTGCAAGGGATGCCCGACCTGATCACGGCGCTGAGCCAAGGCCGGATCGATGCGGGGATTGTGTCGGCGCCGACGACTTTGAAAGCGCGCCAGGCGGGCTTCAAAGAGCTCGTCGATATTACGGCGAAAAATATCCCGATGATTCATGCCGGCTTGGCGACGACGCTCGACTTCATCAAAACCAATCCCGACAAAGTGCGTCGCTATGTGCAGGCGTATATTGAGAGCAACAAAATCGCGCGGACCGATCCCGAAACGACCAAGCAGGTCATCGGGAAATACACCAAGACGGAAAATCGGGAAGACCTGGACGAAACCTATAACACCTACGCGAAAGCTTGGGAGCAAGCGCCTTACGTTTCCGCGGCGGCGATGCAGACCTTGCTCAATTTTTCCATCAACCCGGCGGGCAAAACGGCCAAGCCCGAGCAGTTTATAGACAACTCCTTTGTCGCCGAGCTGGAAAAATCGGGCTTCATCAAAGACCTATACAAACAATAAATGCGTGTTGCGTGATATTAGGATGCGATCGTTGAACGTCGAACCTTGAACTTCGAACCGCCCAAGCTTTGAACCTTAAACTTTGAACGATCCGATCGCTTTAACCTATTGAACGACTTGAACCGCTTGTAACGACTAAATACAGGAGGGGAGCCATGAAGCGCAAGAATCTGAGTCGTGCTGTTCTGTTTGCATTGGTCGTCGTCGCTGGCATGGAAGGGACATGGCTTTTCGGAACACAGGGGGCAGCTCAAACTTCCCCTGCGCAAGCCCGCAACGTGCCGATGTTCGAGGTGGACCCCTCGTGGCCCAAGGTGCCGGTAAAGTGGAAGCTCGGAGATGTGTCCAGCATCGCCATCGATGCACAGGGCAATGCCTGGGTCCTGCACCGTCCGCGAACGCTCAAGCCGGATCAGGCCGCGATGGCAGCGCCGCCGATCATCGTGTTCGACGCGGCGGGCAATTTCATCAAGGCCTGGGGCGGAGTGGGCAGCGGTTATGAATGGGTCGAACGGGAGCACGGCATCCATATCGACTACAAGGGCTTCGTGTGGCTGGGCGGAAACTATTGCGCCGGGCTGAACCTGCCCGGGCTTAAGCAGGTTGCGGATGACCAACTGCTGAAGTTCACGCAGGACGGCAAGCTTGTGATGCAAATTGGTGGCAGCAACCAAAGCAAGGGCAATAGCGACACGAAGAATGTGCACCGTGCGGCGGACGTATGGGTCCACCCGCAGACCAACGAAGTGTTCGTGGCTGACGGTTACGGCAATCACCGTGTCATCATCTTCGATGCGGATACCGGCGCGTTCAAGCGGATGTGGGGTGCTTTCGCCAACAAGCCGGTGGAAGACGACCATTGCGAGACCGTTACCCCAAAGAGCTTCCCCGACGGTCCGGGTCCGCAGAATTTCAGCACCGTGCACGCCATCCGCGTAGCCAAGGATGGGACGGTGTACGTGGCCGATCGGGAAAACCGGCGCGTGCAGATGTTCACGAATGACGGCAAGTTCGTGAAGCAGCTGGTCAAGACCAGCACGCCGTTTGCACGGAATCTGGCGTTGTCCCCGGACCCGGAAGAGCAGTTCCTGTACGTTGGAAACGGTAAGGATATTGTGGTCGTCGATCGCAAGACGCTCGAGGTTGTTGGGGACATCCAGGGCCAGGGCATGCTGGGAGGCGGCCACCAAATCGCGACCGATGCGAAAGGCAACCTCTACGTGGCTGCCACCGGCAATGGGATGCAGAAGCTCACGTTCAAAGGGATGTCGTCGTTGGCAAGCCGATGATAGCAGGCGTAGTCCGGATCGAATGTCCGCCAAATCCGGCACATGCGCCATGAATCGCCGATGAGCGGCGAAACTTGATCCCGGCGGAATGTTTTGGCGTGTTCAGGCCTCCCCGGCACACCGCAAGCGGTGCGTCGTCGCCGCACTCTCATTCGACTACTAGTTTAAACACCGCCCTGGCATTGTCCTCGAAGATCTTTTTGCGATCCGGCGCGCTTAGCCACTCGATGTTCTCGATCAGCGGTTTTACATTGTCCATGGAACGACCCGTTGCCGGATCGAGGGAGGATCCTACGCCCGGACACTCGGTGCCGAATAGGCAGCGGTCAACGCCGACGGTTTTTATCAGGAGACGCAACGCGTCTTCGGTATACAATACGGTATCGTAATAGAGTTTGCGCATGCCGTCCGAAAATCGGCCGCCGGTTCCGCGCCGCAGTGACGGCGCTTCAAAACGGCCCAGTTGATAGGGGATCGCGCCGCCGCCGTGGCTGATGACGATTTTGAGATTGGGGAAATCGTTGAACACGTTTGAGTTGACCAGACCGAATACCGCGATGGATTCTTCATTGATGAAGTGTACGGAATAGGGACTCCGCTCGGAGCGCGAGCCCGTGCCATGAATATGCGCCGGTACGTCCAACTCGCAGAGCTTTTCATAGAGCGGATACCAGTAGCGATCGCCGAGCGGCGGTGCTTCGGTGCCGCTGTTTTCGTATGGATCCGGATTCAAAAGACAACCGACAAAACCTAGCTGTTTCACGCAACGTTCGAGCTCGGGAATCGCATTCTGAATCGGATCGCCCGCCGTTTGCGGCAGGGCGCAAACGCCGATCCACTTGCCGGGAAAAAGTTTCATCTGGCGGTGGATGATGTTGTTGCATTCCTCGGTGAACCAGTGGACGAGCTTCGCTGGCTTTTCCGACTGCATCAACTGAAACGGCCGCGGGGAAATGAGCTGGACGTCTGTGCCATGGTCGCGCATATAATCCAGATGGCCTTTCGCCCAGTTCTCCTTGCGATTGGCCGCTGCGCGGATCTCGTCATCCGATACGTTGACTCCGCCACGCCCGTGAGCGCCGCGGGCCGAAAGTAAGTTCGCCTTGTATGCCCATAATTCGGTTGGGGCTGAAACGTGGCCGTGTACATCGATAATCATGGTTCGTGTTCCTCAAATTTAAAATTTCGCACTACTTGCGATTCTCGCCGTCCTATAGTCCGATACCTGCTTCTCTCGTACTCCTCCCGAATTGTCAAACACGCATGAGTGCAATTGTGTTTCCTGCTTAATCGGCAGTCTAACCAAAACGCTGGAGCTGAAGCCGGCCGCTCCAGTTGAGAGCGCCCGATCATGAATTGCATAAACGAAAATGTGAGTTCCGCTACTTTGTCAGACCCAGGGACTGCAAGAAGCCCGAGCTTTTTAGACTCTCCGCGAAGGAATTGTCGATAAAATCCGAGGGGCGCGCGTCTTTGGCGCGCGGAAACTCTTTTTCGTCGAGATAGATCAATTGCCCCTGAATCGGGTCGCTCTGCACGGCGAGGTTCGTGTCCCAATAGGGCGCGAATTGTTCGTAGGTACCGTCGATCATCTTTGGGTCATCGCTGTCGGTGAATTTACCGATCGCCTTTTTGGCCACGGAGGGATTTTGTTTCGCCAGAACCGTGGCTTCCGCAACGGCCTTGAGAAAAGCAGAAAGCGAGTTCGGGTTGGTTTTGATGACCCTCTCGGTAGTGCCGTAAGCGAGATGAAGACCCGGTACGTTTACTTGGGCGATGTCCACCAAAAGACTGAGCCCGGCGTCGCGCGCCTTCAGTGTGTTCGGCGCGGACAGGGTCCCCGCGGAGGTCTTACCGCCCAGCACCGCACCCAGGACGGCGGGAATGGTTTGTACGTAGACGAAACTCACATCTTTATCTGAGATGACACCGGTTTTCTTGAGCGCCTCGCGCGTGGCGATTTCAGTCGAGGTCCGGGGAGTTGTCACGGCGACGGTCTTGCCCTTGAGGTCGGCAACTGTATTGATGCCCTTTGCTCCCCACAGTTGAAAGATAAATCGTTGCAAGGTGCCGCCGATGTATTTGACCGGAACCCCTTGCAGCCGCGCATTGACAAACTCCGGACCCACCGAAATCACATCGACCTCGCCGGCGACCAGTGCTTGGGCTGCGACTTGTGAGTTCAGAAGCTTTAAGGTCACATCGAGACCGTGTTTTTTAAAAATACCGGCTTCCTGCGCCACCCACAACGGAGTGAATGCGCCGCTCGCCTGGGTATAGGAGATCGTAAAGTTGCTTTTTTCCGGCTTTCCGCCAAGCTGCGCGGCGCCGGGGGGTGGAAAAGCGAAGAAGGTAAAAATAACCGCAAGCCAAATCCGGTGTCGCCCTTGCCGGTTACCTTGACCTTGTTCTGTCCGAGCCATATTTCTACCTCCTTTTTTTCGCCTCGATATCAGATGATCAGAGGCGGCGTCAAACCGCGGGAACGCGGGAAAAAATAAAACAAAAGGAAAGTAAAACTAGGCTGTCAGCTTGATGATCCGGGAATCGAGATCAACTGAACACACTAGAACGGCCTGAACGCTTTGAACGGCTTGAAGAATTCTTACCTTTTTCCGTAGGTGCAGGCTTAGGGGCAGTGGCACCATGAATGCGATGCCTTCTTGACTAGGCGAATAGAAATCGACTAGGTTTTTCTCCCAGGACATTGTGGCGTTCGAATTATTCGGAATGATCGGGTGCCATTCGAACTTCCGAGGGCAAGAAAATGAATCTGAACAACCTGATTGACGAGGATCGGCTCGGGGGAGTGTTCCGGGTTCATCGCTCGGCGTTTACCTCGGCCGAGATCGCAGCGCTCGAGCAAGCAAACATTTTCCAGCGCTGCTGGCTTTATCTCGGCCACGATTCGGAGCTTCCCAACGCCGGGGATTTCCGGCGCCGGACAGTGGCCGGTCAGCCCCTTTTTTGGGTGCGCGGCAGCGACGGGCGAGCGCGAGTGTTTTATAACAGCTGCACCCACTGGGGCGCCAACGTCTGTCGCCTCGACGAAGGCAACGCCGAACTCTTCCAATGCTTCTATCACGCCTGGACTTTCAACAACCAAGGGGATCTTGTCAGCGTGCCGGATGAGGCGGCTTACGGCGAGGGTTTTCACAAGGAGGCGATGGGTCTGGCCGCGCCACCAAGATTCGACAATTATCGCGGGCTTTACTTCGTGAGCTTTGATCGCGACGTCGAGGATCTCATCTCTTATCTGGGAGACGCGAAGGAATACATCGATCTCATTCTCGATCAGGCCGAGGAAGGCTGGCGCGTTATCCCGGGCACGCAAAAGTACAGCGTCCGTGCGAATTGGAAAATGTTTTCGCTGAATAGCTTGGATAGCTACCATGTGCGGCCGCTGCACTCCACCTTTTTTAAGTACACCGAGAGCCTGGGATCGGGTGATCCGCCTCCTTTACCTCCCACTGAGTTTCCTGGCCCGCAGGGGCGTTCCTTATCCTTACGAAACGGTCACGGAGTCGATATCTTTCCGTCGTTAGCACGGGCGAGGCCTATCGCTCACTGGCACCCCATCCTGGGCGAGGAATCGAAAGAGGAAATTAGAAAAAGACGGGCCCGCTTGGTGGAGAGATTCGGCGAGCAGCGCGCCTACCTGATGTGCAACACGAACCGATTGATGTTGATCTATCCCAACTTTGCCTTGCATGATATTGCGGGCGTGAGCCTGCGCTATTTTGAACCTGTGGGACAAGAGTATATGGAGGTCACGGTCCAAACGCTCGCGCCACGGGGTGAATCCCCCGGCTTGTTGAACCGGCGCCTGGAAAATTTTCTGAGCTTTCTCGGACCCGGAGGTTTCGCGCATCCCGACGATATCGAGGCCATGGAATCCGCCCAACTAGGTTTTCGCGCCGGCGGTCCCGAGTGGATCGACGCTTCCCGCGGTATGCACCGCGAAGCAACGGCCCTGGATGAGCTCCATGTTCGCGCCTTTTGGCGCCAGTGGCATGCCAACCTTTCGGGTGATGCGAAAGCCGAACGCCATCACGATTCGCTCGATGGGAAGAGAGAGTAGCGAGGACTTAAAAAAATGACGTCCGGGCGCGACGATAGTCTCAACGAAAAGCTTGCTGCACTGTTATTGGAACGGGAGGTGGAAAAATTTATCGTAGAAGAGGCTGTGATGTTGGACGAATGGCGTCTCGATGATTGGCTGGCTCTCTTCACGGAGGACGCACGCTACATGGTTCCAGCGACGGACATGCCGACTGCCGATCCGAAGGAGACTCTGGCACTTATCAACGACGATGTGGCCCGACTCCGCGGACGGGTGGAGCGATTGAAGAGCCGCCATGCTCATCGCGAGTTTCCCTGGTCTCGCACCCGCCGTTTTATCACCAACGTGAGGATCAAGGAGATTATCGGGGAAGAAATCTTGGCGAACGCGTCGTTTCTGGTGTACCGAATACGCAGCGGCCAAGTCGATCCTCTCATCGGGAGTTACGTCTACACGCTCAGGCGGGTTGATGGAGCGCTCAAGATCGCCGCCCGCAGGGCCGTGCTGGATCTGGAAGCGTTGAGACCCCACGGCACGTTGAGCATCATACTCTAACGCGGCTAATAAGAGTCAGGCTGAGTTTGGACTTCAAAGCGTGCAACTTCTGCAAAAACATCCTGGATTGTCTAGATTAGAAAGCTTGACCCACAATTGCCACACGACGCGAAAATTCATACGCGAGCGACCGTAAGTCGTACGCGTCTATGTCAAAGCGAGAATAAGTCATAACTCGAGCCCGACTCTAAGTCCTACTAAATTCTAAATCTTCACCGAACCGGAAGATTTTGTCGATAATCGGTTTTCAAAAAATACAGCGGTTAGCGATCCGATCTGCGCACTTCAATTTGACCGTCGCGTACGCGGACCTCCAATACAGGCTGTGCGTGCACCGATGGACCTTCGAGCACCCGCCCGTCTTCAAGTGAGAAACGCGACCCATGCCAGGGGCACCTAACGGTAGCGTCTTCCAGCTTTCCCTCTGAAAGCGGTCCGCCCAGGTGGGCACAGGTTTCGGCGATGGCGTAGATGCGCTGACCCCTGCGCACCAGCAGAACAGGCATGCCATTGGCGTCCACGCGCCGCAACTGATTCTCCAGCAGCTCAACCTCTGCTAAGACCGAAACAAAATCCTCCGGTGGTGAATAGTCGGCCGTATGGTCAACACCGATTTTTTCCTTGAATACTAAATGTCCGCCGAGATAGGCTGCGACGCTCGAAACGATCAAACCGAGCAAAGCAAATCGCCGCCCGGCGCGCCGCGAGTGAGTACGCCGAAGACATAGCGACGTGACGTAGCAGGCTGTAGCGGTAGCGTTAAGTAGTCCGTGCGCGAGACCGATGCGGCGAGGTTGGCCGCCGCCGATCTTGGACCAGTCGGACAATCCGGTAATCCCTGCTGCCGCCGCTCCAACCAGACCCAGCGCGATTGCAGCGTCGGCTCCTCGGCCCATGGCTCTGCTTCCGGTCTTCTCCTCTAGAGCGTCCAGAACAGCAGCCGCAGTCCATGAACCGATCGGCACATCTGTCAATACAACGTGCAACGGATGTCCCAACCAAGTGCCATGCAAAATATCGGCGACCTTGGGTCCGATGGCACCGTCGGGCCCTAGCGCTCCCGCGATAGTTGGCTGCAGACGATCGGCGATCGGCTCTAACCAGTCCTGCTTCTTGATCACCTCTACTGGTAAGTTCGTTGCCATGACATCTTCCCTCCGGAATCCGAAAATTCCTTTGAACAGATCGCCCAAAGACCCTTGTCTAATCATGGCATACGGATCACTCCTAATCGACACAGTAACTGAAATTTTCGAAAGACAGCCTCAGACAAATACCCCACCGGTCAAAAACAAAACACTTCCAAGATGTGCGAGATCCCGAGCTTAAATAAGGTGCCGGCGAATACGCGTCACGGACACGATCACGATGGGTCGAAAACGACGAGCCATGACTGCGAGTTGTTTCTATCAGAGATCGGACAGTAGTAAGACAGGAAGGACGTAAGGCGCTCCTACGAGTAATCGGATTCGGCTGTTGGCAGCAACCCTCTGGTACGCCATTGGTCTCCGCTTCAGCGATTTCCTATTGGCTCCAACCCGCTATTTGTAATGGCGCGGGCCGCCTCCGGCGAGGCGAGGAATCTGATGAGCGCGTGAGCCGCGTCTGAATCTCTGGTACTCAGGGCGACGCCGGCCGAGAACACGGAGACCTTCTGAACTTCCGGCGGGAGCGGTGTCACATGATCTATGCCGGGCACGGGAAGT
>Ga0137403_10009751_pt1 | contig 10657 bp, 5 predicted proteins | sample CZOMad2_1_16fung_FD_122057 | JGI IMG/M metagenome (GOLD analysis project Ga0137403, IMG submission 122057) | Vadose zone soil fungal communities from Angelo Coast Range Reserve, California, USA - CZOMad2_1_16fungal (Hybrid Assembly) | ecosystem: Environmental > Terrestrial > Soil > Vadose zone... | reverse complement strand
ATAAAACCGCGTATGCCGAAACATGTGCGGCGGTCGCTGCCGGTTTTTTTGACCAGAACCTGAACCTGGCATTTGACGATGCGCGGTATGCCGACATGCTGGAGCGGGAATTGTTCAACGGCGCGCTGGCCGGTGTCAGCTTAAAGGGGAACAGCTATTTTTATGACAATCCGCTTGAAGCTGGCCCGCAGCACGGGCGTTGGTCGTGGCATCCTTGCCCCTGTTGCCCGCCCATGTTTCTCAAGTTGATGGGCGGCTTGCCCGGTTACATTTACGCGCAGGATTCAAATGCCGTCTATGTGAACCAGTTTGTCGGCAGTCATACGACTCTGACCATCAGTGACACCAAGGTGAAACTCAGGCAAACCACGCGCTATCCATGGGACGGTCAGATAAAGATTGCGATTGACCCGGAGAAGCCAGCCGAATTCGACCTGTTCGTCCGTATCCCGGACTGGTGTGAGGGAGCATCTTCAACCAACAGCCTTTATGAAATTGTGGGTCGTCCAGATCAGGGTGCTGCGACGTTAAAAATTAACGGCCGGCCGGTTGAAAAACTGGACATGGTTCGCGGTTACGCGCGGCTGCATCGTCGGTGGCAATCGGATGACGTGGTGGAATTAAGCCTCGAAATGCCCGTTCGTCAGGTTCGGGCGAATCCAAAGGTGGAGGCGGACAGCGGCCTGGTGACGCTGATGCGCGGTCCCATCGTGTATTGCGTGGAATCGGTGGACAACCCTGAAGGCATCCGGCAGTTGGTCGTTCCTCCGGAAGCAACTTTCACGACCGAATTCAAACCGGATTTGCTCGGTGGCGTGACAGTTGTGAGGGGACGGGTTCACGCCTGCGATTTTGAAGATGGAAAACGCTCGCTAAAGCCGGCGGAACTTTTGGCCGTGCCGTATTATGCCAATGCCAACCGCGCGCCTTCCTCCATGCGCGTTTGGCTCCCAGCCAGCTCTGACAAGGCGGTGCTCGCTCCGCGGAACCACGCCTCCGCTTCCCATTGCTGGCATCTTGACTCGGTGGACGCCGTAAACGACGGCATTGTGCCCGCCAAATCCGGCGATACGAGTCAACCGCGGCTTTCCTGGTGGGACCACAAGGGAACGACCGAGTGGGCGGAACTCGATTTCCCGGAGGCAACCAAGGTTGGCAAAGTGCGTGTTTTTTGGTTTGCCGACAAATCTGTGAATGGCGGCTGCGATGTGCCCGAGAAATGGTCTCTCCTATACAAAGACGGAGATACTTGGAATCCGGTCAAAGCTGGAGATGGTTGGAAGCCAGTGGAACAACCAGGTAATTACGGCGTTGCTCTGGATCGCTTCAATCAAGTGACATTCACGCGAGTCAAAACGACCGCGTTGCGAATACAGGTGCAATTAAAACCGGACTGGTCGGGTGGAATTTTCGAATGGGAGGTTGAATGAAATTAGAAGCTCCTGGTTCGTTCCTGTGCCGGCTTCATTGGCGCAAAAAATTACAAAGTGGCACAAATATGAAACTGCTTTTAATGCTGGCAGTTGTTTATGCAATAGTTGTCCTTCAGGCCAATACCAAAGCGCAAGAGGCGACCATCACGATCCATGCGGATCAAGTGCTTCACACCAATTCGCCTTATCTGACCGGGGCGTGTATTGAGGATGTGAATCATGAGATATACGGGGGCCTCTACAGCCAGATGATCTTCGGTGAAAGTTTCCAGGAGCCGGCTTCGCCATCAACCCCACTGGTAGGCTTTACCGCCTACGGTGGCAGTTGGCTGCCAACGAACGGGATATTGCAGGCGGCCGCCGGCAGCGGGCCCAAGCTTGTCTACAATGGATTGAACCAGTCGAGCGGGGATGTCAGCGTGCAGTTGTGGTTCTCGAGCGACGCCGGGGGCAATGCAGGTTTGATTCTCCAAGTCAGCCAGGCTGGCGTGGGTGCGGATGTTTTTAATGGATATGAAATTTCATTGGCACCGGCGGGATATCTTGTGCTGGGGCGGCATGTCCAGAACTTCACATCATTAAGTCAGGTTTCCTGTTCTGTCCCAATCGGCCAATGGGTGACATTGGAGGTGCAATATACCAATGCCTCGCTCAACATTCTCGTCAACAGCAACAGTATTCTGCAATACACCGACACACAACAGCCGCTTACCAGCGGACAGGTGGGATTGCGCACGTGGCAGCAGGACGTGCTGTTTCGAAATCTCTTCATTAACGCCACAAACATTCCGTTCCTGGTTGCCACCAATGGTCTGACCGGAAGCATCAGCGGTATGTGGAGTCCGGTTAGCACGGGCTCCGCCGTGGGGCAATGTTTGGTAGAGACCACGAATGTGTTTGTGGGAACGCAAAGCCAGGTTCTCACCTTTACCAGTGGCGCTGGAGCGATTGGCCAGGCCAATCAGGGACTTAACCGTTGGGGGATGAACTTTGTTGGCGGTAGCCCTTACACCGGAATCCTTGATATGCGGGCCGATGCGCCGACGACCGTATGGGTGGCCTTGGAGAGCGCCGACGGATCCACGGTGTATGCAGAACAAAATCTTTCAGTGACCAGCAACAACTGGCAGCAACTCAATTTCAACCTGACCCCGGCTGCCAGCGACTCCAACGGGCGCTTTAGCATCAAGTTGAAACAACCAGGCTCCGTTGTGGTGGGTTATGCGTTTTTGCAGCCCGGACCATGGGGATGTTTTCAGGGGTTACCGGTGCGCAAGGACGTGGTGCAGGGGTTGATCAACCAAGGCATCACCGTTTTACGCTACGGTGGTTCGATGGTCAATGCCTCGGGATATCGCTGGAAAAACATGATTGGACCGCGTGATCAACGTCCGCCATACACTGGCACATGGTATCCGTATTCCTCGGATGGATGGGGTATTCCTGATTTCCTGAACTTGTGTGAAGCGACCGGGTTTTTGGGCGTGCCTGATTTCAATATCAATGAAACTCCACAAGACATGGCCGATTTTATGCAATACGTCAACGGTTCGACGAACACGGTCTGGGGCGCGCAACGGATGGCAGACGGGCATCCGCAACCCTACAATTTGAAATACATTGAATTAGGAAATGAGGAAACCGTGAACAGCACTTATTACCAAAACTTTCAGGCACTGGCCCAGGCCATTTGGGCTGCGGACACGAACGTGATCCTTGTGGTCGGGGATTTTTCGTATCATCAGGTCATTAGCAATCCGTTCAGTTTCAGCGGTGCCGATTCGGGCATCACGACACTGGCTGCGCACCAGCAGATTTTACAATTGGCCCGGACAAATAGTCGGGCAGTGTGGTTTGATGTGCATGTTTGGACCGACGGGCCGACGCCGGACAGCAGTCTGGCGGGGATGTTTTCCTATGACACAGCGCTGGGGCAGATTGCCAATGGCGCGAATTACAATGTGGTGGTGTTTGAACTGAATGCGAACAATCACTCCCAGCGGCGCGCATTGGCGAATGCGCTGGCGATCAATGCGATTGAACGGGATGGGCGGCTGCCGATCACCACGTCTGCAAATTGTTTACAGCCTGACGGCCAGAACAACAACGGCTGGGATCAGGGGTTGTTGTTCCTGAATCAGTCCAACGTCTGGTTGCAACCGCCGGGCTATGTGACCCGGATGTATGCGACGAATTTTCAACCGCTGGAAATTCAGAGCAGTGTTACCGACCCAAATAATGATTTGGATGCCAGCGCTGAATGTAGTCAGGACGGAAGTAAACTGGTGTTGAGGGTGGTCAATGTCAATAGTTCTCCGGAATCCGCCACCATTAATATTTCCGGTTTCGCGCCAACGAACCCCATCGCCGCCGTCCAAGTGCTCGCTTCATTGCAGAGTTCAGTCAACACCGCGCAAGCTCCTTCTGGATTCGTGCCTGCGAACATTGGTTGGCAGCACAATTTTAATGGTAGCAACGCCAATTATACGTTTGCTTCAAACTCCGTCACCACCATCACATTTCAAGGACAAGTGTTAGTGCCGCCGCCGACTCCATCGGTGGTTCTTACTCATCGTTGGAGCTTTAACGAACCGGTCAACTCCACTCAGTTTGTTGATTCTTTGCCTGGCGTTACCAATGGCATTATTCACGGAGGTGCCCGCATAGATGGGAATGGAAATCTTGTTTTGGCTGGTTTGAATCAGAAGACAAATTATGCGGAATTGCCGCCTTATCTGCTCACGAGCACCAATTATACTGCGGTGACATTTGAATTTTGGGTTACATTTGGAACCAATAATACTTGGGGTCGCCTGATTGATTTTGGCGACACAAACCCCAATACCGGTAATGGTCGCTACTGTATGGATTTTACCCCGCATAGCGGTTATGCGCCCAATGGCATTAATTTTGAAGTGTCGGGCGCCGACCCCGGCAATTCCTCAGTCCAAAATATTGCCGTGCCTCCCATATTGGATAATCAGGGCAAGATACATCTGGTGTTAATTTGGGATTCCATTGCCGGGTATATGGCTGTTTACACCAATGGCGTTCTCATGGGGATTGACAGCACTGTGACCCTGCCTATTTCAGCCATCGTCAATGCGCATAGCTATCTCGGTAAATCTTCATATACGGGCGACTATTGTGGCGTGGCTACCATCGATGAGTTCCGGATGTATAGCGGAGCCATAGGAACGGCGCAGATAACCGCCGATAACGCTTCAGGTCCCAATGCTTTGCCTGTGCCCAAACTGTCTATCGCAACAGCCGGGCAAAATCTGGTGTTCTCATGGCCGGATTATATTACCGGCTACTCACTTCAAACTTCCGCCAAACTTGGAGCAGGTGCGTCCTGGACACCGGCAGCAGTGTCGTCATACATCCTGACGAATGGGATATTTTTGATAAAAGTTCCAATGAACAGCCAGGAGGCATTTTATCGTATTGTTAAATAGACTGCCTGGTTGAAATCAAAGTAAAAAATAAAATGAACAATCAAACCGATTTGATAAAGGCGGCTGCCATCTTGGTGGGAATTCTCAGTGTGCTTACGTCGGTTGGTCAGACGAAAGGTGCCTCCATCACTGTTAATGCGGATCAAGTGCTGCATACAAATTCGCCGTACCTGACTGGGGCGTGCATCGAGGATGTGAACCACGAAATCTATGGCGGCATGGACAGCCAGATGATTTTTGGCGAAAGCTTTGCCGAACCAGCTGCACAGCTGCCGTTAAAAGGATTTAAAGCTTACGAGGGGCGCTGGGCGCTGGCGGACGATGGCAGTGTTCAGGGCGTTGGCAGCAATGGTTCAAAAATCGTCAGGGACGGTTCGGCGTTGTCCGTGGGCGAGGTCAGTGTGGACGTGAAGCTGACGGAAGCAACCGGTGGTAATGGAGGTTTGATACTCAAGGTCAGCGATGCTGGCATCGGCGCGGATGCTTTTACCGGCTACGAAGTGTCGCTTGAAAGGCCGGGATTTCTAGTGCTTGGACGCCATCGTCAGAACTGGGAACCGATTCGCCGCTTGCCGTGCGACGTGCCGGTCAACGAATGGATTAAGTTGACCGTTCGCACAACTGCTAAATCGCTTGAGGTGCTCGTCAACGGCAAGAGCATGATGCAATTCGAGGACACCGAGCATCCGCTCGAAACCGGCGCGGTGGGTTTGCGGATCTGGCAGCACAAAGTTTCGTTTCGCAATCTCTCTATTGCCAGCGGTGCATCGCAGCAAAAGGTGGCGTTTGAATATGACGCTGGCAATAATCCGTCGGACAACGTGAGCGGCATGTGGCGCCCGATCCGGCAGGGCGCGGTCAAGGGAAGTTTCTCCCTCGAATCGCAGGGTGCATTTTCCGGCAATCAGAGCCAGCAAATCACTTTTGCCAGCGGTTCAGGTGTCATCGGAATCGAGAACCAAAGCCTCAATCGCTGGGGCATGAATTTTGTGAAAGGCAAAAACTACGAAGGCTATCTTTGGGCCCGGGCCAAATCGCCAGCGGAAATATTTGTCGCTTTGGAAAGCACGAACGGGTCCGTGGTGTATGCCGAAAAATCCTTGAAGCTCAGGGCTGGCGACTGGCAGCGGCTCGATTTCGATCTCACGCCGGACGCAGCGGACAAGGCCGGGCGATTTGCGGTCGAACTCAAGCAGCCCGGCTCGGTTTCCGTGGGTTATGTTTTCTTGCAGCCTGGTTCGTGGGGACGCTTCAAGGATTTGCCGGTTCGCAAGGACGTGGCCGAGGGATTGATCAATCAAGGTGTGACGATTCTCCGCTACGGCGGCAGCATGGTCAATAATCCAGAATATCGGTGGAAAAAGATGATCGGGCCGCGTGCGCAGCGCCCACCTTATAATGGTCATTGGTATCCGTATTCTTCGGACGGATGGGGCATTTTTGATTTCTTGAACCTATGCGAAGCCGCTGGAATCGTCGGCATTCCCGACCTCGACATCAACGAGTCGCCGAACGACACGGCCGATTTCATGGATTACCTCAACGGCACACCGGACAGCGAGTGGGGCAAGAAACGTGTCGCCGACGGTCATCCTGCACCGTATCGTTTGAAATACATCGAACTGGGCAACGAGGAACGTGTTGATGACGACTACTTTGAAAAATTCAAGGCCGTGGCCGAAGTGATTTGGGCGAAAGACCCCGCCATCATTTTGATTGTAGGCGATTTTTCCTATCACAAGGTAATCACCGACCCGTTCAATTTTACCGGTGCGGACAGCGGCATCACGACCTTGGCCGGGCAACAGAGAATTCTACAACTCGCGAAGCAGCATGACCGCGAAGCATGGTTTGATCTGCACGTCTGGACGGACGGCCCGCGGCCCGACAGCAGCCTATCGGCGATGCTGTCTTACATTGACGCCATGGATAAAATCGCCGATGGCGCAAAACACAAAGTCCTCGTGTTCGAGTTGAATGCGAACAACCACTCCCAACGCCGTGCGTTGGCAAATGCTCTGGCGTTGAATGCCATTCAGCGCGATGGACGTTTGCCGATCACTTCCTCGGCAAATTGTCTCCAGCCCGACGGCCAGAACGACAATGGCTGGGACCAGGGACTGCTGTTCCTCAACCAATCAAACGTCTGGTTGCAGCCGCCGGGTTTTGTGACGCAGATGATTTCGCGGAACTATCAGCCGCTCGTGGTGAAAACCGAAAGCGCGGATCGTGATGTTGATGTGAGCGCAACCAAGAGCGAGGATGGCAAAACACTCGTGTTGCAAGTTGTGAACGTCGGCGAAAAGGCGGCTACGCTTCCGCTTAAAATTTCCGGCTTTTTTCCGGCAAAGCCCGTGGGGCAAGTGTTGACGCTTGAAGGTTCATTGGACGCGCACAACACGGCGGACAACACTGAGGCCATCAGGCCGACTTCTGTTGAATGGAAGCACGGACTCGAAGGCGGCGAAACCACTGTGACTTTCCCCGCTCATTCTTTCACAGTCATCCGGTTATGAATGGATTATTTAAACAACATTCATTGTTCATCACTTGCGCGTTGCTGGTGGGAGATATTGCCAGCGGCGGCACCGGCTTTTCGCCGTGTGGATTCCTCCGAGTAGCAGGCTTTGTCGAGGATTTCCCGGAACGGCCCCCACTCCAACTTTGGATCAAGCAACCCGTTGGCGTAGGCCCATCCGATGATAATTTGGTCTGCGCGTAAAGCCTCGGGGACTCGGTCGTCTCCGCTAGGTGCGATTCGTAAGACAAATGCCGACTGTTCCTTCGTCTGGCTCATGTTGCGATTTTGCGCTCGATTCGCTCCGTTGTCGAGTGCAGCCGGGACGCAGCGTTTTGGTGCGTGACGGCGGAATGACGAAAGCCGATTATTCGGCGGTGCGGGATGGCACAAAAAAACCGGATGGCGTTTCCACCATCCGTAAATTCAGAGCTTCGGGCGTTTGCCTTAATTCCGGTCTTGCTCAGAGCATTGGGCTAAAAAAACCAAAGCTTTTTCTGAACGAGAATAAATTGCCGCATCTGGTCGGATTCGTCAATGTGCCGAATCCTTTGCCGCCGGTTTGGTTTTTTGCGCCATCTTGTCCAGTTCGGCCTGAATCCCCTGAATCATTTCCTCTGGCGAACGGCTGGTAACGAATATCATGCCGGTGTCGTGGCCATCAACCCTTCGCATTTCTGCGCTGTCGGCATCTACGACCATCAGCGCAAAACCGCTCGGATTCATGATTAGTGCCGTCGAGGATGCGCGCAACCGAGACGCGCTTATCAAGGCACTGGATGAGGCTTGGAGGGCAGGGGGCCGGATCCCGTAACGAGAAATGGATGTGTTGTCACGCATCCATGTCCGATGAAGTAGGGACGCAAAAACGGTTCACGGCGTAACAGTGGCAACTCGTAATTTGCCAATTGCAAAATTCATGTCGTGAGCGCCTCTTTGCGGCATTGCGTTGTTGCGGGCCGGGCAGAAAGTCTTGCTCGTGGAGCCGGTTCCTGCTATCGTGAACCCAGTATGAGCCTGTTCGGAATTTTGAAAGGTGCGCTGGCTTCTGGTGTTCGTTCAATCAGCAAATGAAGATGGTCTCGTTCTTGACAGCACCAACGGTATGAGTGAAAAGGTCGCAAATCTCTTTCTCTATGTCGAAGGCCGGCTGATTAAAAGCTTAGGGGCCATCGCGCATGATGTGGACGGCAGTGACGACCAGATCGCTACCTTTCTCCAGGCTCAAGTTGCTGCTGATAGTTTGCGAGCTGTTCGCTATCCGCTTCCTATTGCCTCGATCAAATCATGGCTCGGAATTGATGCGCAGAACGGATTATGCTATGAGTATTTTTCTTATCTCCACCGGACGGGAAAGGCTCTCTTGCTCTTTGAAGTCCCCCTCCAAGCGATTAGCGCTCCTGAGAACCCCTTTGTATGTTTCACGTCGATTGTGGATGGAAAACCAAAGTGCGATGTTATCGCTCATGCCGACCCGTTGACGTGTCCAATAATCGACTCTAACGAATTCGACGGGATTGTTAAGCGAACTGATTGGTTGGCCGCGTACATGAAATCCGACGGAGTGGATGTTCATGAGCTACTGGCCGATGATTTTACTGACGCAATCAAGCTCCTTTTCGCGCACAAACACTACGTATCGGCACTCAAACTCATAATGTCTTTTGTTGATACGGTCGCTTATCTGGATCTTGGAGACATACCAGGTAATTTTGAGGCGTGGCTTTCCAAGTATGCCACGCTCGCTCCTGTCGGGGTCACGCCTTCGGAGTTATGGGAGTTTAGGAATGCCATTCTGCACACGACTAGCCCGCTTTCCCGCAAGGTGATCTCCGGCAAAGTGCCTCCCATTGGCTGTCATGTTGATCATGAATCCAAAAGCGTTCGCATAGACCGGAATAGTGGCACGAAGATGTTCTCTTTTGAATCGCTGTATGATTCGCTCGTCGAAGCAATTGAAATGTGGGTGAAATCGTACTCTGGAAATCTTGGAAAACAAGTGGAATTCATCCAACGCTATGATTCCGTTCTTTCTGAAGGGCGATTAGCGACATTTAGTTCAAGGATGACCGATATCTGAGGATAAGGGATAAATATGCTTGCGAACTGGAATTTCAATGATGAGGCCGCCAATTCAACAACTCCACAGATTAATCGACAGAAATCGGCGCGGAATTTGGCAATTGTAGAATTCGACCCGTCTGTGCCGCGCTGTGTATTCCTCGACGCGAAGCGTGGCACCCGAAACACTGCTACGCTGACTCAGTGCGATTGCAAAGATTTCAGTTTGGTTGGGAGTACGCCTCGTAAGACGTTCAAGCCCTGTATGCACATTTACCGGCTCGCTATCGAGCTTCACATAATAGAGGCGAAGTACATTGATCATAATGCTCGCCAGCGTTTGGTTGGAACCCTGGCGCGGGAAGAAACGCAACGACTCCAACGATTTCCTACTGACAAGACCCAATGGGGTGGCTGGGCATCGGAAATTCATCACTCTGGGATGCAGAAGACACGACAATACAGGGGCTACGCAATCAGTCAGGGTGAAGATGGTGCGATTCGTGTCATGGAAAGTGGCTGGTTTATTCACGGCTATATGGTAACGCTCGCAACTTGTGATTGCATGCATTTCCGCGAGTATAAACTGCCGTGTAAGCATATTTACGCCGCGGCGTTGCGGTCTAAGGTTTGTCTTCCCTTCACATTTGCCGAATATGAGGCTGCGGAGAGAAATTGGAAATACGTGCCTTTATACCTAGGCGGGCGAGGTTTTACTTTCGCCGAATATGAGGCCAAAGGAGATAAGGGGTTGGCAATTGCATTTGACTTTCCGGAGCCTCCTCAACTGGAACATCGTTAGTACAAGCCAGTCGATTTGGGGCAAGTCAGCGTAGGACGGTTGGGATGCTGACGCCCGCCTCAGTGCAACGCGTGGCGAACAAATGCCGCAGGTCGTGGTGGGTGATGCGTTTCACGCCGGGCAGCTTTGCGGCACGGTTAATTTATTTTTAGCATTTTTGGCATTCGACGCTTGATTCCGGGGGATGGTGTGATAAGATGCACGTGTTGGAGGTCGCAAGCCATTTGCGAGCGTTGTTTTGTCATTTAGCGTTTGAACGCTGAAAGTCAAGACAAGGAGTTGTTCTTTGACAATCTATCGGAACTGGAGTGGTGGAGTCATTGGGTTTCCGAATGGTCGAAGACGCCGGGCCGGAGGTCGGCGTTCCGGTGGAGCAGGGTGGAAA
>Ga0137403_10009750_pt1 | contig 10657 bp, 9 predicted proteins | sample CZOMad2_1_16fung_FD_122057 | JGI IMG/M metagenome (GOLD analysis project Ga0137403, IMG submission 122057) | Vadose zone soil fungal communities from Angelo Coast Range Reserve, California, USA - CZOMad2_1_16fungal (Hybrid Assembly) | ecosystem: Environmental > Terrestrial > Soil > Vadose zone... | reverse complement strand
GCAGCTCATCAAGCTGCTCGATGCCGTGGCCCCCCCATCGCGCTGACCTTCGTGGGCCCGAAACAGACCGCCGAGGATCTGGCCGAGATCGCGTTTTCAAGCGCCGAAGCGGGCGCGCCACAGGAATAGTCCCGGGAGCGGTTGCGGCGGTCGAGGTCACGCGGGCGGATATGTCTGCCCACTGGCACTGCAACGCACGCGAAATCACGAATCGAACGTGTTTGTGGCAGGCGCTGTTGCAGCACATAGCCCGGAAAGTGATATTGCGCCCGATCCCAACTGGGGCGGAGACGCCTGAGGAACAACGCGCTTGGATGGCACCCCCGCTGGGAAACCCCCGCAGGCTAAGGTGGCGCCGGAAAACGTTCTGAGCCTCCGTTGTTCCGTTCACGATTGTCTCAAATCAGACTGTCCGCATCGATATGGATAGCGACACGGGAATTCGCTAAGGGCGGTCTTTCACTCCTTGGTATCGCAACTAGCGATCGGCGGTTAATTGCTCGCACTCGGCAAGGGCACAATTACCATAGCGCCGAAAGTTTCTTGACCTCTCACGAGCAACGATTCTAGTCGCATGCGGCTTTTTTCAATGAAGCGGTATCTTCCATTTTTCATTGTCGGGACGGTTGCGTTAGTCACAATCGCTAGCGGGACGATGCTCTATCGGGCAAAGCGGCTTCCCGCCCTGGCAATCCCTGAAAATTCTACCACATCAGCAATGGGCGGCACAGAGATGGTTCACGTTCGTGGACGCGCCGACGCGCCGGTGACGGTGACACTCGTGGAATTCGGAGACTTCCAGTGTCCGCCTTGCGCTAATCTCTCTGAGCCGATTAACCAGCTCGAGCGGGATTATCGTTCACGTTTGCGTATTATCTTCCGTCACTTCCCGCTCCCGAATCATCAGCACGCGCGCGAAGCGGCGTTGGCGTCGGAAGCAGCGAGTCTCCAAAACCGTTTTTGGGAAATGCACGACCTGCTCTATCGGGAACAATCCGTTTGGAGCAAGGCCCCAGACGTGCGGGTGTTGTTCAGCGCTTATGCCGGAATGCTCGGATTGAATATCGATCGCTTCAGAAAAGATATGGAGAGCGAGCAAGCCAAAGCGCGAGTTACGTCTGATGAGCAGCAAGCGATCACACTTGGTGTGAGGACTACCCCGACTATTTTCGTTAATAATCACGAGGTGTCCCATGCCTACCTGAACCCGGCGGGTCTGCGCGGGAGCATCGATGCGGCCATGAGAGCGCGCACGCCCGTGTCATCGACGCAATGAACACATCGCGATTTCGGATTATTCTTTACACGTTGGCGGCGATCGTTTCGTTGGCAGGATTGGCGGATGCAACTTACCTGACGGTGCAGGCGTTGACTGGCGAGACGCTGGTCTGCGGAGGCTCGCCAGATTGCTTTCGTGTGCTCGGCAGTTCGTATGCGCGGATCGCCGGAATACCGATGGCAGCCTTCGGCACACTCGCTTATTTCGGCGTGTTCAGCTTTGCGACATTCGCCGCCTTCAGATACGCGCGCGCGCGAGCATTTTTCAAGCTAACCGTAGGAACGATGTTCCTCGTCACGCTTTGGCTGCTGTATGTGCAAGCGTTCGTCCTGCACGCGTTCTGCCGCTACTGTTTATTCTCGGCCGCGCTCGTCTTCGGGCTCTCGGCGATAGCCGTTCTCGTTCCTTCTTCGCGCTGAAGTCCCATAATTGACAAACCCAGCTTTTGCCGTTTGAATAGTGGTCGTTAATTCCGCCTTGTCAGCATTCTCTCGCGAGGCGCGCTGTTTGGAATCTACAGCTTTTTTAGTCAGGTAACTTTCAGGTCAAGAAAACACAACTCCGCAGTATGGCGGGACACAGTAAATGGTCGAAGGTCAAGCGTTTCAAAGGCGCGATCGACGCGAAACGTGGCAAGATCTTCAGCAAATTATCCAAGGAAATAACCATTGCCGCTAAGACCGGCGGTGGTGATCCAACTGGGAACCCCCGTCTGCGCAGCGCGATCCAGGCGGCACGCGCGCAAAGCATGCCAAACGATAACATCGAGCGAGCGATTAAACGGGGAACCGGCGAAGGGAACGAAGCCGCGCGTTTCGATGAAATTGTTTATGAGGGTTATGCGGCGGGCGGTGTAGCGGTGATTGTCGAAGCCGCGACCGACAATAAGAACCGAACAGCTGCGGAGATTCGCAGCATCTTCGTCAAGAATAATGGCAACCTTGCTTCGACAGGAAGTGTTTCATACATGTTCCATAAAAAGGGCCAAATTACCGTCCCGCGGTCGAGCATCAATGAAGACCAGATTCTGGAACTGGCCTTGGATGCTGGAGCGGAGGAGTTGACAACCGACGAGGATCAGTATGTTATTACGACTTCCCACGATCAGCTCTACGCCGTAGCTGACGCGCTCAAAAATGCGGGCGTAACAACCGATGGGCAAAAGTTTACGTTCATACCCGATACGACTGTTCCGGTCGCCGACGAAAGCGTCGCACAGCAGATTCTGCGCTTGTGTGATGCGCTCGAAGACGACGATGACGTGCAAAACGTCTACTCAAATCTAGACATTCCCGACGAATTGCTGGCCAGGTTGCCGGCCTAACAAATTTATTGCTGCAAGAAATTTCCAAACGCCGCTCGCTGCGGCAAGCGAAGAACTCCATTTAAATTATGAACGAAGACAACGAAAATCAGCCTGCGTCCCTGGAAGCTGAGTCCGCTTCAACGGAGCAACGCCAGCATCGTCCGCGCCGGCGTTATCCACGACGGCGTTATCGCGACCGGAGTGATCGCGCCGGAAACGAGAACTTCAATGATTCGTACAATGACGCCCCGAATTCTTCGCCGGCGACGGCCGACCCTGCAACCGGGAGCGTGAGTGTGGAAACGTTGGATCGACAATCGCCTGAAGGCGAGAGTGCCGTTGAAAACGGCGAGCAAGTTCAGCGCGAACCGGAATTCGGTGAAGGCATCATTGAAATTTCGGGAAAAGGTTTTGGATTCTTGCGCGATCCGAAGCGCAACTTCGTGCAGACACCGCAGGATATTTTTGTAACGCCCGAAATCGTCCGCCGTTTTGGTTTGCGGGACGGCATGTGGATTTACGGCGAGACGCGCCGCGGCAATCGCGGTCCGCAATTGACCAAACTACTCACCATCAATGGGGAGGAGCCGCCGAAATATCAAGGCCTGCGACCGTTTGAGGAATTGACGACGATTAACCCAAACAAGCGGATCAAGCTTGAGACGGTGCCGGATCGATACACGACCCGGATTATGGATTTGATGACTCCCCTCGGGATGGGTCAGCGGGGATTAATTGTTGCGCCACCCCGGACTGGTAAGACGACATTACTGCATCACATCGCTGAAGCAGTCACGAAAAATCACAAAGAGGTGCATGTGATTATTTTGCTTGTCGATGAACGGCCGGAGGAGGTCACCGATTTCCGGCGTTCGCATCCGACGGCCGAACTGATGGCGAGCTCGAACGACAGCGATATCAAAAGCCACACTCGCATCGCGCAACTTGCCATCGAGCGCGCGAAACGGCTCGTCGAAGCCGGAAAGCATGTATTTATCCTGCTTGATTCGATTACGCGCACAGCACGCGCCTTCAATAATGCGATGGGTGGGGGCGGTCGCACCATGAGTGGCGGTATCGACGCGCGCGCGATGGAAATTCCGCGCAAGATTTTCGCTGCCGCGCGTAACACTGAAGAAGCCGGCTCACTCACCATTGTCGCCACGGCGTTGATTGAAACGGGCAGCCGCATGGACGAGTTGATCTTTCAGGAATTCAAAGGCACCGGAAACATGGAAATGGTGCTCGATCGAAAAATCAGCGACCAGCGGATTTATCCGGCCGTCGATATTTTCCTCTCCGGCACGCGGCGTGAGGAATTGCTGCTGCAACCGTGGGAACTGGAGAAAATCAACCTCATCCGGCGAGGCCTTGCCGGCCACAAACCAGAGGAAGCGATCCAGCGTTTGTTGATGTTCGTGAAAAAATTCCCGACGAACGCCGAAATGCTGAAGGGAATTCCGGGTTAAGAGTCTCGAGCGAGGTCATCGACAGTCCTCGAGAACTTCTTTGGCTAAGTTTAGAACGCTGGGTCCGCCGCAGCAATGCTGACTGCGACGTGCGATCCAGGCGGTAGCAATGAAATCCCAAATCGGCAATCGCAAAACCGGTCCTGAACGAAGCGGAGCGGAACCGAACGGATCGGGATCGGAAACGTGGGAATGGGAAGTTCTCCCTCCGGAAGTTCGACAAAAACGCGCTTCTCTCGAGCCGCTTTTCCGGTGGCTCGCGCTCATCATGGATGATTTCTTGCGTTTTCCCGGAACGAAATTTCGCTTCGGTCTCGATCCAATCATCGGGCTTCTGCCCGGAATCGGCGACGTGGCGTCGGCAATAATTTCCGCATTGGCACTTGTTTACGCAGCGCGATACGGCGTTCCGAAAATTCTGCTCACGCGCATGGCGACGAACATTTTGGTCAACGAACTGGTAGGAATCATCCCGGGTCTGGGCGACGGGTTTTCATTCTGGTTCAAGTCGAACGTGCGCAATTATGAGCTGCTTCGGCGGTACGCTGCCGCGCCCGAGCGATCGAGAAGAGGCGATTGGATATTCCTTCTCGCAGTTCTAACTCTGCTTTTCATCATCGCTTGCGCGGGTTTGATTGTGGGCCTGCTCGTGTTGCAGGCTATCTCGCAATTAATTTTCGGACGGTAAACCAAACTAAGCGGACGCATTCTTAACGCGCAGGTCGTAGAGGGCGTGGATGGTCTCGCGGGCATCGACATACTTTTTACGGAAGGCATCGAGGTCATGATGGTCAAGACGAATGGCAACCTTTCGTTGTTCGTTCGGATCGCTTGGAAACGTTGAAATGCTTTTATTGTCAAAACGCCGCAATACAGATTCACAACGGCGCAGAAACGTGTACGCCGCTTTGAGTTTGGCGGCTTCTGAATCGGTCACGCGCTTGGTTTCGCGCAGCCGGTCGAGGGCACCGGCCCAATTTGGCTCCCAAATATCTTCGCGCATTTGCAGAGCTTGAATCAGAAATTCGCCTTCAATGATTCCGCCGGTCCCCGTTTTGAAATCAATAAAATCGGATCCGCTTCCGCGCTCGCGCCGAATACGCTCGAGCATGTTATCGATTCTAAGACCAAGATCGACATGTTGGCCGGCGTCACGCCACACGCGTTTTGCCATTTCGATAAACTCGCTCTGCAGTGGCCCCGTAACGGCCCGCGCGCGAGTCAGCGCCTGCAACTCCCACGGCTGCGCCCGGTTTGCGTAATACGATTGATAAGTCTCAAGAGAACAAACAATCGGCCCTTTTTCTCCTTCAGGGCGCAGCCTGGGATCCAGCGACCAAATATTTCCTTCGGCAGTCGGCTGCGCCATAGCGATGACAAGATTTTGCGCGGCGCGAGTGTCGTCGCCCACGAATAAAACGTCCAGATCCGCGCCGTAGCTGATCTCGCGTCCGCCAAATTTTCCGAGCGCGATGATAGTCAATTGCTGGTTTCCAAGGAGTCTTGCCATATAAAGCAGACAGGCTTCGGCCACATCGGAAAGCTCGGTGAAGGTCGCTGCCGGGCCGGAGAGCCCCAGCACCTCGCGCAGGACGATGCGCAACAGGTGCCTCTGCCGGGATGCGCGTATCGGGTTGAGATTGCTGGCATCCGCGCCTAACGAATCGATCCGCCGTAAATTTTCCGCCATCGATCGCGGTTCATGAAATGTTGGATCTCGGGTGATGTCTTCCAGAAGTTGCGGCCGGCGGATCAAAAGCTCGCTGGCAAACCGGCTGGCATCGAAAGTTTTTACCAACAGCTCGAGCAGCCGAGGATTTGTCACGAGAAGCTCGAAGAGCAAACTGCGTAAGCCGTACGCCTCTACAAAGCGAACGAATTGATTCAGAGTCGCATCTGGATCCGCCGATCTTGCGAGCCATTCAAGTAAAAGCGGACGCAGTTTGCGAAATGTTTGACGGGTGCGTGGCGCGATGTGGAAGGTGGTGCGGCCCTGCGCCAAATCGCCGAGCGCTTTGGCAGCGCGTTTTTGGTCGCTGAAAAGCGCCAGATCAATTTGGGCTGGTTCGACGTGCGTTCCGGAAATAACCCGCTGAAAAATGGAGCGAACGGCTCGCATGTTTTCGCGCAGCACCCGAGCAAAGTCTTCCTCAGATGAAAAGCGGAGGCTAAGGGCGAGTCGCCGCAGTGCGACTCGGTCTCGCGGAATCGTATGAGTCTGCTGTTCGGCCTCGATTTGCAAACGATGCTCAACGCGCCGGAGAAACCGGTAGGCTTTGTCGAGCGCCAGCACTTCATCGGGCGGGAGGAGATCCAATCGGCGCAGGGCTCCTAGCGCTTTGAACGTGCTTGATTCCTGCAGGAATGGGTGATGCGCGCCGTGGATGAGTTGAAGGGCCTGCACCACGAATTCGATCTCGCGAATGCCGCCGCTGCCAAGTTTGACGTCGCGCTCAAGCTTGTCCGGTCCGACAACGTCGCGCTCAATGCGTCGCTTGATGTTGGCGATCTCGTCGAGCAAATCGGGTGTCGGGCTCCTCGGATAAATGAAAGGCTGATGTTGTCTGAGGAATTCGTAAGCCAACTGGCGACTGCCGCCGATCCCGCGCGCCTTGATTAGCGCAAGACGCTCCCAGGTCTCGCCGAAGCCGGCGTAATAATTCTCCATGCTCTCGAGTGATCGCGCGAGTGGTCCGGCCGAGCCCTCCGGGCGAAGTCGAAGATCAACACGAAAAAGCGAGCCTACCGGATGAAGCGTGGAAAATGTTTCGAGGAGTTTCTTTCCGAGTCGGTTGAAGAACTCGTGGTAAGAAAAGTGCGGCGATAGGTGGCCTTCATCGCTGTAGAGAAAAAGGAGATCGACGTCCGAGCTGTGATTTAGCTCGGCGCCTCCGAGTTTACCGAGCGCGAGAATGGCGAATTCGGCATCGGGCGACCCGTAGCGTTGCTTGAATTCGGCATTTATAGATTCAAAAACACGACGGATACAAATCTCGGCGATCTGCGAAAGCTCTCCGGTCGTTTCCTCGAGCGGCGCTACATTTGCAAGTTCGCGCAACGCGACTCGCGTCATCTCGCGGCCTTTCCAAAAGCGAAGAACTGCGAAATTTTCGGCTGCGATTGAATTGCCAGCGAGAGTGAGGAGATCGTTGAACATTTCTCCATAATCACGCGTCTCAAGACACGTCTCAGGCCGATGGAGCCAAAGAAGCGTTTCGGGATTCCGAATCAGTCTGGCGCTGCAACTGCTGGAGACGGCGAGAAGGTGAAGCAGGGCAGCTTCGCCGAGTGGAAATTGTTCGATGACATCGACGAACGACGGCGCCGTTGCCGGCCATTTTTCGCTAAGTTGGGCGAGCGTGTTTTCAACCTGGGGTGGATTTATCGATGCCGCTGCTTTTTCTCGAATCCAACGGTCACCGCGATCCATCGCTGCAAACATCACGCCGATTGGATTGAAAGACTAGCTGTTGCAACCCCGTTCATTACGACGAAGTTGCAGGCGCCAACACGCGAACCGCTCCTTCCCGGATTTGGAAATCAACCGGACAACTCCCAGCCAGTTCGCCGTCGAGTTCCACAGGAACATTTTGTTCGCTCGTGACGCGCAGATGCCGGGTCTGAAAGTATTCAATCTCGGGGGCGCGAATATCCGAGCTGAACACCACGTCCTGTAGATACTTGATGATCTCGAGATAGCCGAGCCGTTTGAACACGACGACATCAAATAATCCATCATCGATAGCCGCGTGTTTGAAGAATGGGAAAGGTCCTCCATAAAAGCGCCCATTTCCAACGAGAACAAAGGACCCCTCATCGATGGAAGCGTTCTCCGACTCAATGAAAAGTCTCGGTGGCTGCCGCGCAGCGATTTGCGCTGCGGAAATGAGATAGCTAAGCGGACCGAAACTGCGTTTGAAGGCAAGACTGGTTTCCTTCACGACTTGCGCATCAAGACCCACACCTGCGAGCTGGACAAAATATTTCCCATTTGCACTCGGAAGATCGACAAGGCGCGTGTTTTCATCCTGAATAATATCCCAGCAAAGTTCGAGATCGTGCGTGGGGAGACCGAGCTCCATCGCAAAGACATTCACCGTTCCCATCGGGAGCAGACCCAGCGTGGCCCCGCTTCCCACCAAGCCGTTGGCCACCTCATTAACTGTTCCATCACCTCCCGCCGCAACGATTTTTTCGAACCCCTTGTCTGCCGCGCGCCGGGCTAGCGTCTCTGCTTCGCCGGAGCGTGAAGTGATGAACAAGTCGCCTCCGTGCGCGATCGATTCGATACGTTCCCGCCAACGCTCTGTTTGTTCGCTTCCTGCGACTGGGTTGAGAATGATGACTGTCTTACTCACACACAGGAAAAAAGGGAAAGGGCTTTGATCTTTTCTTCAAACTGGGGCTGCGTAACCTCTCGGTGGTGCGAAAGCTACGCCTAGTTGTGCTGATTGCCTTTGGGACAGTGATTACGCTCGGCGCGATTCTGTTAATAGGCGTGAACTTGTATGTGCAATCGCAAGGGACACAAGCAAAGATTCAGCGGGAACTGAGTCAGCGACTCGGTGCGGCATTGGAGATTCGCCGGATGAGCGTGACGCCTTGGGGCGGGCTCGAACTAAGCGGAATTACCATTGCGCAGAACTCCGCTACGAGCCGGGACCATTTCCTGGAAGCGAGAACGTTCCGTCTTCGCGTTCGCTTCCTCTCGCTTTTTTCACGACGGCTGGTCATCAAAGAAGTGTCACTGGTTAATCCAAATGTAATTTGGCCGCAAGACACTGCAGGGAAATGGCGATTGCCCGGTTCGCGAGAAAGAGAAACTCCGATTGTTTCAGGGGAACAGGCTCCAGCTAACTCCGAACCGCGAACCGCAATCGTGCCACCCAATTTGGCTGCGTCTCTTCCGTCAGGATTTACGCCAGTACCTCTTCTGTCGCCAGGGGCAGGCGCAATCGCCAAATTCCCGACCTCACAGGCTGGCTTGGCTCCGGAGGTTCAACGAGTCAACATCAAGGGTGGCAATTTCAGTTTTCTCGATCACGCCGGTAATGTGATTGGGACCTTCGCAGGTCTGGATTTTCGTTCCAGCATGCGCAATGGTCTTGCCCTTCGCGGCAATGCTAAGGTCGCGAAAATTTCAGTGCGCGATCGTTTTTTTCTCGAGCAGTTGCAATCACCGGTCCGTTATGAACCAAACGTGCTGGAGCTTTCGAACATGTCCGCGCGCGCAGGGAACGGCGAAATCAGTGGCCAGTTCGCCATGCAGCCGGAGACAGAGGATTCTCCGTTCAGTGCGAGCGTGACATTTCGTAATGTCCAGGCCGATCAGATTGTCACAGATGCCGGCGGCCCCAAGGGAATGGTGCAGGGCAAATTAGAGGGTGAATTCGAAGCTTCAGGAAAAACCGCCGATCCCGACGCGCTAATTGGTAAGGGCGAGATTTTCCTGCGCGATGGAAGAGTGCAGCAATACAGCCTCCTGGTCGCAATCGGGCAAATCCTCCAAATCGAAGAGCTGACCGAACTCCGTCTTGAGCAGGCCCAGGCGAAGTACCACGTCAGTCCCGGATTAGTTACCGTCGATGAGTTGATCTTGCGGTCGCCGAATGTTCGCCTCTCCGCATCCGGCACGATCACGTTTGACGGCAAGTTGAAACTCGACTCTCAACTCGCGATCAACGAAAAGATTCGAGGTCAGCTTTTCAGAGCGATCAGCGACAATTTCCAACCCATTAGCGACCCAGGCTACTTTGCCCTCAATTTTCAGGTTGGCGGTAGCGTTGATCGGCCAAGAACAAATTTGATGGATAAGCTGGTGGGGCGGGATCTCAAGGATCTCGGTAATGCGATCAACAGCCTGTTCGGTGGCGGAAAACGAGAGAGGCCAAAAAAGAAAAAACGGACCGACGAGGTAGCTCCTGTGGTGCCTGCGCCGTCTGTTGCTCCAGAAGTAACCTCACCACAGACCAGCGCAACGCCAATCCCATCACCATGAGAGTGATCGCCGGCAGCGCCGGCGGCGTCCGCCTGGCAGTACCGAAGAGCGGTGTTCGACCGACAATGGACCGCGTGAAAGCCGCGATCTTTTCCAGTTTGGGCAGCGCGATAATCGATGCACGGGTCCTTGATCTTTTCGCCGGAAGCGGCGCGCTCGGGATTGAAGCGCTTAGCCGCGGCGCGGCATCTGTTCTCTTTGTCGAGGAAGATAGACAATCAACTGAGGCAATCGAAAAAAATCTCGCCAAAACAAAACTCGGGGGACACGTGCGCCGGCAGGAAGTCTTCGAATTCCTCAGGCGGTCTTCCGGGCTCGAAAAATTCCAAATCATTTTTGCAGATCCGCCCTACGAAAAAACAAAATCTGGCGAGCGTTTCACTGAAAAGCTCCTGACGAATAAAGAGTTGGCGCAATTACTCGAGTTGGATGGTGTTTTCGTTCTGGAAAAGCGTCCGGCTGAGCAAACTCCTGCGACAAAGGTTTGGGATATCGTCCGGGCGCGAAAATACGGTGCGACCGAGGTCTTGTTCTTGCGGCGTCCTTCCTCGGCGAGCATGACATGATTCGCATCATCTACAATTTGCTCTGGCCACTCGGGCTTT
>Ga0137403_10009747_pt1 | contig 10658 bp, 14 predicted proteins | sample CZOMad2_1_16fung_FD_122057 | JGI IMG/M metagenome (GOLD analysis project Ga0137403, IMG submission 122057) | Vadose zone soil fungal communities from Angelo Coast Range Reserve, California, USA - CZOMad2_1_16fungal (Hybrid Assembly) | ecosystem: Environmental > Terrestrial > Soil > Vadose zone... | reverse complement strand
ATGATTCTAGTGCACGTCCAGTCCACTAGGTAAGCCAACCGAAGTCTTTAGTCCGATTTGCGACTTTTTTGTTAACACTGACCGTTAGGCCAGTAGACTCCACGCAAGTAATCCGCCTAGGATTCCCACTGTAGGACCTCCCGGCCCGAAGGAGAAGCGTTGGCAGAGACGCCCCTTTTGTGCCGAAAGGAAGTCCGCATTCCCGTGAAGTTGTGACGAAAAAGATTTGGCAGCCAAATCAACCGCTTTCAGTTCGGTCAATCCGTGGCAATCTCTACTCGCATGCCCGCGTCGTATACTGTCAATCCTATACGGATGATTCCTTTGTGATCGGAATCGAGATGTATTATCCGAGGGGCGACTGGACAAAACCCAATGCTGAGACAGTCAAGGCCGCAACAGGGCGCCGTTAGCTCTCAGTGAACGGCCAGCGCGTACCCCAATCAGCCAGACCCATGACACCGCTGAATGAAACCTGGAACCCACCTCCACTTTGTAACGTGCACTTTACCGCGATGCCGCTGCAACCTCCTTTCATTGGTGCTCCCTCCATTCGCACCGGCGCTTGTGGCCGGTCATTCCTTCCCGGCAAGGATCGCGGCTACGGCTATCTGCGGACAGACAGAAAGGCTTTCCAGCCTGAACCTGACCAGAAGTACTGCAAAGAGTGCAAGCAACCGATGTATGTATATGGAAGGGATGATGCGGGAGTCCCGTTGTACCGCTGCCCTGGCGAGTCTGCGCACCAGTCGAAGTGCGGTGACTGAGAGTTGAAGTAAATTTCTGGCGCCCAACCGCAGAACATCTGGCACTTCGTATCGGCTACGTGTTGAAGTCTTTTCCTGCGCATCGTTTTTGGGATTATGCCATGGAACCCGGTCAAGTCCTGGTAAGTCGGGTGCATTCAATAGGTCGATGCAACACCATCTAATAAATCTTCTGTTTAGGGATGGTGTTTATGAGCGAAAGAAAACGAGCGAGACTTTCTTTCACGCAGAGAACCGAGATCTGGAGCTGTTGGAAGGCGGGGCAGTCGTTGCATGAGATCGGGCGCGCCTATGGCAAGCCACATACTTCCATTCGCTGTTTGTTGTTACCTCGCGGAGGGATTGCTCCAGCAGCCCGGCGGCGCTCTCGTCTAGCCCTCACCCTTGCTGAGCGAGAGGATATATCTCGAGGGATCGCTTCCGGCTCGTCGATTCGTGAGATAGCCAGAGGCCTCGATCGAGCGGTCTCGACGGTGAGCCGGGAGGTCACCCGCCATGGTGGCCGTCCTGCCTATCGCGCCCATGATGCGGATAGCCAAGCCTGGGAATCAGCGTTGCGACCGAAAAGGTGTCTTCTTTTGCCGTGAACCGGAAGTTGCGGAACCTGGTTGCGAGTAAACTGATCCTGGACTGGTCGCCCGAACAGATTTCCGGATGGCTGAAGACCCAGTATCCCGATGACGAGAGCATGAGAGTGTCCCACGAAACCGTCTACCGCAGCCTATTCATCCAAGCGCGGGGAGTATTGAAAAAAGAGCTGCTGGACCACCTGCGGTCGAAGCGGGGCATGCGCCGCTCGCGACATGCAACGGTCAGCGGACAGTCACGAGGTCAGATCGTCGATGCCATCTCGATCCGCGAAAGGCCCGCGGAAGTGGAAGACCGAGCGATTCCTGGCCATTGGGAAGGCGATCTGCTGAGCGGTGCAAAGAACAGCTACATAGCGACCCTGGTAGAACGTCATTCGCGCTTTGCCATGCTGATCAAGGTGCCCAGCAAAGACACGGAAGTTGTCGTTGCTACACTGAGCCGGCACGTTCGTAAGCTTCCTGCTACCCTGCGACGCTCACTGACGTGGGATCGCGGGCTGGAGATGGCCAAGCACAAGGCCTTCACGGTAGCCACGGACAGTCAAGGTCTACTTCTGCGATCCGCAAAGTCCCTGGCAGCGTGGCACGAACGAAAACACCAATCTGCTGCTGCGACAATACTTCCCCCGAGGCACCGACCTGTCTGGCTATTCGCAAGCGCAGCTCGACCAGGTCGCGCTGCGCTTGAACCAACGACCGAGGAAAACCTTAGGTTTCCAAACCCCTGCGAGTAAACTTCAGGCAAGTGTTGCGTCGACCGTCTGAGCCGGCAGCGCTAATCGGACAAATGGAATTTGAGCACCAGCTTGCGATCTTCCTCATTATTTCCACAGGTACCTTCTGCGATGTCCTCGCGCCGGTCAGGGCAAACGCTCATATTGGCGTCCCCCCCAGTCCACGTTAGATGTTCGGAGGGGAATTCTATGATGTTCGCGATTGTTTCTCGCGGCCGAAATTCCGAAATCCGTTTGGTTCCGCACCGATATGAAGACGACCGCTACCACGTCAGCCTCACGAAGGAAGGACCGCACATTCCTTTGTTCGATGTCCGCGACATCCCCTGCTACTTGGAAAATGGATATTCACTCGGGATGAGCAATAAAGAAAAGCGGCCTCGGCCAATTCTAATAACACCTAAATCGATCAGAGGGTGGAAATAGATGGTTTTGCTACTTCATAAGGCCCAGGACGGCAGCGACACCAAAAACCCAGAGGAAACCCGCCATTCCGTACATAAGTTTTCGATTCTTGACCCAGGGAAGACGTACCTCTAGGTCCTGGCGTTTTTGCGGGTCGGTCGGAAATCGACTATCAGGTACGGAACGAATCCCGCTCCAATGATTATTACCCCTTCGAGCCAATGCATTTTCCCCTTGATGAGTGCCATAACTCGCGCACCCCGTGCTCGACGCTTATGGTGGAAACTGTAACAGCCACAGTCGCTACATTTCCTCATGATGCAAACCCGCCGTAAATTGCGAGGAATGTTGGTGCCGGCGGGGGGAATCGAACCCACGGCCTAGGGATTATGAGACCCTCGCTCTACCACTGAGCTACGCCGGCTTGGAGCAATTCTTTATGCTACGGATTCGCCCGCGAATGTGTCAAGGCGTTGTACCCAATGGCGTGATCCGTGACAGCCGCAGGGGAGAGCTCCAAAGTGCTCGATCTTGCTCGAACGAGGTCCCCGTGCCGCGGCGGGACATGACTTTTAATTCGCCCTCCAGGCAAGGAATCGACTTCTGCTTTGGCCCTTTTGCCAAGGAGAGTCCTATAAACGTTAGTACTACCGTACCGTTGACCCAAATTGGGCCAAATCCTATCCTGCAAGAGATCGAACACTATCCCACCCATGGAGATAGGCGAAAGCTTATCGAAACCATGGGAAGGAAGCTGTGTATCGATTAGGTACAGGCTCTGAGCCTAACCTGCTTGACATTGGTGTGCCGAGATATAGACTCGCTCCGGGGTTATAGAATATCCCGGAGGCACAATGTCACGCAGACTAACGGTTATCCTACTGGCCATGCTTGTCTTGGTCGGGGCAATGAGCCTTAAAACGGTGGTCGTCACCCATAGTGATGGCTCCGTGATCATGGCAAACGGTAGCGCGCCTCTACCACCGAACCCATGGAAGAACGGTAGCGCTCCTCTACCGCCGAACCCATGGAAGAATGGTAGCGCTCCTCTACCGCCGAATCCTTGGAAGTAACGGCGTGGTTTCCGCAAAGCTAGGCTGACGAACGCGCGGAAAAACCAGGCCGTAGATAGGCTGATACGTGCCTGGTCCATTCGAATACATTGTATGGTTCTTGGGTACCCTCCTCGAAGCAAGCGTGGTGGTCTGCTCAATCGCTAAGGGTTCGTTCCGTCGTTATCTAACCCTCAACGTCTACATGCTGGCGGCTTCCTTCGTCAATATTGTGCGTTTCAAAATCCTCCTCACCTATGGTTTTAAGTCCCCGGAATATGGCTATTTTTACTACTACTCGGATCTGCTGCTGACCATAGCTCTCTACTGCGCGCTGATGGGCCTGTACTCTTACGTCTTCGAAGAGATGGGCGCTGAGCAGTATGTCCGCCTGGGTGCAGTGCTGCTTCTTCTGGGCACCGCGGGATTTTCTTTCGCGGTCGTCCAGCAATATTCGAGCCGCATCATGAGCCATTTCGTTTTGGAGGCTTCGCAAAACCTCTATTTCGTTGGCCTTGTGCTCACATACGTTCTTTGGGGTGCAATGCTCAAGCTGCGCGAGACGCGCACGCGCCTGATCCAGCTGGTTCTTGCTCTCGGCCTGTATTTCAGCGTCTTTGCGGCCAGTTATGCCCTGCGGAATCTCTCTACCAGCTTGGATGGCGTCTGGCCCTATCTCATCCCCGTTTCGGGCTTCCTATTGCCGCTGGCTTGGGTCTATGCCTTCTGGCGAATTCCTGAAGATGCCCGCATCGCTCCGTCCCGCCTTGCGGTGGTGCCGCGATGATGGCCGCATTCATTTTCGTCTGCTCGATTGTCACGTTGCTGCAATTCTTCGTGTGGTACTGCCGCTCGCTCATTGCAGCGTCCGCAAAGGAGGCTCTATCTCCTGAGGTGCGGGACGTCACTGGCATCGCCCGGGCCGCTTCCGGGGAAGACTTCACGCGCGTCATGCAACTCTTGCAGCTATGTCCGGAGCGCCCGGAAGACCGCGGCAGCATCCAGGCGGTCGGCACTTACTTTGGCCTTCTGAATTTCGTGCGCGCAACACTGGCACGCATGGTTCCTTCGATGCGCGCTTGGACAGAATCGGAGCGCGGCAGTTGCGCCTATTTTGCCGCTGTCGCCCTCGAGCGCCGCATTGCCTTCAGCCGCGGCATGCTCGCGCAGCAGATGGAAAGCTAACACGTCGGCCACGGATCGATCGGTCAGGACCGTTGGTATCTCTTTCGCCACAAACTCATCCCGTTACTTGAGTGCTTCGCCCGCGCGTAGTATTCTTATAAAGTTCCCTCCTCGCCGGAGTGGATGCGTCCGCAGCGCAAAACTTACCGGTGACCAAAACATGCTTGCAGTGTGGCGCGGTACTGCCGTCAAGCGTACGCGCTTGTCATTTTTGCGAATCATCATTTACAGCCGATTTTTCCTCCGAGGAGCGTTTCTCGGGTACAGGCACGCGACGCGATCTCGCTCCAAGCGCCACTGCCGATCTGAACGTTGCCGACCATCGAAACATTCGCGATTCGAGCGAACGTGAGGCGGAGCAAGGCACCGCGTGGCGCGGTGAGCTTGCGCAGCGCCTTAATGCCTATCGAACACGGCGGCGAAAACTTGCACCAAACGTAGCTCAGTCTAAGTTTTCGTTCGAAGAACCTCTGCGAAAAACACCCCCCGATACTTCCATTGCTGTTGCGGAACGCCTCGCTTCCGATGCGGAAGATTTTTCTTTTACCATCGCGATCGGCCGGCCTTCCAGGAAGCGGGCCCAGGAAGAGTCCCGCATGGTGATTGATGTATCTCTGCCATCAGAAGCAGAGACAGGCTCGTACACTCCGGCACAACCGGAACAAACGATGCCCCAGCCGGGTCTATACCCAGTGGCATCGATCGATGACCGCCGCCTGGCCGGATTAGTTGATCTCGGTTGTTTGCTGTTTGCCTACGGCGGCTTCTTGATGCTCTTCGGCTCCCTCGGCGGACAGTTCACGCTGAGCAGGTTGACTGCTGTTGTCTACACGACGACATTCGCAATCGTCTATCTGCAATACTTTGCTCTCTTCACGATTTTCGGCGGGACAACGCCGGGCATGATGCTGCGAAACTTGCAAGTGACTAGTTTTTCTGGTGAGCCGCCAACGCCCAGACAAATGCTCCTGCGCAGCATGGGATACATGCTCTCCGCAGGAACTTTTTTCCTCGGCTTTCTTTGGTCGATGTGGGATGAAGACCAGCTTACCTGGCACGACCGCCTCTCGCGCACGTACCTGAGCACCGCGCGGACGTTTGCCGACATGCAAGCTTCCAGCATAGCGCACAGCCGCTGACTCTTCGTGAATAACTCCGGTCTGCGCCGAGCAGCTGATGGCCGGAGATTTGGGATTTTAATTTGCCTGAATGTTCGAGCAAATGGCTGCTAGGCCGCGCGGCATTCGCGGGCAATCCGAATCATTGCTGCGAGACTTCGTTGCACATCCTCTTCCGTAGTCGTCCAGGAAGAGACGCTGATGCGCATCGCTGCCTTGCCTTGCCAGACTGTGCCCGCGCACCAGCAGGTGCCGTCTTCCTGGATGCGCCGGGTCACTTCATGGGTCACGTCCGGGCTGCCGAAGGACACTAACACCTGATTGATCACCACATCGTTCAGCACTGCGAATCCTGCCTCCTGCAGGCCTCGTGCAAACTGCTGCGCGTGAGCGCACGTCCGTTCGACCAGCGCACACAACCCTGAGCGGCCAAGCGACTTTAGCGCCGCCCACAATTCCACGCCTCGGGTCCGCCTAGACGCTTCCGGCGTGTGATGCATCGGTTCCCGGCGCGAACCCGGTTCGAGATACGGCGCAGTGATGCCCATCGACGCACGCAAGGCGGCGCCGTCCCTTACGATAGCCAGGCCGCTGTCGTAGCCCACATTGGGCCACTTATGCGCGTCGGTAGCCCACGAATTAGCGTTTTCGAATCCGCGTGCGAGATGTTTGTATTGCGGCGACACCCTCGCCCACAAACCGAATGCGCCGTCCACGTGAACCCATGCACCCTGCTCATGCGCCCAAGCGCAAATCTCTTCGGCTGGATCAAACGCGCCGGTGTTCACATTTCCCGCTTGGATGCACACAATGGCTCGCTTGGAAAGCCGAGGCAGTTTGTCCTTACACATGCGCCCCTGGCTGTCTGCTTCAATCGTGGTCACGCGCTTCCTTCCGAAACCTGCCAGACTCAATGCTTTGAAGATTGAAGCGTGCACCTCTGCGCCAACGACCACTTCGATGGGCGGCGCATCAAACATTCCGTCCTCGATGACGTTCCACCCCTCGCGCGCAAGAAGTGCGTGACGCGCGGTCGCGAGCGCGGTGAAATTCGCCATCGTCGCGCAAGTGACCAAACCCCCCGCGCAATCCGCCGGCAATCCGAGAGCTTCACAAACCCATCGGAGAACGACCTCCTCCAATTCCGCAGCAACGGGAGACATCACTCGGAGCGCCGCATTCTGATTCCACGCCGCAGCGAGCCAGTTGGCAGCCAACGCCGCGGGCAGCATGCCGCCATTTACGAAACCGAAATAACGCCCACCCGTGGCCGGGGAGCCCAGTTCGTCGAGCCTTGCAATAACTTTACTTGGATCGCTAGGTGAGGATGGAAAAGGCTCGTTTAGCTCGGCTAGCGCCGCCAAGGCAGCCTTGGAAGGAGCCACTTTTCGATGGCTTGCGGCCCGGACGTATCGCTGCGCCCGCTCTGCCGCAAGAGTTAGAACATCGCCGCTCTGCGAATGCCGTCTTGTTTTTGCGTCAGTCGCCATTCGGTTCTTCCTTTTCATTTTGCTCGCGCGATTACCAGAGGCGGAGACACTCGTGCGGCGAAAGGCTTGCATCGCGCCCGTTCAACTACTCTATTCAATTATTGAGGGAATGAAAGAGCCGAATTGTCCGCTTACTTCTTCGAGACCGCCTCGTCGGAAGCGATCTTGCCGTCGCGGATGAAAATAATGCGGTGTGCGTGCTGCGCAATGTCGTGTTCATGCGTGACAAGAATAATCGTGTTTCCCTGCCGGTACAGATTCTCGAAGAGCGCCATGATCTCTTCGCCGGTTTTCGAATCCAGGTTTCCCGTAGGCTCGTCCGCCAGCACGATGGATGGAGAATTCACGAGCGCTCGCGCGATCGCCACGCGCTGCCTCTGGCCGCCGGAAAGCTCGTTGGGCTTGTGGCTCATACGGTCCAACAAGTCCACGTGTTCCAACGCTTTCTTCGCTTTTTCGATGCGTTCTTCAGATGGCGTGCCGTTGTAAATCAGCGGCAACTCCACGTTGTGGAGCGCCGTCGCGCGAGGCAGCAGGTTGAATGTCTGAAACACGAAGCCGATTTCCTTGTTCCGGATGTAGGCGAGTTCATCGTCGTCGAGATCGCTCACCAACCGGCCTGCCAGCCAATATTTTCCGGAGCTGGGCGAATCCAGACAGCCGATCAGATTCATCAGCGTGGACTTGCCCGACCCCGAAGGACCCATGATGGCGACATATTCGCCTTTGCGAATTTCCACGTCCACGCCACTGAGCGCGTGTATCTGCTCCGCGCCCATCTCGTACACCTTGGTAAGCTCTTCGGTCTTGATGACCACGCCGGAGCTGACCAGGTCTTCCCGGTACGAATCTGTGGCCGGTGTCTCAACAGGCATTTGAATCTCCCCCGTCCTTGGCTGCGCGTCAGCTCTGCTGATCGTCCTGTTTCTTCGGCGCGCTGTTGTCCACCTTGATCTGAGCCTCCGGTTTCAACGTACGTAGTGCCTTGTAGCTGCCAACTACAATTTCATCGCCGGGCTTCAAGCCCTTGGTTATCTCAATGTCCGTAACGCCGGCGATTCCCGTCTCCACCGGCCGGAACACCGCCTTCTTCGCGTTGACAACGAATACGCCTTGTACTTCATCCTTTTTCGGATCGCCGGGTGCTGGGGGCGGTGGTGCGGCCAGAGTCACGCTCGAACCACCCTGATTCTTCGCATTCTTGGCGGCTTCTTCCAAATCCTTGCGCGTCCGCACGGCCAACGCCTGAATCGGAATCGCCACGACGTTCTTTCTTTCCGCGGTCTTGATCTTGGCCGTCGTCGAAAGCCCGGGCCGCACGTTTTCCGGCGGATTCGAAAGCGTTACCACGACCTTGAAATCCTTTGCTTCTTGCGTGCTTGTCGTGGTTTGCGTGGTCGTCAACCCGGAGCTGCGCAGCACCGCTTGCGAACCGATCTCCGTCACTTTGCCCTTGAAGATTTTCCCGGGAACCGCATCAATCGTCACATCTGCTTCTTGTCCAATCTTTACATTGACGATGTCCGTTTCGTCGACTTTGACTTCCGCCGTCACCACCGACATGTCCGACAGAGTCATCAGGAAACTGCCGGTCGAATTCTGAATGCCCGGCACCACGTATTCGCCAAGTCGCACCGGCAGGTAACTCACGATCCCGTTGATCGGTGAGACGTATGCGGTCTTTTGCAAAACGTCCCTCGCTCTTACCAGCACTGCTTTGGTCTGATTCACTTGGGAGCGCGTCTGATCGAGTTGTGCCTTCAGCGACTGCACACGCGCCTTCGAAGCTTCCACCGAGGCCGTAGCTCCATCATACGAAGTCTTCCTCTGGTCGAAATCCTGTTTGGGGATCAGTCCATCCTTCAAGAGCCCCTGGCCGCGGTCAAAATCCTGCTTCGCTTTTTCCAAGTTCGCTTGTTGCATCACAAGATCCGACTGCGCCGCTTTGTAGCTTGCTTCCGCAGCCTGCACCGCGGACTCCGCCGAAATGATCGTCGCGGACTGTGCCTGCACATCGGCGTTAGCCTGCACGTTCTCCTGCAGCAGCAGTTTGTCGCCCTTCTTGATATGGTCGCCTTCCTTGACCAGGATCTCGATGATTCGTCCAAATCCCTGCGCGGTCACGTTGGTGTATGTCGTCGGCTTCACTTCGCCCGAAGCCGTCACCAGCGATACCAGGCTATCCTGCGTCGCCACTTTGGCCGTTTGCACCGTGACCACGCCCTTGTTCGCCTGGTTCACGCTGAATAGAACAATGCCGCCTAGTACCACCACGGCTCCAACGCCGATCGCCACTTTCTGCCACGTCTTCATTTGGTTCCCCTTCAATCAACTGCTTTGCGGTTGTTTTTTCTGGGTTCCCGCAGCGGACCACCCCTGCGGGGACACAAATGTCTCGCTTACTGCCTCTACCCTACATACGCCCTTTCGGGTCGAAATGTTTCGCGGGAGGGTTACTCCACTTTCGCGGTCCGGGCTTCGAAGCAGGGGCCGTACTGGAGCCTCATTCCCGACTAAGGCACGGTTATCCCATGCGTCATTCTATGTTCAAAACGCCGGAAATGGAAGATTTCCCATCCCGCTGAGGCGGGACTCTCGCCGACAACCGACCCATTCCATTTGACGTCAAAAGAATCCAAATGTTTTGGCGTAAACGGAGGTTTCTGGGAAAAACTGACGTCTTGCCGCACCTCGTTTGATGCTATACTCTAGCGATTCGGCCGCTGCTTCTTGGCCGATCCGTCCGCGGAGAGGTGGCAGAGCGGCTGAATGCGGCGGTTTGCTAAATCTACCTGCCCTGTTCGTACTCACCACGTTTCATTTGTTCTGAATAACTTGCGGCGCTCTGATTTGCACCAGATCATCTCATTTGCAGGCTAGAGTGCACCAAGAGTGCACCAAAATTCGGTCTTCCTTCCACTGTTAGATTCCGTCGTAGCGGGAATACCCACGTTCGCCCCAGTAATCTCTCGGCTCCTCCGCGGAATAAGTAATCTTGGTAATGGCCTTCACATTCTTCAAACCAAGTTTCACCGGCACCAGCAGACGGAGTGGCGCTCCATGATCCACAGTAAGGGGCTGACCGTTGAGGTGTGTGGCGAGCAGTGTCTGCGGATGTCGGGCCGTTGCCAAGTCGATTGACATAAAGTAAGGGTCAGGATTTCCCGACTCATCGAGGTTGACCGATGACTCCACGCACGCCCATTTAGCCTGCGACATCGGTGGGTAAGCACGAAGCAAATCATCGAATCTCAAACCAGCCCACCAGGCGATCGCACTCCATCCTTCGACGCACACCAGCCGCGTAATTTGCTCCT
>Ga0137403_10009746_pt1 | contig 10661 bp, 10 predicted proteins | sample CZOMad2_1_16fung_FD_122057 | JGI IMG/M metagenome (GOLD analysis project Ga0137403, IMG submission 122057) | Vadose zone soil fungal communities from Angelo Coast Range Reserve, California, USA - CZOMad2_1_16fungal (Hybrid Assembly) | ecosystem: Environmental > Terrestrial > Soil > Vadose zone... | reverse complement strand
CCCCTCGTTCAAAGACCTCAATTTGTGGCGACCACATAGCCTGGCTCATCTGACCAAAGGCGTTGTGCGCAAATCCGCGACCGCCGAAAGGCGTAAGCCGGCCGCTGCCAAACCCGAAGTCCTCAAATAAGCGGTCCATCTCATCGGCGAAGCGGTTCATCAAGCCGAAGGGCTCGCGACGTGTTAGGCCGCTCTGTCGCGCGCCCTCGGGGTCGGAGGTCTGAATTCCCTTTGATGCTTGCTGTTCGCTTTTTGTGCTTTGCTGCGGCTCCCTGGTTCTTTGCTGAGTTGCTGCATGACTTCCCTTTGTTTCAGCCATGATTTTTTCTCCTTTTCATCGGACTGTTCGTCCGAGTTGACGCCAATAACTACGAATCGGCTAGATTCGCGCTCTGTGTTTGAAGACTCATTTGTACCACTGAACTGGTTACGGTGACCTCGAACGCCTGACATAGAAAATGAATGCGGCTGTGAGTACGCCAAGAGACGCCGCGAATCCGAGCCAGAACAATAGAGTCCATTGCGTCGCGACCAACCTTGGCGAATTATTTGTGATTGAGCGTTCGTGGTACATCAGGTAAGCACTGACAGCCCCACCGACAGTGCCTGCCAGCGCAAAGACTGCGGGCATCTTTTCCCAAATCAATCGAAGAAGACCGAACACCACGACCGCGACCATGAAAAGCGGCACAAACCATAGGAATTTGTCGCCCTCTCGCGCAAGATCATATCCGCTAACTGAATCCTTCATTCCTACACAGCTCAATTGAACCCAGGGAAGAAAGAAGCAAATCAAAACAAATATGGCCAGACTCAGAGTTGTTCGTCGCGCGCCGATCATCAGGAGCCCCTTGTGTTGCCACTAGACGGAGTCGGCGGAAGGTCAGTCGGCACCGGCTTCTGCCACCAATTCATCAGTCCATAGCTGATAAACAGATAGAAGAGAACCGCGACGAGTAACCACAGCAGCCATCCCCAGATGGACGAGGGACGGCGGGGTCGAAATGAGCGTCTTCCTCGCTCCTTGCTATCAAGCATCGGATTCGCGGCGTCTATCATTTGGCTTTCTCCGAACATCTCTCCTGTTTGGACCTCCTCGCAATAGATCCTGGTCCGCCGTATCCGCTTGGTGTATTCGTTTACGACAGTTCTGAACCCTTCGCGGTCACCGCGCAGCTTCCAGCGCTCAGTTGCAAACGATTTATGACTGCGTGGGACGTCGTTATTAAGCCATTAGTGACTTCCTGCAATGCCCGTGCCCGTAAGCAACCTTTGTCCAGGGTCAGTCGGTGTGAATCGCGCACTTCATTGACTCCGATTGTAAGCGGCCCGCAGAATCCAGTTCTCCAACTTCGAGCTTTGAAAGGACAAACTCGATAACCTTCTCATTGATGAATCGGTCTTCTTCCCGCACCGCGAAGCACGCCTGGTTCTTCCGCATCTGCGCCAGCAGCCCAGTGTTCGGAAGCGCCAATCGCGGGTCAGCTTTGTTCACCAGGATATAGGCATCACTTAGATTGAAGTACTGCTGCGCTGACCGCTTGAAATCGGAAATTGAAGGATCGAACACCTGCAGATATACTGCCGGGTTTATGAAGCGACGGAGACTATTACTCTCCACGATGACGAATTTATCGGTCTCGATTTTCTTCCTGAACGCGGGCAGCGCGGTGAATAACTCGCCTTGTTTCGTGCGCACCCATAGGGAACGGCGCGCTCCCGCTGCAAGAAAACGCGCCGTATCGGTACCGGTGTCGCGGGCCCGCTCTTCGGTGATTGAGAACTGATGCTCGCTCACCGCGCAACCGCAAGGCTCGCAGTCCATTGAGCAAATGCCGTGACCGAACTGAGTGATCTTTGCTGCTGTCCAATTCAGTTCGGGCGTAGCCTTGATGATGCCTTCGACGACCGAAGTCTTGCCGATGTTCCGTGTGTGACCCCCAACCATGACCAGCTTCATTGTCTGCGCACCACCAGTTTTTGGAGCAATGCAACCCGCTTCAGAATGAATATAAGAACCCCAGACTCGCCCAGTTCAGTCTCTGTTTTGAAGAGGCCTCCCTGAACCAATCCGTAAGTACTCTTCGATATTCCAGCGCCATCGTGAAGTTGGGAGAGAATTTGTATTGCCCGTTCATCATGTAGGTTTGGTTCCGCTTTCGTATGCCGACAATCAAGTCCTGATCTCGATTGTCTTCGATGCCGTAGCCAAAATTCGCGCTGAGGTTTTTAAGTGTTCCTTGATACCCGGTAGGCGCTTCGCCGTGCAGCTCAACCCAACCGCCTGACGAGTTGATGCCACGAGAGCGGCCGGCGATCATAACAGCGCTCTGCGCGATATCTCCAGAAAAGATTCCGAGCGCACGTCCGTGAAAAGCCTCGCCCGTCACGCGGAAACCCGACGACAGCCAAAGATTCGCGTCTCCGCTCACCCCGTAGGAATCAATGGGGCTGCGCAGAGTCGTTCCCACTGGATTGCCTGGCACGCCGAGCAAGCGAGAATAGTGTCCGCTCACGCCCGCCGATGATTCTTTGCCGTGGCTGGGTGTGGTGAATCCCACGCGTGTCTCGAAAGCGGGCAACGATCCCCGCTCGCCGAGACCTATTACTCGCACCGCGGGATTCCCGGAACTGTCTCCGGCATCGGGATCAAGAAGCGCAGTAGTGAAGATGAACTTGGACTTCTTACCCTCGCGATGCTCGTAACGAATCTGCGGCATTCGGTTCCATAGATTGCCTGAGGTCGAAAACCCGGGAATTGCATATGAGGCGAGCGAAGTGGGATTGAGCGGCGAGAAGACGGCCCAGTCTTGCCCGGCTTCCAGCGAGTCATCCGCCCAGTCGATCCGACCATACGCAAGCCGCACCCGGAAAATGTCGAAGTTCACACCATTTGCGAAAGCCGGTTTGCCGCCTAGCAAATCGAATTCAAACACGCCGGTCAGTTTCGCGTCTTCAAAGATTTTGCCTTCGTATCGCAGTCCAAACCGTGTCTGCCGTAGCGTCGTGTTGAAGTTTTGATGATTCTGGTCAGATGACGTTCCCCTCTTTTGCGGGAAGAGCGGGATGTCGATGGTGTTGGCGCCGTGGCTCACATAGTTGGCGTTGAACAAGATGCTACCGTAAATCTTCACCGGTATCTTTGACATTGTGGTCATCGGGCCCTCCGTCTGGGTCTGCGGAGGACTGACTTCGCTGGTCGGTGTCGACATCGCTGCTGATTCAGTCGCGGACGTGCCGGCAACGTGCGCAGCCGCCGCCACGACACGCGGGGCCGCTGAATCGGATGCCGTAGAACTGGCTCCCAGAGCCAGGTGCGTCTGCTCATACTCCTGCCGGGTGATCACTCCCTTAGAAACCAGTAACTCTGCTAATCGTCGCTCAGCTTGTGCCGGCGAAGAGGCTTCGCTAATCATCGCCGCTTCCTGCTCGGTGATAATCCCTTTCGCTTGAAGGAGCCGGACGAGAGGGTTTCTTTCCGAGTTGGGGTTTTGCTCCTGCGCGAAGGCTTGATGCGAGAGCGCCGCAATCGTGAATAGAATTATCATCAGTTGAAACAGTTTCTTCATTGTTTGAACCTCCTCGGCTGGAAGTGAGCATAGAGTTTGCGAGCCATTTCGAATATCTGCTCTTAAGGTAAGTTGAACCCGAAAAGCGATGACTCTAACTGGGGAGAGAATTCTTTGATTGAAGACAATTGGTTGCCGTTTTTCGGTGCGATGTCAACGCTCGCGATCCTCGCATACCAAAGAGCTGCACTACGTCAACTCAGAGTGCAGTTGGCATGATCACAGCTTCGCTATTCTCTCGGGTTCCGTTCACGAGTTGGCTCGGGATGGCCGAGCTCGAAGTCTTTGACCGCTCGCTCTCGATTCGCAAGTCGGCGGCGGGCTTCCTCGCAATCCTCACGCGGGTCGCGCCCGGTTACTTCGCGATACCACGCGGGGTGATTGGTCCACGCCCACGCTCGGGTTACCGCTCCCCGAGTCATTGCCCGAAAAGTGCCCGGCTGCCCAATGGTGCTGAGATAGATGTGAACAAAGATCCCGCCCAACATGATCAATGCTGAGATGTCATGAAGTACGTAGCTGATGGCTACCGCGATGCGGCCAGTGATCTCTGGGAACCACATCAAGAGGCCGGTTATCAGAAGCACCAGGCCGCCGAAAACGATTTCCCAGAATTGAAGCTTCTGCCCGCCGTTGTAGAATCCGACATATTCGGGCTCAACCTTATCCTCGTTCCTGGCGTATCTGCCGATTTCTCGCAGCCACTTGCTGTCTGCGTCGGTCCACGTCATTACGCCACGCCAATTGAGGAACTGGAAAAACCATGCGACCGCGAATCCGACTCCGAACCACGGGTGCAAGAACCGGGTCATCGGACCACCGCCAAACAGCGGCGCGAGCCAGCGAAACGTCCACGGCGAGTAGATGGCCAAACCAGACAACAATGCCGCGAAGAAAAAGATCGCCACCGTCCAGTGAAGAAAGCGAGTATAAGTCGGATGCCGCAACAACTCGCCTTCGTGGACGACCGTTCGTCCCAGCCCGCCGAAATCGCGCTGCACTACTTCGTCGTATGGTTCAGCGGATGTCGTCATACGTCCCCCTCTCTGGCTTCAGGCTGCGGCCTTTTTGGTCCCGTGAAAATGTAGTGGAAGACTACCGCGAGCAGTCCCAGCAGCGCGATCATCAACCCGATGGGCTTGGCGAGCCATTTCCAGTACGTATAGCTGAATGGTATCTGCGGGTCGGCGGGCAAACCGCCGTATAGCTCCGGGTGCTTGGCGTCGTGCAACACGTAGATGACGTGCGTCCCGCCAATCGAGCTTGGATCGTACACCCCCGCATCGGCGAAGCCCGATTGCTCTCGTAGCTGCGTTGCCCGCGCTACCGCGAGTTCCGTCATCTCGCTCTTGGTGCCGAAGTGCAGGCAGCCGGTCGGACACGCTTTGATGCATGCCGGCTCGAGGCCAGACCCGACCCGGTCTGAGCATAGCGTGCACTTGAAGACCGTCTTGGTTGAAGAATTGAACTTCGGAATGTTGAACGGACACCCCGAAACACAATACTGACAGCCGATGCAGTTCTCCTGATTGAAGTCGACGATGCCGTTGGTGTACTGGACGATCGCTCCGTCCGCCGGGCACGCGCGCAAGCAGCCGGGGTCAGCGCAGTGCATGCACTGGTCTTTGCGCATGAGCCACATCTGCGTTCCGTCTTCGCGCTGGTGCTCGTTGAACTTGATCAGGTTCCAGTAATTCCACTCGGTGGAAGGCATCGTCTGGTAGGTGTTGTTAAAAGTCGTTTCGCGGAACGGGTACTTATTCCACTCGACGCAGGCGACTTCACAGGCTTTGCAGCCTATACAGGTCGTGACATCTACCAGCTTGCAGACCTCGAGTTCGTGCTGCATGCCACCGCCTGGAACGGTGCCGACGTGACCCGAGATTGCTCGAATCTGAAACAGTCTTTCCGTAGCCATAGTCGGTCAGTCCTTCTAAGCCTTCTCGACTTTCACAAGAAAGCCTTTGAACTCAGGTGTGTAAGCGTTCGGATCGAAGACCGTAGGTGAAAGCTGATTGGCTAGGTCCTTCGAAGTCTTATCCTGATCCTCGGAGATACCTCGATATCCCCAATGAATCGGAATGCCAATTTGATAGGTCTTCTTTCCGTCGATCATCATCGGCTTGATGCGGTTTGTGACCATCGCTTTTGCTACATAATCGGAGCGAGCGCTTGAGACCCTGACCTTGTCGCCCCCCGAAATGCCCCTCTCGCTTGCCAGCTCGGCTGGTATCTCGACGAACGGCTCGGGAACAAGCTCAACTATCATCGGATTGTTCTTGGTCCAGTAGTGATAGTGCTCGGTCAGTCGATAGGTCGTGCAAACTATGTCGTAGCCCTGGTCGGGCGTGCCAAGCTTGTCGTACTCCGACTTCATCGTCTTGACTACCGGGTTTGTGGACTGGTTTGGATGAAGCGGATTCGCGATCGGGCTTTCAAACGGCTCGTAATACTCGGGGAAGGGCCCCTCTGCGAACGCGCCAAGGGGAGCAAACAAGCGGCCCACCCCTTCCGGATTCATGATGAACGGTCCCATGTGATCCTTCGGATTCGAATCCGGCTTGAAGTCAGGTATATCGTTGCCCATCCAACGGCCCGCTGTTTCGCTCCACCAGACCTGTTTTCGGGAAGCATCCCACGGCTTGCCCGCCGGATCGCAAGAAGCGCGGTTGTACATCACGCGGCGATTCGCGGGCCATGACCATGCCCAGTTCTGATAGATGCCGAGCCCGGACGGATCATCTGTGCCTCGCCGTTGCATCTGCGAGCCGGCTTCCGTCCACGAGCCTGAATAGAGCCAGTTTCCGCACGCTGTCGTGCCATCGTCTTTCAGCCACGCGAACCCCGGCAACTGCTGGCCCGCTTTGATGGTAACGCCCGGCTGATTTGCATCGGTCAGATCGGCAAGTGCTTTGCCATTGATCTCCCTGGCAACTTCGGCGAGCGATGGATTGAGCGGGTTTGTGTAAGACCACGTGAGGTTGTTAATCGGATCCGGGAACTTGCCCCCTTCCTTCTGATAGAGCTCGCGCACCTTCAAGAAGATTCGCGCGAGTATTTCCTGATCAACCTTCGCATTGCCCGGTGTGGGCACAGCGGCGTACTTCCATTGCAGCCAGCGAGCGGAGTTGACGAAGGTGCCGTCCTTTTCCGCGAATCCCGCACCCGGCAATCGATAGACGACTGTGTTGATGTTTTTCTTATCGTCGTTGGTGATGCCGGGAGCCTTCCAGAATTCGCTGGTCTCGTCCGGGAAGATTTCACATACCACAAGCCAATCGGCTTTCTTCAAAGCCGCGATATTCTTTTCGGAGCTTGGGCCGATCGCCACCCCGTTCATTCCGAAGGCGAACAGACCTTTGACCTGTCCGTTGTACATTCGATCCCACATCTCTACCCACGAGTAGCGGCGATCGATCTTAGGCAGATAGTGGAACCCGAAGTCGTTCTCCTTCTTGGCGGCATCGCCGAACATGGTCTTGAGGAAGGAAACCATGAACTTCGGCGTGTTTGACCAATAATTGAATGAGTCCCATTCCGACGGCTTCGATGTCGTGGGGGTTGTGCGCTTCAGGAAAGTCGCCAGATCAGTGTCGGTGGGATTCAACATCTTCAGATAGCCCGGGTAGATGTCGAACACGCCGCCCATATCGGTCGCGCCCTGAATGTTGGAATGCCCGCGAAGAGCATTCATTCCACCGCCGGCACGACCGATGTTCCCGAGAAGCAATTGAAGCATCGCCGCCGTGCGGATCATTTGCGTACCGGATGTGTGCTGCGTCCAACCGACGGCATAGATGATCGTCGCGACTTTTTTCATGTCGCCGTCTTTGCGAACAGATGTAAAGAGATCTGCTACCTCAAGGAACTTGTCCTTTGGTATGCCAGTGATTCGCTCGACCATCTCCGGCGTGTAGCGCGAGTAGTGTTTCTTGAGCAATTGGAAAACTGAGCGCGGGTGCTGGAGTGAAAGGTCATAGGCGGTGTTTGGCGGAAGCATCGGAGGAGGTTTAGGCGTGCTCTGACCTGATGCTCCAGGACCGCCCGCGGCTTGATGGCCGCCTCCGACAGGGCCTTGACCGCCGCCGTCGTGAGTTGATTGTGGGCTTGCGGGGCCAGGTGTTGCTTGCGCTTTAGCCCGTGCCACGAAACTCGCTCCAGCAGCCGCTTGCGTGCCGCTGATCCCAACACCAACATTACCGCCTTCTTCGTAATTCCAGGTCGATTTGTCATACACCTGCGTCGAAGCATCAAATCCGGAATACAAGCCATCTTCAGGCAGCTTGAATCCTTCTTTGACGATGAAAGCGGCGTTTGTGTAGTTGATAATGTAGTCTCTGGCGATGCGATTGTTCTCGATTGCGTACTTAATCAGCCCACCAAGAAACGCGATGTCTGCGCCCGCACGAATTTGTAAGAACTTATCGGCTACAGCCGCGGTGCGTGTGAAGCGAGGATCAATCACGATGAGCTTCGCATTTCGCGTCTTCTTCGCTTCAATCGCCCATTTGAAACCGCAGGGATGATTCTCGGCAGGGTTACCACCCATCACCAACATCATGTCGGTGTTCTTGATGTCAATCCAACCGTTGGTCATTGCGCCGCGGCCGAATGTTGGTCCCAAACTTGAGACCGTGGGTCCGTGTCAAACACGGGCCTGGGTCTCGAAATAGCAGACCCCCATGCTGCGCATAGCTTTAACTGCAAGGAAGTTCAATTCATTGGTATCGGTGCACCCACCCGTCCAGGCAATTCCTTCACAGCGGTTGACGGTGCGGCCCTGATCGTCTTTCTCAATGAACGTCTCATCGCGGGTCTTCTTAACCAACCGGCCGATTTCATTGATCGCATCGTCCCAGGAGATATCTTCCCATTGATCGGAGCCCGGCCGACGTACTTGCGGTTTGGTCAGGCGGCGATCATTCAATATATCCTGCTCGAGCGAAGCGCCTTTGGGGCAGAGCGTGCCGCGATTGATTGGGTGATCGGGATCGCCTTCTACGTGGACCACTTGCGCGGTTGCGTTCTTTGCCCTGTCGCCGAGAGTGTGAATGATTACGCCGCAGCTCACCGAACAGTATGGGCAGGTACTGCGCGTCTCAGTTGTGCGCGAGATTCTGAGTGCCTGTGTTTGAGCGTAAGCCGGCGCGAGGTTGAAGCCGAAGGCTGATCCTCCGATTCCCCCGACAAGGCCGACCTTGATGAAAGTTCTTCTTGAAACTTCCATTGGAGAGACCTCCGTTTTGATCGATCGCTTTTTTGCGCTAGAGTCGAGCCGTTGGTAGATCGCGAGTTGAGTTGACTGATAAAGAGATACCGGTGGAACGGAATGGGCTGTGGGCGATTGGCTCGATTGGGGGAGATTCTTGACGAAAGCTGCTGCATCACAGCTTGTTACCCCTCTTAGGGAGAGCGTCCAGAATCCCGAAACGTGATTGTCAGTTCTTTTTTACACCCGACGCGTCCCGGGTGTCAAACGCCTCTTATTGGCGAAAGAGATTTCATACAGAAGATCGAGCCGAGTATGTCAACTAGAGTGTCGCCATCGGCCAACTCGCGGCTACTCCCAGTTGCGGGCTTGCAAGTCAGACGCCCAGCAAGTTCATCTCGATCTTTGTGTATCCGCGTTCACCAGCCCAGAGATCAAGCGGCGTTGCCGCCACTTCATCGATCAGCGGCACAGCGAGCCCGTATTTGGTAAGGTCGACGGCTTTGATGTAGTGGTTGCACGTATCGCAAGCTTCAACGCGAACGTGGTCATATTCGGGCGAGTGGTAATAGCCTATCCTTACCGGATTCTCTTCTCCGCAACTGGCACAAACTACGCGCCTGAATGGCCACGCCGACAGGCAGGTCGCGCAGATCAAGTCACGGCCGCCGCTTTCTGAAGAAGTTTCCTTGATTTGAAGAACGCTCACCTGAGGCTTGCCTTCGCAGAACGGACATCGATTCTCACCGCCCCCGAGACTCCTGTCCATCGGCCTTGCACCGATCTCATGGAGCCAACTTGCATAAGGTTGCAGGAAAGCCTTCGCGAAAAACTGCATGTCGGACGGCGCTCGCCAATGCTCAATCAACATCTCGTCTAACTCGCCCTCGCTTGCTTGTAGGAGATTGTGTGCCTGACTAACGAGCTCATCAGGCCCATTCGCTTCAACCATATGCAGCAGGGTTGGCAACATTTGGCGCAGCACTGGCAGGTCGCGCGCAAGCTCACCGCAGGGAAGCCAGTTCTTTCGTGTCCGAAGGTGTTCGTAGATGTCCTTTTGAGAGCGTAGCAGCGCAGCGTAAAACGTAAGCAGTTCGTTGGATTCGGGTCTTTCAGAGGCGAGACGTTCAGCACGCTGTATTCGGCTGTCCCATGTTTCTTTCATACTTGGGTTTTATATACTTGCCTGACCCTTTGGGTCGCGTGCAAGGCAGAGACGCATGTTGACCAAAGAGCAAGTGTCATCGGATTTCCACACGGCAACGAAACACCTTCGATCAGAATATCAGACGAAAGCGGCCCTGGACCTCGGTGCGCAAGAGACTGAATGTGAAAACATCTACGGCTGACCTAACCATATAGATCAAGATCAAACGAATGCCTGCGTCCACGCTTAGTTACGACGCTCAGTTGCACGGGCCGGCGAGGCTTTTCGCTGAGACGACCCCACGATCGTCGAAAACGGCGCGCAAGTTGCCTTGCTCTTAGGATGTTTGACCGCTCTAAAACTATCTCAGCCGAATCGAGTCGCAGCGCGGTTTGCGCGATCGCGTCGAGCATGTTTATCGCAGGAACGACTATCAATTTGACTGGCTTGCCTTCCTTCTCGGCAACCGCGACAACACGCGTAAACAGGCGCTGTTCGTGCTCGGTGAACAGACTCTCTCTATGCACGTCGTGCTCGCCGTGATAGTGATGGGGCATGAGCCTTGGCGCCATCACGACTACATCTCGCTCCTCGGTGTCGGTCCCCTTCAGGCCTGCGGCCAGATGTGAAAGTTCGTTGTAGGTTCGCACACCGACCAGCACATTGCCTGGCCGAGCCTTGACAGTCCGATGGTTCAAGTCTTGCTTGTAGCTGAGATTGAATTGATCGAGACCCG
>Ga0137403_10009745_pt1 | contig 10661 bp, 14 predicted proteins | sample CZOMad2_1_16fung_FD_122057 | JGI IMG/M metagenome (GOLD analysis project Ga0137403, IMG submission 122057) | Vadose zone soil fungal communities from Angelo Coast Range Reserve, California, USA - CZOMad2_1_16fungal (Hybrid Assembly) | ecosystem: Environmental > Terrestrial > Soil > Vadose zone... | reverse complement strand
CCAGTCCACCCGGTTCGTCACCAGCACCACCGAGCGGCCCGTCAAGGACTCCTGCGCGAAACTCACCACGATGCGAACCTGGCCCAACCCGGGAATGCGGACGCCCAACGTAAAGCACCAGTATGTATGCACTCGTATTTTGACCGGACGATAGGTATGGGTCGGGATCAGCGGCACGAGCGCCTTGACCGCGAGGTGGGGACCCGGCAGCCTCAGCGCCTAGCTGTGCGCATCTCGCAGATGCAAGGTGGTCGTCTCCAGCAGGCGGTTCTTGTTGAGCAGGCTGATCCAGTCCTTCCGGCGCCAGGCCAAGACCTGGACCAAGTTCTCCGCCAGGGACCAGGCGTCAGACACCACGACGCCAAACGGCCCTTTGCGCCGGATGGCCTCTTTCACCAGGTCCATGGCCAGCGTCATGTTGGGGCGAAACGGCTCGTGCCGTGCCCGAAAGTCGGGGTCCTGGAGCCACACCGGGTCGACCTGTTTCTGGAGGCGATGGCGAGGGGGAAGCGCACCGGGCCACTGACGTAGAAGCTGGTGGCGGGGTTATGCGCCACGGGATAGGTCCCATCGCCGTGGTTGTAAGGGCGGTCCACGTACCCGAAGAGGTTCCCGACGTGTTCGCATAAGGGCTCATCCAGGACGACGAGCGCCTCGCCGCGGCGCCGGCGATAGGGCTTGGTCTGCTGGAGCATGAACCGGATCCGACGGCGATTGACCGCCGCCTCCCGCCAGGGGGCGTCTGAGAGAACGCGCGAGAGCTTGGTTTTGTCGGCGCTCTCCAACATGCCGCGGGCCACAGTGGCCAGACGCTTGTTGGGCAGGACGATGAGACCGGTTAGATCGTGCTGGAAATGGCGAAACTGGCAGTTGTTGTCAAGCAGATCACTGAAGACCGCGTGCTCGGCGACCACCGGCGCAGGCCCTACAATTGGCCATTCCATCGTACACCCCCTCGTCCCTGTCAGCGCTCTGAGCCTGGGTCAAGGGTAGCATTCGGGTCCCGCCATGGCAAATCACAACTATCGAGTCTCCAACATATGCTTCTGCCATAGGGCTGACGGCAAGCCCCCACAACCCTACAGAGGCCCCAACAATAAACTATCCTGCGAAAGGAATCGGCCTTCACCTGAAGCGCGAACGACAATGAAGCACATCCTTGCTCGGAGGACGACGGCTTCATCTCTCTTCACGACGCAAGCAAGTTTAACTGCTGAATAAATTCTATGCAGATATCCAAGAGTTTTCTAAACCCTCTTGCAATCACTTGAGCAATTGTGCTAAATATGCTGCCCATCGAGGAAGCATCGGTAGCAAGAGGAGTAGCATTCATGCTGCAGGAACGTATCCTGATCGTAGAGGATGAGCCCGACCTCAGACAAGTCTTTGGCGATATCCTGACCAGTGAAGGCTTAGACACCAGTACAGCTGGTGATGGTGAAATGGCTATTCAGATGCTCAGTGAGAATAACTACGATCTGTCCCTGATCGATTTATACCTGCCAAAAGCAGACGGTTTTCAGGTCCTCGCCCACCTGCAGCGCGAGAGTTCCTCCACCAGTGCCATCGTGATGACGGGCCATGGCTCAATCGAATCAGCCGTTGAAGCGATGAAAAAAGGGGCTATTGACTATCTCACCAAGCCGGTCGCGATTGATCAACTTCGTATCGTCATCAAGAAAGCTCTCGACGCGCGCCGACTCCAGCAGGAGAATTGGCTTTTACGGCATCAACTTAAGACCAAATATCGTTTTGAAAACCTGGTAGGCACCAGCCCGGCCATGCAGCAGGTCTTTCAACTCATTGAAAAAGTAGCCGATGCGGAGAGCACTGTGCTCATCCTCGACGAAAGTGGTACCGGCAAAGAGCTGGTCGCTCGGGCCATTCATTTCAATAGCCATCGCGCCGAGAAGCCGATGGTCCCGGTGAATTGCGGCGCTATCCCGGAGAGCCTGTTGGAAAGCGATCTCTTCGGCCATGAGCGTGGAGCATTTACAGGCGCGGCGCGCATCCGTATCGGTCGTTTCGAGTTGGTTAATGGTGGCACAATTTTCTTAGACGAAGTGCGGGACATGAGCCCAGCGCTCCAGGTGAAATTGCTGCGCGTCCTCCAAGAGTAGAGCTTTGAACGCGTCGGAGGCACCAAGAGCCTACGGATCGACGTACGGATTATCGCCGCCACCAACCGTAACCTGGAAGAAGCGATCGCGCGCGGCGAATTTCGCGAGGATCTCTACTACCGACTCAGTGTCATCCCGCTCAATCTCCCTCACCTGCGAGAGCGCAAGGACGACATTCCATTACTTTTGCACCACTTCATGGATCAGTTCAACCGGATGCGCGACCGGAAGTTGCAAGGGTTCTCCCCGAGCGTACTATACATGCTCATGAATTACCATTGGCCGGGCAATGTCCGAGAGCTTGAGAAGTTGGTGGATCGTGTGGTGGTGTTAAGGGGCCAGGGCATTGTCGAGCCGGAGGATTTACCGGAGAAGATGCGCACCATGTGGACGCCCTCCCAGCCAGCTGGAACGGTGGAAATTCCCGACGAAGGCTTTTGTCTAGACATGGCCGTCCGGGAGTTTGAGCGCGAGTTGATTTCACGGGCGCTCAAGAAAGCTGAGGGCGTGAAGAACAAGGCCGCTCGGCTTCTAGGCATTAAGCGCACCACTCTGATCGAAAAGCTTAAGCGCCACTCGCGCCTTTTCCCCAGATCAATTCAGCGCCATTAACCAGCTTTACCCCTCATAGCCAGGCGATCATCGAGCATCGTTCATATGGGCAGCCTTCGATGACAGGGGATATGGTGTCTCCGGCCGGTGTACCTCCGCCTCGGTCATGTTTGTACTCGTCCTCCGACGCATCCCATTCATTGACAGCTTCCTCAGAGACGTGGTACCGTGACGCCCAATTTGCATCTGTAGAGACCTGAATGCGCGTGACCTAAGAGCTATCGGCATAGAGGAGGAGGCATGGGCAAACCACTTGACGGTATTCTGGTGATCGATCTCTCCCGGGTGTTAGCCGGCCCGTATTGCACGATGGAATTGGCGGATATGGGGGCCACCGTCGTTAAAATTGAGATCCCAGGCAGCGGCGATGATACCCGCGCGTACGGTCCCCCCTTCCTGCATGGTGAAAGCACCTATTTTATGAGTGTGAATCGCAACAAAATGAGTCTGACGCTGAATCTTAAACATAAACGTGGGAAGGAGATTTTGCATCAACTGCTGCAGAAAGGGGATGTGCTGGTGGAGAATTTCCGCCCCGGCACGCTTGATGGGCTTGGTTTTGGGTATGACGCGGTGCACGCATTGAACCCAAAGCTCATCTACTGTTCCATCTCTGGGTTTGGACAGACCGGCCCCTATGCCCAGCGGCCTGGGTACGATCTGATTGCACAGGCGGAAGGTGGCGTGATGAGCCTCACCGGTGCACCGGATGATCCGCCGTTGAAGGTCGGGCTGTCATTTGCGGATATCACAGCGGGGATGAACGCGTTTTCAGGCATCCTGTTGGCGCTGCTGGCACGGCAGCAAACCGGCGAGGGGCAGCGGGTCGATGTGTCACTGCTGGATTGCCAGGTCGCGCTCCTGACCTATCAGGCGGGTATCTACTTTGCCACTGGAAAGAGTCCAGAGCGACTGGGAAACAAGCATCCGAGCATCACTCCGTATGAAACCTTCGAGGCCAGTGACGGGCACATCATCATCGCCTGCGGGAATCAAGGGTTCTGGGAGAAATTCTGCAAGCTGGCCGGGCTCGATCATCTCCTCGCGGACGACCGCTTCACGACGATGAAAAAACGGGTAGAAAACCGGGCCGAGCTGACACCTCTCGTGGCTGCTGGCGTCAAACCTCGCACGCGCCAGGAGTGGTATGACCTCTTAGACCGTGAGGGCATTCCCTGCGGACTAATCAAAAATGTCGCGGAAGTGTGCTCCGATCCTCAAGTACTCGCCCGCGACATGGTGATACAGCTCAACCATCCAACTGCTGGCCCGATCAGCGTCAACGGGGTCCCGATCAAGCTCTCGGCCACTCCAGGCGAGGTGAAAGACCCGCCACCGCTATTGGGGCAGCATACCGATACGATTCTCGCCGATATCCTGGGCTACACGGCCGACCAGATCGCGGAGCTACGACAACTCAAAGCTGTCTGAGCGGAGGTCATTGGCTGTAACATACTCATGATACGATGCGCTCGACGGGAACATATGGTAAACCCAAGGCCTCCGCGACAGCAGGATGGGTTACCTTGCCGTCACACAGATCGAGCCCTCGCGCCAGGGCATGATCATCGCGAACGGCTTGGCGCCACCCCTTGCTGGCCATGGCCATGGCGTAGGGAAACGTGACGTTGGTCAGGGCAAACGTTGACGTGCGGGAGACTGCTCCCGGCATGTTGGCGACGCAGTAATGCACGACACCGTCGACACAGAATGTCGGGTGGCTATGCGAGGTGGGGTGTGACGTTTCAACACATCCCCCCTGATCAATGGCAACATCCACTACCACCGTCCCTTTCGACATCCCCGCGATCATCTCGTGGGTCACCAGTTGTGGCGCACGTGCCCCTGGCACCAAAGCCGCCCCAATGACCAGATCCGACCGCGCAGTCATATCAGCGATGGCATATTCGCTGGACATCAACGTGCGGACACGCCCCTGAAATAGGTCATCCACATGCCGCAGACGGGACGGATTTACATCGATGACGGTCACCGTGGCACCCAGCCCCACCGCCATTTTCGCGGCATTGGTGCCAACGGTGCCACCCCCGACAATCGTCACCTGACCGGGCGGAACACCAGGCACTCCGGCGAGGAGTACGCCACGCCCCCCTTCATGCCGTTCCAGATACTTCGCACCCTCCTGTACCGACATGCGTCCAGCCACTTCGCTCATCGGGGCCAACAACGGAAGTGAACGATCGGACAATTGCACGGTTTCGTAGGCCAGCGCGATGATACGCCGCGCTAAGAGCATCTGCGTTAGCTCTGGCAGAGCAGCAAGATGCAAAAAGGTAAAAAGAATCTGCCCATCGCGCAGCAGCTGATACTCAGACGCGAGAGGCTCTTTGACCTTGATGATCATGTCGGCTGGTGCGAACAGTTCGTCACGGTCGGCGACAATTTGGGCCCCCACATTCTTGTATTCTGCGTCGGGGATGCCGCTGCCCAAGCCTGCCCCTTGTTCGATGAGCACCTGATGACCTGCCTTGACAAGGCTATATGCGCCGGCAGGCACCAGACTCACACGGTGCTCATCCTGCTTGATCTCCCGTGGCACGCCGATGATCATGGCCATCCTCCTCTGCGAGAGCATACTGATCGGGGTGAGAGCCACCCCCCTACCGCTTTCATGGTAGCCCACGCATCCCGGAGATGCAACGGCATTGGGGAACTCGTATCACATTGGCAATGATGGTCAGCAGCCCTGAGCGGCGAGAAGATTGACGGGTTAGACCCGGCATCGTATAGTAGAGCCCTGCGGTTGCCCGGAGGCACCGATCAGTTCGCCATGATGGCTCAGCAGCGTTACCAGGTGTACCAGACGGCCTTTCGCCAGCACGGCGCCATCTATTTGACCACCGTCGGTTACGGCCTGGGAGCTATCTACGGCCAGGGGATTCACCGCGTCAAAGATGTCCTGTGGAAGAATGAATTGGGCTTGGCCCAGGCGGTGTGGCTGCTCGAGGTCGAGAACTTCGGCCCTTTCTTGGTCGAATGCGACGTTCAAGGGCGCGGCCTCTTCGGGATGGCCAACGCCGAGGTCAACGAGACGTTTGAGAAGTTATACGCAGGGCTGCCACAGCCAGCGTTGAAGCGCCTTGGTGAGGTCATTCTACCTACCGATGAGGTGTCATAGCGACCCTCACGGCAGCCTACCATAGGGGCTTGGCCACAGCTCGCCCAGCATACGTAAATACTCAGGTTGACTGACTTTTTACCCTGGTCAGGCAACTCGAAGTCGCTCCAGCTCGGTGAGGACGGCTTCGGCATGGCAGGTCTCCTGCAGGTAGGTGAGGAGATCGTCCCAGAGCCGCCCTCGGCGCTGGTTTTGGACCATGGATGTGGACACCTCAGCAGCCTGATGACGTGTGCGTTGGCTTTGTGCACCTGGTCGCGCGATGCGCAGGTGGGTCAGGAGGGCAGAGGCAAAACAGACCCGAGGCAGGGGTATAACGGCGGCCCCAGAGGAGCGGTGCTGGTCGTGGCCCACCCCCAACCGCTGCTGACGGTCCGTGAAGAACTACTCCACGGTCCAGCGGATTTCGTCCCTCCGGATCAGCTCAGCCGCCGACCGCGCTGGGGCGTCGGTCACGAGCCCGCGGATCTTGCGGGCAGAGTCGTTGCGCGCGAAGACGAAAGGCCATGGACCAAGCGCGCTAAGCTTGCGCCCGCCGGCGTCGATGGAGCGGTAGCGGGCCTGGCCCTGCGGTTTCACGGGGACGAGGGTGTCGGTGCGGCGCCGCCAAAACCGGTGCGTGCGGTAGCGACCGGCTCTGCGCTGCCAGCCTGCCTTACACACGCGGCGATGCCCTGTCAAGGTAGTGGCACCACAACAACGCTTCTCTCGACCAGCCTGCACGACCGTATGGCCGCGATCGTCGGCAGCAAACAGGACCATAACGTGGCTGGCGCCGAGAGCCTTCAACGCCCGGATGAGTGGGGCGGCCAACTCGGTCCGCTTCCGGCACGGGAGTCCCAACGCCTTGGCCTGCTGAGGCTGCACATCCAACCGGATGCCCCAGGGGCTGACGTGGCCACGGCACACCAGGAGGGCGCAGCCATCCTGGTGCCCCCGCAGGTCGGTGTCAGTCACGGGGTCCTTCAGCTTAGCCACCGCGTCCAGGCCGTGCCCCCGTGTTGCCTGCTTGGCATCATCAATGCGCACGTAGATGGTCTCCCCCGGCGGCGGGTGCAGGGCCCGGAGCCACGCCTGGGCCTGCTGGCGGAGGGCGGCCTCGGGGTCCCAGCGTGCGACCACGAAGCCATTATTCACGCGGGTCCGGTGGGACGGGGCCTCCAGATCGCGGTCGCCGTTGGCAACATGCCGCCGGCCCCACATACAGGCGACGGTCCCGACCAGTCAGCGCACGTACGTCCAATGATCCCCGTGAAAGTGCCCATGCAGGGGCTGAAAACACGTGTCAAGAGAGGGGGGAACGCGGAGGATGCGGCCCCTGGGGTAATCCTCCGGGGCCCGCTGGCAGGCGGGAGATGGGTACACTCATGCACGATCCCTGGAGGATGGCCTCTCCTGCCGCCGATGTCAAGCTTGCTACACGATTTCCCCCGAAAACTCAGTCAACTTGAGTCACTGTACCAATCTTGTGGGGACTGATTTAGGAGTTAAGCCACCATCAGTCTAGCATCCATACATGCGACGATAGCGAGTTAATGCGCTGGCGGGAGCGCAAGATGTCCTAGCGTTAAGTGCTGGGCATAGCGTTCGTTCGCCCTGAGGACTTCGTCAATGATGCTCATGCATGGGCCTCCTGTTCCTTGCTACCGTATCCCTCAACGCCAGGCGCCAGGCCCAGCGAGAAGCCGGAGTGCAGCGGACGCTGGAGGCCGTCAGCTGCACGCCTTGATTGGGTGGCAGGGCGACGAGATGCCGTAGAAGTCATAGAACTCCAGCACCGAAGCCTTGACTGAGAGCACCTGAAAAGGAAAGCATTCGTTCAGGCGATCGACACTCGATTGCCGCTCAAGACGGTCTAAAAACGGACGCGTCATGCGCTCTTTGATGTCTCCATGTCGGTCCAGAAATTGCCCCCAGAGCGGCATGGACTGAAATCGATCGCCGATCACGCGAGCCGTTGCAACGTACGAGACAGGAAATAGACGACGATACGCATTGAGATTGTACAGCCACGACGCCCCAATCACCTGGACACGCTCGTGCAGGGTCCGTTTCACGTGCCCGAAGAGGGCGGTCAGGTCCGCTCGTCGCTGCCCCATGCGTTCGACTCCTAGGGGAGAGTGCCCATCCGTTTCTGCATTCTGAAAGTGGAGGCGGATGCGGTCACCACTCAACAGAGCGTAAGAAAAGCAGCCAAAGGTTGCCACGACAGCTGGCCCCGCCAGCGCCTCCGCTCTCGTCAAGTAGAAGCGATACGTCCACTCTCGCTGATCGTTGGTGTCCCGCAGACCGGTCAGGTACGCCTGCCAGGTCGGATGAGCTGGATGAAAGTCACGGCCCAAACCAAACCGGATATACAGATTGGTGTACTCGAATAGCACTCGTGCAAAGGGCAGTCCGGATAGAGCCGTGACTTTGTCCGTAAACTGCAGTTGCAGATCAAAGAAGGCTTTCGCGTAGACCATGCTATTCTTGCCTCATCTTGAAGTGACGAGTCGGTTGAGATGTGCCACCCAACACCGGGGTATCAGCCGCTGCCGAAAGCAGAAGCAGAGCGGCCGCTGGAGGCAGTCAGCCGCATGCCTTGGTTCGGCCGTGTCCTAGCGCACCAGGAATCTGCGCCTGACTGAGCGGATTCGGACGCTCTCAAGCGACTTCTGGCGCCAGAGCTGCCAGTCTCCCTGCCACCGCACTCTTTCGGCCTGAACGCCCAGCCTCTGGGGCAACGCAAACGCCCCTCCGTGTGAGATTGAGATTCGCCGCGACAAAGATACCCGCGTTTTTATCTGGCACGAGCGTCATCACGGTTCGCACGCCAGCGAGCGCACCCGCTTTTTCGATCACCTGATGCCCCACGTAATCGTAACTATCCACCCCCAATCCATAGTAAAAACCGGTCGTCTCGCTGATCGGCGGCAGTTCGCTGAATCCGATGTCGCTGACCATGCTGCGCTTGAACATCTCTGCGACGGTTTCGGGCTTCAAGATCGTGTTGCCGCGATGCGATCCTTGGGTCAATAACATCCGCATGAATTTTGCCAGGTCCGATGCGGTGGATGTCCCCGAACTCGCGGCGCCGGTCGTATCGAGGATGGTCGGTTCGACAACGTGGATTTTGCCGTCAATCAATGCGTGCGCGGCGCTCCGATTGCTATCTTGCAGTCCTTTCACCACTATCCCTGAACGCGTCATCTCTAACGGCGCGAACAATCTTTTTTCGACGAGATCATTCCACGATTGGTTCGACGCCTTTCCTGCAACTTCGCCCGCAACGAAAAACCCTGGATTGGAATACTGCGCCACGTCGCGCAAGCTGTAACGCGGTTTGAAATAACGCAGCCGTCGCAAAATTTCCGCGCGGTCATACCCGAAACTATCGAGCAGATCGCCCTGGTACGCGGGCCAACCCGTACGCATCGCCAGCAAATCGCGTTCGGTCAGCCAGCGCGTCATGTATGAATCGTAGCCGACGAATTCGGGCAAGTAATTAAAAATGGGTGTGTCCCAATTCAGCTTACCTTCATCCACCACGCTCGCGGCTGCGGCGCCCGTTAGACTCTTGGTCACCGACGCGAGCTGGAAAATCGTGTGTTCATCCACCGCGCCCGGCTTGGTTATATTCCGCACGCCGTACCCTTTTGCCATGACCACTTTGCCATCTTGCACGACGGCGATGGCAGCGCCGGGGACTTGATACTCTTTCAGTGCCCTGGCAATAAACGCATCGAGATCATGCAGGTCTGCGGTTTGGGCAGTGGTAGAGGAATGATGCCACATCAGCAATGCACTCAACACACTGACCCAGGCGATCCAACGGATGATTTGCATGGATTTCTCCTTGAGGGCTGCCGCCCAACGCCAGGCCTGAGCTGCTCCCGGAAGCGGGAGCGACGGAGGAGCGGACGCTGTAGGCAGTCAGCTGCACGCCTTGGTGATGCGGCCGGTCAGTAAGCATCAATCAAGGGAATCAAGGAAATCCTTCACCGCGGCAAAGCACGTACGATTGCCTAGTCCGCGGGCTATCTTCGCAAAGGAATGAGTGCGCGCAGTCGTTCGTCGCCCAGGAAGAGCCCTCCCCAGATCAGCACGCCGACAATGCTCGGAAACAAAATCGAGAAGAGTGGATCGCCGATGCGCACGTGGGTAACGGTGGCGCCACCGAGATAGCCTGTCAGCAAGATCGCCCCGAGAATAGACGTACGCGGAACCACATAGACGACAGTACAGACGAGTAAAAGGGTTCCGAGGCCGGGTATGACGCTCTCGGGATATCCGAGCCGAACCGTAGCCTCCACGACAGGAGCCGGCTTGATCAATTTTGCCATGCCGTCGATGAGCAGAAACAGTACAGGTATAGCGCTCATAATGCGTCCAGCCCAGCCCATCTTCTTTGGGACGAGAGCAGTTTGAGTCCCGGATTGCATGAATTTTTCCTCCAGATGAAAGTCAAGAGATAGAGGAAATCGTTTCCGGTATGATGCCTGACCTAATCGAATGCTCATACTACGTTTCCGCGCCGCATCATGCCGGACATGAGCCGTGCGCTTCAGCGCGTCGGCTCCATGCCCCGGTTATACCGAGATCGCGATGACAATCGCTATGAAACTCAGGGCTGCAAGTCCCGCCCGCGCCACGTGGGAATACTCCCAGCGGTCACGCAGGTCCGTCCAGTCCACTGGAAGGGTGTCGCTCTGGCGGCCACGCCTGCTCGCCGAGGCCAATGAGAAGAAACCAGAGCCAAGGCCACATAGGTTCTCGCCTTGAAGCCAGAAATTGTTCACCGGGTGCGT
>Ga0137403_10009744_pt1 | contig 10662 bp, 12 predicted proteins | sample CZOMad2_1_16fung_FD_122057 | JGI IMG/M metagenome (GOLD analysis project Ga0137403, IMG submission 122057) | Vadose zone soil fungal communities from Angelo Coast Range Reserve, California, USA - CZOMad2_1_16fungal (Hybrid Assembly) | ecosystem: Environmental > Terrestrial > Soil > Vadose zone... | reverse complement strand
GCTCATCGCCTTGCGGGTCGAAGCAAGCTCAACAACCGCTGCTCGCTCGTCCGGCACTCCAACTCGGTCGCTCGCTTGCGGGCCTCACTTGCGACGATCCACCTGACTCATGACGCGCTCGTAGCTGGTCTTGTCGCCGATCCAGCTCTCCAGGACGTAGTACGCGTAGACGACACTCGGGATGACAAAGAAGAGAACCGTCGCAAGGGCCGTGCCGACGACGCACCAGAGTTCAGCGTTCATCGCCGCTGGCCCGGTTGTGTTCGGCGTGCCGATGGATGAGCGCAGGAACCGCGCGAGCATGGTCGGCTGGTTTAGCGGAATCGGGGTGTAGCTGTCGTCGATCTCGACGAGATGCCCATGCGACAAAAGCGGGCTCGGCAGCGACGTCATCCCAGAGGGTGGCATCCATGAGGAGGCCGTGCAGAAGCACGATCGGCGGGCCGTTGCCGCCTGTATCGCGGTAGTCGATCGGCCCGGCCGAAAGCTCGATGGCGGTCGTGGTCGTTGACGGTCCGGCCGTGATCAGCAGGTCAGCGCTCATCGTTCTGGTCGCGCAGCCATTGCTCGAAGGTACGACTGGCCCCTCGGTCACACACATATGACGGCCGGGACCGAGCAAGCTCACCGGTCTGGTCCCGCCGCGCCTTGCGACCGGTGAGTTCCTCGCGTTAGGGCCGTCACACAGGTGTGGGATGTCGTTAGAGCGAGACGGAGGTCACAAGGTGAACCCTGAGAAGCCCATCGGCGACTTGGCAGGCAGGACGGCGATCGTCGTCGGTGCAAGCCGCGGCCTCGGCCGCGGCATCGCGAGCGCTTTGGCCGAAGCCGGCGCGCCGGTCATCGCGGTTGCACGCGACCCGGCGTCACTTGAATCGCTCGCGAACGGCCCTCACGACATCAAGCCGGCGCCGGGCGATGCGTCGGATCCCGCGGTCGCCGGCCGCCTCCTAGACGACTACGACCCCGAGATCGTCGTCCTCGTGGCAGGCGCGGTGCCATTTATGCGTCCGCTACAGCAGCAGACGTGGGAAACGTTCTCGATCAACTGGCAATCCGATGTCCGGATCACTTTCCACTGGCTCCGGGAGGCGCTGCTCAAGCCGCTCCGGCCCGGGAGCAGAGTGATCGTGATCAGCAGCGGCGCCGCAATCGCCGGGTCGCCGCTCAGCGGCGGCTACGCCGGCGCAAAAGCAACCCAGCGATTCATCACCGGCTACGCGCAAGACGAAGCACAGCGAGCCGGTCTCGACATCAGGTTCACGGCGGTTCTCCCCCGGATCACGCCGTTGACCGACGTCGGCCGGCCGGCAGTCCGGGCGTACGCGCTCCGCAACGGCCAAACCGAGGAGGAGTACCTCCAAGGTATGGGCGTGCCGCTGACGCCCGAGGCAGCCGGCGCGGCCGTCGTCGAGCTCATACGCGCAGATCCCGCCACACTCGCACCCGGCTACCTCCTGACTGGCGCCGGCCTGAAGGAGCTGCCCGATGGGGCGTGACCTGCTCGCGGGGCGCACTGCGCTCGTCACCGGTGGCAGCGGTGGAATCGGCAGAGCTCTCGCGCTGCAACTCGCCGCCGAAGGGACGGCCGTCGCACTTGGGTTCCGTACAAGCCGCGAGTCGGCCGAGCAACTCGCCGCCGAGATCGCGGAGCAAGGACGACCAGTAGTTGCGATCGAAGCCGATCTAAGCAAGCCGGAGGCGCCGGTCGAGCTCGCCGAAGCCGTCGAGTTCGCGCTCGGCCCGATCGACATCCTCGTCGCGAACGCCGGCGTCGGCCGCGTCGCGTCCTACGAGGAAGTCGACGGCGCGCTGTTCGACGAGACGCTCGCGGTGAACCTACGCGCGCCCTACCTTCTCGCGAGGCACGTGCTGCCGGGGATGCGCGAGCGCGGATTTGGTCGGATCGTCTTCATCTCGTCCGTCGCCGGCTTCATCGGGGGGATCGTCGGCCCCACTACGCGGCTTCCAAGGCAGCGCTGCACGGGCTCACCCACTACTTCGCGCCACGCGTCGCGCCGGACGGAGTCACCGTGAACGCGATCGCGCCGGCGCTGATCGAGGACACCGGAATCGCGCTCGGCGACCCGCAACAGCTCGCCGCACGGATACCGGTCGGCCGCCTCGGAACGCCCGCCGAGGTCGCAGACCTCACCGTCGCCGTCCTTCGGAACGGCTACATCACCAACCAGGTCTTCAGCATCGACGGCGGCGTTTACCCGCGTTGAGCGCGAACAGGGCTGACAGCGATTCCAAGCTCTCTCCCCCGCCGCCGCCTCGGATCGGTCGATCGCGCGCAGCGCTGGTGTCTTTACTGAGATGACCAGAGCGACGCCAACGGTAGCTGGGTTGATGACGCTCGTCCTTGCGGCAGCGGCCTGGGTGGTCGCAGTCGAGCAAATGAAGGGGATGGACATGGGTGGCGCGACCGAGCTCGGCTCCTTCGGGTCCTTCGTCGGCTTTTGGGTGCCGATGATGGCGGCGATGATGCTGCCGAGCGTCGCCCCGGCGGTGTTGAGGCGGAACCGGGTGCAGACCTCGCCGCTGTTTGTTGGCTCCTATCTCGCCGTCTGGATACTCGTTGGGCTCGCGGTGTATCCGGCGTACCGCCCGCATGGGTCGCTCATCGCAGGGGCGTTGACCGTCGGGGCTGGTCTGTACGAGCTCACGCCGCTCAAGCATGAGTGCCGCCGGCGCTGCCGCGAGAGTGTCCGTTCAGGATTCACGTTCGGTCTGTACTGCCTCGGCTCGAGCATCGGCCTGATGCTGATGTTGCTGGCGCTCGGCGTCATGAGCATCGCCTGGATGTCCGTGATCGCCGTGCTCGTGCTTGCCCAGAAACTTCTGCCCGAGCGGCTCTCGGTCGACGTCCCGGTGGCGCTCGTGATCGTCTCACTCGGAATCACCGTTGCCGTTGGTCCCTAAAACGTAAAGGAGTCACAGCATGACCAAGATCGGAACACGCGAAGACTGGCTCGCCGCACGCACGCCGCTGCTCGCGCGGGAGAAGGAGCACACGCGGCTCGCCGACGAGATCGCACAGCAGCGCCGCGAGCTCCCGTGGGTGGCGCTCGAAAAGGAGTACCGCTTCGACACCGAGGCCGGCACACGCACTCTTGCGGAGCTGTTCGACGGCAGGTCGCAGCTGATCGTCTACCACTTCATGTTTGGCCCCGACTACACCGCCGGCTGCGCGACCTGTTCGTCGACAGCCGACAGCTTCAACGGCGTGCTCCCGCATCTCAAGGCGCGCGACGTCACGATGGTCTGCATCTCACACGCGCCGCTCGAGAAGCTGCTCGCCTACCGTCGCCGAATGGGCTGGAGCTTCAACTGGGCCTCGAGCTACGAGAGCGACTTCAACCTTGACTTCGGCGTTTCCGTCGGCGATCACGCGCACGACGCTGTGCCGCTTCTCCTGGCCAACGAGGTTGCGGCGTTTCCGTTGCTAGGCGACCAGCAAGTCCGCGACAGCCTCCCGCCGGTCGCCACCCAGAACGCCGACGCGACCGGCACGGACATCGCCGGCTACTTCTCCGAGGGCCACGGTGTCGGCACGTTCGCCCGCGACGGGAGCAACGTCTACCACTGCTACTCCAGCTACGCCCGCGGAACCGAGTTCCTGATGGGCTACTACGCGATCCTCGACCGGACGCCCAAGGGTCGCGACGAAAACGGCGAGATGTGGCTGCGCCGACACGACGAGTACGACGCATGACGCGGCGAGAGAACGATCGACTCTCGTCGGGGAGGGACGTGCGTGAGACTGGACGTGACTGACGCGGCCCAGGTTCAGGAAGCCGCTGAGAGCGTCTCGTCTCTGACGTGTCCGCGGCGTTCCTACCGTCCCTGACCGTTCGCGTAGCGTGATCGTCAACGTGCTGTCGCGCACGGCATTCGCTCCGCTACCTACTCTTCTCCTCTTTCAGCGTACTCGGCCTCAAACGCCGCCGGGTTCTCGCTGTCGCAGTCGCTGCGCGCCCTATTGAGCGCTCGCGCCGTGATGGTTCGCATCGTGATCGCGGGCGGGCCCGACCCTAGCTTGAGCACGCTGGGTTCTTTGGCGGCTGCGGAACCAGATTGATCCCGTTCATGGCGAGGTCACAGTCAGAACGGTCTTGCCTGCGAGTTTGCCTTCCCTCATTGCGTCGAGAAGGCGGCCGACGTCTTTCCAGTCGACGGCGATGGAGATGGTCGGGTGCAGCCGGCCCTGTGCGACTAGCTGCGCGAGTGTGTCGAGGTCGGGGCCGATGGCCGCGTCGTCGCCGGCGTAGGAGAAGAAGGTGAGGATGCGCGCGCCCTCGTGACCGATGAAGTCGAGCAGCGTGATCCTGGCGGGCTGCGGGTCGGTGGCTCCGAGCAGCATGATCGTGCCGCCTGGACGGACGGCGCGGATCGCGCGTTCCAGCGATGCTCCGCCAACGACGTCGACGACGACTTCGAACGCTGCGGTTTCGGGTTCCTCGCCTGCGATCAGCTGCCTGACTCCCAGATCCGCGAGGCGGCTGCCGGCTCCGGTCGCGTCGGTGCGGACGAGCGTGCTGACGTTTGCGCCAGCGAGTGCGGCGAGCTGCACGACGAAGTGTCCGAGCCCACCGCTTGCGCCAAGGACGAGAACGCTGCGGCCGAGCAGCGGCCCGATTTCGCGCAGCGAACGCAGCGCTGTCAGTCCGGCGAGGCCGAGGGTCGCGGCCGACTCGAACGGCACAGCGTCGTCGATGACGGCGAGTCGTTCGACCGGGACGGCGACGCGTTGCGACCATGCGGCTGCCTCGGCGAGCCCGATTACGCGCGTGCCGGCCGGGGGCCCATTGCCGTCAGCTGCTGGTGTCGCCACTACGCCGGCGACGTCTTGGCCTGGCCGCCAGCCGTCGGCGCGTGAGGCGAGCAGCGCGAGCTCGCCGCGATTCACCGTGCTCGCCCGCACCTGCACGAGCGCCTCACCCTCCTTCGGTTGGGGCTCGGGAACCTCCTGCAGAGTGACCGGTGGGTCGTTCCTTCCGTCACGTACCAGGGCAAGCATCGTCGTCTCCTTTCTTCTCGTCAGTGGTCGGCGCCATGGGGAGGGCGCTCTCGCTTCGCAAGTTGCGGTTGAACATGTTCCAGGTGTGCGGCTGGATCGGGCGCATCAGCGGGAAGGCGCCGGCGTTGAGCACGAGCGTCTTCAGCTGGTGCTTCAGCGTCCTCGATCTCGTCGGCCTCTGCGGCAGCCTTGATCCGGTCGAGAGCGTTGTCCCAGAAGGCTTCCCAGTCCGCAGCGGCGGGGGGCGGGAGTTCGGCAATGCGCCGTTTCAGGAAGCGACGCTCGGGTTCGGATCGGGTCAGCTGCAGCGCTCTCCCGTACGCGTAGCGGGCGTCGATCGTCCGTCCGAGCCGGCGGAGCAGGTCGGCCCGAGTGGAGTGGAGAGAGCAGTAATGGTCGAGCTCGGAAGGCTCGAAGTCGATCCGCTCGACGATTACCAGCGCCGCCTCCGGGCCGGCGACTTCCGCGACTGCGATTGCCCGGTTGAGCTCGACTGCCCCTGACGGCACGAGCCGGGCAAGCTCCGTGTAGAGGGCGACAAGTTCCGGCCAGTCGACCGGTTCGGCCATATGCACGGAAGCGATCTCCGCCCGAAGCACGTAGGCGCCGTGGCCGTACAGCGCACGCGCGCGTGCGAGATGTTGCTCTCCCTCGGCGACTCTCTCTCGATCCCAAGGGTTTCGTTCCTCGTCATCGAGGAGCACGAGCTCGCCGTGGCGGTAGCGAGAGGTTCGGCGGCCGTCGTTCAACAACATCAGCGCGAGCAGCCCATGCACCTCTGACTCGTCTGGCAGCAACTCGGCGAGCATGCGACCGAGCCGGATCGCCTCGGCGGCGAGCTGGCCGTCACCAGCGTACGCCTCGTTGAAGATCAGATAGACGGTCGCGAGGACATCGGCGAGTCGCTCCGGAAGAGAGCCGTCCCGCGGGACACCAAACGGGATCCCCGCCTTCTTGAACTTCGCTCGTGCGCCGGCGAGGCGTTCCGCCACGATCGCGGGCGGAACGCGTAGCGCGCCGGCGATCTGGTCGTTGGTCAAACCGCCGAGCATGCCAAGGGTGAGCGCAACTCGCGTCTCGAGCACCAAGGTGGGATGGCAGTACGCGAACAAGACCTTGAGGCGCTCATCCGGCAGTGCGTTCCCATCTTCCAACGGTGCTTCACTCATCAGTGTGTGCGGGAAGTCGTTGACGAGCTCGGCGTCGCCCGCGACGTGACGTCCGAACATGACGACCGCGGAGCCGGGTCATTGCCCGGTCCCGCGGTCGTCGCGCAACGCCTCCACTGACCTGGACCGCATCAGCGGTGCGAGCTCAAGCCGGTCATCATCGCGGCTGACCGGCGGGACCCTCGAGGAGAACGTCGCGATTCGCTCTCTTGCCGCGTCTCGCTGTTTCGCACGAACATGATCACGACGCGACGGGATCGGCCTCGATATAGGAAGCGAACTGGCGCTCGAGTGCTTTGACGACCCCGCCGGACCAGCCGTCGGCGATCGCCGCGGACATTGGGTCGGGAAAGATCTCCTCGTCGCCCCGCTCGAGGCCATCGACAATGGCCTGCGCCACGGATTCAGCTGAGGCCTTCGGCAGGTCGAGGTGGCGGGTCATGTCCGTATCGACCGGGCCCGGCAGGACCGCGTGAACACTCACGCCGCGTGGCGACAACTGGCCGCGCAGCACTTGTAACAGGGAGAGGCTGGCGCCCTTCGAAATCGAGTAGTTCGGATCAAATGGCACCGCCGCGACAGCCGCGAGCGACAGCACGCTGACGACGGCTCCCCGCGCGTCGATCACCAACGGCAGGAATGTTTGAATCACGTCGAGCGTGCCGAAGAGGTTGACCGCGAGGTGCTGATCGATCACCGCGCGGTCGAGATCACCGCCCAACGAGACGCCCGCGTTGCTGACGAGAATGTCGAGGGACTCGACCTGCTCGACTGCCGAGCGGATCTGCGCTCGATCGGTCACGTCGAGGGTGAGTGGCACCACGCGCCCGTCGGTATGACTCAAGGGTGTCCGGGTTCCGGCGTAGACCCGGCTCGCGCCGCGGCTCAACACCTCGTCGACGAGCGCCCGTCCAATGCCGCGATTGGCGCCGGTAACCAGAACAGTCTTCCCTTCGATCGTCATTGAATTCGTGCTCATGAAGCCTCCTGTCGTGTTGGCGTTCGAGTCGTGGTTGTTGGGGCTGGACCTCGAGCCCGGTCGTGTCGGTGAATGAGTGATCTGCTACGCAGCCGCCCGCGGCTCGACGAGCGCAGGCTGCGGATCGGCCGTCTGTACGAGGTCGCGGCTGCGGACGAGCAGGAACGTGATCGGGACCGCTGCGACTCCGATCGCGCCGCACACCCAGAACGCCCACTGGAAGCCGCCGGTAAGTGCAGCCGGAGCGGCGGAGCCGGAGTGGATCAGCGTCTTGAAGTGGGTGGCGGCCACGGTCGAGGCGATCGCTACGCCGATCGCGCCTCCCACCTGCTGTGAGGTGTTGAGCAGCCCCGAGGCCAGGCCGGCTTCGTGATGGGCGATGCCGGCAAGCCCGGCGATCGAGACGGGAATGAAGGCGAAGGCGGTGCCGGCGCCCGCGACGAAGAACGGACCAGCGAGATCCGCCCAGAAGCGGCCGTGTACCGGCGCTGCCGTCGCCCAGAGGATGCCGCCGCCGATCAGAGCCATCCCAACCGCCATCACGAACTTGGCCGAGACGCGGGTGACGAGCGCTTGCGAGAGTCCCGCGAGTGCGACCGACGTGATCGAGGCGGCGAGCCAGGCGAGCCCGGTCTGGAGCGCCGAGTAGCGGAGCACCTGCTGCATGTAGAGCGTGCCGACGAAGATGAAGGCGAAGAAGCTTGCGCCAAGCAGCAGAGCGACTGCGTTCGCGCCGGCGACAGTCGGGAGCCGGAAAATACGCATCGGCAGCAAGGGAGCCTCGACGCGCGTCTCGATCACGAGGAACGTGAGCTCCAGCACGGCGGCAACCGCTAGCAGTGAGATCGTCCGCGCACTTCCCCAGCCGTGCAGAGGCGCCTGCGACAACGCGTACACGCCCAGCAGCAATCCCCCCGTGACGGTCACCGCGCCGAACGGGTCGAAGCGGCGCCGCGCCACGTTGAGGCGGCTCTCGGGGACGATCCGCCGTGCGAGCAGCAGCGCGGCCGCCCCGATCGGGATGTTGAGGTAGAAGATGTACTGCCAGCCGATGTAACGGGTCAGCAAGCCGCCCGCGATCAGGCCGACGGTCGCGCCGCTCGCCGCGATGGCACCCCAGGCGCCGAGCGCTTTGTTGCGCTCCGCACCCTCAGGGAAGATGTTCATCACGATCGCCAGCGCAGCCGGCAGCACGATCGCCGCCCCCAGTCCCTGGACGCCGCGCATCACGATCAGGAAAGTGTCGGTCGTCGCCAGCGCGCAGGCGAGCGACGCGGCGGTGAAGAGCGCGAGGCCGATCATCATCACGCGCCGACGCCCGAGCAGGTCCGCAGCTCGGCCGCCGAGCAGCAGGAATCCTCCGAACGTGAGCCCGTACGCGGTGACAACCCACTGCAGGTTCGTCTCGCTGAAGTGCAGCTTGCGACCGATCGTCGGCAAAGCCACGTTCACGATCGTCAGGTCGACGATCGTCATGAAGTACGAGACCGCGAGCACGGCGAACGCGCGCCAGCGATGCACACTCTGTTCGGCAACCGGGGACTGGGCTACAGCGATCACAAGAACCTCCCGTTCGAAAATTCGTCGTCACTTGTGTGACGGCGGGAGGCTCAGGAACTAACCGCTGCGCTTCGTCCGCTCGCGCGTCCGCCGCGAAATCGTTATGAGTCGCGCCGGTTCGTCGCCGCTGTTGCGGAGGAAGCGCACCGGTGGCCGGAAGCAGAGGACTGCTCCAACTGCGAAACGCGACCGTTCACCTGCACTGCATTCCAGTTCGACCTCGCCGCTCTCCACGAAGGCGATCGCATCCCGCCACGCGCGAGCGTCGATCCGCAACTCCTCACCGGACGCTAGCTCGAGCTCCCGCCGGCGAAAGTGCAGGGAGTCGCGTGCGAGCCGGTCGAGGTCGAATTCCTCGTCGCAGCTCATGCGGGCGGCGCAATCGCGAACCGCCCAATGAGCTCCGGCTGCAGGAAGTAGTGGATTTCCGCGATCAGCCCGTCCTCGATCCGCAGCACCTCGATCCCAAACGGCTCCGGCGGAGCGTCCGGCTGCACCCGCCGCCAGACCGCGTGGGCCGGTTGGCGGTTCGCCCGCGTCGGCGTGTGCAGATGCTCGGACGCTCCCACGCGGAACGGATACCTGGCGTAGAAGCGGAGGATCGCGTCGCGGCCGAAGAACCAGCCGGGCGTCGGCGGCATCGTCAGCTGTGCGTCCTCCTTCAAGAGCGCGGCGAGCGCGCTGAGGTCGGTGCGCTTCCAGGCGTCCATGTAACGCATGAGCACTTCCTGCTCACGCGGATCCGGACGATGCTCGCGATGCCACTCGTCGCGGCGCTCCGGGGGATAGTCGCGCAGCATCTCGCGGGCGCGCTGTAGCGCACTGTTGCTTGCGACGACGGACATCTCCAGCATCGCCGCCGTCTCGCGCGCGCTCCACCCGATCACATCGCGAAGAATCAGCACCGCCCGCTGCCGGGGCGGCAGTTGCTGAATCGCAACCAGGAAGGCGAGCTCAACCGTCTCCCGCGCAACAATCGCCTCGTCCGGCGGATCCTCGCCGCTTACGACCTCATCCAGCAGTCGATCGGGGTACGGCTCCAGCCAGGTCATCTCTCCCCTCACCCAGGAGATGTCTCTGCTCGGCTCAGGAAGAGTCTCCGGATCGATCGGCGCGCTGACCAGATGCGGCAAGAGACGCCGCGATCGGCGCTCGAGCAGGTCGAGCGACGCGTTGGTCGCGATCCCATACAGCCAGGCGCGTAACGTCGCCTGACCGCGGAACGTCTCCCTTTTTCGCCAGGCACGTAGGAATGTCTCCTGGACGATGTCCTCCGCGTCCTCGGCCGAGCCCAGCATCCGGTAGGCGTGAACCTCGAGTTCGCGCCGGTAGCGGCCGGTCGCCACGGCGAATGAATCGCCGTCCCCGCGACGCGCGCGCGACCACAGCTCGCCCTCGCTCCGAGCAGCAAACACTGACGCAGTCCTCACACTCATATGACGGCTTCAACGCCGGAAACTCATCGGTCGTTCCCGATCCGCAACTCTCAGTCTCCGTCCACGCTGCCGGCGATCGACGAGCCCGGCCCACGAATGTCGACGACCTGCAGGGGGCCCGTCGCTGCCTCGGGGCGCCACGGCGGCCGACTCGTTGCCAGACGCCCGACGGCCGATGCCGCAGGCGAGAAGGGCCGGACGTCCGTCGGGCTCGCGGGACGAATGAAGGCAGCGGCAGCGGACTGCGCATGGACTGACGAAGTCCGCGGCTGATCTGCGTTCCGAGGACGTGATTACGGTGCGCTGAAGAGCGTCAGCTGCATTCCGTCGGGTCAGCAGAACCAACCTGCTTGGGTCCTACATCTAGCAGCCGCTCCGCCGGATCGCCCGGCTCGACGAGGTACTCGTAGCCATGGTAAGGCGGGCCAGCGCCGGCGGCGTGCTCCTCACCTGGCCGCCTGAGCCCGCACGGCACCACGGCAGTGTCAGCTCCGG
>Ga0137403_10009743_pt1 | contig 10663 bp, 16 predicted proteins | sample CZOMad2_1_16fung_FD_122057 | JGI IMG/M metagenome (GOLD analysis project Ga0137403, IMG submission 122057) | Vadose zone soil fungal communities from Angelo Coast Range Reserve, California, USA - CZOMad2_1_16fungal (Hybrid Assembly) | ecosystem: Environmental > Terrestrial > Soil > Vadose zone... | reverse complement strand
ATCCACTCCTCCGCTGAACGGGCCGGATGATCAAACGTGAAGAAGTTGTACCCATCTTTTTCGCGTTCACGTGCGTTGCATTATGACCTCAATAGCATCAACGACCCTGGTCACATTTCGTCGACTTGACGCCGTCGGAAGCGACACAAGGGTCATTGGAAAGGCAGGAATGCCCAGTTTGGGGCTCCTCTTCGGGTTACACTACGGACAGTGATGCACTCCGATCAAACTTCCGCTAACCGTACTGATACTCGAAACTCAACGGAGCCTGCGAAGGCTGATCTCTCCACGTACTGTCCGCAATGTGGTTCTCAGCTGGTCGATGCGCGCTGTAAGCTGGTTTGCAAAAAGTGTGGTTTTTTTCTGAGCTGCAGCGACTTTTACTAGCTGCCACGAACGCCAAGTACCTAGGTTGAGGGTAGTATCCAGCGTCACCGACCGTGTTGCTTGGAACCTGCACGATCGCCAGTCCACGCCATCACTCAGCCCACCGCCGCAGAAGTACATCGCTCGCGTCGTCCGCCGGAAAAGACATTTCGATCCGTAACTCCTGCAGCGTCACATCTTGCGGCGTGCCAAATGTCGTCAGCGTATTGAATAGCCGCAATAGCTCGTCGCCGATTTCGAGTTCTAGCGCTACCGTCGGCGCCAACGGTGCATCGTCGACCCCCGGGATGAATGCAGCCGGGGCACCCGGCAGCAGCTCGCGCAATAGGTTTTCGGACGGCGAACCTGGATAGGCAGCCGCTTCGCGCCGCAGGCGCCCGATAAGGATGGGCGCTGTTCGTGCCCAGCTGCGGACGTGTGGTTTCATCCCATTCGGATGAAACATCAGACGTATGAAATTCGATCTTCCATCGGGTGAAAGATGGGCAATAGCGGGTTCGTCCAAGAACTTCGAAATGATTCGCTTCGAGGCATCATTCTTCATCAAGATGTTCCAGGATCGATCCAGCACCATCGCTGGATATGGCTCGTGATGCGCGAGAATTCGTTTTAGCGTTTCGCGAGATCGATCCATCTCCGCTCCCTCAAGCGGACGCTCTGGATAGAACGCCGCGAAACCCGCCGCGTCAAGCAATTCGTTGCGTGCGCGCAACGGCATGTCTAGCGCCTCTGTAATCGCCAGCACTGTCTCGCGGCTCGGTCGTGCCCGCCCCGACTCGACAAAACTTATATGCCGCTGCGAGATTTCTGCGTCCATCGACAGTGTCATTTGGCTCACTCGGCGCAGGCGTCGCCAATCGGCCAGTAGGCTGCCAAACCGGTTTCGTCGACTCACATTTTGTTTTTGCGTTTGCATCATCACCTTTGATCCGATCAGTGCATTTGCCCAGACAACGAAAATGCTGTGCCGCGCAGAGCGGCTCACGTCCTCCAAGAATACCCCGGCCCAAGGCTGTGGATCGATTACCTCGGCGGTAATTGCGAAGGGTCCGGAGCGACCCTAAGATCGCACAGTTGTCATCGCGCTCCGTGAGCGCGAGTTACAACAAGACACAAACTAGACCATTCCAAGGAGAAAACAATGCGTGCAATGCTGTTTGAAGAATATGGCGGCCCGGAAAAATTGATCATCAAGGACCTTCCAGTGCCCGAGCCCAGCAATGGAGAGGTACGAGTCAAAGTAATGGCATTTGGCGTTAACCGCGCTGAGACGTATTTGCGCAAAGGGGCATGGGGAGACGTGGTGCGAGTAAGCGGAATCGAGTGCGTCGGCGAAGTCGACTTCGACCCATCCGGTGCGTTGCGCACTGGCCAGAGAGTCGCTGCCATCATGGGCGGCTTGGGCCGCACCCGTAACGGAAGCTATGCGGAGTACACTGTGGTTCCGTCAACCAACATCTTCACGCTGGAGACAAAGTTGCCATGGGATGAACTCGCCGCGATCCCTGAGTCATACGCAACGGCTTGGGTTTGTCTGTTTGAGAACCTGAAGCTCGCCAAGGGCCAGATACTAGTCGTTCGCGGTGGGACATCCGCTCTCGGTCAGGCCGCTTTGAACATTGCAGCCGATGCCGGTGCAACGGTACTGGCCTCTACCCGAAGCGAACTGAAAAGCACGCTCTTGAAAACATTGGGCGCAGGAGCTGTCCTCATTGAGGATGCATCTTTGTCCGAAGCCGTTCGCAAGCTCTACCCCAACGGTGTGAACGCGGTGCTGGATCTGGTCGGAAACACCGTATTGCGCGATTCCTTGCGAATGCTGAAGAAGGGCGGACGACTCTGCCAGGCAGGTTTCCTCGGGGGCCCTCAGCCAGTGAAGTTCAATCCTATCTTTGACATGCCCAGCGGCACGGACTTGAGCTTTTTCGGCAGCTTTGTGCTTGGAACCCACGACTACCCGCTCTCGGAAATCCCGATGCAGTGCATCGTTGACAGTGCGGCCAAGGGAACTTACAAAGCCAAACCGGCGAAGGTGTTCCCTTTCGAGTGTCTCCCCGATGCGCATCGCCTCATGGAGGCCAACCAAGCCAACGGCAAGATCGTGGTTGTCATGTGAAGAATTGTATTTTCGGGAGTGCCCACCTAGGATGAAGCGCGCACTCGGCGCTGGGTAATCAAGCCGTCGGCGCTCGGATTCGCCGGGTTCCGAATTGATTCGATCATACCGCGACAGGGCTGCGAAAGTGGTGGTCTAAGAGAACTTCGTTTACCGTGCTCGGAAATCTTGCGGCATACAATCTCAGTTTTTGAGAATCGAGGAATTGCAGGTTGATTTCGTCCAAAGGAGTCGGAAGGCCCTCTTGTCGACTTAGATAAATCCAGTCGAGCAAAGCTCTTTCGTTACGCTGACTGTCCGCCGTCGACCACGAGCACATGGCCGGTGACGAACGCAGATGCATCCGAGGCCAAAAATACAACCGTCAGAATACGGTATTCGCGGTCGACGGCATGCGCAGAGGGCAGGATTTCCAGGGGCGGCTGTTTGCGCAAGACCAGGGACCTGTTCTCATAGTTCAGGAAGAATGTGGGGTTCGACTGCCCTCCGGCGATTCGCTCGAGCGTCATGTGCCCCGCAAGTCCGTCAAGAACCTTGCGAAGAAAGGCATCGAGGCACATCGGGTCAAAATCCAAAGGTGTCGAGATAGGCGTAGGGAGCGAACCGGCGGTCATAGGTACGTTTTTATAACGGGCTCAGGGTGTGGACGCAGCACCGGACAGCCATCGTACATCAGGTCAGGGATTAGCTCTGAGTGAAACAAGCAGCCGACTTCTACCCTTCGGTCTCACTGGATCTATTTCCGATACGAGTGGTATCTAGGCGGGTCTCGCCGAATCTCGGCCGCGATCTGTTGCGATTCATGTAAGGGACCGAGCTTCAAAAGGCGCCTTTCGGATTTGCGTGAACATTGTTACTGGCTATTCGGAAGCCGACTTCATCGAAATTCCATGCCATTTCGCTTAAAACGGCTCCGGGGCGGGCTGCCTATGTGCGGGAGCAAGAATGACTTCCAGGCAGCCTGTACGCCGCGCCGTCGGCATCGCCGGTAATCTCAGGCAAAACCGGACTAACCACGTTTACGTTGCGCCTATTGTGTAGAACATGACGTGTCCCGACGGGTCGAGTTGCTGCAACAAATCAAAGTCAACAACGTTGCGGGTCAGAAGCGTACATCCGTGCTTGCGAGCCGTTTCAAATAGCAGAGCGTCATTCAACACGCGGCGTCGCTGTTCTCTTCCGTAGCCCTGGGTCCGGGCCAGGACGCCCGACAGTATTCCTGCTTCCCGCCATATCTCGGCGTCCGGTGTGACCGTCCGGTAGCTCGGGCGCCGGTCGAGGACCGCACCAACTTGCTCGACGATTTCTCGCGTCCGGGAGTGAGCAGGATCGAGCAGACCACAGGTCGCAGCCAGTTCAGCCTCCGTGACAGGGGAATGCCAAGCTTCGGTCGCTCGGAGCATCGCTTCGCCTTGTTGCGGAAAACGGCCTTGAAGAATGTCGATATAGACCGTCGTATCGTAAAGGAGCTTGGCAGGCTGCTTCCTGGTCGCTCCGATAAACTCCAGTTCGGATACAGCCCGCGGCTTGAGCTGCACTCGATGTTTGTCGGGCTTAAGACGCCTGAGTGTGCCCTGAAAATCAGAACTCAAGCTCAGCCTCGCGATCAACGGCGCCACGGCGGGAAAGGAGCCAATCAGCGTAGTCGTCCGCGACGGCAATGTTGGCCAGCGCCACCTCGATCAGGTCCGTGTCCGAATCGATTCCAGTGCGCTTTTTTGCCCGGGCCACGAGGGCCTCCGGCATTCTTCCCCTGACCACCTGGGTGCGTTCGCCACGCAACAGGCCTTCCTTCTCCGCGATGACCATCACATCGCGCAGCTTGCTGGAGCGCACCAGTCCGACCTTACCCACGACGATGCGTTTCCTTCTTTGTAAGGAGTTGGATTGAACGCCACGCTTCACAAGTCACCTCCCTGATAACGGCCATCGCCACTGTGTAGCACATTATTAATGGTATTGTAGCACATGGCTTGAACCATCGAAAGAGAGTTGCCAGCGTCATTGTGATCCTTTTTCCGAATTGCACCACCAATGCGCTGCCTGAATATTGTCCGGATGATCATCCCTCCACGCCCCTCCTATCCCTTTGGGATCTCTGTGGTCCGGCACAATATCGTGGTAATCAGTGAACTCGATGTGGCAGATGCCGCATTTTCTGTCCTGCTCGACGATCTTCCGATTCATCAGCTTCCGCATCTCCGCCGCTGATCGGAGTTCCCGATATCCTCTGGGGTGGTGCGGGTCGTCAATGCGCTGCACGCCCATCCTTATCTGTCTCGTTTTCTTCCTGACCGCCTCCCGGCCACAGCAGAAACGCGATCGATGCACAGGGCAGTACTCATTACGACGAAGCTTCATAGCATCCTCCGTATGACTGGGCGAGGCCTACTGTGGGTGAGGCGAAATGCCATAGGCCGATGATCTAAGGTTTCGAGTTCTGCGGGTCTTGCGGCGGGGGGATGGTCGCACCCATGCGCCGGATAGGCCGCAAACGACTGCCTTTCCAGTCAAGCCCGGCTCGCGCCCGGGATCTTCATTTAGAGTCTGTAAGAGAGCAGGCCATCAAACCAGGACACCCCATGCATCAAGAAGAACCAGCGATTTCAATCCGGAAGGCAAGGATCGGCGACGGACGGGACATTCTGGAGTGCCTTAAGGAAGCTTTTGCGGCCTTTCGCGATAGCTACACGCCTGATGCGTTTGTCGACACAGTCCTAGCACGCAAAAGCCTCGGTCATCGTCTGGCAACGATGTGCGTCTTCGTTGCCGTAAATGATGCCGGCGAGGTCATTGGCACTGTCGCCTGCAATGTCGTCAACCAAGGGGAAGGCCACATTCGCGGGATGGCGGTTCGCCCAGCGTGGCACGGCAGAGGCGTAGCCACTCTGCTGCTTGCCAGTGTCGAGGCCGAGCTCCGTAAGTGCAGATGTTCCCGGATCACCCTGGACACCACGGCACCGCTGCAACGCGCCATGCTTTTCTACGAAAAACATGGCTTCACCAGATCGGGCAGAGTCGCGGACTTCTTCGGGATGGAGGTCTTCGAATATGTCAAGATACTGCGCACCTAGGGGCGAGTCATGAATCTTCCGCTCTCCACCGCTCGTGAAGCATAAACCCTGTTGCGACGCTATCTCCCTGTGTCGCGTCTGGTACCCGCTCCCGCCTTGTCCGCGAAAACCGGAAGCGACGTTTATTTGAAGCTCGAAACCGATCTGCCCACCGGATCGTTCAAACCCCGAGGCGCGCTCTACGCGCTCTCGGTTAACGCCGCGCGATGCCCGATCCGCGAGGTCACGGCTTCCAGCACCGGTAATCACGGCGCCGCAGTCGCCTTTGCCGCAAAGCTCCTAGGTATCCCAGCGACGATTTTCCTTCCGGACAATCCCAATCCAGTGAAGCGGGCCCGCATTGCGGCCCTTGGCGCGAAGATCGTCGAATGAGGAGGCGCCGATCTCAGAGCGAGCATCTAGCTACTCGCGAGCCCAAGGCTTCTCCTTCCTGAACGACGCCACCGATCCTGATCTGCCCGCTGGACCCGCTACCATTACGCTCGAGGTTTTCGAGCAGCTTCCCTCCGTCGACACCATTGTGGTCCCCATGGGTGACACCGCGCTCATTCGGGGCATTGCCGCTATTGCCAAGCACTTGTCCCCAACCGTTCGCATCATCGGCGTACAGGCCGAGCAAGCGCCGTCCTACTTCCTCTCCTGGAAGCAAGGCCAAGCCGTCTCCACCGAAACATGCAACACCATTGCCGACGGCCTCGCGACGCGCATCTCCGAACCCGATAACGTGCGCGCCATCTGCGAACTCGTCGACGAAGTCGTCCTCGTCACTGACAACCAGATGCTCGCCGCGATCCGTCATCTTGCCCTGGACGAGCACATCGTCGCCGAGCCTGCCGGCGCGGCCGCCACCGCCGCCCTGCTTCATGAAAAGCTCCAATGCGGCCGCCACACGGTCCTCCTGGTTACTGGCGCCAATATCATCCCCGACGTGTTGCGTTCTGCAATCTGTGGCGCGGAACCCACTTAAAGCTCTTTCACCCATGGGCTGGGGCGACTGTCGCTTCGACTGGGGTGCACACGTGGTGATCATTAACCACGCACCCTGGCGGCGGACCTAGATCAACCGGCGCGCTTACGTTCATCCCTACGAACTCCGGCGATACAGGGGGGAAGAGCGCGTTCCTGAACGGCACGCGCTCCACGAGCGCACCGAGTATGAGCGGGGCGTCGCGCACGAAGGGCGCCACCGCGTGGAAGAACATCGCGATCACCGCTCGCGCTAAGCCTGCTTTCAGAGCAGAAAGTCTTGGCGCTCCGGACCCAGGCGACCGAGACTGTAAGAAGGAGTCGGGAGCGCGGTTTAGCCGTCCGCCCTCTCCCTTTCCACAGCAATATCAATTGATACGTTCGGAGTCTCAAGGATGGCCGTCGATGCGAATTGGACAGTCGAACGTTCAGCCCGTAAACCTGAGGAATGATGGATGTTTACAGGTCGTTGGTGATGGCCTGGAATTCGGCACAAACGGCCGCGGGATCAGCTTCAGGTCGGTTCGCTCTAGGCGAGGAAACAGGGATAACATTATTGACAGATGAGTATCCGCAAGATCATCCACGCAGATATGGACGCGTTTTATGCTTCCGTCGAACAGCGGGACGATCCACAACTGCGCGGCAAACCCGTGATTGTCGCTTGGCGGGCCAGCCGTTCCGTAGTCTGTGCCGCTTCGTACGAAGCTAGACGTTTCGGCGTGCGTTCTGCCATGCCGGCGATTCGAGCGGAACGCCTGTGCCCCGACGCGGTCTTCATCGCACCAGACTTCACGCGCTATCGCGCAGTCTCGGCCCTCGTGCGCGAGATCTTCAAGCGACACACGGACCTGGTCGAACCCCTGTCGCTCGACGAGGCCTATCTCGACGTTACCGAGAACAAGACCGGCTTGCCGACCGCTACGCGGGTTGCGTCGGCCATTCGTGAGCAAATTCGCGAGGAATTGAATCTGACGGCCTCAGCGGGCGTAGCGCCCAACAAATTCCTGGCAAAGATCGCTTCTGACTGGCGCAAACCGGATGGCCTCTTTGTCATCCAGCCTTTCGAGGTGGATACATTTCTGTTGCCGCTGCCTGTTGGGCGTCTGCCCGGCGTAGGCAAAGTGACGGGTGAGAAGCTTGACCAACTGGGTATCCGCACGGTGGGAGACTTGCGAGGTCTGGACTTGCCGACGCTCGAAGGCCACTTCGGCCGTTATGGCCTGCGCCTCTACGAACTAGCCCGGGGTCTCGATAATAGCGAAGTGATTTCGAACAGGCCGACAAAATCGATTTCTGCCGAAGACACGTTTGAGCAGGATGTACCGCTCGCAGAAACCGAGCCGATGATACGCCGTCTGGCGGAAAAGATTTGGTCCGCATCACGCAAGGAATCGCGCATCGCACGCACGGTAGTTCTCAAACTGAAGACGACTGAGTTCAACATTCTCACCCGTAGCCATACGCCCGTCTCTCCTCCCTCCTCTTGCGAAGAGTTGACCAACATCGCCTTGTCGCTGCTGGAGGGGGTGGGCCTGGGCCCGCACCAACGCTTTCGCCTCGTCGGCGTTGGCTTAAGCAACTTTCGCGAACCTGACTTTCGGAAGTCCGACGATACCGCCGCGCAGCCAGCCCTTTTCGAGTAATCGCATTCTTTGGCCTTGGTAGAAGTTGCCTCGGCTACTACGTAACATGGGCAGTGAGGCAATGGCACTGGTCGAAGGATGTTGGCGGTTCACCTTTTGGCATTGCTTCGTTCTTGTCCGATCATCCACGTAATCTTCAGGAAGGAAACGGCCATGGCTCCTATCTCGCACGAATACATCACCGATTTCGGCTCGCACGCACTGGAGCAGTTCTCCAAGAAGACACGCAACTTCGCGTCACTCTCTGAAAAGTACGCTAGCCGGATTACATCTGGTATTTATGCGGAGTGCACGGTCCACCTACTCGCCCTGGCGACAACAACGGAAAACCTAGTTGGCGAGTTGCAGCTATGGACCAACAGCCATCGAGAAACTGACCACGAACTGTCGAACACAATAGCGCAGACAAGCTGGGATCTTGCAGTTCAAAGCCTTCAGAATTGCGTGCGGATCGCAGAGGTTGACCGGAGCAAGCAACTGATCGACCTTGCACAAGTGATCGCCGAAAAGGCAGCGAGTCTCGCAGGCCTCGAAGCTGTAAAGCTGCTTTTCGACGCTGCAAATGCGCTGCGGGACTCAGGACACGTTTGGCGCATTCTAGATGCCGATCAGGTTACCACGGGACAGATCCTCCTCGAACTCGATCTTTTTGCCATGAGCGCCCTTGCCGGAAGTCAGTACGCCGTTGCTCAGGTCCATGCCCTAACCCAGCCAAGGAACCTCCTTGATCCGATTTCGATCTCGTTAGAAGCGTCTGGTCGGACGGCTATGAATGAGGCAAAGCAGTTCGTGGTTGAGAGGGTACGAGATGCTCGCCGGAACATTCTCGAAGCAGGCGCGAAGCTTTGGATCCGCTTTCCTGAGGAAGGATTGTGGGCGGACGCGCCACCATTCTGAAATTGCTTCCGTGTTCCTGCGCGAAGCTCATTCAAGTGTCCCGTGGCGCCAGAATGTGTTTTCGCGTAGCCAGACTAGGAGGACGAAATCGAAACCCAGGCCACGAGTTTCTATAGCCAGGTCCCTCGACAGCACACCGCATGTCATCACGTCATGCCGGTGGTCACGATGGTTCACAAATCGGTGGCCATGACGAGACCATTCTTTCACGCCGGGACCGTGCTGGAGGTCGTACATATCGGTATTCCCTTGCCATTCCTGCAAAGGCGTTCTCTGGCGAACCAGTCGAAACTCAAGGGGTCGAGTGACAAAGTGAAAGTACTCCAACTAGACCAATTCTCCGAACTGCTTTCTTACGTCAAGGCTGATAACCGAACCGAAAACTCCGCTCAGCGCGAGAATCACAAAACGGTTTCTGGTCGCTTGGCTGCCAGATCCTTCAACATTTGTAGGTACGCACCTAGTTGTGGGCGGTGCTGCGCTATCCAAGCCATGGCCGACTCGGTCTCAATGGAGCACTCGAAGCCAGGGTGGTCTTTTTTGTGCGCAACAAGCTCAAAGTAAATGAAGACGCGTTTTACAGATTGGTTCACACCGGCGATGAAAACGGCCACTTCGTCTGCTGGATAGTCGCTGCCCCACCTGCAACATGCGAGCTTCGTTATCTCGTCATTGGTCGCCTGAATGAACCATGGTTCTGCATCAAAGTCGGTTTCTACTATATGGTCGTCAGAATGGCATTCTGCCTGTATCGGCATCCCGGGTCCTCCCACAAATACGGCAGGACTAAAGCGTCTATCCCTGCCCCGTTCCACTCTATGTCAGCCCCGATCTGAAGGCCGACTTTCGCGAAGGTCACTCTAGCCGCATTCAGTCGTTTGGCCGCACGTCAGACACCTGAAACATGAGCCGCTCCGTGAACAAATGGCCCCGCACACGTTGCAGCTTGGGGCATCTCCCGTTTCGACCACATCGCGCAGAGCATCGGCAGGATGATGGAAGAGGGTCAGCGCGAAGGAATCCGCTATTCGATGGACCATTGCGTCATAAGCGTGGCCTGCACCGCTCGGCAGTCGGGTCTTCAAACTCCCGTACGCAGAACAGCCCGGTATTTGATTTTCGCAGTTACCGCCCGGGGAGTGAGGCGGGAGGGGCGCGCCAGGTCAGTACCGGGGCCTCAAAGGCCAAGTTCTCCAGCTTCGAGCCTGCCTGAAGTAAACGATTTGCGGCGTGGAACTCTGCACTACGCGCCCCCACTGCAAGAAGATCTTCACCTGAGACCCCCTGCTCCAACTCAGCCTCGGCAAACGCCACAGCAGCATTCCAGACGGGTTCGGACGAAAGCAGGCACTCTTCGGACGTACCGTCCGAGTAGACATTGGCCGTGTCGAAGAAATTGACGCCGAGCTCAAGGGCCTGCCTGATCAGCGGCCGGCTCTTTTCCTCATCGAGCGTCCATGGGTGAGGCCCGCGCTCCGGAATGCCGTAGGTCATGCAACCAAGACACAGCCGCGACACGCCAAGACCGGTCTTGCCGAATTTTACATAGTCCATGCTACCGCTCCTGGGGCCTGTAG
>Ga0137403_10009742_pt1 | contig 10663 bp, 13 predicted proteins | sample CZOMad2_1_16fung_FD_122057 | JGI IMG/M metagenome (GOLD analysis project Ga0137403, IMG submission 122057) | Vadose zone soil fungal communities from Angelo Coast Range Reserve, California, USA - CZOMad2_1_16fungal (Hybrid Assembly) | ecosystem: Environmental > Terrestrial > Soil > Vadose zone... | reverse complement strand
TTCTTCGACAATGGCTTGTTAGGTTAAGCGGATAAACTGGGTGTGGCGGGCTCTGGTGGGGCTCGCGGGGTGTCGAGGGTCATGGCAAAGCAGGCTCGTTCGCCAAAGCGAATTGTCGGGTATTTTTCTATGGAGATTGCGCTGGAGAACGCCATGCCGAGTTACAGCGGCGGACTTGGCGTGCTGGCTGGAGATACGGTGCGAGCGGCGGCGGACATTAAGTTGCCGATGGTGGCGGTGTCGCTGCTGTACAGGAAGGGATATTTCACGCAGCGGTTAGCGGAGGACGGCACGCAAACGGAGGAGGCCGCGGTCTGGCGAGTGGAGGACTTCCTTCATGAAGAGGCGGTGCGGGTTAGCGTACCGCTGGAGAACCGGCGAGTGGAGCTGCGGGCCTGGCGATACGACGTCAAGGGCGTGCGTGGCTTCGAAGTGCCGGTGTACTTTTTGGATGCAGACCTTCCAGATAATCAGGATTCCGATCGAGCGCTGACGGGCAGCCTTTATGGCGGCGATGCGTACTACCGGCTTTGCCAGGAAGTGTTGCTTGGGGTCGGCGGCGTTCGCATACTGCGCGCTCTTGGATATACCGAGTTGACGCGCTATCACATGAATGAGGGGCATGCGGCGCTGTTGGCGCTGGAACTATTGGGGGAGGAGGCGGAGAAGGCGGGCAGGACGTCGATCCGGGGCGAAGACATCGAGACGGTACGAAAGAAGTGTATTTTTACCACGCACACGCCGGTGCCCGCGGGCCACGATCGCTTTCCGATGGAATATTTGACGCGGGCGTTCCCGGACCAGAATGGATTTTTTGATTTGAAGGATGCTTCGTCGGCGGATTTGGTGAAACGTATTTTGCAGGCGGAGCAGGATTTTCCGGACATGCAGGAGGCTGCGCGGGCGGGAGCTTCGCTCAACATGACATATCTGGCGTTGAGCTTGAGCACTTATGTGAATGGAGTGGCGAAGTTGCACGGGGAGACTTCGCGGAAGATGTTTCCGCAGGTGCCGGTGGAGTCGATTACGAACGGCGTGCATGCGGTGACTTGGACTTCGCCGGCGTTCAAGGAATTGTTCGATCGATGCATCTCGTCCTGGCGGGAAGACAATTACAGTTTGCGCAGCGCTTTGGGGTTGCCGCCGGAGGAGCTTTGGGCTTCGCATTTGATTGCAAAGCATGATTTGTTGGAAACGGTGCGGACGAAGACGGGCCTGACGCTCGATCCTGACGTTTTCACGATTGGATTTGCGCGAAGAGCGACGGGTTACAAGCGGGCCGACCTTATATTGTCTGATCTGGATCGGCTGCGGCAGATCGCCAAGACCGCTGGGAAGTTTCAGATCGTTTATGCGGGCAAGGCGCACCCTCACGACGGCGGTGGAAAAGATATTATCCGGCATATTTTTCAGGCGAAGAAGGCGTTGCGCAAAGCGGTGCCGGTGGTTTTTCTGGACGAATACAATATGGAAGTGGGCGGGAAGATTACGGCGGGAGTGGATTTGTGGTTGAACACGCCACAGTTTCCGCTGGAAGCTTCGGGGACGAGTGGAATGAAGGCGGCGCTGAATGGTGTGCCTAGCTTGAGCATTCTGGATGGCTGGTGGGTGGAAGGTCACATTGAAGGAGTGACCGGGTGGTCGATTGGGGAGTCGCGGTTGTCGGCGGGTATTGCGACGCCGACGGACGGGGCGGCGGAAGTACAGTCTTTGTATGGGAAATTGGAAAACGTTATCTTGCCGATGTTTTATAAAGAGCGGAGCCGGTATCTGGCGGTAATGCAGCACGCGATTGCGATTAATGGGTCGTTTTTTAATACGCAGCGGATGGTGCAACAGTATGTGACGGACGCGTATTTGCGCTAGGGAGTTTTCGCTGCGTCTACGCGAAACTAGTCTACGATTCGCGGCACGATCGCCCTAGCGAAGGCGGTTTTTGTAGACGGCCATGCCCACGGCGGCGTCCATGCTGAGTTTCTCGAGTGCGGTGATCTCACGGCGGGTTTTGATTCCGCCTGCGGCGATGATGGGATGCGACGTGGCCTCGCGGAGTTTCCGAAACCATTGGAGATTTGCGCCGGTCATCGTTCCTTCGCGGTCTACATCGGTACAGAGGAATGCGGCGCAGAATTTCTCTAGTTCCGCCATCACCGTTTGAGGATGAGTTTTCAACTTGCGGCGCCAGCCGTTTGTTACGATGAAGCCATTCTCTGTGTCCAGGGCAATCACGATTCGCTGGAAATCGATTTTCTTCACGAGTCGACGCAGGAATCGTGAGTTTATCTTGCCGGCGGCAAAGGCTGCACTGCCGATGATGATTTGATCGGCGCCCGCTTTAGCGATTTCGACTGCTCGCGCGGTGCTGCGAATTCCGCCTCCTACGCGCACTTTCATTTTGTATTTGGCACGAGCTTCCACGCACAGATCGCGCACTAGCTTGTCATTTCCGGGCTTACCCATGGCGGCATCGAGGTCGATGATGTGCAGCCATGGATAGGCGCGAAATTTGTCGAGCAGGCCAAATACATCGGAGACCGCCAGTTCGCGGCGGCGTCCGTGCACGAGTTGCACGGCTTGGCCATCCTGGAGATCGATGCAAGGGATCAGCACGGGAGGCGGACCTTGATCTGTTGATCCGCCAAAAATTGCTTGAGGTCGCGAATCGGTTGCACGCGGTCGTGAAAAATCGAGGCTGCCAGGGCCGCGTCTGCCGAGCCTTCATTGAAAATCTCCGCGAAGTGTTCTGGGAGCTTGGCTCCGCCAGAAGCAATTACCGGGACGGATACGGCGCGGGAGATTGCGGCGGTGAGAGGTACGTCGAAGCCTTGTTGTGTGCCGTCGCGATCGACCGATGTCAGCAAAATTTCTCCAGCGCCGAGTGAGACGCCTCGTTTTGCCCACGTTATTGCGTCGAGTCCAGTGGCGTCGCGGCCGCCGCGCACCATCACTTCCCAGCGCTCGGAAGTGTGCTTGGCGTCCACGGCCAGAACCACGGCTTGTGCGCCGAATTCGCGAGACAGCTCCGAGATCAATTCAGGGCGGTTGACGGCGGAGGTGTTGATTGTAACTTTGTCGGCGCCGGCGCGGACTACAGCGCGAGCATCGTCCAACGTTCGGATGCCGCCACCAGCGGTCAGCGGGATGGCGAGCTCAGCGGCGACACGGCGGATTGTTTCCAGGAAAGTGGGCCGACGATCGCGCGAAGCTGCGATGTCGAGGACCACGAGTTCGTCGGCACCTTCGGCGTTGTAGCGGGCCGCGAGTGTTACGGGATCGCCGGCGTCGCGGAGTCCGACGAAATTAACGCCTTTGACGACGCGAGCGCCGTCGGTATCGAGGCAGGGAATGATTCGATGCGCGAGGGTCATGCCGCGAGCCTCAGGAAATTGTGGAGGAGCTGCGCGCCTGCGGCTCCGCTCTTCTCGGGATGGAATTGCACGGCGTTGATGTTTTCTCGCTCGAGGACGGCGATAAATTCTGAGCCGTGCGTGCAGGTCGCGACGACTTGAGGGCCGTCGTGTGCAAGCGTTGCGGCGTACGAATGGGCAAAATAGAAATGCGCGTCGGGGCCGATACCATCGAGTAGCCGAGACTCATTCGTCCGACGCAGCTGATTCCAGCCCATGTGCGGTAGCTTGACGTTTGCGGGAAGGGCCTGGATGTTTCCGGTAAAGAGTTGCAGGCCCTGAAGTTCCGGAGCTTCCTCGCTCGAGTTATAGAGGGCTTGGAGTCCGAGACAAACCCCCAGGAATGGAACGCCGTGGGCCAATGCATCGAGGAGAGGCGCGCGCAGGCCGCGCTCGTCCAACGCGCGAATCAATGCGGCGAAATGCCCGACTCCTGGCAGGATCAACGATTGAGCGTTCAAGATGCACTCCGGAGAGCTCGCTCTTTGCGACTGGGCGCCCAGCCTTTGCAACGCGCGTTCCACCGAAGGAACATTTCCGGCGCCGTAGTCGATCAAGGTGACGTTCACAGCAGGCCTTTCGTGCTGGGAAGGACATTCCGCAGTCGTTGGTCGCGGGAAACCGCGAAGCGCAGTGCGCGGGCAAAGGCCTTGAACATTGCTTCGATCTGGTGATGTGACGAGCGGCCGTAGACGACGCGCAAGTGGACGTTGGCGCGCGCGGCTTGCGCGAAGCCTTGGAAAAAATCTTCGGTCAATTCGGTTTGGAAATCACCGACCTGCTTGGCTTTTATTTTTCCGCTACAGACACAATAGGGGCGCCCGCTGAGATCGACCGCGGCGGCCGCGAGGGTTTCGTCCATGGGCATCAGGAAATATCCGGCGCGTAGGATGCCACGTTTTGTGCCTAGCGCTTGCAATACGGCCGCTCCGAGCGCAATTCCGGTGTCCTCCACCGTATGGTGCTGATCGACATCGAGGTCGCCTTTGGCGTCGAGCCTGAGGTCAAAGGCGCCATGGCGGGCGACGAGGTCCAACATGTGATCGAGGAAACGAATTCGGGTGGAGACACGCGAAGCGCCGCTTCCATCCAAATTCAGGCGAAGATGGATGTCGGTCTCGTTTGTCTTTCGATGAATTGTCGCAGTCCTGGGCATGAGCTTTACCGGAAGCGCTTGATCAGCCGGACCAAGCGCTCCATTTCTGTCTGTGTTCCGATGCTGATGCGGATAAATCCTGGTCCGATATCCCTGGAGCGATCGCGCAACATGATTCCTTCCGCTTCGAGTCGCCGACACATTTCTGGTCCGTTGGGTCCGAAATCCGCGAGCAAGAAATTGCCGGCACTCGGGTAGGTCTTCACTCCGAGCTTGCGGAGTTGTTTGTCAAACCATAGGCGCGTGCGCAAGATGTTGCGCACGTAGCGCTTCATTGTTTGCGGGTCGTCCACGGCGGCTTCGGCGGCGGCGAGCGCCGCGGCATTGACGGGAAAGGGAGCTGTTGCGCGCCGGAGAATTGCCAAGGAGTCTGCGCAGGCAATCACGGCACCCAGCCGCAAACCGGCCAGTCCGGCGGCTTTAGAGAAAGTGCGGGCTACGAAGAGCTGCGAATATTTCTGGATCCGAGGAATGACCGTTGTGCCGGAAAACTCGGCGTAGGCCTCATCCATGACCACTGCTGTGTGCGTTGCCGCTTTCAAGATTGTTTCGATAACTTCTTTGGGAATCAGAGTACCGGTTGGATTATTTGGATTGCAGACGAACAAAACGCGAGGATGCGTTTCGAGCGCGTTCAGAACGCCTTCGAGGGGAAATTCCATTGCCGAGCCGTAGCGCAATACGTCGATCTTTGCCCCGGCGACTTCTCCCCAATAGCGATACATCGGAAAGGTGGGTTCGCAGATCGCGACGCTAGTACCGGCATCGACGAAGGCGTCAAAAAACAAGCGCAGGGCATCATCACCGCCATTTGTGAGCAGCAATTCTTCGGGCTTTACCTTGAAATGCCGTGCCAAACGGCGGGTTCCACGGTCATACTCCGGATACATAGCGAGTTGTTTTGTAGAGAGTTTCGCCAGCGCTCGCTTGACCGCAGGCGAGCAGCCAGCCGTGTTTTCGTTGAAATCGAGGCGCAGCTTGTCGGCACGACCCTCGCCGGGCGGTTCGTAGGTGCGACGATCCAAAATCGCCTGGCGCACCGGCAATTTCACGTTCATCGGCGTACCTCCACGGCGTTGACGTGTGCTTGCAGCCCTTCGGCACGTGCCAGCGTTTGCACGTCGTTTGCAAGCCGGGCGAAGCCTTGGCGTTGGATGAATTGTACGCTGATGCATTTCACGAAGTCGGAGGTGCCGAGGCCGCCGCGGCGTCTTGCCCATCCGGCAGTCGGCAGTACGTGATTGCTGCCGCTGGCGTAGTCGCCCAATGGTTGGGCGGCCCACGGGCCGACAAAAATGGTGCCAGCGGCTTCGCACTTGTTCAGCAGAATTGCGGCATCGGTGGGAAGGCTGAGATGTTCGGGCGCGAAGCGATTGACGAACTGACACGCTGCGGCAATAGACGGTGCCAGTATGATAGCGCCGCTTCGCGAAATTGAAACATGGGCGGGATTGGTTCGAGCGAGTTTCTGAAGTTGTGTCCCGACTTCCGCTTGAACCTTCTCCGCCAGGGCCTTCGACGTGGTGACGAAGAAACTGCCGGCGTCCGGCGCATGCTCCGCTTGTGCAAGGAGGTCCGCGGCAATCCATCGCACATTGCCTTTTGTGGCGAGAACAATGGCTTCAGTAGGTCCTGCGGGCAGGTCGATTGCGCAGTCACTGCTTACAAAATGCTTCGCAGCGGTCACGTAGCGATTACCCGGTCCAAAAATCTTTTCCACGCGCGGCATGGTCTTCGTTCCATAGGCCAGCGCGCCAATCGCTTGAGCGCCGCCGATACGGGCGATTTCTTTAACACCGAGGAGATGGGCGGCCGCGAGGAGTTCCGGATTGGGTCGCGGACAAACCACCACGATACGTGGTACGGCAGCGACCTGCGCCGGTACGACGGTCATGATTAGTGTGGAGAGCAGTGCGTGTCGACCGCCGGGGATGTAGCAGCCGATGGTGTCAATTGGTCGCACCACTTGCTTGATGGTCAGGCCTGGCTCCACTTCCATCGTCCAAGGCTGCGGCAATTGTTTCTGTGCTACTAGGCGCACGTTCTTCGCGGCGTGTTCGACCGCCCGCAGGAAATCCTTTGCGACGCTAGCGGCAGCAGCGTTGATGTCACGGCGCGAAATCCAAACACCCGCATCAGAGAGATCGATGCCATCGAGCTTTTTCGTCCAAGCAGACACAGCCGAATCGCCGCGGCGCCGTACGTCGCCAACGATGCGAGCAGCTACACGTTCGGCCTTAACGTCTCGCTGCTGCCGCGCAAGCAGGAGTCGCTTCTCGAGGGCCGGCGTAAGTTTCAAGATTTTCATCACAACACAATCTTGTTCAATGGATATTCAACAATCCCTTGCGCATTGGCGGCTTTGAGTTTCGGCAAGATCTGGCGCACCACCGCTTCCTCGATTATGGTGTTCACGGCGACCCAATCCGGATCGCTTAGAGTAGAGATCGTTGGATTCTTCAGCGCCGGGAGAACGTCGAGGACGCGTGGCAAATCGTCGCGTCGAACGTTCAGCAGTAATCCCACTTTGCTGGCAGCGGCAATGGCGCCCTGCAGCATTAGAATTAGATTCTCCGCCTTCTCGCGCTTCCACGGGTCGACTGCTGCGTCGCGATTCATGATAAAGACCGTCGCCGACTCCAGAACAGTGTCGATTATGCGCAGGCGGTTGGCGCGAAGCGATGATCCGGTTTCGGTAACTTCCACGATGGCATCTGCGAGCTGAGGAACCTTAACCTCGGTTGCACCCCAGGAAAAGTCGACACGCGCGGTTACACCATGCAGATCGAGGTAGTTTTCGGTGATCCGAACAATCTCGGTGGCGATCACTTTCCCCGCCAGGTCGCGAGGTCCCTGAATCGGAGAATCTTCTGGCACGGCGAGCACCCAACGCACGCGCGCCAGCCGTTGCTTGGCGTAGACGAGCTCCGCGAGTTCCACGACCGCCGAACCCGTTTCAACGACCCAGTCGTGACCCGTTATGCCCGCGTCCAGCGCTCCGGTTTCGACGTAACGCGCCATCTCCTGCGCACGAACCAGCAAGCATTCGATCTCCGTGTCGTCGATGGAAGGTACGTAGCTCCGCGAGCTGACAGTAATTTTCCATCCCGCGCGCCCGAATAGATCAAGCGTCGCGTCTTGGAGACTCCCTTTGGGAATGCCTAGCTTTAGGCGGTTCATTCCTTTGTGTCCTGTCCGTAGACCTGTTCGGGCTCAAACGTTTGTTCTTCGATTGGCGTTGCGTTGCCGGCGCTCTCGATGCGGCGGAAGAAGCAAGTGCGATAGCCTTCGTGGCAAACCCCTGGCCCTAGCGGCTCGACGAGCACGAGAAGGGAATCGGCGTCGCAGTCCACGCGCACGTCGCAAACCCTCAGGACGTGGCCGCTTGACTCGCCTTTCTTCCACAAGCGATTGCGAGACCTGCTGTAGAACACCACGTTACCCGTGCGGTGTGTTTCCGCCAGGGCCTCTTCATTCATAAATCCAAGCATCAGCACGGCCCCGGTGTGATCGTCCTGGATGATCGCGGGAATCAGCCCACCGGCCTTTTCGAACGCAAGGTCCACGTGTGTTCTCCTTCCAAAACCAAATGCAAAACCTCCTGATCCAAAAACAAAAAACCCGCTGGGCTGTCTTGCGCCAGCGGGCCGATGAGTGCTTTGTTTAGCGAATTGCTATGCACACCTCATCGGACGCGGCGTGTGGCCATAATGATGATGGCGTCGATGAGCGTGTGAATTCATTTCGAAGTGGCAGAATAAGGAATGTCGAACGGCGTGTCAATCATTTGTTTGAGATAGGGGCTTCGTTTGGAGACAGTAACAGCGGTTATTTAGACGCCCTTAGATTCGAATCAGGTGCGCCCTGACGATCCCGGCTTGCCCGCGCTGTAGTTGACGGTCATTAGAAGGTTTACCGCCACGCCGAACCTTCCATTTGGCAGTTTGTCGACGCGCACGACCTGCGCCACATACTCGCAGTTCATCGGATCGTGCGGAGAGCTGTAAGGAAACGTGACGAAAACGCGCATGCCGGGGTAGTAGGTCGCTTGCCGCGTCTTGAACAAGATTCCTTCTTTCGACGCGTTAATGCTGACGGGCAAGTCCTCGAAATGTTCGTCCCGGGGCTCGGACGGCCGCACGCGCAGGGTCCGGGCAATCTTTGCCCGACGGCTGCGGCGCTTGTCGGCGTACTGCTTTTCCGCCCCTTCGGGCGTGCTTGCTTTCGTAGTGGGCACTATACTTATCCCAATCTTGGCATACCGTTCTGCAACGTCAAGGCGGTGCGCTGAATCAGATATTGCACAGGTATTTCGAAGTGTGCGGAGAATTGGAACAGGGCGGAGGATCGAGATGGACGAGAAGGTTCGCAAAAATGAGGCCGAATGGAAGAAGCAACTCTCGCCGAATCAATACCATGTGACGCGACAGAAGGCGACCGAGCCGCCCTTCACCGGTGAGTACGAGGATGAAGACACGCCAGGCACGTATAAGTGTGTCTGTTGCGGTCAGCCACTGTTTCGTTCTGAAACGAAATACCACTCGGGTTCGGGTTGGCCGAGCTTTTACGCGGCTGCACATGACAGCGCGGTCGACACCGAAACCGACGCGAGTCACGGCATGTCGCGCACCGAGGTGAAGTGCAGCCGGTGTGACGCGCACCTGGGACATGTTTTCGAGGACGGCCCACAGCCGACCGGGCTACGCTATTGCGTCAATTCGTTGTCGCTGAAATTGGACGAGGACTAGAAATCGAAGCGCGCCGCGGTAGAGTCTCGCGGCACGCCATGGCAAAGGTTGTAAGAGAATCTGTAAGCGAGTGTAAACGGACGTGGGACTACGCGGCAGTGCAGGCGCAGGCTACCATTTCGGCGACGCGATCCCGCTCCCAGACGCCCAACAGCAGTATTTTCGTGCCGGTTGGGTACTTAAAGATATAGAAAACGCTGGTATCGCCATCCACTTCAAAAAAGCCCGGCCGGCGAGCATCGGCACGCAAAGGAGCACCCATGCTCAAGAGCACCCGAAGCTCGGAAACCTGCTCCTGGGAATGGTTCCGGAGATCTTCCAGAAGAGGCCGCTGTTTTTGCACTGTCATGGTCATCACATTTCTCCGCCACATAGAGCTTAGCGTTGTCCTCACTTATAAAGACGTAGGAATTCGCCAAAAGTTTCATGGATTGCAACTGCTCCAACCGAAATGTCCCTAGCCAGTTGGCGTATAGCGTTAGATGCAGAAGGGTCATTTGACGTGTGTAACGATTTTGTATCGTACGTGTCGGGGAAGTGGGCGTTCGGAATCAACGAACAGGGTACTAGACGGCCGAGCGGAGGTCTCGGAGTCCGCTCAAGAAAGCGCAGACGTTCACTTCAAACTGTCTAGGCATCGGCCTGATGATTGTTACGACAATAATATTGAGCAGGATTTGGGGATGATGGGTGTTCTGGCCTTCCTACATATCATACGTTGAGCTCGACTTGTTTCGGGTTCATCGTTGGGCCTGGCGAAAAGCCAACGATGCGCAATGAATGATGAAATTGCATATACATTGCCGGCGAAGCGAAATTTCTTTGTCACAGGTCTGAAATTCTGTCGGCTCCGAGTTCCGTTGTGATAGAGTTCACGTGACTATTTGCTATGGTACTTGCGCGGGTTTTATTTACCTGCGATAGTGGCTCCAAACGACCTTCCAGTACAGGAAAATCACTGTGACGAAAATAGCGACGAAGAAAACGACGAGTAAAGAGAAGAGTACTTTTGGCAAGGACCGGCGGCGGAAGCATCACCACTGGCTGGTAACCGTTTACTATGCAGATGGCGAGAAGTTCGGCCGCGTGTACACCGACAAAGACAAGGCTTCGCGTTTTGCCGAGCGGCAGCGCCGATCGCCCGTCGTCAAGTCTGCGCGTGTTAGTCAGGTTTCCTGACCGGGAGCTTTGGTAGTTTACTGTTGAATGTATCGAAAAAGGTGCGGCAAGCGGCACTTGTTGCTGCCGAGGCAGCGTGCTATAAAGAGGTTGAGGCTGAGCGGCCTTAGTATAGTGGTAGTACGGAACCTTGCCAAGGTTCAGGTGTCGGTTCGATTCCGATAGGCCGCTCC
>Ga0137403_10009741_pt1 | contig 10664 bp, 8 predicted proteins | sample CZOMad2_1_16fung_FD_122057 | JGI IMG/M metagenome (GOLD analysis project Ga0137403, IMG submission 122057) | Vadose zone soil fungal communities from Angelo Coast Range Reserve, California, USA - CZOMad2_1_16fungal (Hybrid Assembly) | ecosystem: Environmental > Terrestrial > Soil > Vadose zone... | reverse complement strand
CGGTGCGTTGGATGAATGGCCTGAACTCGGACGGTTCGGCCAGCTCGGGCAACAGCTTCAAGACCCTCGGCCCGAACTACGCCACCAGTGGCTCTACCGCTACGCTGGCCCAGCTGAATGCCGCCTTCCGGCCGCGTCTGCCGCGCTACGAGGAATATCACACCGATGAGAGCCGGTTGGGCATCACGAACTCATTGCAGTTCAAGCCCACCGAGAAGACGCTGATCAACTTTGATACGTTGTACGCCCAGCTCGACGGCACCCGCGAGGAAGAGCAGCTCGAGTCACCGGTGTTCAGCAGCAACACCAATACTGCGGCGGCTCCGGGCATCAACGGCGTCATCGTCCAGTCGGCTACGCTCGACAGCCATAACAATATTGTCGCGGGCACCTTCGACAACGTCGATATCCGCGCCGAGCATCGTTATGACATCAACGATACGAAGTTCCGCCAGCACGTCCTCAGCCTCGAGCAGGGAATCACCGACACGCTGAAATTCAACGGCCAGGTGGGTTGGTCGCAATCCATCCTCACCAGCCCGGTGTCCACGACCCTCATCTGGGACCGGTTCGGCGTCAACGGCTATTCGTATGACTTCGGCAGCAGCAATGCGCTGAACAACCGTCTGCCGCTGCTGACCTATGGCAACGCGAACGTGACCGATCCGGCGTCGTGGAAGTTGAACCAGATCCGCGAGCGCCCGGGCGACGTCCGCAATGCCTTCAACAACTACCAGGGCGAGCTCGAGTGGACCGCCACGGATAGCCTCAAGTTGAAGCTCGGTGGTGAGATGAAACGCTATGCGTTCAGGACGGACAGCCTGCGCCGCTTGAGCGAGACCGCGATCCCGGCAGCCGTTGCGGCCCTGTCGCCGGCGCAGTACGGCACGCTGGCGAGCCTCACGGGCTTGGGCGACCTGCCGGCCGGAAGCGTCAGGACCTGGGCTGTACCGGATCTCGGCAAGGCCGCCTCACTGTTCGGCTTGTACGATCCGGCGATCTTCCCGGTGGGTATCGCGGGAGCTCTCGGCAGCAACTTCAACGTGTCCGAGAAAGACACGAGTGTGTTCACCCAGGCTGACTGGACCATACAGGCGGGGGCCATCCCGATCCGTACGAGCCTGGGCGTGCGCTGGGTGCACACGGATCAGAACTCGACAGGCTGGACCTCTCTGGGCAGCGCCACCACGGGTACGTTCGTACAGACGGGCGTCGAGAACACGTATAACGACGTGTTGCCTGCGTTGAACGTGGTCGCGGAAATCACCGATGACTTCCAGATCCGCGCGAGCGCCGCCAAGGTGATGTCACGTGCCGGCCTCGGCAGCCTCAACCCGGGCGCCGCGGTGAGCATCAGCGGTCAGAACAAGACCGTGACTGCGGGTAACCCGCTGCTCGATCCGATCCGTGGCAAGGCCTACGATGTCGGTTTCGAGTGGTACTTCGCCAAGGAGTCACTGCTGAGTCTCGCGTTCTTCTACAAGAAGATCGACTCCTTCGTGGAGACGACCCGCACCGTCAGCACTTTCGACCGGAACGCCAGCAACCTGCCTAACAGCCTCGCGATCAGCACCTGCCAGGCCTCGATCCAGGGCTTCAATCCCGCCGATCCGGCCCAGGTCGCGACCTGCCTGCAGGGGTGGACCCTCAGCGTCCCGTCCAACACGCCCGGCGGCAATCTGAAAGGCTCGGAGGTCAGCTTCCAGCAGCCGTTCTCCTTCCTGCCGGCACCGTTCAGCAACTTCGGCACCATCCTGAACTACACCTACGTGCAGTCCACCATCAAGTACATCAACACGAACGCAGCAGTTGGGACTATTCAGTACATCGACAATACGCTGTTGAACCTGTCCAAGAACGCTGCCAACGCCACGTTGTACTTCGACAACGGGACCTGGAGCGCACGTGTGTCAGGTGCCTACCGCAGTCCTTACCTGACAGCCGTACCGGGAGCGAACCTGAACAACATAGAAGGCACGAAGCAGACGATCAACGTCGACTTCGCGTCGAGCTGGAACGTCACCGAAAACTTCCAGCTCACGCTGGAGGCTTTGAACCTGACGAACCAGTTCCAGTACCAGTACGTGGATACGGGCGGCAACCGCGTGAACTACTATCACCAGCAGGGACGTGATTACCTGGTGGGCGCGCGGTACAAGTTCTAAGCGCCAGGCGACACTACTCGTGTCATGAAAACGCCGGGAGAAATCCCGGCGTTTTTTTTATTTCCCGCGGCGCCAGATGCTCCAGGGCGCCTGCGGCGCGAAGGCGAGCCGGGAAGATTGCTGCGCGGGCGCGCCGCTTCGCCGGGTTCAGCTCCCGGCCGCCAGCCCGTCGTACGCGCGTGCGAGCGCGCTCGAGAACACCTCGTTGGCCGCCAGCGGCGGCGCAAACACCGACTCCAGGGTGAGGAACATCGGCAGGTCGGCCGCGGCGCGGTTCTGGCACGAGCGGCCGATGTCATACAGGCGCCTGCCCAGCGGATCCACCACCTCCTCGCCGGCGGCTGCCTTGCGGCGCACGAAATGCATCCAGGCAGCGATGGGCACGCACAGCCTGTCAATCGGCCGGCCGGCCTCCAGGTTGTCCCGCAGGGTGCCGAGCAGGCGAAAGGGCAGTTTCTGCGAGCCATCCCAGGCAATCTGGGCGAGGGCGTGCCGGATGGACGGGTTGCAGAAGCGCTTCAGAATGGCCTGGATGTAGAGGCGCAGATCGAGTCCGCGCGGCGCCTTGAGTGTCGGCAGGATGTCGCGCTTCATCATCGTTGCGACGAAGGCGGCGAGGTCCACATCCTCCATCGCCTGGGCCACGGTCTCGTGGCCGGCCAGGAGGCCGAGGTAGGCGAGCGAGGAGTGCGCGCCATTCAACAGGCGCAGCTTCGCGCGGTCATACGCTCCAACATCGTCGGTGACGATGACCCCGGCGCTCGCCCAATCGGGAGTATCGCCGGCGCTGCGATCCTCGATCACCCATTGCACGAAGCCTTCGCGTTGTACAGGCCAGCGGTCCGTCATGCCGAGAGCTTCGGCGACGCGCTCCCGCAAGGCATCCGTTGTCGCGGGAGTGATGCTGTCCACCATGGTGCGCGGAAAAGCGACCTTCTCCTCGATCCAGCGCGCGAGATTGCGGTCGTCCGCTTCGGCCAGTTGCTGTACGGCCCTGGCGAGGCGCGTTCCATTGTCAACGAGGTTGTCGCAGCTGACGATGGTGAGCGGGCCTATGCCGCCCGCGCGTCTGCGCCGCAACGCCTCGACCAGATATCCGACCAGGCTGGTGGGAGAGTGGGGCGAGCGCAGGTCGCGCCGGATGTCCCCGTGAGCCATGTCGAGATTGCCGTCCTGGCCGAGACAGTATCCCTTCTCGGTGACCGTGATCGTCACGACGCGCGTCCGCGGCACACACAACTGTTCCAACACCGTCTCCGGATCATCGGGAGCGACGAGCGTTTGCTTCAGTGCTCCGATGACCTGGTACGAGATTGATTCATCGAGTGTCGCCAGTGTGTACAGCCCATCTTGCGGGACCAGCGCATCGCGCACATCCGGGCTGCGTAAGGACACCGCACAGATGCCCCAGCGTGGATCGCTCGCCAGCACCTTTTCCACGAACCAGGCTTGATGGACCCGGTGGAAGGCACCCGGTCCGAAATGCACGATGCCGATGTCAATCGCCCGGCGATCGTAGGCGGGCCGTTTGACCTCGCGCGGCACGCGCGCGAGGTTTGCTTGCGAGAGAAAGTCAGCCATTACAACACTACGCCCGTTTTCCAGATGGCAATTTCACGCTCGTCGTTGAGCTCGTTGCGCGCAGGCTTGCCCGATGCGGTCTCGATGATCAGCCGCATCAGCTCGCGGGCAGCCACCTCCATGCTCGTGCCCTCGAGAACCTGGCCGGCGTCGAAGTCGATCCACCGGGGCTTCTTGTGGGCGAGGGCGGAGTTGGAGGCGATCTTGAGTGTCGGCACGGGAAACCCGAGCGGTGTACCACGCCCGGTGGTGAACAGCAGCAGCGTGGCCCCGGCCGCAACGAGTGCCGTCGAGGAGACCGCATCGTTGCCGGGGGCTTCCAGCAGCGCAAGCCCGGGCCGCAGCGCGCGCTGACCGTACAACACCACCTGGCTCACGGGCGCCCGGCCGCCCTTTTGCACGGCCCCGAGTGATTTCTCCTCGAGGGTGGTAATGCCGCCGGCAATGTTGCCGGGCGACGGATTCTCGTAAATGGGCTGGCCGTGATCCAGGAAGTACTGTTTGAAGTTGTTGACCACGGACACCACGGCTGCGAACACCTGTGCGTCCACGGCCCGGCGCATCAACAGCTGTTCCGCGCCGAATACTTCGGGAATCTCCGTGAGTATCGGCGTTCCGCCAGCCGCCGCGAGCTCATCGGCGATGCGCCCGACGAGGGGGTTGGCCGTGATGCCGCTGAAGCCGTCCGAGCCGCCGCACTTGAGGCCGATCGAAAGAGCGGACAGCGGGCAAGGCTCACGCTCGTCGCACGCCGCGATCTGCACGAGCTCCCCGAGCGCTGCCAGCCCATCTTCCAGCTCATCATCACTCGCCTGGGCGTTGAAGGCCCGGACGCGCGACTTGTCGTAATCACCGGCTTGCGCCAGCAGCTTGTCCAGCTGGTTGGATTCGCAACCCAACCCGACCACGAGCACACCGCCCGCGTTGGGGTGCATGATCAGCGATGCCAGGATCTGCCGGGTGTTCGCCAGGTCATCCCCGAGCTGCGAGCAGCCGAACGGATGTGTCAACGCATGAATGCCATCAAGATGACCGGCGTACCGCTCAGCGCCCATGCGCGCAATCCGTTCCGCCGTCCGGGTTACACAGCCCACCGTTGAGACGATCCAGATCTCGTTGCGCGTACCCACGCGCCCGCCTTTGCGGCGGTAGCCCATGAACTGCGGCGGCTGCTCGAGACCTGCAGCCTGCGCCCGCACGGCAGCGGCAGGTTGGTACTCATACCGATTGAGACCTGTGAGCAGCGTTGTTAGATTGTCGGTGTGGACGAGCGAGCCGGCCGGGATGTCGCGCCTGGCCTGGCCGATCGGCCAGCCGTACTTGCGCACGGGGCTGGCAGCGGTGATCTTACGGATCGACACCTTATGTCCGCGGGGAATCAACTCACGGATGTAGAGCGACGCGCCGCCGGAATCGCTCAAAGCGACGGTTTCACCGGGCTCGAGCTGCCGCAGGGCCACGGCAACATCGTCATCCGGATCGATACGATGAACGGCGCCCGGGGCAGGTGTGAATTGCGTTTGCATGCTTTCAGTAACTTCAGCGCGAGAAAGTTCCGCACTGCAACGCTCTTGCCGCGGGAAACCGGTGTCATTTAAAGGGCCTGGTCTGCTTTTGTCCAGCCCCCGGTTGATGCGTACACTGCGGCACCCTTTGCACCAGACGGAGGCGCGAACACGACACGCATGCCCAAAACAAGAACATCCGGCACCAAGGGCGCCTTGCCTGATCTGGCGGGGTTGAAGGCAGCCGCGAGCATGAGCGGCCGCCGGGCGACCATCAACGATATCGCCCGGCTCGCCAACGTTTCGAAGAAGACTGTTTCGCGGGTGATCAACCAGTCGCCGTTCGTCAAGGATGAGACGCGGGCCAAGATCGATGCGGTCATTCAGCAGATCGGCTACGCACCGGATCCGCAGGCGCGGGGCCTCGCTTTCCGGCGCTCCTTCCTCATCGGGTTGATTTATGACAATCCCAACGCGCAATACATCGTGAACATCCAGGACGGTGTTCTCGATGCCCTGCGCGGCTCAGGGTTCGAGCTGGTCGTGCATCCCTGCGACCGGTTGAATGAGGATTTTCTGCCCGGTATCAAGCGGTTCATCGAGCGGCAGAAACTGCATGGTGTGGTCCTGTTGCCACCCATCTCCGAGGATCAGATGCTCGCGCAGGCGCTGCGCGAGATCGATTGTCAGTACGTGCGTGTCGCCTCGGTCCGTCTCGACAGCACCTCGCGCGCGATCTTATGTAACGACCGCGAAGCAACGGCCGAAGCGGCCAACTATCTCGAGGCGCTCGGTCATCGGCGCATCGGACTCATTGCAGGTCCTCCTCAATACCGGTCTGCTCATGAGCGGATGCTGGGATTCACGGCGGCCCTCGAGGCGCGCGGAGTAGCCATTCCACCCGAGATGATCGTCGAGGGTGCTTACACCTTCGACTCCGGTGTCGCCTGCGCTGAGGCCCTCCTTGCACGCAAGCCGCGTCCTACCGCGATCTTTGCCTGTAACGATGAGATGGCGGCAGGGGTCTACAAGGCGGCTTACCGCCTCGGGATCCCCATCCCCCAGGAGCTCTCCGTTGTCGGGTTCGACGACAGCCCCCTGGCCACTCGCCTGACGCCCTCCCTGACCACTATCCGGATGCCCATTCGCGACATGGGGCGCCTGGCCGCCGCCAAGCTGATCCCGGTCAAGGTCCCGGACGAAGCGGATACAGCGGTGGTCACGCGGGTTACCCTCCACCTGATCGTGCGCGACTCCTCCCAGGCCCCCAAAAGCTAGCAAACACCTCATTTCAAAGATGCGAAATGCGACCGCAGCGCGACATATGACACCGGTTACCCTGGAGGCACCCGGCGGGGTATGATCTGAAGCCGCTGACCCCTCATCTCACTATGCCAAAGAAACTGGTTCTTCATCCCGACCGGCTGTTTCCCGCCGACCCGGCGGTCAGGGCAGTGGCACGCCGCCTCTACGGAGCCGTCAAGGATCTCCCCATCATCAGCCCGCACGGCCATACCGACCCGGCCTGGTTTGCGGACAACGAGCCCTTCAGCAACGCTGCCGAGCTGCTCCTGGCGCCCGATCACTACCTGTACCGGATGCTCTACAGCCAGGGGGTGCCGCTCGCCAGTCTCGGCGTTCCGAGCCGCAAGGGGCCCTCGGAGGCGGATCCGCGCCAGGCGTGGCGGCTTTTCGCCCGCAACTTTCACCTGTTCCGCGGAACGCCCTCGTCGTTATGGTTGAGCCATGTCTTCAGCGTGGTGTTCGGTATCGATGTCGTGCTGGAGGAGAAGACGGCCGATCATTACTTCGATGTCATCGGCGCGGCCTTGCGCACGGAGGCTTTCCGTCCGCGGGCGCTGTTCGAGCGGTTCAACATCGAGGTTCTGGCGACCACCGAGGCACCGGTTGACCGGCTTCTTCAGCACCGCAAGATTCAGGAGAGCGGCTGGGGCGGACGGGTGATTACAACCTACCGGCCGGACACGGTCATCGATCCCGAGCACGAGCAGTTTCGGGGTTCACTGGCTCAGTTCGGCGAGTTGACCGGTCAGGACGTCCACAGTTGGGGCGGATATCTCGATGCTCACCGCCTGCGCCGCGCCGAGTTCGCACGTGCCGGAGCCACTGCGACTGATCACGGTCATCCAACAGCGCGCACGGCGGACCTCGAAGTGGGCGAATGCGAGCGCTTGTTCGCGCGCGTGCTCTCCGGTCAATTCACGCCGCAGGAGGCGGAGTTGTTCCGGGGGCAAATGCTGCTCGAAATGGCCCGCATGAGCCTCGATGACGGCCTGGTCATGCAGATTCATCCGGGCGCCTTCCGGAATCACAACCGGTGGCTGTTCGAACAGTACGGGCGCGACAAAGGTGCAGACGTGCCCATGCCCACCGACTATGTCAACGCGCTGCGGCCGCTGCTGGATCGCTTCGGAAACGAGGCGCGCCTGTCGATCATCCTGTTCACGCTGGACGAAACTACATACAGCCGCGAGCTCGCGCCGCTTGCCGGCCACTACCCTGTGTTGAAACTCGGTCCCGCCTGGTGGTTCCACGACAGCCCTGAAGGGATGCTGCGTTTCCGCGAGCAAACGACGGAGACGGCGGGCTTCTACAACACTGTTGGATTCAACGACGACACACGCGCTTTCCTGTCCATTCCCGCGCGCCATGACGTCGCGCGCCGGGTCGATTGCTCGTACCTCGCACGGCTGGTTGCCGAGCATCGCCTCGACGAGGACGATGCGGCCCGTGTGGCCGAGGATCTGGCTTATCGCCTGCCGAAAGCCGCCTACCGACTCTGATTGACTGACCGTATTTACGGCACTGGAGACATACCCATGCAGGTCAAGGTTCTACAGGCTACGCACCCCGACATGATCGTCGGGCTGAGTACGGAGAAACTGCGCAGCTACTATCTGCTGACCGACATGTTCGCCCCCGACGATATCCGGCTGAACTACAGCCACGTCGAGCGGCTGATCGCCGGAGGCGCCACACCTGCTCACAAGCCCTTGAAGCTCGAGGCCGTGCGCGAAGCCGGCTCCAATCCGTTTCTGGCGCGCCGCGAGCTGGGCGTGATCAATATCGGCGGACCCGGCAAGATCACCGTGGACGGGCGTGCCTATCCGATGAAACCCCGCGATGGCCTGTATGTCGCGATGGGCAGCGCGGAAGTGATCTTCGAGTCGGCGGATGCGGCGAACCCCGCGAAGTTCTACCTCGTGAGCGCCTCGGCACACGCCCGCTTCGACACGGTCAAGATCTCGATCGACGAGGCGAAGCCGATGAAGCTCGGCACGCAGGATACGTCCAACCAGCGCACCATCTACCAGTACATTCACCCGGACGTGGCCCGCTCGTCGCAGCTGCTGTTGGGTTTGACCTCGCTGGAGCCGGGCAGCATCTGGAACACGATGCCGTGCCACCTGCACGACCGCCGCTCGGAGACCTATTTCTATTTCGACATGAAGCCGGACGACCGCGTGTTTCACTTCATGGGACAGCCCACGGAAACGCGCCACATCGTGGTGGCGAACGAGCAGGCGGTAGTGTCGCCGCCGTGGTCGATTCACATGGGCGCGGGCACGAGCCGCTACTCCTTCATCTGGGCCATGGCCGGCGACAACCAGGACTATAAGGATATGGATCCAGTCCCGACGCCGACACTCCGATGAGCCAGACAGACCTCTTTTCGCTGATCGGGCGTACGGCACTCGTTACCGGGGCCAACACGGGCATAGGGCAGGGCATTGCCGTTGCGTTGGCGGGCGCCGGTGCGGATGTCGTCGCGGTTGGGCGGACGCCACCGGACGAGACCGCCACCCTGGTTCGGGCGGCCGGGCGCCGTTTTCACAGCATCGAAGCTGACCTGGGCTCAGCCTCGCACTCGGGCGAGATCGTTCAGCAGGCAGTTGAGCATTTCGGCGCGGTCGACATCCTCATCAACAACGCGGGGATCATCCGGCGCAACGACGCTCTCGAGTTTTCCGAGAGCGATTGGGACGCGGTGATGAACGTCAACCTGAAGACAGCGTTCTTCCTGTCTCAGGCGGCTGCTCGCAATATGCTCAAGCTGGGACGCGGCGGCAAGATCATCAACATTGCCTCCATGCTGTCCTTCCAAGGCGGGGTCCGTGTCGTCTCCTACACCGCCAGCAAGAGCGGCATAGCGGGGATGACGCGAATCCTCGCGAACGAATGGGCGTCGAAGGGCATCAATGTCAACGCCATCGCACCCGGTTACATAGCGACCAACAATACGACGATACTGCGCAACGATGAGTCGCGAAACCGCGAGATCCTCGGGCGCATTCCCGCCGGACGCTGGGGTAAGCCGGAGGATCTCAGCGGCGCCACGGTGTTTCTGGCGTCACGTGCGTCCGACTACGTGCACGGCACCATCATCCCGGTGGACGGGGGATGGCTGGCCCGTTAGGCCTTTCGGCAGCGGGCTGCGTCCAGCACAGCCCGCTGCTTTTCCGCTCATCGCTGACTGAATCTGTACCGTTGCGTTGAAACCTTGCTTTGGTGCAACGCCGTCAACGTCGGCGCATCCACCTTGGCTACGGCATCGTTGACCGCACGCGCGTAGCACTCCTGATATGCGTTGCGCGCACTCAGGTCGCGTACGTCGGGCCCCTCGCAAACGATCCGGGCGGCGTGCTGTATACGCATATAAAGCTTCTGTGCATCCTCGGCCCGTGTCAGCTCCGCTGCCACATAACTGACATCTCTTGACCTCACGATGAGCGCAGGCGCGGCTGCCGCTGTTGTCATGAAGGCTGACGTGCAGAGCAGCGCCAGGCCGATCAGGCCACCATTGCGATTCTTCAGGCTCATCACGACTCTCCTGGGTTTGGATCGACGCTCGTTTCACTGACCAACGTGCGTATAGATGCCGCCTGCCCCCTGGCGGTTTGGTCGTCCGGCCCTGAAGCCCGGGCGCTTTGGCTCGCCTGCGACGAGCCGTCGCGTAGAATGGGTGAAGTGAAAAGACACAAAGCACGCGAGCTGGAGTCCCTGACCCGGCGTATTGCGGACCTCGACCCGAGCAGCATCGACTCGCTGTACGGGCTCGAGCCCGTGTACGAGCCCGGAAAGGGCCTGCCGGGCCTGCTCCCGGAGGAGTTCGTCGCCGTCCAATGCCCTTATTGCGGCGAACGGTTGGAAACTCGCGTTGACCTGACTGCCGACGAGTCCTCGTATATCGAGGACTGCCAGGTCTGCTGCCGCCCCATCGAGTTCACCGTCGAGCGCGAGCAGACCGGCGCGCTGCTGGCCGTGAAGGTACAGCGGGTGGACTAAAGGCTGTCAGTCAGACAGGCTGCCCGCGTCGTCCTGCTTTCCCCATCCATGCACCAGCGGTCCCTGCGCACTGTTCTGCTGATCCAAGCGATCGAAGAGACCGATC
>Ga0137403_10009740_pt1 | contig 10664 bp, 5 predicted proteins | sample CZOMad2_1_16fung_FD_122057 | JGI IMG/M metagenome (GOLD analysis project Ga0137403, IMG submission 122057) | Vadose zone soil fungal communities from Angelo Coast Range Reserve, California, USA - CZOMad2_1_16fungal (Hybrid Assembly) | ecosystem: Environmental > Terrestrial > Soil > Vadose zone... | reverse complement strand
CGCAGAATGGCTGGGTACTTCTTTCCCGGCACATAGTCGAGCGGCTTGTAGAGATAGCCAGAGACGGTAGTGCCGTCCTTGCTCTTGAACTTGACGTACTCTGGTGCCGTCAGCCTCACCTGTGAGATGAATTCGTCGTTGGTGTGCGTTATGCGAGTGAGTTTGCTCCCGGGAATGGTGAAAATCTCACTGGGGCGATCCATGGTTGTGATCTGTGCGGCCACGTCGCCAGAGTTTGCGACCGAATATGAATAAACCATCAGACGTCCGCCGATCGGACGTGTGATCTCACCACCGCCAACTGAAACGCGGCAGAGATTCTGTGTACCGTCATCATCGGCGATGAAATAAACGAATTTGCCATCAGGCGAGAAGCGCGGCTCGCTGGACACGCGGTCGAAGGTCAGCGTGAGGACCTTTGCTTCGCCGCCTGTAGCGGGAGAGACGGCGATGTGGCTGGTGGCGTAGACCAGGAGCTTGGGATCAAGCTGCGTGACGTAGGCAATCGACTTCCCGTCAGGCGACCAAGCAGGCGAATCGTCGGATCCAGGATTTGTCGTGACTTGCGTCGGGCGTGCGCCCTTGTCGGTGTTGTCGGCGGCTACGACCCAGATGTTGGAGTCGTAATTGCGGTCCGGGTCGGGAGTTGAGCGGTTGCTGCTGAAGGCGAGGAACTTGCCATCGGGCGACCAGGCCGGGTGCTTATCATCGAAGTCGCCAGAGGTGACCTGGGTCAGCGTTTTGCCGGCAAGATCAAAAACATAAAGATGAGTGCGGAGTCGCTCGAGGTACCCAATCTCATCTTCCTTGAATAGATAGCGATCAACCACCCACGGACGTTGCGCTTTCGGCTTTTTGTCCTTGATCTCCTTGCCTTCGCTCTCTTCCTTTGTCCTTTCCTCTGCTGCCTCTAGGTCCTCCGGCGACGGGTCTTGCAGAACCAGGACAACGCGCTTGCCGTCGGGCGACCAGGCGAAATCTTTGACGTCCTGCGCGGTCTTTGTGAGCGGCTGGGCCTCTCCGCCGAGGCGGTTCAACAACCAGACGTAGGTCCTACCCTCGTTGCGCTTGGAAAGGAAGGCGAGATACTTTCCGTCCGGGCTCCAACGCGGATGCTCCGATGAAATCTCTTCAGAGGTCATGGCCACGGCATCACCGCCGGTCGTCGCCACCATCCAGATGCGCGTTTTCTCCTCATCGTCTTTCAGCGATGAAGTCGAGACCGTGTAAGCGACCCACTGGCCATCAGCGCTGATCTGCGGGTCATCGACTTCGCGCACCTGAAAGTAATCGTCCATGGTAATGGGACGGGGCGTAGCAAGCGCTTGCGCGCCAGAGATTGTTGGGAAGAATGACAATGCGAAGAGAACCGCGAGAGGCAAAACCCGTGGCCGAAGCTTCATCCCTGTGACCCTTGGACACAAAAAATGCGATTTGAAAAAAAACTGTCGGAGTGTAGCACAGAAAGATTAATGTGGGCGCGAGCGTCCTCGGTCGTGCGGCGCAACCACGAACCGCGTGGGGACAGCCGCCCCCGGCTGTCCGTCGGAGCGACGCTCTGCCAGGTTTGGCTCTCGGCAAAAAGCTGTCGGGCTGCGCTCGACTGGACAGCCGGGGCGGCTGTCCCCACGTGGTCTGTGCCGTTTATAGGGGTCCTTACGACTACGCGGCTGCTCCGCGAAGCGAAGCGGCTCCGCTCAGGATGACAACCAATTGCACTCACGCGATTACAGGAGTGTTGCTAACTCCAGCGGTACCGAAGACCCGCCGGTAGCGTTCGATTTCGGAAGGTGGGCCCAAAGCCTTGGAGTAGTTATCGGATAGTTTGACCGCCGGCCGGCCGTCAACCTCATGCACCTTGCAGATCAGGCTGACCGGATCAAATCCACCGCCGCTGGCCGGATCGCAGCCCCGAAAGTCATTCGTGAGCAATGTGCCCCAGCCTGCACTGAACCGCGCCCGCCGTCCCGGGGTCCATTTCTTGCGCTCCAGAAAATCAGCTGCGCTGCGGAAATCCTTGGCCGTCACGCCACTCGCCATGGTGCCACCAAAATACGCATGCAGACCGAGGATTACATCAACCTCCAGCGCGTCCGAGGCGATGATTAGTTTGTCATGGGGATTTCGGCCGCGGGCCTTCAGCCACTCAATGTATTCGTCGCCTGCCACATACGGATTCTTGCTGTCGATGCGCTGCCCGGTCCAGTCCGCCGCCCATTCCGGCGCGTCTTTCAAAAATTGCGCGGTGCCAAATGTGTCGGGCAACATGATGAGAAGCTCTCCCTCGTAGGTGCTCTGCCACATTTCGAGCACGCGATACTGGGAAGCCTTGAGTACCCGATCATCCGGCGCCTGGGCCGCAAGGACCATCGGTATCTCATGCGCGTTCGTTCCAATCGCCTCAAGATCGTGCTTGTGAGCCAGGAAGGCGTTCGAGGTTCCGGTAAAAGCGCTTCCCAGATTCGACGCCATGGCCTCGACCACATATTCCTGCCATAAGAAACTGTGGCGGCGCCGGGTCCCGAAGTCCGCCACATGCAGATCGGGGACGCCAACCAACTGTTCGATCTTTCCCCACAGCTTGGTTTTCGCTCTCGCGTAGAGGATGTCCAGTCCGAACTCGCTCAACTTCTTCAGACCGGCCCTGGTTTTCAGTTCATCGATGACTGCAAGGGCATAGAGCTCCCACATCGTGGTATCGGTCCACAAGCCTTCGAAGGACAAGTCAAACTGGCCGTCTTTGACCGACAACTTGTAGTCCGACAGTTTGAAATCCCGCTCCAGCCACGCCAGGAATGCCGGCTCGAAAATTCCGCGTTGACCGTAGAAGGTGTTGCCCGCGAGCCACACCAGCTCCGATTTTCGAAAGCGCAGACGGCGAACGTGCTCCAGCTGCGCCGTCAACTCTTCGGGTGGAAACATGTCCGCCAGGCGGACCGACGAGGTACGGTTCAACAGCGAAAACGATACCGGCGTTTTCGGATAGTGCTTCCAGATGAACTGCAGCATCAGCAGTTTGTAGAAATCTGTATCCAACAAGGATCGCGTGACCGGATCCAGCGTCCAGTTGTGGTTATGCGCGCGCTCGGCGAAATTCACGATCATCAGTCAGTGCCCTCGGTGGAGGACGGGCGGGACGCCGGTCCTCGATCAAACCTCAGCGCGTTTGCGCGTTTTCCAAATCCTCGGCGGCTTTGTTGATGCCCGCAGCAGCGTTTTCAATCGCCTGAGCAACCTGAGGAATCTGCTCGTCGGCCTCTTTCCACTTCTTCGCGTCCATGTATTCGCGGACGGCTGCGATCGGCTTCGCACCGTAGCCGGTGTAGGCGCCCGGCGCGTAAATCTGGTTTTTGAACCAGGGCCGCTCCGGAAGTCCCTTTTCATTCAGGAATAGGCGAGAAATCTTGAGCAAGTCGGAATTCAGGTGCTGTAGCGACTGCTCAGAAAGGGCCGGCGAACCCTTGGCATGCCAGTCCGAAAGCGCCTTTGCGTAACGCTCCGAACTTTTCTTGAGCAGCTCAATCGCATTTTTCATCGGAGAAAAATTCATGTACGGCGGCACGGTCTCGACCGGGGGAGGCACGGAAGGCTTGCGCGGATCTGCCGTGGCCGTGAAGACGCCTTCCTGCAGCTCCAGATTGCGTTCGGTAAATTCATCTTGCTTGTCTTTGAGCAACTTTTCCAGCTCGGTCTCGTACTTCGCAATGGCCTCGGCCTGGGGAGAGTAATCCACGGGAACCAGGTCCGCACCCGCGAGGCGCATCATCGCGGTGCCTGCGATTTGCGCCAGGGCACGCCCGTAGGAGAAATCAGTGTCGGCGAAGTGCGTGTACCAGTAAAAGTCGTCGTAGATAGAATGATACTGGTTGCCATCGTCCTCGCCACCGAACTCAAGGCTTAAGGTCGATATGCCGGCAAAGTCCTGGAAAGCGGTGTAGTCGGACCCGTCCCCCACGGCTTTGACCAGGAGATCGCTGCGCTTGCGAAGGTCGGTGCGCTCCTCCGCGTCTTTCGCCTTGGCAATGCTCGCCAGATGCGAACGTTGAAAGACTGAGGTGTGGGTTTCGGGGTCCTGAATATCGCGAGTGACTCCGGTGATGAAGGTCTGCAGATCCTGGGTCCCGCCGGGAAAGAAAAACCCTCTCTCGTTGCTATCGGAATTGATGTATGCGACGGCGTGCGTTTTCAGCTCGTCCAGATGATTTTCTACCCACTCGACTGATCCAAGTAGTCCAGGCTCCTCTCCGTCCCACGCGCAGTAGATGATGGTGCGCTTGGGAGTCCATCCCTGGCGATGGAGTTCACCCAACATTCGCGCCTCTTCCAGCATCGCCGCCTGGCCGGAAATCGGATCGTCCGCGCCATTGACCCATGCGTCGTGATGATTGCCGCGCAGCACCCACTGCTGGCCGCCGTCCGAGCCGCGCAATGTGCCGATGATGTCGTAGATCGGTTTGATGTCCCAATTGGATGCGACTTTGAGATGCACTTGGGTTGGCCCGGGACCGATGTGGTAGGTGATAGCCAACGCACCGCGCCAGCTATCGGGAGCGACCGGGCCTTTCAGCGCCGAGAGCAGCGGAAGCGCGTCGGCATAGGAAATCGGAAGAACCGGAATTTTTGTAATCGTCTTCGCTTCCTTAATTGAGAGCCGCTTGGCGTCCGTCGTCGCAGCCACCCCGGGAGTCAGGGGATCGCCAGGATAGTCGGTGTCCATCACGCTGCCGCGTTGCACTCCCTCACGCGGCCGCCAGCCCCCGGCAGGATAGTCGTCACCCTTGTAATATCCGTCACCCCCTGGATCCGAATAAATGATGCATCCGATCGCACCATGTTCCGCAGCCACCTTGGGTTTGATTCCGCGCCAGCCATCTCCGTAGCGGGAGATGACGATTGCGCCCTTGACCGAAATGCCGAGCCGGTCCAGTTGCTCATAATCTTCACGATTGCCGTGGTTCACATAGACCAGCGGGGCCGTAACGTCTCCGTCGATCGAATAGGCGTTGTAGGTCGGGAGCTGCTCGTCAGTCTGGCCGCTCGTGGGATCGACCGGCAATACTGGTTCTTGCATCTTGGCCTGAAACCTGGTCGGCTGCAGCATTTCAACCAGGCGAACTTTTGGAGTGGGGAACAACACATTGAAAGTTTCGATCTTCGCCTCGAATCCCCATTCCTTGAACTTGGACAGAATCCACTCAGCGTTGTCTTTGTCGTAAGGCGATCCAACATGATGGGGACGCGCGCTCAAGCGGCGCATGTTCTCGCGAATGTTCTCCGGCGAAATACCGCTCTGAAATTTTTTCTCCCAATCGCTCTCGGGTGCGGAGCTTTGCGAACTGTATCCCGTGATCGGGGACGGTGTGGGTGCAGTGGCCTGGCCAAAGCCGGGCTGGGCCGAAATCAATTGAGACATCACGAGCAGTAAAGCGCATATCCACCGAAGCGTCATGAATTCCCTCTGATTGAAATGACAACAGAAACAACGGCAGAGAATATTTTCCGAGGCATGGCGGAGCTGTACAGCGTAAAGACTTGCGATTGGATCGCCTCGGCCCTATCCCTCATTCGCGTTATGGATTCTAACGGATTCAACCGCCTGTCGGCATCGGGAACTCGACGAATTTGTCAGGGCCCTGGAGTCGCCGCCACGAGCAAAAGTCGCGTGGAACCTTCACGTTCGGACTAAGGCGCTGATTGCATGTCGCGGCTGACTTGCTCTGCCGCTGCCAGTACTCGAAGCGTATTTTCGCCCAGGATTTTGCGGACGTCAGCTTCAGAGTATCCCTTCTTGAGAAGAGAGTCAGTTATTTGCGGTAGGTGGCTCGCGTCGTCCATTCCCTCCGGCATGGACGCGCCATCGAAGTCGGAGCCGAGACCCACGTGATCGGCGCCAACGAGTTTGACGGCGTAGTCGATGTGGTCGACGATCCGCTGCCAGGAAACATGAGGCAACTTGCCTTCAGCGGTGGCTTGTTTCTCCCGCTCGGCCATCTTCTTTCCCAGACAGGCCTCGTCGTCACCACATTCTTTTTTGAGTTGATCCATCAGTTCTACGACGCCACCTGACTGTTTGTCTAAAGCATCTTTGTATGCTTGATCGATGAAGCTCTTTTCGTAATTGATCTGGATCACGCCGCCTCTCGCCGCCAGTGCCTTAATCATATCGTCGGTCATGTTGCGGGGATGATTGCACAGGGTGCGACACGAGGAATGCGAGGCAATCAAGGGAGCCTTGCTGACGGCGAGAGCGTCGTAGAACGTTTTGTCGGAAACGTGAGAGATATCGACCAGCATTCCCTGCCGGTTCATCTCGCGAACAATCTCTTTACCATAGTCCGTGAGGCCGTTGTGGGCGGGCTTATCGGTGGAAGAATCGGCCCATTCGTCGTTGTAGAAGTGGGAGAGAGTCATGTAACGAACGCCGAGAGCGCTGTAGATACGGACCATGCGGATGTCGTTTCCCAACATGTGGCCGCCTTCGATGCCCATCAGGACAGCAATTTTTCCTTGTTCATGGGCGCGTCGAACGTCATTGGCAGTACGGGCGAAGGCGAGATCTTTGGTGTATTTCCGCACGTTCTGCTGGATTGCGTCGATTTGGTCGAGAGCTTTTTGAATCGCGAGCGGGCCCATGGTGCGGCCATCAATCCAGATGGAAAAGAAAATGGCACTCAAGCCGCCTTCACGCATGCGGGGGATGTCGACGTGCCCCGTGGGATTGCGTTTGCCAAGATCGAAATCGCTGGAGAAGAAGCGTTGGGTGGTGTCATCGTGGGTGTCAACAACGATGGAGGAGAAGTGGAGCCGGCGGGCCTGATCAGAAATGAGGCCGGAGTCGGCGGGAGCGGAAACCAGCAGAGCTACCGCGCCGAAAAGACAGACAAACAGAGTGACGAGCGAGCGGATCATCAGTCCTCCGAGAGAGCGTGCGTTAGTCACTAGGGAGCCCTACTTCTAGAATCCTGTTTCGTGAATCCAGTGACGGTTGGAGCCACCCAAAACTACTACAGTTTTACTAGAGATGGAGGGTTTCGACAGGACGTCAGGTGCCGGCAAACACATTCTGGACAGCTGCAGCTCTTTAACAATAAAAGCGAACTTATGGTGCTGGGAGGGGGAGTTGAACCCCCAAGGTACTAAGTACCGGTGGATTTTGAGTTTACAGAAAGGTTCTGATCCGTAATGAAAATTCTCTACTCTACTCGATTTTTCAACCTCTTACCAACCGCACCAGTTGACCCATCATGATCCAATATGCCTCGTTATGAGCGTAGATCCTCCACATGAAAGCCAGGAACCTGTAACCAGTCAGCCCAACGGTAGCCCGAGATCCGAGTAAGGCTAGGGAGCTGATAGATGCTGGGGGCCGGAGGTACGGAGCCGGAGATCAAAGTACAGATTGTGAGCGATGAAGTAGGGCGACGAACGTCCGGATAGCTTTTCCGACCTGCATTCCGGTTCTCCGGCGACCAGTAGTGTTGAACCCTTCTTACATTATTGCAGGACCGTCCGCAGTTGTACTACGTGATCTTCATTCTAGGCCAAATCAATAACTAAAAAGGGATACCAACGGGGCTATGGATGATTTGGGTCGACTCTAAGGTAGGCAAAGAGGAGAGATTTACCACTGGGCTTGGAGCTGCCGCCGTTTGGTTCGATCGTCACGAAGACTCCATCAATTTGAGCTAGTGTCGTGGGGTCATCGCACTTCACGATCCAGCGTTTCTTGGAAACACTGTCTTCGTAGAAGACCCCGAGGTTGAGCGCCTGCCCCCGGTCAGGCCCGCGGCGGCCCCAGGCTTGAAACGTCGTGGCATTCTTTACGCCGTTCTCCTGGTCCAGATCGTACGCGTAAAAGATCAGCGACTTCCCCTTTGTATAGAATACGCGGCCGTAAGGCTTCTGTGTGCCATTGCGCACCACGTTATAGACTTCCGCGACGTAGAGATCCCGTGCCCCCATAAGTTCGCGGATGTCTCGATCATGTGCCAGGAGTTCGTCCTTCTGGTCGAGCGTCGCTTCACGGTCGTGAAGCAGGCGAGTAAGTTCATTGACCTTAGACTCCGATGCCTGGGCGCGAGCTGCATCTTGAGGCGATTGCTGTGCGAGGGAGTCTAGTTTCTCTTGCAGTGTTTGAGAGCTGATCTGCGAGGCGGCCAGCTTTTGTGCGAGGTCGGCCCGCTGCTGGATGAGGTCTTGCCTGGTTGCGTCGCCGGCCCGTAGGTCGTTCTCCAGGCGGGCCTGTGCCGATTTCAGTTGATTGATATCGAACAACTGCTGTGCCAGCTGCCGCCGGAGGTCTGCGATCGTTTGGTCGCGCTGTTCGACCTGTGCACGGGCGATTTGGCGGTCGTGGGTGGCATCGATCAGCTGCGCTTCCGCCAGAGACGGTTGGCCTTGCGCGCTGCGCTGGGGGGAGGCGGTCTTGGCGGCATCGGTCCCGCGGCTTACGCCAACCCGATAGGTGTAGAAACTGAGAGTGACAAAAAGAAGAATCCCGGCGGCACAGAGCATCCACACATCGCGCCAGGTCGAGTCGCTGGCAAAGGGCAAGCTTCGATGCGGGGCGGAAATAGCGTTTGGGTTTTCATGTTTGCCCGCCTGGCCGTCTTCTTCCCGCGCCAAGCGGTCCCAAAAATCCTTCTCTGCCTGTTCCTGGGACCAGAGCAGGCCATACTCGATGCACTCAGACGGTTCGTTACCGCCAATCGTGGGAATAGCCTGATCGACAACCGCTTCAAACTGTTTGAGCGCCTCCCGGCAGGACGGGCAATTGGCGAGATGCTCCCGTAGCCTCTTCTGTTCCGCCTCGCTCAGATGGCCCGAGGTCGAGACGGCGCAGAGTTCTAAGAACTCGTCATGGGGTCCGGTGAGAGACAACGCCCCCGCTCCTGGCTTGTACGAAACCTCTTATCACAGTGCTCGATGCCCCTCACTGGCCCTGCAATTTGCGGTCAAAGATCTGCTTCCGCAGCCGGTTCAGTCCCCGGAAATAGTGGTGTCTGATATTTCCAGTGGATTGCCCGAGTTCTGAAGCAATCTCACCGAAGGTGTAGCCTTCGAAGAAATGCAGCCGGAGGGTCCGCTGCTGGTTCTCCGAGAGTGCCTCAAATGCTCTCTGCAGGCCACCGTTTCCGAGCCTTCCGTCGATCGAATCCTCAAATTGTCCGACCTTCGCTCGCGGGTCTGCCAGTTCGCTAGCAGCGCCGTCCAAGTCAAGCCTGGTATAGAACTGGCGAGTAGTTAGATACCGGCGCCGGGAGATTGCACGATGATAGGCAATTTGAAGAATCCAGAACCGTGCCGGGCTTTTGGAGCTGTCAAATGTATGGCAGTCCCGGTGGACGAGCAGAAAGACGTCTTGGACCATGTCGTCTGCCTCGGAGGCGTCTCGGAGGACCCGGAAAGATACCTGCCGGACTAGGCGAGCATAGCGCCGGAAAAGGACGGCCAGCGCTTCCCTGCTGCCATCGCAGATTTGAACGATCAGGGTTTCGTCGAGGGTTTCTGAGTCTACGGCTAAGGAGGCAGCCGGGGCCATCGAGGTTTGGCCGCCCTCCGCGGCCACAGCGAGCGCAGGCAGGCGAAATGTGAGAGAAGAATTCATGAGACCGCGGCCCGAAATTCGTGGTCGAGCAGGTTTCTTCCAGTGAGAACACTTCCCTGTTGCTGACCGACTGGGTTTAAAGCTCTGCAGCCCAATTTAGGGCAGGTTCACCCTTCGGCGATTTGGCACGGATCATTGCACACATAACCGCTTTACTTCCAAGTACTTACACGATAAGCGCTTCACGGCGGACTCAGTCTTACCTTGCCAGCCCGTTTTTCTCTTCATCGCGCACTTCTAACGGTGTTGCCAGATGTGGCGACATGGGTCTGTTCCTTCGATCAGCGACCTATCGGCCCGCCAATTAATACACACTATAGGTGGGTCGCACAATTGTGGTCAAGTAAAAGATTGTTTTATGAATGCCCCGTACGCAAAATCGCAGCCAGCACAGGGGAACTCCGAAGACTGCCTTCGGACTTGTGTTGCGACAGCTCCGCGAACAGAGTGGCGACTCACAAGATTCGTTTGCCCATCGAACGGGATATCATCGTAACTACGTGGGTCAATTGGAGCGGGGCGAAAAGAGCCCTTCTCTCAGCGCATTATTCAACCTCTCCAAGGCGTTAGGCATACGGCCCTCCCAATTGTTGGAGCGAGTAGAGAAACGATTGGGATTCTAAGTTGCCGCCAATCACTTCTGGAATTCACTTACCTTTGATCGGCGATTGTGTTTCAACGGAATCATGTGATCGTGAGCTAATCGGGAGGGTTTTTCAACCGGGTCGAGACTAGAAGCCGACTAGAAAGTTCCCGATGGGGAAACCTGGAGTCATGCAGTTGCAGGCAGCCGACTACCTAGTTTACGGAGTTTGAGTAACTTCGCGAGGGAACACCAAGCTATTAGGGCTCACCCGTTTACGTTTCGCGCCCGCTTGGAATTCTGCCAAAGCGCCGCGTCAAGAGATTGAGTGGGTCTGAACCACTGGGGGAATGTTTGAACAGTTTTCCGAAGTTTGATCTCGCGGGTCAAGTAGCAATTGTAACCGGCGCTGCACGCGGCTTGGGAAAAGCGATTTCACTGGCCTTGGCTAACGCTGGCGCAGACGTTGCACTT
>Ga0137403_10009738_pt1 | contig 10665 bp, 7 predicted proteins | sample CZOMad2_1_16fung_FD_122057 | JGI IMG/M metagenome (GOLD analysis project Ga0137403, IMG submission 122057) | Vadose zone soil fungal communities from Angelo Coast Range Reserve, California, USA - CZOMad2_1_16fungal (Hybrid Assembly) | ecosystem: Environmental > Terrestrial > Soil > Vadose zone... | reverse complement strand
GAGACGACCATGCCTTTCTTCAGGCCAAAGGCATCGGTTTCATTCCCATTGATTGTGAATTTTTGCCCCTTGGGGATCTTGAAGGACTGGTTCGTGCCGTCCTCCAACGTCAAAACGACAGAGTTGGGCGGTGAGACGTGCCAAACCTTGCCGGTCACGGTCTCGACCTTCGTGATCAACCTTGGTGTAGTTGAGGTGATGGTCTGCTTCTCAACCTTCATGCCCGGCTTAAGTTGGTGGACGTTGAGCAGCCGGCCATCGACGGCGACGGTTGTGCTGTCCGGAACATTGAAAAAGTCCCGCAGAGAACCATCCTCCATCTTAACGACCAAGTCGTTGCCGGAGACATACACAACCTCTCCGCGCTCAATCGTGACCTGTTTGGTGGCCGTGCCGTGTTCTACTGTTTCGGTGCTTTTCACTTGCGCAACCGCTGGCAGGGAGAAGGCAAAACAAAACGCGCCTCCCGCCAGCAGACATTGCAAGATCGTCTTTGAGGACCCAATTGAAATCATGGTTTTTCTCCTTGTTAGTAATGTTCTTGCCTGTGGTACTTGAGAACCCGCTTGTCTCTAATCCCGCTGGCTAGAATCCTGAATGACCGCCGTAACGATGTACCGTTGCGGCGCGCTGCCCACGTAATAGAACGGAAAGCAAGTCACTAAGGTCAAAGTTGACGTGGACGTTGGACCCAAAACGGACGTGTCTTCGGGATTTACTATTTGAACTTGCTTAACCACGTAGTGTTCCGTTCTTCCGCCCTTCTCGAGTTCAACGATGTCACCGGGCGCAATGTCTTTAAGCCCTCGAAAAAAACCATCCCGGTGTCCCGCTATGCCGACATTCCCGGGTTGCCCAATCTGTTTTGTTCCCCGAATTCTCCCAACCCCGCGATTCAAAGTAAGCTCGCTGGTGTCATCGAAAACCGGCACCTCAAGACTGATCTTGGGGACCCGAAGAATCGCGAGCGGCTGGTCTTTTTTCTGAATGAGACTCGTTTCGTATGCCGCCACTCGATTAGTGGCCCAAAGTGAAAAGTCAACCTTTGATCCCAGAATTGGATCGGCCACTGGGGACATGCCAGCTTCTTCCGCTTGAAACCTGGCGATGGCCTTCCGTGATGCTAGAGTCCCGTGAATATGCGCAAGACCCCAAATCGTCAGGAGCCCGAGACCAATTGCGAAGACAATGCCTTCGACTCTAATAATGTTCATAACTTAGCCTGCAATGTTCTCGGCTGCTTACGCTCCGCGTGACCTCAATCGCGAAGATTTGCAAAGGGACACTTCTGTACGCAGGGCCGCCGGCTGGTGATACGCCTTGAACGATTGGCTTCATTTCGCTCGCTCTAGCCCACACGCTGACCTAGCTGTGTCTATCCCTGCTACTGGATTGCAAGGTAGGAGAGATAGCGATTCGAGCAAACTGTCAATACTGACAGTGAGTCCCGACTCACGCGAGTCGCGGTTGGGGCGCCTTTCCGATGCTCTTGGCGGCAATTTGTCATGGCTCCCGATTTCCCGCAGGCGCTGTTAATTTTGCCAGTGTCCCGAGCGTGGCGACGCGTCTATACCGGAATGGCAGTGAAGCTCAGAGGTGAAAAATGAGATTCCGCACCATGTCGAGCCGACTGACCGCGGTGGTGTGCTCCGTTGTGCTGATACCTGGCACTGTGCCATTAACGCGATCCGAGCCGATTTCGCAGCAAGAGAGCGCGCCCGCTGAAACGGCTCCAAAAATTCCGAATGATCAACTGGATGCTCTGGTTTCGCCGATCGCTCTCTATCCCGACCCGCTTTTGGCGCAAGTCTTGGCGGCTTCGACGTATCCGCTGGAAATCGTGCAGCTTCAGCAGTGGCTCATCAAGAATAAGGATCTGAAGGACAAGGCCCTTGCCGATGCCGCAGCCAAGCAGCCTTGGGACTCGAGTATCCAAGCCATGGCCGGGCTTCCAGATCTCGTGAAGCGTCTGGCAGACGACGTCCAGTGGACGACAGATCTGGGCAACGCCTTTTTGGCGCAGCAATCCGACGTCATGGACGCGGTGCAACGCATGCGCGCCAAAGCGAAGGACACGGGAAACCTGAAGTCGAATGAGCAAATGAAAGTAGAAACAAAGGTTGTCGAGAGCAAGACCGTTGTAGTCATCGAACAGTCCAACCCCGAAGTAGTCTACGTTCCAAGTTATAACCCGACGGTCGTGTACGGTCCTCCTGTTTACCCATATCCACCCATTTACTACCCGCCGCCCGGCTACTACGCAGCGGGGATGGCGATTTCGTTCGGAATTGGAGTGGCTATGGGAGCCGCGTGGGGCGGCGGCTGGGGGAACTGCGGTTGGGGTGGCAACAACAACGTCACCATCAACAACAACAATAATTTCAACCGAAACTCTAATGTCAACGGTGGCAACCGCAATACCAGCGTTGGCAGCGGCAATCGCGGCGGAAGTGGAGGTGGTAGTTGGAAACATAATCCTCAACACCGCGGTGGAGCTCCTTACTCAGACCGGTCTACGGCGAACAAATTCGGCGGAACGTCTCGTGGTGATTCCATGTCCAATCGCCAATCAGATGCGCGCCAACGGCAGCAACAGTCGGGCGCAAGCAACCGCGCGTCCGGAGGAGCCGGCGATCGGGGCTCATCAAACCGCGCGGGAGCTTCAGGTGGCGGTGGGAACCGACCAAGTGCTGGCGGCATGGATTCAAACAGGGGTGGAGGTGGTGATGGCGTCGGAGGCCGAAATGTATCGTCTGGTTCGGGTGGCGGCTCGAAGGGCGGGGCCTTTGGCGGTTCCTCGGGTGGCGGCAGCAGCGCGCGCGCCAGCAGTTCGCGAGGTTCCTCAAGTATGAGCAGTTCTCGGGGTGGTGGTGGTGGTGGTGGCGGGTCCCGTGGTGGCGGTGGTGGCGGCGGGAGACGGAGGTAATCGATCCATGAACAAGGACAATCACATGAACTCAAGTAAAGCAGTTGTTGGATGGAATAAGCTCCTTGCCTCCTTGCTGCTTGCTTTGTTCGGCGCAGTGGTGGCCCTCGCGCAAGCATCTTCCGGGGCTCCACAGGCAGCCCAGAAAGCATTCGCCACGCCGAAGCAAGCGGTCGATGCCTTGATTCAGGCGGCAGAGAGCTACGATTTAGCCTCCCTACAGGAGATTCTGGGTCCGGAATCCAAGAATATTTTATCTTCCGAAGACACGGTGCGGGATAAGAATAATGCCGCTGAGTTTGCCGCGAAGGCACGCCAGAAGAACGAGGTTACGGTAAACCCAAAGAATCCGAAGCTTGCCACGCTTTCAGTTGGCGATGATGATTGGCCCCTTCCCATCCCGCTCGTTCAGAAGGGTGGGAAGTGGTTGTTCGACACCAAAGCCGGCCGAGAAGAAATTCTGCGCCGCCGCATTGGTTCCAACGAACTGGATGCCATCCAAATTTGCCGCGGTTATGTGGACGCCCAACGTGAATACGCGATGGAAAAGCATGACGATGCCGAGGTAAACCAATACGCCCAACGCGTCATCAGTACACCCGGAAAGCACGACGGCCTTGTCTGGCGGAACCCCGATGGAAGCTTGGGAGGACCCGTCGCGGAAGGAATCGCAAAGGCTCTAGAGCAGGGATACACGGACAAAAGTCAGCCCTACCATGGCTACCACTTCAAGATCCTGAAAGGCCAGGGCCCTGCCGCACCACTGGGCCAGATGGACTTTGTCGTAGGGGGAGCGATGATCGGTGGATTTGCTCTCGCCGCCGCGCCTGCAGAATACCGTGTTACGGGTGTGCAGACTTTCATCGTCAGTCATGAAGGCATCGTGTACCAGAAGGATCTGGGCCCGGACACTCTCAAAGAGTTCAGCAATTTGCTCCAGTACAACCCGGACAAGACGTGGCGCCCCACCAATGACAACTGGTGAGGCCGTTTTCTTGCAGATGGTTTGGCGGGAAGTTCGCTCAGGCAAAAGGAGAAGCTGGAAATGCAAAAGTTTACGTTTCTTGCGTGCGTATTGGTTGCGTTCGTTTTGCTATTGTTTGGTGTTGTTGGGGTTGTCGACGCCCAAGACGTTCGTTACGATTTCGACAAGGACAAGGACTTCTCCAAATATAGGACTTACAAATGGGTGCCTATCAAGGGAGCCGACCAAGTCGACGAACTGATGGCAAAACAGTTGACGGCCGCTCTAGATCAGGAACTTGCCAAGAAGGGCTTGACCAAAACGGATGCAGACACAGCCGATCTTTATATCGGCTATCAGACCGCCATCGGCACTGAAAAACAGTTCACCTCCTACAACACGGGTTGGGGTTACGGCTCCGGCTGGGGCGGAGGATGGTATGGATATGGCGGCGGGATGACCACAAATACGACTTACGGCTCGACCTCGACGATCTATATTGGTCAGCTTGACCTGAGTATGTATGATTCAGCCCAAAAACAGCTGGTTTGGCGCGGGAAGGCCTCCAAAACCTTGGACCCCAAAGCCAAGCCGGAAAAGCGGGAGAAGAACATCGCCAAGGCTGTCGAGAAACTCCTGAAAAATTATCCGCCACCAATCAAGAAGTAGAGGGTCCCCTGGCTGGCAGCGGAGGTTAGCAAGACGTAGTCCAGGCTAGCTCTGTCACTTGAGACCTAGAGTGGACGTGCAGGCATTCTCGTGCGGGTTGCGTTCATGTTTCTCTCGGCCGAGTATGGTGAAGGGTGTTTCCCGTGTGTCTTTAACCCATAGTTGTAATAGACTGCGTAAATAGCGCCGCCCCGCCACGGCCACTCTTTAACCTTGCGATTGAGCGTATGAGCCCCCTCTCCTCATCAGCGCTTTGCGTGGCCTCATACAATCGAGGATTCCTCTTTTGCGCCATCCGGGTAGTGAAACTAGCCCTTTGCGTCCTTCTCGGTTGTCTTTCATCACCTGTGATCAGCGGCGCGCAAGTAAAACCTGTGAAACGAGTTCTGATTTTCTACGAACTGGGGCTGTCCTCTCCCACTGTTGGGCTCGTCGATCAGGAGTTGCATGACGCATTGGCCAACACTCCATACGAGATTGAGCTCTATCACGAGTACTTCGAAACCATCCTGTTTCCAGATCCGGTCATGCAGCAGGAATTTCGTGACTGGTACATTCGTAAATATCGCGATCGCCGGCCGGACCTCATCATCGCAATCGGCCCAGCCCCGCTCAAATTCCTGGTTGATTCGCACGAGAAATTTTTCACAGACATTCCTATTGTGTTCGGAGGAGCTGCCGAGGTCGAGGCCAACAATCCCATACTTGATGAACACTTTACCGGCCTGTGGGAGCGATACGAGCCGGAGAAAACTCTGGAAGGGGCTTTGCGCCTCCAGCCAGACACTCACCACGTGGTGGTGGTGGGGGGAATATCACCTTTCGATAGGCGTCTGGAATCGCTCTACAAAACGCGTCTTCACAGCTACGAAAACAAGCTGGATTTCTCGTATTTGACAGACCTCGATATGCCCACTCTCCTCGAGCAACTAAAGCATCTTCCACCCCACACGGTTGTCCTATATACCCATCTCGGGCTAGACGCGAAAGGGACGGAATACATTGGCCCATCTCAGGCCGGTCCCGTGATTGCCGCTGCCGCCAGCGCGCCGGTTTTCAGCCCGTCTGACGCGGACTTGGGGCACGGCGAGGTGGGAGGCTATCTGGAAAGCCTCCCAGCCGAAGGCAGAATTGTCGGCGAGATGGCCTCACGAATTCTAAAAGGCGAGAGAGTTCAGGACATCCCGATCGCGACAGCCGCTGACGCATACACCTTTGATTGGCGGGCCATGCAGCGCTGGGGTCTCAAAGAGAGTAATCTCCCCCCCGGCAGCATCGTACTCAACCGGCAGTCAACATTTTGGGAGGCGTATCGCAAGTATCTTGTTGCTGGAATTGTTCTGCTATTGGTTCAGACTGCGATTATTGTTGCGCTGCTATGGCAATGGGCCAGAAGGAGAAAAGCACAGGAAGCCCTGGGGAAGTCGGAAGAAAAGTTCTCCTTGGCTTTTCGCGAGAGCCCTCTTGCTCTCACCCTCACCAGCGTCAATGACCATCGCTACATCGAGGTAAATGAAACATTCGAGAATTACACCGGCTGGCGCCGCGACGAGGTCATTGGCCGAACTCCATTCGATCTGAGTATCTGGGTCGATCCTGAAGAAAGGTCGCGCTTCGTGAAACGGCTTTTAGCCGATGGCAATGTCCGAAACCTGGAAGTCAACTATCGTACCAAGGGTGGCGAAGTGCGCATTGGTCTAGGATCGGCGGAACTGATTGAAGTTAACGGCGAGCGCTGTGCCCTTTCCGTAATCGCTGACATTACCGACAGTAAGCGCGCGGAAGAGAAGGTGCGCGAGAGCCAGGAACGCCTGGAAGGAATCGTCGGCTCGGCCATGGATGCCATCATTGCCGTCGACAGCGACCAGCACATAGTTGTCTTCAACGCCGCTGCTGAAGCTATGTTCGGTTGTCCAGCGCCGGAAGCTTTTCTGAGCTCCATCGACCGTTTCATCCCGCAGCGTTTTCACTTTGCACTCGAGCAGCACATTCGCCATTTTGGCCAGCCCGGAATTACCAATCGCGCCATGAGCCCTCTCGACGCCCTGTTCGGGCTGAGGACGAATGGCGAGGAATTCCCCATAGAGGCCTCCATTTCCCAAGTCAGTACCGGCGAGGGCAAATTGTTTACGGTAATCATCCGCGACGTCACCTTGCGCAATAAGGCGGAGGCCGCGGTGCGCGAAAGCGAGCAGCGCTTTCGTCTTGTTGCGAACACCGCTCCGGTGATGATCTGGATGTCGGGCCTCGACAAGTTATGCAACTACTGCAATCGCCCTTGGCTTGAGTTCACTGGTCGATCGTTGGAGGCAGAATTAGGCAACGGCTGGGCCGACGGAGTCCATCCCGATGACCGGGGGCGCTGCTGGAATACCTACACAACAGCCTTCGATCGACATGAGTCTTTTGAGATGGAGTACCGCTTTCGCCGTCATGACGGAGAATACCGTTGGATCATTGACTTCGGTGTACCCAGATTCAACCCCGATGGTTCCTTTGCTGGCTATATCGGTTCCTGCCTCGACGTCACCGAACACAAACTGGCTGAAGAGGCCCTTTCCAGCGTGAGTCGTAGACTGATTGAAGCTCATGAGGAGGAACGCACCTGGCTTGCGCGAGAGCTTCACGACGATATCAACCAGCGCCTGGCGTTCCTGACGGTAACTCTGGATGTTGTGAAACGTGGCCTACCCGCGGATGCGGCCGAAGCGAGCCGGTCCATTGGCGAGGTCAGGGAACAGATCAAAGATCTCGGGAACGACATTCAGGCTCTTTCGCATCGCTTGCATTCTTCAAAGCTGGACTACTTGGGCCTCGCCGCCGCCGCGAAGGCTTTCTGCAGGGAGTTCTCCGAGCGCCAGGGAGTACAGGTTGATTTTCGTGGCGAAGGCGTTCCGAAGAACTTGTCCAAGGAGATCTCGCTCTGTCTCTTTCGGGTGCTTCAGGAAGGCCTGCAAAACGCCAAGAAGCACAGCGGTTCTCCGCATTTCCAAGTATCCCTAACTTGCACCTTGGATAAGATCGAGCTTACTGTGCGGGACTCGGGAATCGGATTTAATGTCGAACAGGCAATGATGGGACACGGTCTAGGTATAGCAAGCATGCGGGAGCGGCTGAAACTCGTGGACGGCGAACTTTCCATCGACTCACAGGCTCAGAAGGGAACCGAAGTTCATGCCACTGTCCCTCTTATTCTTGCCAGCAAGCCCGCGAGCGCCGGAAGAGCCTGAAATACGCCCAGTTCCATGTCGGTCGAGACGTTCTACTCTGGTCCGCAACGAGAGGAATTAACGGCTGCTACTGCTTGAGCCATCGTTGAAGAATTGCTTGCCCTGAAGAACCGTATCCACTGCTGCCAATAGATCAGCTTCGGCCTGTATTTTCAGGACGTAGCCCCACGCTCCCAAGCTGATCGCTTCCTCTATCACTTCCGGAGAGGACTCTTGGGTAAGAAAGATAATCTTCGAGCCGGGAACCAACGTGAGGATTCGACGAGCAGCTTCGATTCCGTTGAGTCCAGGGAGGCCGATGTCCATCAGGATCAAGTCCGGTTTCAACTCTTGCGCCTTCTCTACTGCTTGCAACCCGTCCGACACTCCGCAGATCACCTGCAAATTCGAGCGCTCGTGGAGCAGAGAAGAGACGATGAGACGATAAGGCTCAAAGTCATCCACTGCGAGGATCCGTGTAACGGTCCGCGGACGATTAGGTGTATCAGTAATTGGGTTTTGCTCCTGGACTACACGCTCTGAACGAGTGAAGAACGCACCTGAAAGTGGTACATGGTCCAGAATCCCTCTTGGTTCCCCGGGGGTGAGAACCTTCGGCAACGCTACAGTAGAGTGTGGCTGTTGTTCAGACAAGAATCAAGAGTCACGCTGCGGCCAGATGTCTAACTTGCCCATGTTCAGAGAAATAAATCCCAGGGCAACTTCTCTGGGGCTGTGAGCGTTTGAGGGTCGGAAGCACGCGAAGATTCCAACGGTTGGCACGCAAAAGGAAATGGTTTTGCGCAGGACTGCTGCAATTAATCGGGGAACTAACACTTGGCGCTCCGGAAGATGGGGTTCACATCTTGTCTGTTAAAAGTGACAGTGGTAGGCGACGGGGATTTGCATAACTCTGAGACGGTTCGTCAGGGAATGCCTGCAAGCGGGTAATTCGACTCCCTCTCAACCGTGCTTCCCACTTTCGACGTTCGCGAGGTTATATGACCAAGTTGACTGTTGCAGCCGCTCTGGCACTCAGCGGATTTCTTTTCGCCGGCCAGGTGTTGTTCGCTCAGCATGACATAGGTAAACCCACACAACCCGCTGTCGCCAATCCAAGCGGGGGATCCGTGCCTCAGCCCTCGGATACTCAGGGAGTTCCAGTTTTCAAGATTACCCCTACGGAGAGCAAGGTTAAGTTCGACGTGGAAGCGTCCGTGTCAATTGTGGGACAGTTTGACAAGTGGGACGCCACCCTGACGTTTACTTCCACTGACGTGTCCACCGGCGTTCTGGACATCAAGATTCAGGCCGACAGTGTGGATACTGGAAGCGGCATGAAGAACGGTAAGCTGAAGGGAAAGAATTTCTTCGACGTGAAGCAGAATCCGGTGATCACGTTCAAATCAACGAAGATTGAACAAACCGGACCCGACACATTTGCGGTCGACGGCGACTTTACGATTCGTGGTGTGACTCGGCAGGAAAAACTGACCCTAACGGTTACCGGCAAAGGAACCGGGTCAGGCATGATTTCGGGGATAATGGCCTTCGACCGCAAGAATTACGGAATGAATAGCGGTATCCCCTTCATAAAGATCGCCAACCGCGTCGAGGTTAGTGTCAATCTTAAGGGAGACCGAATCAGCGGGCCTCCACTCGCGCTGAAGTAACGACCAAGCTGGTTTTGCGATTGCCTCCGCGTTTTATTCGCACAAACACGATCACTTTCCGCACATCACTGAGCCGTCTGTTAGAAGTGACAGTAGTTTGTACTTGGTTTTCCCAGCAACCTAACGCGAGGAGATCTTTCATGAGTCATCCCCGGTTTGTTTTGCTCATAACCGCTGTTCTGGGATCAGCTCTAATACCTGTCCGCGCCGCGGCCCAATCGGATAACTCCAGTCAAGCGGTCGACCAATTGAGCAAGCGCCTGGATGAACTCCGCGCAGAAATGAACAAGATCGAGGCTCAGCTTACCGAACTAAAAGGCGCCAAGGGCACTCCCGCGGCAAGTGCCGCCGCAACTCCCTCCGCTGCTGCTACATCTGGACGGGAAGGAGCGATCGAGGCCACTCAACCCCCTGCACAAGGCGAGGCCTCCAAACAAGTGGGTGAGGCTACCGCCACGTACAACGAATTCTCTGAAGACACCCTCGCTGCAGCCCGCTACAACAACGTCCCGTTGGATCCCAAATACCACGGTTTCTTTCTGCTGCCAGGCACTCAGACACTTCTGAAGATTGGCGGCTATTTCAAGACAGACTTTATCAACGACTTGAAACCGGCAGGGAATTCCGACTCGTTTATTCCGTCTTCCTTCCCCATTCCCCAGGCAACCAGTGTCAATAATTCGACGGTCTCCATCCGGCCAACGCGGCTGAGTCTCGATTTCAGAGTTCCCAGCAAAAGATTGGGTGAGGTGCGTTTTTACCTGGAAGGGGATTTGTTCGGAACCAACGCAACCACTCCTCGTTTGCGACATGCCTACGCGCAGGCGCGGAATGTCTTGATTGGCCAGACGTTCTCAAACTTTATGGATCCAGACGCATTTCCGGATACCTTGGATTTTCAGGGGCCCAACGGAATGGTCAGCATTCGTAATCCGCAATTTCGTTATGGCTTTGCTTTGAGTCCGAGCACGACTTTCTATGTCTCAATTGAAAAGCCGAGCTCCGACGTCACCTTCAAGACCCCGGAGTTCTCCTCTCAGCCCAACGCGCCGAGTCCCGATGGAGCGATTCGCCTGCGTCAGGAATTTGAGGGTGGACATTTCCAGGTGGCGGGAATCTTTCGTTCGATCGCTGCGTCTGTCGGAACGGGTTCAAGTGCGAAAACAGATTCCGTGTTTGGTTGGGGTGTGAATACCTCCGTCGGTCTAAAGACATTCGGCAAGG
>Ga0137403_10009737_pt1 | contig 10665 bp, 6 predicted proteins | sample CZOMad2_1_16fung_FD_122057 | JGI IMG/M metagenome (GOLD analysis project Ga0137403, IMG submission 122057) | Vadose zone soil fungal communities from Angelo Coast Range Reserve, California, USA - CZOMad2_1_16fungal (Hybrid Assembly) | ecosystem: Environmental > Terrestrial > Soil > Vadose zone... | reverse complement strand
CCGAGCGCCTTCATGAGGGCGAGCTCGGAGCGGCGCTCGATCACGCTGGCGGCGGAAGAGGCTCCAACGGCGAGCGCGGCGGCGAGAAGTGCGGCGAGCGTAACGAGCCAGAGCAAAGAACGAACACGAGTGAGGATTTGGCCTTCGCTATCGGCGATGCGATGGATGACGCGGACGTCCGAGCCGGGAAGAACTTGCTGGATGGAATAGGCGATCGAGGAAACGTACGGAGAGCAGGACCATCGTTCAAATTCGTCAGCATTCATCGTTTTGGGATCACGATGGCCGAAGGCGTCTTCGGGTTTGGTGAGAGCCAGGACGTAAAGCTTGCGGTACTGAGCGGACTTTCCGGCAAAAATTTGCGCAACGGCCAGCGGCGCTACGACCGAATCGTCTTCCGCTCCCCCTGCGCGCAGAATTCCGACGATCTGGAGAACTCTCCATGAAGACTTGTCCGTCGTTCCCACGTTCAGCGAATCGCCAATTTTGACATCGAGTTTCTTGGCAAGGCTTGCGCCGACGATCGCCTCATATCTATTCTCAGAAAACCAGCGGCCCTCAACCTTCCACCAGGGATTCGTTTTCCCGGCGCCCGTTACAAATGATTTCTCGTCCGACAGCGGGATCGCGTGATCGGACCACGTGCCGATGAGGTTCGCGGTCCCTACGACGCCGGGTGAGGACCATTTTTTCGACGCCGGAGACCATGCTTGTACGGAAACGTCGAGGGTCGGAGCGAACGCGATGATGTTGTTGTGCCAGAAGACGGACTTGATTTTGGGCAGGTCGGATTCCGGGAGGTACGCGCCGGAATTGGCGGGACGATAGTCTACGCCGCCGATTTCGAGCGGCAACGAGTCAGCTTGCGGGGTAACGACAAGATTTGCGCCGAGGGAGGTGAATTCGGCAGCGAGGCGATCGCCAACGTCGAGCGCCACGCTGAGTGCAGCAGTGACAACGGCCATTCCGAGCGCGAGCGCTGCAAGCGTCAGCAGCTTGCGATGCGGGCGTCGCGTGAAGGAGTCGGTGATGAGGCGGGCGAACATGAAAGTAGTCGTCAGTTATCAGTTTTCAGTCGTCAGTAAAAACAAAAAGAAAGAAAGATTGGGCATGATCAGCTGGGTCTCGCTCATTAGACACATCACTTGGGCACCTCGGTGAAGGCTCGAGTGATGGAGGAAACGTTTACGACGATATCGGCGCCTTCGACCTGAAAAGGAAGGCCGACCGGGTTGCAGCCGCCGGCTTCTCCGATGGTAGGAATGTAAATGGCGGACGCGCAATGACGGCAAACGACGTTTTGGCCGTCCTGACGATAGCCTTCCGCGCCGCAGATGCGGCAAGCATCGAGCGCGACGCCCCAGCCTTGCGGCTTTTTGATGATGAGGAAACGAAAATCCTGAGTGCCGGAATTCACGGTGAAGACATGCAGGTTCCCGTCCTGCACTTCGGCGATCGGCACGCGGATAATGTCCGCGGCCGGAGCCACCGTGCGGGAAGAAGGCGGCGCGGAGCTCGCGCGGACATAGATGAAGTCAGCGGTGAGCACAAGGATCACGGCGAGGCACGCCGTGGAAGCAGCGATCATCCACCGGCCCTGGCGGCGGCGCTGCGACTCGAAGAGACGTCGTTCGGCATCGTTGGAAGCGGCGTCTTTAGGCGCCGAGGGCGTGAGCCACTCGCGAAGAATCAGCAACATGGCCGCGCCGAAGATAAAAACGAAGAAAAAGAGCTCGTTGCGAACAATTGGGCCAATAATGGCCATTTCCTGTTTGCTCGATGGAAGCCAACGCGCTTCGCTGAGCTCATGAAGGCCGGTGATAGCGAGCTGCGCGGCAACGAGCCAGAGGATGATGGTGGTCGCCGCAAAAAACCGGTGGAGCGGAATCTTAATCGTGCCCTTGAAGAAGAAAACTCCGACGGCAATGGCAGCCGCGAGACCCAGAACGGTGCCAATCCAGGTTTGCAGGCCGTCGCTGGAAAGTTCGACAGCGCGAAGAATCAGCGCGAGTTCAACTCCTTCGCGGAGGACCATGAGAAATACGAAAAGAAGAATGCCCCAACCGGCCGCGGCTCCGGCGCGTTCGGCGTACGCGTCGATTTTTTGCTCGATATCCTTGCGAAGATGGCGCGCAACTCGATTCATCCAGATGATCATCGAAACAACGAAGACGGCGGCAACCAGCAGAAGCAGTCCTTCAAAGCCGTCTTCGCTTATGCGCCAGTGTTCGAGCGCAATCGCCACAGCCAGGCTAAGCGCGGTAGCCAAGCCGACGCCAAACCAGACGAATCGTGCAAGATGGGACCTGGCCGTCCGGGAGAGATAAACAAGGATGATGCCGACGACGAGAGAGGCCTCGACGCCTTCACGAAGGGCGACTAATAGGGCAGAGAGCAAGGCGGTTCCAGTTGAAAATGATTTGCAACAACGCCTTTAGTGTACCGCCGGGACTGGGCATAGGTCAATCGGACCATATTAGTCCGATTTCTTCAGGATAGAATAACGGAGTGCTTTGGAATGGCAAATTTTGTATGGGGCGAAGACACTGGAACTGATGCAACGCAAAGCGCTTAGGGCAAAACGTTGGAGAGAGTTTGCGCCGGGCTGGGGCGCAGCGACAGCATTGTGCTGCGCGCTCGCGGTCGCAACTTCCCTCTTCGGCCAGGGGCAGAACAAAGCGCAGAACCTGAAGAAGGCTCAGCACGAGGTGCAGCAGGGTGAGAAAGCTGAGGCGGCCGGACATTGGGACGATGCCTTGACGCTGTATGACGCGGCGGCGAAAGACGCGCCGGGCGACCTCGGAATTATGGGGCATGCCGCGGCCCTACGAGCGAAATTAGTGCGAACGCACACGGATGCCGCGGAGAATGCCGCGATCAACGGCGACTTGCGACGAGCTACAGAAGAATTGCGCACGGCGTTGAAGATCGATCCGGGAAACACGTTTCTGGCCGAACGTGAAGCCGAGATGCGGGCCATGAACGAAGAAGACACATTGCCGTCCGGGCCGGCGGAACAATACAAACTAAAGGGGCCACCGCTGCTAGCGGCACAGCGCGGGGTAAAGAGTTTCAGTTTGCGAGGAGACACGCGCAGCGCGTACGAGCAGGCGGCGCGAGCCTTTGGAGTTACGGCGGCCTTCGATCCGGATCTGGTATCAAAAAATGTAAAGCTGCGCATCGACGGCGTGGATTTCGAAACCGCGATGCGCATTATCGGGCAGCAGACGACTACATTCTTCCGGCCGCTCACGCCCAACATGATTTTTGTGGCCGCGGACACGATCGAAAAACGCAGGCAGTACGGAATCGAAGTTGAGGAAACATTTGTATTGAGCGCAGGTGTGGATTCGCAGGATCTTACGGAGATGCTGCGCACGCTGCGGGAAATTACGAGTGCGAACCACATTGAATTAGATTTGAAGAGCAAAAGCGTGACGATTCGCGACTCAGCGGAAAAAGTTAAATTAGCGGGAACGTTGATCAAGCAGGCGGAACAAGCGCGAAGTGAACTTATGTTGGAGATCGAGCTGCTCGAAGTGGATAAGAATCGAGCCCTGGATCTGGGCCTCGTGCCCCCGACGACGGCGAGCGCCATTCCGTTAAGCGGCAGCGACGTGAAATCGCTGCTACAAGCGACGGACCTGGCAAATCTGCTCACACTCGTGCAACAAGTGTTCGCCGCGCACGGTATTTCGCCGGTTCCACCGGTGATTCCGGTCGGCGGCGGACGGAGTACTTTCCTATTGAACCTGCCGAGCACCAGCGCGAATTTTTCCGATGCGCTTTCGCTCGTAAGAAACGGCCGAAAGGTGCTGTTGCGTGTCCAGGACACGAAGCCGGCGACTTTTTTTGCCGGGCAGCGGTTCCCCGTCACCTTGTCACTACTTTCCACGAGCCTCGGCGGTACCACGGTCACAGGCGCAATTCCGTCGACGGTGTTTCCGCGAACAGATTTTACTGTTGGGCAAGTACCGGTTGCACTCGCGGCACAAGACTTCAACAACGATAGTCAAAAGGACCTCGCAGTTGTCAATCAGCAGGACAACTCGGTCAGCATTTTGCTAAACCAAGGCAATGGAAATTTTTCACAGCCGAACCCTGCGATTGTTCTAGGAACGAACGAGACAGGACCGGCGGCGATTGCTTCCGGCGTGTTTCGCTTGATTGACCAAACAACCAACCTCACCCAACCGGCCGATCTGGTCATCGCAAATTCGACTTCGAACACAGTGACTGTGCTGCTGGGCAACGGCGACGGAACGTTTGCTGAAGCGCCAGGGTCTCCGTTCGCGGTGGGGCTGCAACCGCGCGCGGTCGTAATTGCGGACTTCGACAATGACGGAAGCCTGGACTTTGCGGTAGCAGACAGCAATGACAATACCATCGCAACGTTCCAAGGACACGGCGACGGAACGTTCACGCCATTTCCGAAGTCACCGTTTGTGCTGCCGGCGACGCTGCAGGGGCCTGTGGCGATGGTGAGCGGAAACTTCCAAAATCTGAGCACGAGCGGACCGGACTTGGCAGTCATTGGTGAGCTGACGAACAATGTGGCGATCCTGGAATCGCAGGGACAAGGTTTCGATGGCACGTTCACGCTGGCGACTGGATCGCCCTTCGCGACTGGCAACGGTCCGATCGCGATTGCGAGCGGCGATTTGAATTCCGACGGCGTGCCGGACCTGGCGGTAGTGAACTCTACGGACAGCACGATCAGCGTTTTTCTAAATAACGGCGATGCGACGTTCGCCGAGGCGACTGGTTCACCGTTGACAACATCGGCCGGCGCGAATCCATCGGGCGTGGCGATTGCAGATTTCACGAACGATGGGATCGGCGACATCGCGGTAACGAACCAAGGTGTTTCGACATTGGGTGTGTACGTCGGACTCGGCTTCGGAACCTACTCGCCGCAACTTGAACTTTCGACGCCAACTGGGCCGCAAGCCGTCATTGCGGCGAGCCTTGACGCCACCGGATTACCTGACGCAGCGATCACGGCACATTCCGGCACCAGTAACGTCGTCAGCGTGTTTCTCGATCCTTCGACATTTTCGAGCACCGGCAGCGCCGTGCAAGTTCCCTACCCCGGCTCCGAATACATCGACCTCGGACTGAAGATAAAAGCCACGCCTTACGTACACGGCGGTAACGAAGTGACGCTGCAGATGGAGTTTGAGATTCGATCGCTCGCGGGCTCGGCGCTGAACGGGATTCCGGTCATCAACAATCAAACGTTGAATCAGACGATTCGCTTGAAGCAGGACGAAACTACTCTTGTAGGCGGATTGGCGGATAGAGAAGCGGCGAAATCGCTTGCTTCATTGCCGGGCCTGGGAGAAGTGCCAGGACTGGGTTACGCGGCGCAGAACCGGAACAATACCTCGCAGGACACGGAACTTTTAATTTTGATTACGCCGAGGAAATTAAGAATCCCGCCGCGACTATCCAAATCTATCTACGCTGGGCCGAACCCGGGCGCGGGCACAAGCGGGCCCGGATTGGCACCGCAGCAACCACAACAAGTTCCGCAACCACAACCTCAGCAGCAGCCGGAGACATCGCCGCAGCCGGTGCCGAATCCCCCGCAGCGTTAAAGTAGCAACGACCGGCGCAAAGACAAATCAAGGCAGGGGTTCAAACACGACAATAGGCTGATAGGTGCGCGGAACGACTGCTTCGGCGATAGCGATCAGTTTTTTCTGGTGATCGAAGACGCGCAGGCGCGGCGGGCGAGGTTCGCCCGCATCCAGTTCCATGGTCGAACCTGGCGGATTCTCCGCGCGGCCGGGCTGAATCTGCGAGACGACGATGTTAAAACGCGCGCCGTGACGAACGCGCTTCTCGATGACAGGCAACACGTTTGCGCTGGGGAAATTCGGCAGAAGATTTTCGAGCGGGATCACGCACTCCTTGAATTTGCCGGCTCGCGCAGCTTCGGCCAGATCATCAAGCTTCCATGCCTGCTGAAGGGAAAATTCACCGACAGCAGTGCGGCAGATTTCAGAAAGATGCGCGCCAGAGCCGATCTTTTCGCCCATTTCCTGCGCGAGTGACCGGACGTAAGTGCCGGAAGAACATTCGATTAGGAACCGCGCGACGGAGCCGTCGACTTCGGTGAGTTTAAATTCGAAAAGCTCGACTTCGACCGGCTTCAGTTCAACTTCCTTCTTCTTTCGAGCGAGTTCGTATGCTGGACGGCCATTCACTTTTTTCGCGGAAAAAATCGGCGGCATTTGCGCGAAGCGGCCGATGCGTTCGGCGGCAAAACGTTCCAGCGTCGCGGCGTCAAGAGTTGGCGCTGTGTCGGGACCCTTTGCCTCGCCATCCGAATCGTAGGAATCGGTGGCAAAGCCAAAACGAAATCCAGCGGTGTAGCGTTTGCGACGGCCAGAATAAAATTGGACCAGCCGCGTGGCGCGACCGAGCAGGACCACCAGAACGCCTGTGGCCAGCGGATCGAGCGTGCCAAGGTGGCCAACCTGACGAAAGCCGGCCAGGTGGCGGACGGCATCCACGACGTCGTGAGATGTTTTGCCTTGTGGCTTGTCAATGACAAGGGCTCCATCAAACGGAGCGGGTTGTGGTTTCCGGCGCATTTCAGTTCGAGCGATGAGTCCTAAATTCTAAGTTTAGATTCCAAGATTGAAAAGCAGGCAACAACTTCATAAGAAAGCCTGTTCCTGATGCCGGAGTCACAATGCGGTCGGCTTGTCCTTTTTTACTTCCTTGAGCAGTTGTTCGATGCGAAGCGCGCTCTCTTCGGAATTGTCGAGCGTGAAATGAAGTTCAGGCAAACGCCGCACTTGCAAACGCTCGATGAGTTCGTGACGGATATACCCTGAAGCGTGCTCGAGCGCCTTGATGGCCCCGTTTTGCTCTTTGGAATCGTTTGAACGGACAACGATGAAGATTCGCGCGTGCTTCATGTCCGGCTGAACACGGACTTCACTGACGCTGACATGGCCTTCGAGCCGAGGATCTTTTAACTCGCCGGCAAGCATGGCGTTGATTTCGTGAGCGATCTCCTCGCCGATACGTTCGTGACGATGACTTGTGGCGCTCATTTCGGTCTCACTTCACCTGGTCAAACAATCTCAATGGCCTGGTTGATTAGCATGGAGCCCAGAATTTCATCGGCTTCATCCAGGGCTTTCTGCAAGACCTCGCGTACATGCTTCTCTTCGGTAGAGAGGGTGACGACGCCGACCACCGACCGCTGCCAGACGTCCTGATGATCCAGTTCCGCAACCGCGACATTGAACTTGAACCGCAGCTTGTCCTTCAGGCTGCGCAGCACCTGGCGCTTATCCTTCAGCGATTGCGCATCGGCAATATGCAATTCCAAAGTGAGCAATCCTACGGGCATCAGGATTTCCGGGAACGGCTGCTAGCCTATTTTTTTCCGGCGGGGACGCCAGACTGAGCCGCAGCTTCCGCCGCGGAAAGCTTCTGCACGTTGAAGCATTCCAGGATGTCGCCGACCTTTACGTCGTTGAAGTTGGCGATGCCGGCGCCGCACTCAAAGCCGGTGCGCACTTCGCTCGCGTCATCTTTGAAGCGCTTGAGCGAATTAAGCTTCGACGTGTAAATGACGGCTCCATCACGCACAACTCGTATCTGCGCGTCACGCTTGAGGATGCCGTCCACGACGTAACAACCGGCGACTGTGCCAGAACCTTTGACGCGGAACGTGTTGCGAACTTCCGCGCGGCCGAGATAGTTCTCCTGGAAGACCGGCTCGAGCAAGCCTTCCATGGCCTTTTTGAGTTCGTCGGAAACTTCATAAATGATGTTGTGCGTGCGAATGTCGACTTTTTCCTGCTGCGCGAGTTCAGCCGCTTTGCGCTCCGGCCGTACGCCGAACGCGATGATGATCGCGCCGGAAGCGCTCGCAAGAAGAATGTCATTTTCGCTGACGGCTCCAACGCCGGAGCCAATGATTTTCAGTTTGACTTGATCGGTCGAAAGCTTCGGCAGCATTTCGCTCAAAACTTCGACGCTGCCCTGGACGTCCGCCTTGATGACGATCGGCAATTCCTTGACTTCGCCGGCTTTGAGCTGTTCGTGCAACTGATCGAGCGTGATGCGCGCGCCCGTAGAGCGTGCAAGAAGCGCCGCGTCGCGCTGTTTCGATTGGCGGTAGTCCACAATGTGGCGCGCTTTGGCTTCGTCCGTTACCGAGAAGTGATCGCCCGCTTCAGGAACGCCCTGTAGGCCGAGCACTTCAACCGGCGTTGAAGGCGGAGCTTCCTTTACCGGACGGCCGCGATCGTCGAACATCGCGCGAACTTTTCCAAACACGGCGCCGCAGATGAAAAAGTCGCCGGAACGCAGCGTACCGTTCTGTACGAGCACGGTAGCGACCGGACCGCGGCCCTTGTCCACACGGGATTCGAGAACTGTTCCAGTCGCGGGAGCGTCAGGATTCGCTTTGAGTTCGCGCAAATCCGCGACAAGCAGAAGAATTTCGAGAAGTTTCTCGATACCTTTCTTTTGCTTTGCCGAGACTTCGACGAATTCCGTTTCGCCGCCCCATTCCGCGGGCATCAAGCCCAGATCGCTGAGCTGTCGTTTTACGCGTTCGGGTTGCGCTTCCGGCTTGTCAACTTTATTGACCGCCACGACGATGGGTACGTTGGCAGCCTTCGCGTGGTCGATCGCCTCTTTGGTCTGAGGCATAACGCCATCATCGGCTGCGACAACAAGGACAACGATGTCCGTAACTTTTGCGCCGCGCGCGCGCATGCGGGTGAACGCTTCGTGGCCCGGCGTATCGACGAACACAACCGCGCGCTCGTTGACTTGCACTTTGTAGGCGCCAATGTGCTGCGTGATGCCGCCTGCTTCGCCGCCTGCCACATCCGCTTCGCGAATCGCATCGAGCAAACTCGTTTTGCCATGGTCGACGTGACCCATGACGGTAACGACCGGCGGACGCGGCTTGAGATTCTCTTTCGTCTCTTCCTTCGCAACTTCGAGAACCATTTCCTCTTCGAAGGAGACGATGCTAATGACGCCGTTAAAGGATTCCGCAAGCTGCGTCGCGGTTGGAACATCCAAAGCCTGGTTGATGCTCGCGAAGATGCCCTTGTCGAGCAGGACTTTCAAAAGTTCTTTTGCGCGCACATCCAACTTTTCCGCGAGTTCGCGAATTGTAATTCCTTCGGTAATTGTAACGTCGCGTGGAGCGCGCGGCTCCGGCGGAGCAATAACGGCGGCAGCAGCGCGGCGATCGCCGCCGGAACGCTGGCGGGTCGGGTGAAGCTTGCGCTCCCCTTCCATCTCGCGCTTGTCGGCGACGGGCCGCTGGCGTTGCGGCGCACGGCGCGTGTAAAGCGGCTTGCCCGGTTCTGCCTTCGACGGCATTTTGTCCGGCATCGGCGGCAACATGGTTGGCCGCCCGGGCATGCGCGGACCGGGACGCGTTCCCGTGGGAACCGCGCCGCGCCGCTGATCAAAAGGACGATTTTGTGGGCCGCCGGGTCCGCCCGATCCTCCTGGACGCGGCGTGAACGGTCGGCCTTGCCCTTGTCCTTGCCCTTGTCCGCCACCTTGCTGCGGGCGCATCGGCTGGCCCGGACGCGGGCCGCTGGGCCGGTCTTGGGGAAGCGGTCCACGATTGCCGGTCGGCAAAGGACCGCGGTTGCCCGTGGGCATCGGGCGAGAAGGTTGACCTTGGCGCTGCGGCTGCGATGCCGCTGCAGGCCGCATCGCCGATGGCTGGTTCGGGTGAGTCTGCGGACGCTGCGCGGGTGGTGCACTTCGTTGCTGAGAAGGTGCGGGCGCGGGACGCAATGGCTGTCCCGGCTGCGGAACAGGTGGAGCAGACGGCTTAACAGCAGCAGGCTGCGCTGCCGGCGCTTGTGCCGGTGGCGGCGCGGGCGGCTTTGTCGGAGTCGGCACGGCAGCAGGCACGGGCGCGGGAGCCGGTGCGGCAGCAGCCGGAGTATGCACCGGTGCCGACGCTGCAGGTGCCGGAGCGGCGGGTGGCGGCGCGACTGGCGCTGCAGGTTTTGCCGCAACAGGTGCAGGAGGCGGAGCGGCAGCGGCCGGAGGCGCAACTGGCTTGCGAAGGGCGGCCCTTGCGGCAGCATCTTTCGATTCCTTGTCGGACTTTGCTCTTGCTTCCGCGTCCGCTTCAACCTGTGCTTGCCCTTGAATTGTTGCGCGTACTTTCACCGCGACGTCCGCGGGAATAGAGCTGGAGTGCGTCTTCTTTTCCGTTACGCCGAAACCGGGCAGAAGGTCAATGATCGCTTTCGCCTTGACCTCGAGTTCGCGGGCCAGCTCGTTAATTCGGACTTGATTGATATCAGTCATGCGCTCTTAGGAGTTTGCCTCTTCCTTTTGCTCCGAACCGCCTTGCGTTTCCGAACTTGTTTCCGCCGTCGTGGCCGCCGTTTGCTCCGGCTCTAGCTCCGATGCTTCCGCGGCGGGTGCCGTTTCAACGGGCTTGGCTTCGGATTCCGTGGCAGCTCCCGTCGCTGGCGCCCCTTCTTCGTTTTCATCGCTTATGTCGGCGACTTCGCCGGCGGGAGGCGCTTCTCCGCCTTCGTAGAAGCGGTTCACGGCCTGATAAATTTTGTCGACCATCTTTTCGCCGATACCCGGAATCTCCATCAACTGTTCCGGCGTCATGCCAGCGAGTTTTTCCAGTGA
>Ga0137403_10009736_pt1 | contig 10666 bp, 5 predicted proteins | sample CZOMad2_1_16fung_FD_122057 | JGI IMG/M metagenome (GOLD analysis project Ga0137403, IMG submission 122057) | Vadose zone soil fungal communities from Angelo Coast Range Reserve, California, USA - CZOMad2_1_16fungal (Hybrid Assembly) | ecosystem: Environmental > Terrestrial > Soil > Vadose zone... | reverse complement strand
CTTCCAGGATCGCGCTCATCGGCTACTGCTTCGGCGGCGGGGTCGGCATCGAATTCGCGTCGACCGGTGCGCCGCTCGCAGCGAATGTCGCGATTCACGGCTCGTTCCGCGACCGCGCGCCGGGATGGGCGGCGAACGCGAAGGGCATGTTCCTGATCCTGCACGGCGCCGAGGATGTGGGCTTTCCGCTCACGACGGTCAACCGCCTGATCGAGGAGATGCGCAGCGCGAAGCTCCCCTTCCAGTACGAGGTCTACAGCGGCACCGGCCACGGCTTTTCCACCCCGAAGAACAAGGCCGAGGAGCGCGCCAACGAGCAGTCGATCGGCACGACCGCGCGAACGCTCAAGGAGCTGTTCGGCATCTGAGATCGCGCCATGACGGCCACGGCCCGTTTCCTCGGCGCGATGCTCCTTGCCGTCGTGCCGCATCTCACCCCGGCCCAGGACGCCGTCCCGCCCGAGGAGGCGCGCGCCGTGCGCGCGGTCATCGAAGCGCAGCTCGACGCCTTTCGCCGCGACGACGCCGCCCGCGCTTTCTCCCTCGCCACCCCCGGGATCCGCGCCACCTTCGGCGATGCCGAGACTTTCATGAACATGGTCCGCCGCTCCTACGCCGTCGTCTACCGGCCGAGCAGCGTGGCCTTCGACGCGCCGCTCTTCATCCACGGCGAGCTGGTGCAGCCCGTGCGGCTTACCGACGCCGAAGGCCGCGCCTGGCTGGCGATCTACCCGATGCAGCGCCAGCCCGACGGCAGCTGGCGCACCAACGGCTGCGTGCTCGAGCGCTTCGCCGGGACGCAGACCTGATTCGATATCACCTCTTCGTCGACCCCTTGCGAATCAAAACCGCGATTTGATCGCCTCTCGCAGCGGCCGCCGCGCGACGGCGTCCACCGTGACACGCGCCGAGCCCTCGTTGTTGCAATAGAACAGCGTGGTCTTCAGGGGCAGGAAGATCGCGTCGTTCACGTAGAGGAACAGCTCGCCGGATGAGCGGGCGACAATCTCCGTAACGAACGCCTTGTCCTCCGGGCTCGGGTTGGGAAAGTCCACACGCGGGTTGGAGCACGTGTCGATGCCTCTGCGCGGCTTGCCCGGGAGCACGTCCAAAGCGACGGACGGTACCGGATCCAAGTGATATTCGTCACGCCCGGTTACGCCGATTTTCGCCATCGGCTTCAACCAAGGCTGACCGAGATGGCGGCGAAAGAGCACGCCCATGCTCATAGGGAGAGTCACTTCGTCCGCGGGAACGCCGTTCGGCCCCGCCGGATTGCCGCTGTCGGTCCACAGATCGCCGGCCGGGATGCTGATGTAAAGGCGATAGGTCCCCCCTCTTTCGACTTTGAGGCCGGTAGAGGTGCAGAGCGCGTTGGTGCGGAACGGTCGTCCCACTTCCCGCGACGAGACTTCCCTGAGATCCCCGGCACTCGCGCAAACCTGGCCCCAGGAGTCCCGGACGGCGAACGTCACCTGGCTCACGAGCGCCACGGCGGCGTACCCTACGGCGACAAGGAAGGCGCCGGGCAGCAGGCGCTGGGTGAGAAACAACAAAATCCATTGATAGACTTTACGCGTGCGCAGCCACTGGATGGCCCGGTTGATCGTCGACGCGGGCGGCTGGGGAGGGACCTTGCGAGGGCTCGTCTTCGGAATGCCGTACCAGACCGGCCGCATGGCGTCGCGCACGCAACCCTCGAAGACCCCGCCGACAAACAGTCCGAGCGCAATCAGCGCGGAGAGCGCCAGGAATACGTCAGGGTGGGACGAAAACGATTCGGTCCACGTCGTCGTGAAGCCGGGAAGAAAGGATGCGATGTTATCGACGACATCCGATACGAAACACACCTGCGAGCTGCACGCACCCTTGGAAAGCGGCGGCTTCAAGTTCATCAAGGGCATTGCGAGCAGAGCCAGCGTCGCGAACAGGGTGCCGAAATAGGCGACCCGCCGCCACCACACCCAGTTCCAGACGCGCTCGCGCTGTTTCATCCAGGGCGATTCGTCGCCGATATCGGTTTGGAGATACTTGGCGCCGTCGGTAATCGAACCGTCGAACCCCATGACGGCGAAGCCCGGGGGCAGCACGAAGGGCGCATAGCCGTCTTGGCCCGTCTTGATGCGCCGGAGCACGCTCTCGTGGATCTTGCAGCGCTTCACGGTGACTTCCTCGGTGCTCGTGAGTTTCTCGATGCGGCGCGGGTTGTAGCGGTAGTAGCCTGCGAGCCCGTGCCGCGAATCGTAGATCGGGCCGTTTTCGTCGGCCAGAGCGCAGAACCCGTCCCAGACCTTCTCGCTTACGCGCATGCCGTACTTTTTCGCTTCGTTCATGATCCATTCGAGCGAGACGTACGACAGACTGTCATCGGGGTAGCCGCCGCCGACATTGGAGTGGACTCCCGCGAACCAGACCTGGCTGATGCGCTCCTGGTCGATCTTCGTAGTTTCCCGGTTGCCCCCGGGCACTCCCACCGCGGGATCTCCTTCGCATGGCTCCTCGTTCCACAACCGCGGATGGAAAGTATTGCGTTCGTCATCGAGCGCCAGCGCGTGCCGGGCCCGTTTCACCCGTGAATTCAGGTTGAGATCGCGCATCGTGAGAGGCCAGATGAACCAATCGACCGCCCGAGTCAGCTCGTCGATCGGAAGGCCATAGGCGTCCACCGTATCCCACAGACCCAGGAACTCGATCTCCAGTTCCGGCTTCGATCCGGGAGCGCCGAATTTTTTTACGTCGCGGTAGAGTGGATTGCCGAGAAGCCGGTCGAAAACGTCGATGAACCGATCGCGCAAGGCGCGCAGAGGTCCGACCAGCCCGCCCCTGGTTTTGTATTTCTTGCGATATTCGCGATAGGCAGCCGCCACGTTGCGCCCGAGATCGCCCTCGCTGCCGTCGTAGGCGACGAGGCCTTGATTCATCATGAGGCCCACGAGAATACGAATGGTGAAGGCGCCGCGGCTGAAACCAAAGGCGTAGATCTTGTCGCCCGGCTGGTAGGTGCGACAAACGAAAGCGTAGAGATCGCGGACATTGCGGGCCAAACCGACGCCCAAGGCGCCGCCCAACGCGGCAAACGGCTTGAAGGATGAGGTCCCTACGCCGTTGTCGTAAAACGCGAACTGGCGCGGCTCGGCGGGAACCTGGGGATCGGTCAAATCGACTGCCTGGTAGACCCGCCAGACATTGGTCTTGAACAACTTGCCCGAGCTGTTGCCCGTGCCATCGGAAAACAGAATGATGTTCTTATACATCGTCTCCTCGTCTCCGCGTCTCGGACTCATCCCGTCCCTTACGCATCCTTCGCGCATTGTGCTCCCGCGTAATTCTTCGCGGAAGTTTTTTTCCGCGTGCGATCGAGCCGATCTTGTAGGGAAAACCTGACAGCGCGTGAGGTCCTCCTGTAGATAACAGGCGTAGTTCCCTGTATTGCTTCTGCTGTCGGTCCATGGGAGACCGTCGCTGCATCAGGGAAGTCACTTATCGGAGCGATGCGCGGAAAGCCCCGCGACGAACGTGATAAGCGTTCGGCAGATTGCGGAAGAGCCGAAGGAAGTCTGGTGGAATCCGGCAGCCGATCGGTCCTGCGCTAAGCGACGGCCATCTCCGCACCGTGGTTCGCGAGGTAGTCGTCGTAGCTGCCGTGGAAGTCGATCACCGTTGCCGCATCTCCCGCCTCTTCGCCGGGTCTTAGCTCGATGATGCGCGTGGCGAGCGAGGAAACGAACTCGCGGTCGTGCGAGACGAAGACGAGCGTGCCCGTGTACTTGTCGAGCGCGGTGTTGAGCGACTCGATCGACTCCATGTCGAGGTGGTTGGTCGGCTCGTCGAGCAGCATCGCGTTGGGCATGCCGAGCACGAGCTTCCCGATCAGCATGCGCTGCCCCTCGCCGCCCGAGATCACCTTGAGGGATTTCTTCTGGTCGTCGCCGGAGAACAAGAGCTGCCCCAGCGTCGCGCGCACGATCTGGTCGTCCTGTTCCTTGTCCTTGCGCCGCCAGCGGCCCATCCACTCCGCGAGCGTCTCCTCGCTCTTGAATTCGTCCCCCGGGTCCTGCGGCCAGTAGCCGACGTTCGCCTTCTCCGCCCACTTGACCGTTCCGGCACCGACGCCAAGATTACCCGCGAGGCAACGCAGCAGCGTGGTCTTCCCGATCCCATTCGGCCCGATGATCGCGACCTTCTCGCCCGCCTCGATCGACAGGTCCACATCCTCGAAAAGATTCCGCCCCTTCCCGTAGCCCTTCGCAAGACCCTTCGCCTCCACCGCGAGCCGGTGCAGCTTCTCCTTCGGGTCGACGAGAAAGCGGATGAACGGGTACTGCCGGCTGGAAGGCTTCACGTCTTCCACCTTGAGCTTTTCGATCTGCTTCATGCGCGAAGTCGCCTGGCGCGCCTTGGCCTTGTGCGCACGGAAGCGCCGCACGAACTCCTCCAGGTCGGCGATGCGGTCCTTGGCGCGCTCGTTCTTGTTCTGCTGCTGCTTCGCCAAGGTCGACGCTTCCATGTAGTCGTCGTAATTGCCCGGGTAGACCTTGATGCCGCCGTAGTCCACGTCGGCCATGTGCGTGCACACCGCGGAAAGGAAATGCCGGTCGTGCGAGATGATCACCATCGTGCTCGTGCGCTGGTTCAGCACGTCCTCCAGCCAGCGGATGCTATTGATGTCCAGGTTGTTGGTCGGCTCATCGAGCAAGAGGATGTCCGGATCGCCGAACAGCGCCTGCGCCAGCAGCACCCGCAGCTTCCAACCCGGCGCCACCGCGCTCATCGGCCCCTGGTGCTGCGCCGTCGCCACCCCCAGGCCATGCAGCAGCTCCCCGGCGCGCGCCTCCGAAGTGTAGCCGCCGTACTCCGCGTACCTCGCCTCCAGCTCTGCCGCATGCAGGAACTCCGCCTCCCCGGCATTCGGATCCGCGTAAATCGCGTCGCGCTCGCGCATCGCCGCCCACATCTCGGCATGGCCCTGCAGCACCACGTCCAGCACCCGCTCGCCCTCGAACGCGAACTGATCCTGCCGCAGCCTCCCCACCCGCTCGTTCGCGTCGATCGCCACCGACCCCGCGCTCGGCTCCAGCTCCCCGCCCAGAATCTTCATGAACGTGGATTTCCCGCAGCCGTTCGCCCCGATCAGCCCATAGCGATTTCCCCCGCCGAACTTCACGGACACATCCGAGAAAAGGGGCTTGGCCCCGAACTGCATGGCGATACCGGAGGCGACGATCACTGGGCGGGTTCCATAAACAAAAAAGCTGGCGGCAGCCAGCTTTGCATCGGTCTAAGTAGCGGGCGGATTGTAGCAGCTTTGCCTCAATGGCCAAGGGCCGACAGTCCGATCGGCACATCGGACCACATGACGGAACGCAACATAGTCCGTTTAGCGTAGCTCCCCAACTACAAAAAGCCAAGGAGGAGCCATGAAAGCCTTTCGGCATCACGATGCCCAGTCCTTTTTCGCCGGTTCGCAACGATTGATCAAGGTTTTGGCTCACGTGGGCTGCACAGCCGCGTTCGCATTTTTCCTAGGCGCGGCTTCGGCTGGCACGCTAGGCCCGACACTTTCGGTCAAATTGTCCGGTCTCGCTGATTCGGCCCCGGTCGGTGTTGTGGTCGTCGCGTTCAATACCAGCGGCGGTCTCGCAACTTCGCACCTCAACCTGTTGCGGAGCATCGGCATCACTAAAGGCATAACTTACGCGCGCCTGGGCATGGTGGGTGCGCCAGCAACTGCCGGTCAGGTCAGAGCGCTAGCCGCAAATTCGGCAGTGCGGTCAGTCTGGTCCAACGACCGGCTGACCTACTACAACAATCAGACCCGCGTGCTTTGTGGGGTTGATAGGTTGCGGACTGATCCGGCGTTCACCAATGCAAACGGCGGTCGGCCTGTCTCGGGAGCCGGAAACTTCGCAATCGTTATCAACGACTCAGGCATCGATGCGACGCATCCCGATCTGCATTTTCCTGAACACGTAATCCAGAACGTTCAGATCGTGACTGATACCGAGACGCTTTCCGGATTTACGCCTGTCCTGACAATCGAAAACCAACCCGACACTGATTTGAACGTGGGTCACGGAACACACGTCGCGGGAATCGTGGGCGGGAACGGCGCGGCGTCAGGCGGGCTCTACGCCGGCGTTGCACCGGGCGCAAAGCTGATCGGCGCCGGTTCGGGAGCCGTGTTGTTCATACTGAACGCGCTCGGCGGGTTCGAATGGTCGATTGCCAATCAGTTCACTTACAACATTCGAGTAATCTCGAACTCCTGGGGAACGAACGGACGGTTCAACCCGGATGACCCTGTCAATATTGCAAGCAAGAACGCCCACGATCTCAATATCGTCGTCGTGTTCGCTGCAGGTAACTCGGGTCCGGGCAAGGACACGTTGAATCCTTACGCAGCTGCGCCATGGGTGATCGGTGTAGCCGCGGGCACGAAAGAGGGCGGGCTTGCAGGGTTTTCTTCTCGCGGTATACCAAGTGCGGACCGCCTTGCCAATGGCGATCCGAACGATGACTTCACCGCTCCGGCCATTACCGCGCCCGGGACCGGACGGGAATTCGCCTCAAGTGAGGGTAAGTTCACTTCGGATGTCGTCTCTGTTCGCTCGAAGACAAACATGTTTGCAAACGGTCTCGACTCCGATCTGGAGCTCCCGGTTGCCTTCGTGCCGTTCTATACGCAGATAAGCGGCACGTCGATGGCCACTCCTTTCATTGCCGGCACCGTGGGGCTGATGTTAGACGCCGATCCCACTCTTTCCCCAGACGAGATTAAGCAGATACTTCAACAGACGGCTTCACAGATGCCGGGCTTCTCGGAATTCGAGGTTGGCGCGGGCTATTTGAACGCTTACGCTGCCATCGACAAGGTCTTCAATCGCTCCAAGCTCTATGGCACATACAGCGGCGCTGTCGACCTCAGACAGTTCAACGCGCTGTTCAGCGTCAGCAAGCCGACCAATCCGGATTTTCCGCAGAATCCAAGCACGTTTCGCGTTGACTACAATCCAGCAGCGCTACCTGGTCCCGGTTCTCCCAATTCGAGAACATTCACCGTTCAAGCAGGCATAAGCGTGCTCGACGTGTTTGCGAACATAGATAACGCGCTGATGACCGGAGACGGCAACACGATAGGCCTGCTGCTGACGGATCCGACCGGCGCGCGTTTCTCGAGCGGAATCGCGCTACCGATCCTTGATGCGCCCAATCGCGAAGTCGTCGTTAATAATCCGGTACCTGGCCAGTGGCTGTTGGAGGTGCGCGGGGTCCGTGGCCTGGCGGCGGTACCCAACTTCAGTTTGCCTACCTCTGGTGCGGCCGCCCCTGGTCCGGTGGACGGCACGATCACGCAACTGCAGTTTACCCTGGCCGCTATTCCCGACATTCAAGGTCATCCAGCGCAGGCTCAAATCGAATCGGCGATCAAGAACCGAATGATGGATACATTTTCAGACGGGACGTTCCGACCCGAATCGAACGTCGTGCGCCAGGACTTCGCGCGATTGCTTGTGCTGAACACTGCCTTGCGTCAGTCGCTCGCCGGAACCGCGAGGTTCACCGATGTGACAGGGGACCTCGAAGGGATTGCGGAAGCCGTTACTGCAAACGGCTCGACCCTTCGCGATTGGAACTTCACTCCGCAGGGGATGATGAGCGCTGGCGGCACATCATTCAATCCGGGAGGTCTCATTAGCAGACTCGACCTCGCGATTGCTCTAGTGCGCGCCCTTGGTCTGGATGCTCAGGCTAAAGCACTGGCAGGCACGGACGTGACGGCGACCTTCAACGGACAGACCCTGGTGCTGGCCGATAATGGCGACATCCCATTATCGCTCCGCGGGTATGCGCAGATAGCGCTCGACAAGCAGATAGTCCAGGCGTTCTTTGCGCTCGAGCAGGGGCCGTTCGACTCTCAGCCCACGTTGAAGGCGCGCGTGAAGCCCAATGACCCGACAACGCGAGCATTCCTTGCGTTCGCGCTCGATCGCTTCAGACAGCATTTCGCCTCAGGCAACTAGTCTCCTCTTGCGCCACCGCTATGCTGGAGTCGATCCGCCGTAGCGGTGGCTTGAGCCTTAGTCGGTGATCGCCTGGTAGACGAGCTGCTTCACCTGCTTGCGGAAGTAGGCGCGTTGCGGGCTCGCCGCCTGCGTCATCAGCACCGCGGTGACCTGCTCCTTCGGATCGACCCAGAAATAGGTGCCGCCGTAGCCCGCCCACATGTACTCGCCCGCCGCGCCGGGAACCGCGGCGACGCCGTCGGCAAGGCGCACCGAGAAGCCGAGCCCGAATCCGTAGCCCTTGCTGCCGAGGAGCAGCATGCCCGGATCCATCGCCAGGGTCATGGCGCCGCCGAGATGGTCCGAAGTCATCAGTCTCACGGTGGTGCGGCTGAGCACGCGCTTGCCGTCCAGTATTCCGCCGTTCATCATCATCTGGCAGAAGCGCAGGTAGTCCGCCGCGGTCGACACGCCGCCCGCGCCGCCCGAATCGTTTTTCGGCGGCGCGGAGACGTCGATGAGCGGGAACGGGCGGCCGGCGAAGCGGTCCTTCTCCAGCGATTCGGCGAGGCGCGGCATCTTGGCCGCCGGCACCCAGAAGCCGGAATCCTTCATGCCGAGCGGCTTGAACAGGCGTTCGTCCAGGAAATCCGCCAGGCGCTTGCCCGAGGCCTTCTCCACCACGCGGCCGAGCATGTCGGTCGACACGCTGTAGTTCCAGGTGGTGCCGGGCTGGAACGCCAGGGGCGCTTTCGCCATCCCGGCGATCTCCTCGTCCGGCGTGACGTTGCGCGCGTCGAAGTCCAGGTCCTTGCGATAGGCGCCGGCCCGTTCCAGCCCATCCTTGACCGGAGCGTTCTGCGTGATCTCGCCGTAGGCGAGGCCGGAAGTGTGGCGCAGCAGGTCCTGCACCGTCATCTGCCGCTCCTGCGGCACCAGCGTGTAGGTCGTCGCGCCCGCGTCGTTCTTCGTCGCGACGCTGACCTGCAGCTTGTCGAAGCCCGGCAGGTACTTGCTCACCGGGTCGGTGAGCTGGATCGTGCCGTCCTCGACCAGCATCATCGCCGCCACCGACACCAGCGGCTTGGTCATCGAGTAGATGCGGAAGATCGCCTCGGGCGTCATCTTCGCCGACACGGTCTGCATGCCGACCGCGTCCTGGTAGACGAGTTTCCCCTTCCTCGCCACCATCACCACCGCCCCGCGGAAGGATCCGTCGTCGGCCTCCTTCTTCAGCACCTGGCTGATCTTCGCCAGCTTCTGCGAAGACATGCCGACCTGTTCCGGCTTCGCCACCGGCAGCGGCTGCGCGCCGAGCCCCCAGGCGAGAACGACGAGCAACAATCCGGCGCCGGCACGTTTCCACTGCGACATGGCTTCCTCCGCCTGAAGGGAATTTCGAGGAACCATTAGGCCAAAAGTGCGCCGCAACAAGCAAGCGCGGCCAGCTCCAGGCGTTCACCTTCAGCGCAGCAATGCGATCGCTGCGCTCCACCAGTTCGCGAGGAGATTCATATATTCATCCGGGAAGAGGCGGACAAAGCCGAGAAATGCCCCCGGGTCGTAAATCTTCCAGGCCCAGCCGACAAGGATCGCGGCGCCGGCACCCAGAGCGGCAACGCCGGTCAGCGTCTTCGGCAAGATGAAGAGCACGGTCCCGAGAGCACCGACGTACCTGCTGGAGCGGCGCACCAGCAACAGGCCCGCGCCAATCAGCAGCAGCCCGAGCGGAATGAGCAAGGGCCACGGGTTCGTGAGGAGGGCATCGAGCTTCGCCTGCCACACGTGGGTCGCAAGAGCATGAGCCGTCGCGACGGCGAGACCACCCACGATCACCTGCATCATGCCCGTGATGAGCGCCGTCGCTCCGGCATAGCTTGTACGCGCGCTGCCGTAAAAGCGAAAACTCATGCGTTTCGTGACGATCGACGCCAGTCCCGCGAGCAGAAGCGCGACGCCGACGAGAAGCATCCCCAGCGCAACGTGCTGTTCGGCGGCGGACCGTCGGCCCTGCGCGATCGCAAAAATGCCGGCGACGAGCACACAGTATTCGACGAAGGGAAGAAGGTTGAGTAAGCAGAGTTCAACCAGGAAACGAAGGAAGCGGAAGCCGGATTGCACGAAAGAACGAAGGCGCCGGGTCCAGCTTCCGGTGCCCGATCGGGCCGCGGGGGAGGCGAAGTCCAGGTCGCCTGCCTGCTTGGGAGCCCGCACCTCCCGCAGAGGAGCTGCCGCGAAAGACTTGGGTGCCTCGACCCCGCCCCGCGCGGGAGAATGATCGATACCGTGCACAGGGTCTCGTCTGGCGTAAAAGATCGCGGCAACAATCTGAAAGGCCGCAAGCCCCGCGGCCAACGGCGCCGCGACTTGGGCCAGCATTGCGGCGGGCACCAGGAAGAACACCAGCGCAGGAATCCACGGCACCTGAGGAAGGGGCCCCATGTCGATGCGATAGCTCCGCGCGAGCCATTGGCCGATCGGCCCGCGGTGACGAGGGCGGTGGTGCTCCTGAAGCTTCGCGAGCGAACGCCCCTCGAGCCAGGACAGGAGCACGTACGCCTGTACCGAAAAACTCGCAATCAGCACGATCGGCGCAACGACTATCGTCGCCGCCAACACGAGCAGGATACCGGCGCGAAAGAAGAGGAACACCACTGCTGCGG
>Ga0137403_10009735_pt1 | contig 10667 bp, 12 predicted proteins | sample CZOMad2_1_16fung_FD_122057 | JGI IMG/M metagenome (GOLD analysis project Ga0137403, IMG submission 122057) | Vadose zone soil fungal communities from Angelo Coast Range Reserve, California, USA - CZOMad2_1_16fungal (Hybrid Assembly) | ecosystem: Environmental > Terrestrial > Soil > Vadose zone... | reverse complement strand
TTAGTCCATCCCCGAAGTTCGTCCGGCGCTACGGGGACGCGTCCGCGCTGATCACGCAATCAGTAGAGGCTTTCAAGGCCGATGTGGCCAGGGGCCAGTTTCCATCGGATGCCGAGTCTTATCATCTGCCCAAAGAGACACAGGCGGCGCTCGAAACGGTACTTCAACGCAAGGGCGCGATGCGGCGATAATAGGAGCGGAGACAGACCTTGCCAAGCCTCATCGCCATGATTCTGCTCGGGACTCTTGTGGCATGCTCCAAGCCCGAATCCCTGGAACCGCAAGCGGCAACAGAAACGCAGCAGCCAACCGGGCTCGAACGCATTCCAGATCCCGATCGCACGAAGTATCCCAGGCTGGATGAAATGGCCCAATGGAAGAATCCTCAGCTGGTTGTACGCGAAGACGGAATCGGCCTCGTCGACCTGGCAAATCACGAAGTTCACATTCTGACGCCGGAACAGATCCCAGCCGAACTCGTTTCCCTACCGGAATCCGCGTGGCCTTACGGCCGGGTTGTACTTGTCAGCCAAGCGGCGCCCTCGAATGCTTCTGAGCAAAGCAAAGCAAAGCTACGGGAAAACCGCGGACTGCTGATGGGGACGCTAAAAGAATTGGAGGTTCGGCCCTACGAAGCACCCTGATGAGAGTTCGAACCTGTGAAGCTCCTTTCCACCGTCACCGAGACCCGCGTTGCCTGCCGCCACGAGCGCGCGAAGGGTAGACGCTTCGGACTCGTCCCCACCATGGGCGCTTTGCACGATGGCCACCTTTCACTTGTGCGCGCGGCGAAGGCACAATGCGACTCGGTCGCGGTTTCACTCTTCGTCAATCCCACTCAATTCGGTCCTACCGAAGACCTCGCCAAATATCCCAGGCCATTCGAACGCGATCGTGAGCTTCTGGAAAAAGAAGGTGTTGCCATTCTGTTCGCGCCCTCGGCTGAAGAGATGTATCCCCAAGGCAAAGCAACCTGGGTCGTCGTCGAAGGCTTGAGCGAAAGGCTCGACGGACGCTCGCGTCCCGGCCACTTTCGCGGCGTGACCACTGTGGTCTCCAAACTCTTCCACATCATCGAGCCCGATGTAGCCTTCTTCGGGCAGAAAGATGCCGCCCAGTCCGCGGTCATCCGCCGCATGGTCCGCGACTTGAGTTTCCCGGTGGAGATTGTGATTTGTCCCATTGTCCGTGAGCCCGACGGGCTGGCCATGAGCTCGCGCAACGCCTATCTGAATCCCGACGAGCGCCATCGGGCGCTTGCCCTGCATCGCTCATTAAAGCGCGTGGAAGACGAGTTCCGCGGTAGAGAGAGAAGAGCGGCGACGCTGATCGCCGCCGCCACCAAAGTTTTCGCGCAGGAACCGCAGGTCCGCCTGGATTATTTTGAAATCGTCGATCCCGACACGCTCGATCCTGTCGACCAAATCGAGCGTCCGGCGCTGGTGGCAGTTGCTGCTTATGTAGGTTCGACCCGCCTGATCGACAACCGAATCCTGAATCCCAAAGAGTAGCGCCGGCTGTCCGGCGAGCGTCTCGCCCGGCGTATCACTATTTCTTCACCGTCGGATACTGAATCCCCAGCTGCTCCAGATACGTCTTGTACTTCGACGAGTCGTAGTAGTACTTCCGCATCTCCGGACGGAACTTCTCCATCTTTTCCTTGTTCATATCGATGGCGGGCTGGTCGTCGGGGGCAATCAGCGGCGTGTACTTCATGTCTTTCGTCTGCACGTCTTTGAAATACGCCCACGCATTTCGCAGCGTCTCCGGCGACAGCATCAAGTCGAGTGCGGTGAGCGCCTGCACTTTCGCTCCGGCCGCCGATCCCTTGTGCGCAAGCGGAGTCGCCATCGCCACGCCGTCGGCCCAGCTGTGACCGGGCGTATGCGGAATATTCGCCGGATACCTCAGATACACCATCGGCACGACCCACGAAATATCACCCACATCATCCGAGCCGCCTTGCTCGGTGTCGGGCGACGGCGGCTTTAACCCCTCGACCTTTTCCTTCAAACCGTCTTCTTTCTTGCCCAGTTCTTTCTGCAGCGCCTTGGCCAGGGTCTGGTCGGCCGTGTCCCACTTAGGCATGCCGACCGCTTCAATGTTCTTCTGCTGCACTTCGGCGATTACTTTGTTGAAGTGTGGCGGCCAGGCCGATCCCACCAGTTTCTTCGTGAAGGTCGTACCGGTCATCATGGACGCCGCTTGCGCCATGGTGTCGCCCAATTTGTACGACTCCAGAATGTGCGGGTAATCCATTTCCCGGAAGTAGTACCAGACCCCCGCCTCGGAAGGAACGACATTCGGCTGGTCGCCGCCATTGATGATTACGTAGTGAGACCGTTGCTGCAATCGCAGATGCTCGCGGCGAAAGTTCCAACCTGTATCCATGAGCTCGACCGCATCGAGCGCGCTGCGTCCATCCCAAGGAGCACCTGCCGCGTGCGCTGCTTTACCGTGAAAAAAATACTGGACGGAAACCAGCCCTTGCGGAGCGAATGTCTGCCCATAACCGGTGGCGAATTCGTCCGCTACGTGCACTCCCAGCACCGCGTCAACATCTTTGAATACCCCGGCCCGGATCAAACATGCTTTCGTGCCCAGCAGCTCTTCGGCGACACCGGGGAAAACTTTTAGCGTGCCGGGAATCTTGTGCCCCTCCATCAACTCCTTGAGCACCAGCGCCGCCGTGACGTTTACGGCCATGCCGGAGTTGTGTCCCTCGCCGTGTCCGGGCGCGCCGTCAATGATCGGATCGTGATACGCCACCCCCGGCTTCTGCGATGCCCGCGGGATGCAATCGATGTCGGTGATGAACCCAATCACCGGCTTGCCCGACCCGTACGTCGCCACCCACGCCGTGGGAATCCCTGCCACACCGCGTTCCACCTTGAACCCGTTCTTCTCCAGGATGCCAGTCACGTACTTCGACGTTTCCACTTCCTGGAAGCCCAACTCCGCGTAGCTGAAAATCTGGTCCACCATCTGCTGGACCAGCTGTTGCCGCGCCTCTACCTTTTCGAGCGCTTCTTTTTTCAGAGCGTCGAGTTTCAGAGTATCGAGATTGTTTGCCTGGGCGAAGCTGAAAACGGCAAGAATGAAGATGATCACACCTGTTCGGACGCAATTTCGCATGAATTCTCCTGGGTCTGGGCTGAAGTGAAAAGATACGCGGAGTAAGAAGGCTGAGTCTATAGCGTAGCGCCGCCGTCCCGGCGGCTGTCGTGCGGGCGTCTCGCCCCCACCTGACCGCGCCAAGCAAGATGCCGGCGCGCTACACCGTCGCCCCCGACACAAACCGATTGCCCGCCACCAGATACCGCAACGGCATGGCCGCCGATTTCACAATCCCAATCCGCGGCGTGACAATCGCCCTCCGCACCCGATATCCGTCATCGCCAATCCGCAGATCCGACTTCGCACTCACGAAGCTCTTGTCATTGTCGCGTTCGCGTGTGACGCCGAACGCTTCCGCCATCCGTCCCGGGCCGGAAGAAATCTTCCGGAGATCGCCCGGGTTCCGCACTGCCACGCCCCGAGCCGCCGCCATTTCCTTGATCCCTGTCACCGGCTCCACAGCCCGAAACAGTACGCCTCCGGCAGCGCCGTCCGGCAAACAGGAAACATTCAGACAATAATGATTGCCGTAAATGAAGTACACATAAGCCCGTCCAGGAGGTCCAAAGAGCACTGAGTTGCGAGCCGTCTTCCCTGCAAAGGAATGTGCGGCCTCGTCATCCTCGCCAAGATAAGCCTCAGTCTCGACAATCCGTCCAGCCAGTACTCCGCGCGGCGTTTTGCGGATCAGCAACTTCCCCAGCAACGCCCGTGCGACCCGGCGTGGATCGCGATCGAAAAACTCCACCTTCAACCAAGCCACTCGACCAATCGCGATCATGCACCTCCGATACGCTGGTAAAAAAAATACATCGATTTACAATTGTAGGATCAAGCGCAGATTTTCCACACGGACCGGAGTACAAGCGCCGGTGGCCTGCGTTGAAAAAGGGGCGTGTCATGCTGCGCAGAATTCCATCCATCGCAACCATATTGCTGGCGACGGCGTTCGCCGTAGCCCAGAACATTCCCGCTGGAACTCCCGTGACCGTTCGCATCAGCTCGGAGATCAGCTCCGGCACAGCTCAGGCGGGACAAACTTTCGAAGGATCACTGGCAAGGAATCTCGTGGTCAGCCGCAAAACAATTGCCTCCGCCGGTAGCCCGGTACGCGGCAAGGTGACACTCGCCAAGTCCAGCGGACGCCTGCATGCCCCCGGCCAGTTGTCGATCCGTCTCACTTCCATTCGAGCAAACGGCCGCTCGATACCGGTTTCCAGCAGTGCCTATCGCGTAACCGGCAAGAGCCACACCAAAAGCAACGCAACCAAGATCGGTGGAGGCGCGGCCGCCGGAGCGATCATCGGCGCAATCGCAGGTGGAGGAAAAGGCGCAGCCATCGGAACCGTGGCCGGCGCGGGTGCCGGGACAGGCGTAGCAGCCGCAACCGGCAAGCAGGAAGCTGTGATTCCGGCTGAACACGCCATCACCTTCACAATCTCCGGCAGGGCAGCCAAGGCCCACTAGCCAAAAAGAGGTCAGAGGTTAGAGGTCAGATTGCAGAACTAAGAACAGCCGGGGTTACTTCTGCAATCTGACCTCTAACCTCTGACCTCGCTATTCAAGCGCTTTTCAGCCACGCCAGCACTTCCTCCGCGTGTCCGGCTGCCTTCACGTTATCGAAGATGTGTTTGATCTTTCCGTCCGGCCCAATCACGAAGGTCATCCTGGAAATGCCTTTGAAGATCCTCCCGTACATGGTCTTGTCTTTGATCACGCCAAAAGCCTGACAGATTTTCTTGTCGGTATCGGCTAGGAGCGAGAAGGGAAGATGGTACTTCTCCTGAAACTTTTTCTGCTTGGCGGAACTATCAGCCGAAATGCCCAGCACGACTGCTCCCGTCCTCTTAATCTGGCTGTATGCGTCGCGGAACCCGGACGCTTCTTTCGTTCAACCCGGAGTATCGGCCTTGGGATAGAAAAACAGTACGACCGTCTTGCCCCGAAAATCCTTCAAGGCAACTTCTTTACCGTTCTCATCCGTCGTACTGAAGTCGGGGGCTTTATCATTGACTTCCATGGGATCCTTTCCTCGTAGCACTTGGTTATATCGCACGACACTGCTCGCCGTCACGTTCTTGACGTCCATCCATGCAGCGGCGCAGGGCACGATCGTGCAGTATGGCCGCAAACCCGCGGTTTCGAAAGGACCGCGCGCGCTCGGACTGATCCAGCTCTTTCCCAACGGTAAAGCGCACTTGATTCCAGTCGCCATCGCCGTGGACGGCAAGTTTTTTGACGCCGGCTCCTACAAAGGCACTCCAGTCCCCATGGCGCTGGACTTTCGCGTTGTCTATGAAGGCTTCCGCGCGGGCGTGTCGCAGGGCATCTTCACCATCACTCAGCCCGGACAAGCGAGCCACGTCTGGATGGCCGAAGGTACGTGGCTTCCCGCTGGCACCAAGGCTCCCGAAAAGGGCAAGAAGTACGAGACTCCCAAGATCGAAGACAAAGATGCCCCGCCGCGCTTGCATCGAGGCGACGCCAAGCCCCCGGAAGCGCCGCCTTCGGAAAAATCCGCTCCGCCTACTCCAGCGCCCAAGCCGCAGGAAACCGTAAAAGTGCAGGAGCCTCCTCCGCCCATCGAAGACCCGAATCGGCCCATCCTGCGACGCGGCAAGCCCGATCCATCGGCTCGTCGCGAGCTCGTCAAGAACTTCGACGAAGACCCCGCGCCCGCAAAGTCCCCGAAGGACGGCAAGGACGCTACCGGTTCCGTCCAGATCGTCATCATCCCAGCGATTTCCGATGCCGCCGGCCCTGAGCCGCGTCCTTACGCCTTCTACCTCAGACCAGGAGACGAGGCGGCTTATCGCGCCAAGGTGCTGGAACTCGCCTCCTCTGAGCTTGCCAGAACGAACACCGCACCTCCCGGGACTCCGCCTGCGCGCCCCCGCAAAACTTCTAGCGCTTCCAAACCATCGGCCCCGGTTTTCGACGACGTGCATCTGAGCATCTTCGACCTCTCCAACTCTAACGACGCGGTCCTGGTACTCTCCGCCAAAACGCGCCCCCATGCAGCCACGGGTCCCACATCGACTGGAGAAGGCCAGGAGATCACCTTGGTCGCGCGCGCAAACCTAGAGGGAGTGTTACGCCGGCTGTTCTTCGCGCGCACTGACGCGCGTCATCTCGAAGTCACTCCACGAATGGAATTGATCGACGCCATCGACGCCGACGGCGACGGCCGCGGCGAGTTGCTCTTCCGCCGCACCACTGATGCCGGCTCAAGTTTCGCGATCTACCGCGTAACCGCCGATCGCCTCTGGCCCTTGTACGAAGGTACACCGTAAAAGCAGGGGTCAGGTCTCAGGTGTCAGGAAAACCTCCAACGTAGAGACGCGGCGTGCCGCGTCTCCGCCGACCCATCTAGGCGTGGATTTTCCACGGGACCTCGATTCCTAACATCGGAGGCCTAACACCCGAAAAGCACAATAAAGCTCACGACCACCCAATTATGAATTGTCATCCTGACCTCTGAGCGGAGCCGAAGAGGAAGGACCTGCTTTCCAATGCAGCGAACCCGCTCGATGTCCTGCTAACATGATGTGACAGAACTTGGGAGCACACACATGAAACCACTCCTCCTGGCGTTGATTCTCTCCCTTTCCTTCTCCGCCCTCGCCGCCGACGGCAAATCCGTCTCCTACAAATCCGGCGACGATACCGTGACCGGTCTGCTCTACACGCCCGTCGGCAAGGGCCCGTTTCCCGCCCTGATCGTGATCCACGAATATTGGGGACTGAACGATTGGGTGAAAGAACAAGCCTCCAAATTCGCCGACCAGGGCTACGTCGCTCTTGCCATAGACCTCTACCGCGGCAAGGTCGCGGACAACCCTGACCTCGCCCATGAACTGATGCGCGGCGTCCCCGAAGACCGCGCCAGTCGCGACCTGCGCGCCGCCTTCGACTATCTCGCGGCGCAACCCAATGTGAAAAAAGATCGCATCGGCTCGATCGGCTGGTGTATGGGCGGCGGATATTCGCTTCGTGTAGCGATCCTCGAACCGACGCTGGCAGCCGATGTCATCAACTATGGCCCCCTGATCACCGATCCCGCGGAATTGAAAAAGATCAACGCTCCTATTCTCGGAAGTTTCGGCGGACAGGATCGCGGCATCACTCCTGATGACGTAAAGAAGTTTCAGCAAGCTCTAACTCAACTCGGAAAGAAGGCCGACATCAAGATTTATCCTAACGCGGGTCACGCCTTCGAGAATCCCAACAACAAACAGGGATATCGCCCCGATGACACCGCCGATGCCTGGAAACGCACGCTTGACTTCCTGGCTGGTACGTTGAAGAAGTGACTTTACCGGCGTAGCGCAGCTCTGTGGATAACGCAAGCCCTTCAGGACATGCAGCATTTTGAGTGCAAGGAATTTCCACTTGCCAGACGCAGTTACTCTGTTTACTATTCAGCAATCTTTGGCGTGACTAAATCAATCGCGCAACTATGAATATCGGCGAGACCATCCGCAACTACCGGCTTCAGAAAGGCATGTCGCAGGGCGACATCGAAAAGCGCACCGGGCTTTTGCGCTGCTACCTGTCGCGAGTGGAAAACGGCCACACCATTCCCTCGCTCGACACGCTCGCCAAAATAGCCGGCGCCATGGACCTGGCGCTTTCACAATTTTTTGCAGAGGGCAACTCCAACGGACACAAAGGCCTGCCCCAGCTCTCCGACGATGAAGTCCGCTTCCTGAGCCAGATCCGGCGCTACTCCGTCAGCCTGAACGACAGCGACCGCAAGCTAGTCCTGGCCATGGTCAAGAAAATGGCGGCCAGCACCTCGAAGTAGCCATCAGCCGTCAAGCCATCAGTAAGACACCAATCCCGTGTTTCCTTCCAAGCTCAACTTGAAGCCGCAATGTTCACACTTAGGGGCACATTCAAGCCGGAAGTGCCTTTGCTGATGGCTGAGGGCTGAAGGCTGGATCACGGTACTTTCGTACCATTACCGCCCTGACCGAAGGAACCTCGCCCCGCCTCTTGTTCGGGGCTATTCTGTGGTCGGGTCTATCCGTGACGATTGATGAGGAATTGAATCTCCTCGACCATCAGCTCCGCCGGCTGAAGATCGAGTACGAGATATTTTTCAATAACCCGGCCAAGCGGCCTCCCAACGATATCGAGTGGAAGGTGACGAGCCTCATCCGCAAGTTCAGCGACGGCGGGCGAATGAGCTTTCCCCAGCGCTATCGCTACAACGAAATGGCGCAGCGGTATGCCATCCACAGCGATCTCTGGCGCAAGAAGATGCGCATCCGCGAAGAGGGCTATCGCCGCCCGCAGGACGCCATCCTCTCCGTGCAAGGGGTGCGGCCCACGGACGAACACGAGTCCAAGCACCATCCGGTGTACGGCGTCGGCCGCCACCACGAAGCGGCGGCTGAAGATAAGCCTTTCTCGGTGCAATACTCCGATGCCCAATCCGAGAGTGCGAAAGTCGAATCCCTTTACAAGGCGCTCACCGAAGCCAAGCAAAAGTCGGGTGAAAAGGTTTCCGGCAGCCTCGACTCCTTCGCCGCCTTCGTCAAGAAAAAGACCGCCGAGATCCGCAAACAGCACAAGTGCGACACAGTGGTCTACTCGGTCGAGACCCAGGGCGGCCAAGTCAAACTGAAAGCTAAAGCAAAAGTATGAGCCCGGCGAGGAGCAGATTGGTGAGACTACTGCGACGGACTCTGATCACGGTCGTCGCCACCGTTGCGGTTGTTTTCGTAGGCGCGAACTGGATCGTCCCTGTGGCACTCTCTTTTTACGCCGCGAAGACGGCTCCTCCGGTCGCCAGAGTTGTTCCAACCGATTTGAAAGACCAGTCCGTGTCGGAGTCTCCGGGAACGAGGTTGTCGTACTTCGGCTATGAATTTGAGATTCCGTGGAGCGACCTCGACGAGACGCAAACGACTTTGTATCCCAAGGACAAACCCGAGAAGTACAAAGTCGATCTTCGTTTTCGTTCAGGATTGCGATTGGTGATTGGCGCGCTTCCTCCCCGAATGTGGGTCAACGATGTCGCCAAGGATCTCAATGTCTCCCCCCAGGACATCGAATCAACCTTCGGGCGCGAGACGATGAAGTCTGACTACAGTTTCATGAAGGCTCTCTACGAGTTCACACCCGACAATGTGAACCATTGGACCGCGTGGCAGGACGCCCACAATCGAGACAAATTGTTTTTAATCATCAAGTCTCTGGCGCCCCCGCAGGCAGCGGAGACTGGCATTTTCAACCTGCAAAACCATACCTACAAAGGCTTTCAGCTAGGTAACCCCCGGGTTCGGCCGGATCGAATCTTGGTTGACCTCTACTCGGACAAAAATGCCGCCGAGATGATTTTCTTGCAGAAGGACTACCGCAACGCCATCGGCGTCACTCAGCCTGAGATAAATCGCATCGTTCGGTCTCTCCATCGCGCCAGCCAAGACACACCTGCTGCTACCCAAACTGTAAATAACTAACGCCGCCTCTTGGCAGTGCGCTGCGGGAGACTCAGAACTCCCGTAACACTGCTAGAATTTCCTTTCGCCCCCGAATTCTGAGGCCCTTATGTCCAAAATCCAGCGCGCCATCCTCAGCGTCACCGACAAGTCCGGACTGGTGGATTTCGCCCGCAAACTCGCCGGCATGGGCGTCGAACTGGTCTCCACTGGTGGCACGGCAAAGCTCCTCCGCGAATCCGGCATCGTGGTGAAAGACATCTCCGAACTAACCGGCTTCCCCGAGATGCTCGATGGCCGCGTGAAGACCCTGCATCCCAAAGTCCACGGCGGCATCCTGCACCGCCGCCAAGACTCTGCCCATCGTTCCGCTGTAGCCGAGCATGACATTCCAGCCATCGACATGGTGGTAGTCAATCTCTACGCTTTCGAGAAAACTGCGGCCAAGCCGGGCGTCCATTTTGAGGAGCTGATCGAAAACATCGACATCGGCGGCCCCTCGATGATCCGTTCCGCCGCCAAGAATTTTCAGGACGTAGCTGTCGTCACCTCGCCCACCGACTACAACGCGATCGCCGACGAAATGGCCCGCTCCGCCGGATCACTGTCTTCGGAAACCAAATGGCGCCTGGCGCAGAAAGCCTTCGCCACCACTGCGGCCTACGATTCCGCAATCGCCTCGACGCTCGAGCGCGTCGGCGTCAACGGCCACTTCGAGTTGCGCGCCACCGAAGGCTTCCCGCAAACGCTGCGCCTGTCGTTTCAAAAAACCATGGATCTGCGCTACGGAGAGAACCCTCACCAGAAAGCCGCAATGTATTCCGACGGCTCCGGCCTAGGCGTAGCCAACGCCCGCCAGCTCCAGGGCAAGGAACTTTCCTACAACAACATCACCGACCTGCAAGCCGCCTGGGACCTCGCGCAAGATTTCGACGAGACCGTTTGCGCCATCATCAAGCACACCAACCCGTGCGGCGTCGCCACCGGCAAGACGCTGGCCGAAGCCTATCTGCGCGCCCTCGAATGCGATCCCGTCTCGGCCTTCGGAGGCGTGATCGGCGTGAATCGTCCGGTTGACGCCGCGGCCGCCGGAGAAATGGC
>Ga0137403_10009734_pt1 | contig 10669 bp, 14 predicted proteins | sample CZOMad2_1_16fung_FD_122057 | JGI IMG/M metagenome (GOLD analysis project Ga0137403, IMG submission 122057) | Vadose zone soil fungal communities from Angelo Coast Range Reserve, California, USA - CZOMad2_1_16fungal (Hybrid Assembly) | ecosystem: Environmental > Terrestrial > Soil > Vadose zone... | reverse complement strand
TGAAAATCGCCACCTGGAACGTCAACGGCTTCCGCGCGCGGGAGAAGCAGTTCGCCGAATGGCTCGCGCGCGACCGGCCCGACGTCGTGTGCCTGCAGGAGCTGAAGGCCGAGCGCTCGCAGATTCCCGAGCAGCCCGGGCTCGAGGGCTACCACGCCTACTGGCACGGCCTGCGCGCCTACTCGGGCGTCGCGCTGCACGTGAGGAAGGACCTGCTCGGCGCCGAGCCCGCGTACAGCCATCCCGACTTCGACATGGAATCGCGCATCGTGCAGGCGGACCTCGGCAATCTCGTCCTCGCGTCCGTATACGTACCCAACGGCGGCAAGGACTACGAAGCGAAGCTGCAGTTCCTGGTGCGGCTCGCGGCCTGGACGAAACAGCTCGCCCGCGAGGGACGCGAGCTGATTCTCTGCGGCGACATGAACGTCACCCGCAGCGACCTCGACCTGCACCCGAAGGAAGTGAAGCCCGGCATGATCGGACAGCGCGAGGAGGAGCGCGACCTCTTCGAGCATGTCCTCGGCGACCACCTGGTCGACGTCGCCCGGGCCCTCGCCCCCGACGACCCGAATCTCTTCACCTGGTGGGCGCCGTGGCGCAACATGCGCCAGAGGAACATCGGCTGGCGCATCGACTACATCCTCGCTTCGCCCTCGATCGCCGCGCGCGCTGCGAGCTGCCCCGTGCTCGCCGACGTCGGCACCAGCGACCACGCCCCCGTGATGATGACCACCGGGTAGCAACCGTTCTACAATCGCCTCATGATCGACCTCGTCATCGACAGGCGCGAGCGCGACATCGGCGGCTTCCCGGTCGGGCGCTTGCTTCCTTTCACCAAGCGCCGCATGGTCGGGCCCTTCATCTTCCTCGACCACATGGGGCCGATCGATTTCGCGCGGGGCCTTTCGAAAAACGCGGACGTGCGACCCCACCCGCACATCGGCCTGTCGACCGTCACCTACCTCCTCGACGGCGAGATCATGCACCGCGACAGCGTCGGTTCCGAGCAGGCGATCCGCCCGGGGGAGGTGAACTGGATGACCGCCGGGCGCGGCATCACGCACTCCGAGCGCTTCGAAAAAGCACGCGCAAGCGGAGACCGGGTTCACGGGCTCCAGGCCTGGGTCGCGCTACCTAAAGAGGACGAGGAGACCGAGCCGCGCTTCGCGCACCACGGCCCCGACGACCTTCCGACCTACGAGGGCGGAGGTCTGCGCGCACGGCTCCTCGCCGGCGCGGCGTTCGGCGCGGAGGCGAAAGTGAAGACCCATTCGCCGCTGTTCTACGTCCACTGGTCCCTGGCGGCGGACGCCAAGGCGCAGCTCCCCGCCGAATACCCCGAGCGCGCCGCCTATGTCGTCGAGGGCGAGGTCGAGGTCGCGGGACAAACCTTTCACGGCGGCCAGATGCTCGTGTTCAAGCCCGGCCAGCCCGTGCTCTTCACCGCCTCCACGCCCTCGGCCGTGATGCTCCTCGGCGGCGAGCCGGTCGGCGAGCGCTTCATCGACTGGAATTTCGTCTCCTCGTCGAAGGAGCGCATCGAGCAGGCGAAGGCGGACTGGCGCGCCGGGCGCATGAAGCTGCCCGACAACGATCACGACGAATTCGTGCCGCTTCCCTGAGGTTCAGGTCTCCCGCACAGTCTGCCAGGAAGCGACACGCCTCGCACACGGGACGCGGCTTGCGAACGTGCTAGAGTATTCGCAGGGAGCAGACTGTCTGAACCGGAGCCCCAATGAAAGACGAAGCCAAGGAGTCGCGCGTTCTCAGCCACATCCAGCGCCTGGTCACCGAGGAACACCAGCTGTTCGAGCACCCCACGCCCTCCCCCGAGGAAAGCAAACGTCTCGCGGACATCCAGGTCGAGCTGGATCAGTGCTGGGACCTGCTGCGCCAGCGGCGCGCGCTCCGGGAAACCGGGCACAAGCCCTCCGAGGCACACGTCCGGCCCGCCGCCGTAGTAAAGAACTACGAAGGCTGACGCGAATGGAGGAGTACCGCGGCCGGAGCATCGTCGTCCGCTTCGACGGCGCGAAGTGCATTCACTCGCGGCATTGCGTGCTCGAGCAGCCGGCGGTGTTCAGGGCCAACGTCTCCGGCCCCTGGATCCATCCGGACGCTTCGCCCGAGGGCGCCGTCGAAGTCGCGCACAGCTGTCCTTCGGGCGCGATCACCTACGAACGAATCGACGGGGGTCCGCAGGAGTCTGCTCCTCCGGTCAACACCGCCCACGTGCGCGAGAACGGGCCGCTCGCATTCCACGCCGAGCTGATGGTCGGCGGCAAGCCGGCGGGATTCCGCGCGACGCTGTGCCGCTGCGGTGCTTCGAAGAACAAGCCCTGGTGCGATACCAGCCACGTCGCGGCCGGCTTCAAGGCGAGCGGCGAGCCGGCAACGCAGGCCTCGGAGCCGCTCGCACGAAGAAACGGCCCGCTCGCGATCACGCCCACGAAGAACGGACCGCTCGAGGTGACCGGAAGCCTGGAGATCTGCAGCGGCACGGGCCGCACCGTGCTGTGCACGCAGCAGACCTGGCTGTGCCGCTGCGGCGGCTCGTCGAACAAGCCGTTCTGCGACGGCACGCACGCCAAGATCGGCTTCATCGGCTAGGAGGGACAACATGGCCGCGCAGTGCAAGCACCTCGATCAGGTCCGCGACGTGAAGGCCCGCACGCCGAAAGGCTGCGAGGAGTGCCTGAAAACGAAGATGCAGTGGGTGCATCTGCGGCTGTGCCTGACCTGCGGTCACGTCGGCTGCTGCGACAACTCTCCCGGCAAGCACGCGACAAAGCATTTCCACCAGACGCAGCACCCGGTCATGAAGAGCTTCCAGCCCGATGAAGACTGGGGCTGGTGCTTCGTCGACGAGCTCATGATCGAGCCCGCCCCGAAGCCGCGGTAAGACGATAGGAGCGCCCGGCCGGCTACTGGACCGGCTTGGAGCGGTCCACCGCCGCGCCGCGCAGGATCACCTGCGAGATGCGCCGCGTGTTGGCGATGTCGTCCAGCGGGTTCGCGTCGAGCACGATGAAGTCGGCGCTCTTGCCGGCCTCAAGCGTGCCGGCGTCCGCGATGCGCAGGAGCTCGGCACCGTTGCGCGTCGCCGCGATGATGACCTGGGCGGGCGTCATCCCGGCGGCCACCATGTCCTGCATCTCCTCGTGCGGGCCCCAGGGCCGGTTGCCGTCGCTTCCGAGCACTATGCGCGCGCCCGCCGCGTTCAGCTTGGCCAGGTTGCGCGCCTGGATTCCATAGAAGGCCTGCGCGTCCGGACGGTCGGAGTTCACCTTCTCGAGTTTCGCGAACTCCTCTGGCGCAAGGCCGGCCTTGAGCCAGCTCAGGTCCGTCTTGACGCCTCGGTCCGGGAGGTTGGGCGTGAGGACCAGCTTCGGATGCGCCTTGAACATGGCGACGAACTCGTCGTCGATATCCTTGTCGCGAACTCCGTGCGCGAGCACGTCGACGCCCGCGCGCACGAGGCCCTTCGCGTCCTCGAGATCGAAGAGGTGCGCCGTCACCCTCAAGCTCCGCTTGTGCGCCTCGTCGATTATTGCGCCGTACATTTCAGGGGTCAGCTTCTTGTACTTGCCTTCCCTCGTGTCGACCCAGATCTTGACGATGTCCACTTTGTGCGCCGCGAGCTCGTCCACCGCCTTGCGGCCTTCTGCCGCACTGGTGATCCAGTAGGGCGCGGTCGTGCGCCCCGGCTCGGGCGTGGTGATGCCGCGCCCCGCGCTGAAGTACCGCGCGGCTCCGGGAATCACCTCATTGTGCACGCCGAGCACCTCGTAGCCGTCCGTGCCCATGCTCAGGACTGCGCTCACGCCCCAATAGGCCCGCGCTTTCAGGTCTCGCAGGAGCGCGTCGCGCGTAGTGCTCAGGTGGACGTGCGTGTCGACGATCATCGGCATCACCGTCTTGCCCCCGAGATCGACGCGCCTCGCACCCGGGGGTACGCGCACGTCGGCGGCGGCTCCCGCCTGCGCGAGCTTGGCGCCGTCCACCACCAGCGTCGCGTTCTCGACCACGCGGCCGTCGCCGACGATGAGGCGCGCGCCTTCGTACGCGGTGGCCTGGGCGAACGCCGGGATCGCGGATCCGGCGAGGAGGACGACTGCTGCGAATGCGGCGATGCGGCGCATGGGAAACCCCCGGGGTGACGGCGAGCGTCTGTTGGAGTATAGCGGCTAGCGCACCACGCTACCCGGCGACGACCGCCTCGATCCATCCCGCAAGCGCGGCGAGCATCTCCTCCCTCACCTCCGCATCCTGGCGCCCCGAGCGCGCCGGCACGTGGAAAGAATGGTCGGCGTCGGCGAACACTTTCAGCATGGCGCGCGCGCCGAGCCGCTCGACGAGCGCGGAGAGCAGGCCCATGTCGGCAAAATCGTCGCGGCTTCCCTGCAGGAACAGCATCGGGATGTGCACGGCGGACAGGTGCTCGCCGCGCGCGCCCGACACCTTCCCCGGCGGATGCAGCGGAAACCCGAGGAAGGCGAGGCCGCGCACCCCCGGCAGCGGGGATTCGCCCTGGGCCTGTGAAGTCATGCGCCCGCCGAAGGACTTGCCGCCGGCGAACAGGGGAAGCCCGGGGGCGAGGCGTCCGGCCTCCGACACCGCGGCGCGCACCGCGGCCTGCGCGATCGGGGGCGAATCCGGGTGCTTCGACCCACGCTCCATGTAGGGAAACTGGTAGCGCAGCGTGGCGATGCCGCGCTCGGCCAGCCCGTGCGCGACCGACGCCATGAACGGATGCGCCATGCCGGCGCCCGCGCCGTGCGCAAGGACCAGGCAGGCGCGCGCACCGACCGGCGCCTGCAGCAGCCCCGAGACGCGCCGGCCGGCGTCCATGCTTATCTCGACCGGTTTCGGGCCCGGGCTCATCCGATCGCGATCGAATCGACCTTGTTGGGATAGAAGGCGAGCAGGTCCTTGATCGCGAGCATCTCGTCGTAGGGATTCTCGTAGGTCCAGATCGCGTTCTCGGGTCCGCCCCGCACCGAGAAGTAGGACGCCTGGCCCTTGAACGGGCAGTAGGTCCCCAGATCGCTGCGCGAGAGCCTCTCCATCTTCACGTCCTTGCGCGGAATGTAGTAGACCACCGGGTAGTCGCCCTCTTTCAGCGCGATCGCCCCGCGGGTATCCGCGATCACCTCACCCTTCACCGTGACGCGGACGCGCGCGTCCGCGGGTTTCGTCGTGATGTGGGGTGCCGGGGTACCTTTCATATCACCTCCTTCGCTGCCGAAGTTCGGATTATGAACCCGGCACGGCGCAGCTTGGTGTAGAGTTCCCGCGAATTACAACCGGCGCCGGACTACGTGCCGCCGAACGCCGAGCCGAAGACGCCTTACATCGCCGGGCTTTTACCGAGACCTTGACGCGCCTGCCCGCCGGCGCGCCGATCGCCGCTTCCGGCCAGGCGACGATCCTGCAGGCGATCGACTCGGTGCCGCTGCTCTTCCTCGCTTGGCAGACTTGGCAGATCCCGAGGCTGCGCGCTCAGCCGCGCTAGAAGGTTCAGTCGCCTTTTCCAGCAGCCAGGCGCGGAACGCCGCCACCGCGGGGCGGTCCGCGATCACCTCGGGACATACGAGGAAGTAGGCCGACCCCGGGTTCACTTCGATCGCGAAGGGCTCGACCAGCCTCCCCGAGGCGAGGTCCGCGTCGACCATCGGGCGCAGCGCGAGAGCCACGCCGAGCTTCTGCGACGCGGCTTCGATTGACAGCATGTTGGTGGAGAAGCGCGGACCGCGGCCGCCGTCGACCCGGTCGGCGACGCCCGCCGCCTCGAGCCACTTCCGCCAGGCGTTACCGTGCGCGACGAGGTCGAGCGCGTCGTCGTGCAGGAGGACGTGGTTGGCGAGGTCCGCCGGCTCGCGCAGGGGCGGCGCCAGGTCGGGGCTCGCGACCAGCACCATGGAAACGCTGAACAGGCGGTCGGCGCGGAACCCGGGGTAGCCGCCCGCGCCCAGGTGGATCTCGACGCCCGAGGTCTCGCTTCTCAGATCGAGGTTGCTCATCAGCGCCGCCGAATCGAGCGCGCCGGCGTCGACCATCCTGCTCGAGCCGACGACGCGCACCTCGATGTCGGGCGCGAGCCTGGAGAACTCCGCGAGCCGCGGCATCAGCCAGCGGGCGGCGAACACCGGCGGCGCGGTGATGCTCAGCTCGGTCTCGGCGCTGCGCTCGTGAATGGTCTCGACCGCGGCCGCGAGCGCGTCGAAGCCCTCGCGCAGCCGCGGCAGGCTGGCGCGCGCGGCCTCGGTGAGCTGCACGCCGCGCCCCTCGCGGCGGAACAGCTCGATGCCGAGGTATTCCTCGAGGCTCTTGACCTGGTGGCTCACCGCGGCCTGCGTGATGTGCAGCTCGGCCGCCGCGTCCTTGAACGAGAGGTGGCGCGCGGCCGATTCGAAGACGCGGAGCGCGTTGAGCGGCGGCAGTCGGTAGATCACGTTTGGGGTGAGTTTTTCTTATGGATCACGTGAGAATACATCGTTTGTTATTGCATCCTCCAGACCCTATTCTATGACGCATGAAAAACCATCTTTTGCACTACCCCACGCCGGATGAACTGCGTGCGCTGGAACTCGCCGCACACCGCGCCCGCTCCCGTGAACTTCTGCGGCTGATCCGTTCCGGCATGACCGGCGTGAAGGCGCTCGTCGAGCGCCTCGCCGAGGTCGCGCACGGCGGAGGAAGGATTGGACATGCGTAAGCACAAGGAATTCGCAACCACGTTCTGGAGCAAGGCATCCAAGTCGCTGCCGGCCTCGGTGCGCGAACGTTACCGGCCGCAGCTCAAGTCCGCGGAGCGCTTCGATCTGGCGCTCGACTGGGCGATCGGCTTCTTCTCCCGCCGCCACTCGGGCTGACGGGACCGGGCCCCCGGGCGTTTCTCCTCCTCCGACGCCCCGGGGGGCGCCGGCTTTCCCGGAGCCGGGACCGGCGGCCGCCTGAGGGACTAGAGAATCCGCTCGCCGAACTTCGAGAGCGCCCGCTCGGAGAGCATCAGGCCGAGCCCGGGCGCTTCCTTGAGAGTCAGCATGCCTTTGGCGATCTTCGGCGGGTCTTCGAACAGCTCCGCCTGGAGCGGGTCGCGCTCCGGGTCGGTGAAGGACTCGACGATCACGCCCGCGGGGCTTCCCGCCACGATGTGCGCGTGGATGAAGCAGTCGTGATGCGGCGCGACCTGGACGTGGTTGAACTCGCACAGCGCCGCGAGCTTCCGCCCTTCGGTGAAGCCGCCCATCATGGTGCAGTCGAACTGCAAAATCTGGATCGCGCCTTCCTCCAATAGCGCGCGGCAGCCGTAGCTCGTCAATTCGCTCTCGCCCGCCGACAGCGGGATGCGCGTCTTGTGCGCGAGGAGCTTCAGCTCCCTGCGATCGTCGGCCCAGCGCACCGGCTCCTCGAGCCAGCGCGGGCGCAGAGGCTCGAGCAGCCGCGCGCCCTCGATCGCGGTGGCGAGGTCCCAGCCGCGGTTGACGTCGACCATCAGGTCGCTCTTGTCGCCGATCACCTCGCGCACCAGCTCCAGGCGCTCCATGTCCTCTTTCAGCGGCAGGCCGCCGGCCTTGGCCTTGAAACCGGTGTGCCCCTGGCCTTTCAGCATCTGCATCTCGTCCCTCAGCTCCGAGAGCGTCTTGCCGTCGCGGTAATAGGCGCAGGTGACGTAGCAGGGCACGACGTTGCGGTAGCCGCCGAACAGCCGGTAGAGCGGCAGACCCGCCCTCTTCCCAACGATGTCCCACAGCGCGATGTCCACCGCCGCCGAAATCCGCACGATCGCCTCGCGCGTCCACTTCCTCTCGTTTGCGAGCCGCTGCCAGGTGAGCGCGAACAGCTTCTGATAGAGCGCCTCGGGCGCGAGCGCGTCGGCGCCGACGATCAGATCGCCGATGCCGGTCTTGACCGCGTGGATCGCGGCCTCGATCGGCGTGTAGCTCGTCGCCAGGCCGATACCCTCGATGCCTTCGTCGGTCCGGACGCGAACGAGGATCTCGTTCGCCTTGGGCACGATGAAATGGGAGACCCAGTGGGGGCGCCCGGTGTCGGGCGCGCGCAGGATGTGGACCTGGAGGGAGGTGATTTTCATTTGAGCGCAGAGGGCTATCTTCGGATGTTTCGAGAATAGTCTCCAAACCGGGCCCTTCATGTCAAACTCGGGACCCACCATGGCCGTTTCGACGAAAATTTCGCGTGGTGCGCCTGCGCTCCTCTGCCTGACGCTCGCCGGCTGCGTCGGCGTTCCGGAAGATATGCTCGCCTCGACCGCGATTGTCGCCGACCTCCCGACCGAGAGCGGTGCGCTGGTCGAGGCGGCGCGGTTCTCCGCGGGCCGCGCCGGCGGGGCGCCGCCCGGCGACTGGGGCCCTTTCGTCACCTCGCCCTTCGCGTCGAAGAGCAAATACACCCTGGTCGAAACCGGTCCGGGCGTGGTGCTCGAAGGCCGCGCGGACGGCTCCGCCTCCGGGTATTACCGGCGCATCCGCATCGATCCGGCGCGCCATCCGCTGATCGACTGGCGCTGGCGAGTTGTGCAGCCCCTCGCCCACACCGATCCCCGGGTCCCTTCGCTGAACGACTCCCCGGCGCGCGTGATCGTCGCGTTTCACGGTGACGTGAAACGCCTGGACATCGGCGAGCGCTTTGCCCTCTCGTTCTACAACGCGCTCACCGGAGACAAGATGCCCTACGCGATCATCATGTACACCTGGTCGAGCGACGCGCCGGTCGACACCATGGTCGCGAACGACCAAACCGCGAAAATCCAGACCATTGTCGTCGAAAGCGGCGGCCACGTCGGAGAATGGCGCGAGCTCCGGCGCAACGTGCTCGAGGACTACCGGCGCGCCTTCGGCGAGGAACCCTGGGACATCGTCGGGGTAGGCGTGATGACCGATGCGCGCAACACGCACGGGAAGGCGAGCGCGCAGTACGGAGACATCAGCTTCCGTCCGGAGCGTTGACACCCGCCCCGGGGCGATGAGGGTCGCGAAGACTGCGACGGGCGGAATTTACGGCTGGATTTCGATCCTGCGCGCCGCCACGGCGATATGGGATTGCTTGACGCCGGTGGATTGCGTGCCGGCCGTCCGCGCCGGCGTGCCGGAGGCGTGCAAGTGCGCTTCTTCCCGACTGTTCTCCCAAACGGTCATCCCCAGCGCCACCACGCCCGCAAGCACCACCGCATGAAGAAATTCCGTTTGATGAACTTCCATGTCTGTCTCCGTTATTCGCCGCTCCTCGAGCGACCTCGCAAGACTACAGCGACGATATTTCACTGTGATGTACGCGTTATGCCCCGACCAGCCGGATGAGCGTGATCTCCGAAGGAACCCCGAACCGCATCGGCGGCCCCCAATACCCGGTGCCGCGGCTGGTGTAGACCCACAGGCGGCCGAGGCGGTTCAGCCCCGCGGTGAAGGGCTGCTGCAGGCGCACCAGGAAATTCCACGGCCAGAACTGCCCGCCGTGCGTATGCCCGGAGAGCTGGAGCTGGTAGCCGGCCGCTTCCGCCAAATGCGCGGAGCGCGGCTGGTGGGCGAGCAGCACCTTCGGCGCGTTCGCAGGCGCGCCTTTCGCCGCCGCTTGGGGATCGCTCCTGTGCGTCGGATCGAAGTGGTGGGCAGACCAGTCCGCCACGCCGGCGACCGTCAACGCCGCGCCGTCGTGATCCAGGACGACGTGCTCGTTCATCAGCACCCGCGCGCCCAGGCGCCGGAATTCGCGGATCCACTCGTGCGCGCCCGAGTAATACTCGTGGTTGCCGGTGACGAAATAGGTCCCGTGCCGGGACGCAAGGCGCGCGAGTGGCTCGGTGTCGTGCGCGAGGTCGGGCACGCTGCCGTCGACCACGTCGCCGGTGATCGCGACCATGTCGGCGTGCAGGCCATTCACCCGATCGACGATCGCGTCGACGAAATCCCGCTTGATCGTCGCCCCGACGTGGATATCGCTGATCTGCGCGATCGTGAAACCCTCCAGCGCCTTGGGAAGACCCGCGAGCGGCACCTCCACGTCGACCACCGGCGCCACGCGGCGCGCCATGAAAAACCCTACGAGCGTGATGGCCGGCGTGAGCGCCATGATGCCGATCGCCGAGGCGCGGATCCAGGACTCGTCCAGTTGCGGAGACAGCGCAAGCGCGGACACCAGCAAGCTCAAGTCGCGAACCACCGTCAGCACCAGCAGCCATGAGAAAAAGCCCGCCGCCAGCCACGGCAGCAGCACCGCCCACGGGCCACGGTCGTCCCGGATCCAGAAACCCTTGGGAAAAAGCCAGAGACACTGCGCGAGCACGGCCCAGCCCGCGAACTGGGTGAGAGCGCCAAACGGAAGAAGGAGCCGCACGCCGACATAGACATGTAGCAGCGCGAGAAAGAGAACGACGGGGCCGGGGAACGGACGGTATTTCACTGGAAGGAAGTGGGGGCGAAGGCCGGCGCACGCAAGACCTGCAGGCCATAAAACTACGCTCTGCGATCCTCCGTCCGCACCATGGAGCGTCTCTTCTTTCCGTTGACAGAGACACATTGGGCACTGCTGCATCAGCGACAAAGAATATCGCATCGGCGGTCTTCCAGACCTTGCAGTAGGTCATGCTCGAACTGCGTGAGTAGATTCAAGCTCTTGGATAAAGTCTAGGATACGCTGTGCGATC
>Ga0137403_10009731_pt1 | contig 10672 bp, 8 predicted proteins | sample CZOMad2_1_16fung_FD_122057 | JGI IMG/M metagenome (GOLD analysis project Ga0137403, IMG submission 122057) | Vadose zone soil fungal communities from Angelo Coast Range Reserve, California, USA - CZOMad2_1_16fungal (Hybrid Assembly) | ecosystem: Environmental > Terrestrial > Soil > Vadose zone... | reverse complement strand
AGGCTGCGATCTGCGGCAGCCATGCCGCAGCGCCGATGTAAGCCGCAAGTTCCGCTGTAGTCATCTGATCTCGGTCTCCAGAAACGTCGGAGTGACGCCGACATGTTCAAACGACCCAAGAATACGTACTTTCGCTACACGCATCAAGTAGACCTGAGGACTAGCTTGCAAGGTTATTCCCTTCTTCGTAACATAACTGGGACTCGAACAAAGTGCCGGAGATGAATGCTATGGAAACGCCATCAGGCCGTCTTTCAACTGACGAAATAATCTCTGCTGTAGCTCAGTTGAGCCTGCCGGAGATCGAAGAAGTGTTTGACCATGTCCTGGCGCTTCAGGCTGAGCGCAAGGCAGGACATATGTCGCCAGCGCAGAGTGCGTTGCTGGTCCGCATAAGTGAGGGTCTGCCCGCGGAGCTCGCCGAACGGTTAGCTGCGCTTCGGGCGAAACGCGACGATGATACGATCACGGACGCCGAATATGAGGAGTTAACCCGGCTCGGCGATCAAGCTGAGGAGCTTCACGCTGACCGCTTGGCGGCACTGGTCGAACTCGCGAAACTAAGGGGCGTAAGCTTGCCCGTCCTGCTGGATCAACTCGGCATTCATTTCCCCGATAATGTCTGATAAGACTATTGCAGCCGAGCTGCGCCGACTGGTGGCTGATCGCGCCAGGCATTGCTGCGAATACTGCCGGAACCAAGCGCGTTACTCGTCCGATCCGTTCACCGTTGATCACGTCAAGCCGCGGAGCCTTGACGGACAGACCACTGCGGATAATCTGGCCCTCTCATGTTGCGGCTGCAACCAGCACAAGGCCAGGCGAGTCTCTGCGCCTGATCCGGTCACTAAATCACTTGAGCCCTTGTTTCATCCGCGCGAGGATGTTTGGGGTGAGCATTTCACCTGGAGCGATGACTTCACGCTAATGCTTGGTTTGACGCCGACCGGCCGGGCGACGATCGGCGCTCTTCACCTCAATCGTCGAGGACTGGTAAACATACGTCGTGTGCTCCAAGCCATCGGGGAACATCCACCGAAACTGAATCCTCGATCGTAGGTTGGTCCTTATGGTGGGGAAGTGCGTAAAAGATTCCCGGGACGGAAATTGAACCAAAGCATCGGCGCGTAGTGCGGCATCGCTACCCTCGCTAAGGAAAGGATACAACCGTAAACTTGCATTGAACGCCTAGCCACGCCGAGGCGGATAGATGTATAAGTCCTCTATAGGAAGCAAAGCTCCCGACAATTCCTATTCAAACTTGGAGCCGGTGAATGCCATGGCTGAGATTAAAGGAATACTGCTCAACGGGTGGATGAAGTTCTTGAAAGATCGGTATGGTGAGCAAGCGGTTGCCAACGGTCTGGGAGGTCTCAGCCCGGAGGACCGCCGATTAATCCCGACCCTGTTTCTCGACGCGAGTTGGTACCCGTTCGACGCGCTTCATGCTCTTCGGAGGCTCACTCGTCCGATGGTTACACGAGCTGACGGGGATATTACTACTGAGATCGGGCGGTTCATGGCTCAGCACGCGTTTACCGGCGTCTATCGCCCGCTGTTGGCTCACGACCCGATCAAGCAGGTGGAGAAGTTCACTTCCATCGGCGAATTCTTTTTCCACGAGGCTCGCAAGCTTGAGACCGAGATAACAGGACCAGCGTCGTGCCTGGTACGTTATCGTTATGAGGCGGGCGCCAAACCTACCCGTGCCATATGCACCAGCCTCACCGGATTCTGGAGCCGCTCGATCGAGCTTGCAGGAGCGTCCAAGGTAACGGCCTCTCATCCTAAGTGCTTCGCGGCCGGATCAGATTGCTGCGAATTCCTATTCAAGTGGGCACCGCCGGCATCCTAGGCCTCTCCCCCGAGTTAATGCGGGCCAGTCTCGTAGTTGATCGGCTAAGGAGAAGTCGTCGTGCGGGCCATAGGCTCAGCCTTCTAAGCGGGACTTGAAATGGGGACGAGCAGATCGCTTCGTTCAATTTGATTGATTCCTCCGACCCTGAACCATCAGACCGTCGTTCACCTGGACTAAATTACGTTACTCTCGATCAAGTGAACTCGGGTTCTGGTCTTGCCTGAGATCCTGTAATTCAAGATGTAACTGAATGAGAGCCCACACTTTAGTGATGCATTTCGCTATCGTTGCACCACTCAATTTCAGCTAAAAGGGAGCACGGCACGCAGGTTGATTGCGTATCCGGCGAAGTTAAGTACGACAATCTATCGCTGCAGCGCTCAGTACCAGTAAAGCGTCTAACTATGTAGCACAAGTGAGCTGAATCCCGCGGAGCGCCGTCGGGAAATTATCGTGACAAGACTGTTGAAAAGCCTATTCCGAAAAAAGGTTCCGCCGGTCCCGGTGCAGCGCCCGGCTCGCGATCCGTGGATGGAAATTGACAGCTTAAAATCGCCGATTCTAGTCATTAATATTGAAGGGATAGTCGAGAAGGTTAATCAGTCCGCGATCGAGGTGTTCTTTGGCCGCGGGCGGGAGATCATTGGCCGGCCCCTTCAGCAAATCGAGCCAAAGCAGATGTGGACCGTGGTGGCCGAGCAAGTGCGTAAAGCCCGACAGCTCCGTGAGTCGAGATCGCAAGAAGTCACAGACATCTTGAGCGGGAGAGTCTGGCAGTTCGATGTTCGCTTGGTCCCGCATCAGTCCGGCAATAGCCAGATTGTCTTGGTCGCCCTTGAGGTCACCGAGCAGAAGCGAATGGAGAAGGCGCTGCAGCACCAAAGCCAATACATTGCCAGCGTGCATGCCACCACGTTCGGCATCATGAACCGGCTCGATATCCAGGCGCTGCTCAAACCCATCATCACCCGGGCTTGTTTGTTGACAGGTGTTCCAGATGGATTCATCTATCTGGTTGATCCCAGCGGGCGAGAAATGATGCTGTCGGTCGGCGTGGGTAAGATGAGCAACTCGATCCCTTCTCGCATCAAGCTTGGCGAAGGACTCATCGGGAGGGTGTGGCAAACGGGCCAGCGTCTCTTGCGCGACGATTGCGGTATTGGGCTTCCTCACCCATCAAACACCAGGCGCGAAGAGCTTGAGGCAATGGTAGGAGTGCCTCTCAAATCAGACTCTCTCGTTATAGGCGTGCTCGGGCTAGCCACTGCAGAAGAGGGGCGACAGATCGCGGATAGCGAGGTTGAAGCACTGAACCATCTCGCGCAACTGGCTTCGGTCGCCCTGGACAATGCCCAGATGTATCGGGCCATGCGGCAGGGCCTGGCTGATAGGGAGCGAGCAGAGAAGGCCCTGCGAGAATCGGAGGAAAAGTATCGACTGTTGTTCGAGAGGAGTCCCCTCCCGATGTGGGTATATGACGCGCAGACCCTTTCGATCTTAGCCACGAACGACGCCGCGGTCCGGTTCTACGGCTATTCAAGAGATGAACTCCTGAGCATGAAGGTCGGGGACATAAGCTACTCGGACAACACCGGAGCGCTTCTACTCAAACTATCTAAAGCGATCCCTGAACTGACCAATACCGGAGCCTGGAAACACCGCAAGAAGGACGGAACCGCTACCGATGTCGAGGTTGTCTCACACGAGATACTCTTTGGCGGACGGCGCGCCATGCTCGAGCTGATGAATGATGTCACCGAACGCAAGCGCGCTGAAGAAGCACTACAAAAGAGGGAGGAACACTTTCGTTCCCTCATCGAGAACGCTTCGGATCTCATACTCATTACGAACAGCCATGGCACGCTGAGCTACATCAGCCCGTCTGCCGATCGCGCTCTAAACTACAGCCCCGAAGAGCTAATAGGCAGAAACTTGTTTGAATTCATTCACCCGGAGGATTTCTCAAAAGCCTTTGCTGCGATGGAGCGCACCCTTCAATCCCCGGGCGAGGGCCAGCCCGTAGAGTGGCGCATAAAACATAAGCTCGGCCACTGGCGCGTGTACGAAGCCATAGGTAAGTGCGTCCTTGATTTTGCGCACGAGCCCAGCATCGTCCTTAACGCGCGTGACATCACGGAGCGTAAAGTCGCAGAAGAGAAATTGATGCACGACGCGCTGCATGATCCGCTGACAAATCTGCCAAATCGGCTCGTATTCCTGGATCGGCTCGGTCAGGCGATAAAGCGCTCGAAACGGAATAGTAACTACTTGTTTGCAGTGCTTTTTCTGGATCTGGATCATTTCAAACTGGTCAATGACAGTCTTGGGCACCTCGTTGGTGATGAACTCCTGATAGCGATGGCTCGCAGGCTGGAACGCGGACTGCGTCCCGAGGACACTATCGCCCGTATGGGAGGCGATGAGTTTACTATTCTTCTCGAGGATCTTGAAGACACGGACGCCGTCGAACAGATTGCCACCCGCATACAAATGGAGATAGCCGCTCCATTCCATATGGGAGAACAACTCATCTACACAACGGCGAGCATCGGCATTGCTTTTAGTGGCTCACACTACGCCAGTCCGGAAGAGATGCTCCGCGATGCAGATACGGCTCTGTACCAGGCAAAGAGCATGGGCAAGTCCTGTCATGTTGTCTTTAACGCGACAATGCATGACCAGGCGGTTAAACTCCTCGAACTCCGCACTGACTTGGTTCAGGCCCTCGAGCGCAATGAGTTCAGGGTCTATTACCAGCCCGTCGTTTCCTTGAGAACGGGTAGGATAACCGGGTTTGAGGCGCTCGTTCGATGGCAGCACCCCACCTATGGAATGCTCGCGCCGGGTCAGTTCATAGCTGTGGCGGAAGAAACCAATCTGATTGGGCCCCTCGGACTGTGGGTCCTGCGCGAAGCGTGTACAAGGACTCTTGAGTGGCAGACACTTTATCCCCAGAATCCGCAGTTATCCATCAGCGTAAATCTATCTGTAAGACAGCTCGCTCAACCAGATCTGGACACTCAAATCAAGCGAGTGCTGAACGAGACAGGCTTTGCGCCGCAGAGCCTGAAGCTGGAGATCACCGAAAGCATATTCATGAAGAACCCGGAAGCGATGGCTTCTGTACTCTCACGACTGAACTCCCTGGGGGTGCAGCTACAGCTGGATGATTTTGGGACCGGCTACTCGTCTTTGAGCTACCTTCATAAATTTCCTTTCGACAATCTGAAGATAGACCGGGCATTCGTCAGTAGTATGAACACCAATACCAAGAATGCGCAGATTGTTCGGACGATCGTAATGCTCGCCCATAATCTTGGAATGGGTGTCACCGCTGAGGGAGTAGAGACAATCGAGCAACTTTCGGAACTCACCGCAATTAACTGCGAGGAGGGTCAGGGATATTTCTTCTCCAAGCCTGTCGACGGAAGCGACGTAGAGAGACTGATTGTATCTCAACTGGAACGAGGCATGTGCCCGACGCAGCCTCCCTCAGCCGATTGCTACTCGGAATCAGTTAACTAAAGCAGGAAATTGCTCACTTAGGATTGCAGGGGTTCCTGCGCGTCCAGGTGAAACAGATCGTGTACTATTCTTACGGCCCGCTCGGCATCCTTATCTGCAACCACACAGCTTATTCGAATCTGCGAAGTCGAGATCATTTCTATGTTGATGCCCGCTTGTCCGAGCGCCGAGAACATTCGCGCAGCAACTTCAGGTTGGTCCATCAGCCCGGCTCCGATGATGCTCACCTTGGCAACGTCCTCATCTGCGAGCACGCCTTCCGCTCCTATTCGCGCCGCAGCTTCTTCGAGCGCGGTGCGGGCCGTGTTGAGGTCGCTGCGATTGACGGTGAAGGTGATGTCGTTGACCGAGCGGTCCTCGTGAAACGCCTGGATGATCATGTCGACGCTCACGCGATGCTCGGCGAGCGCGCCGAAGATCTCGCCCGCGATGCCGGGACGGTCGGGCACTTTCAAAATGGCCAGCCGCGCTTGGTGTCGGTCGGCGGTCACGCCGCTAACCGGGCGATATATCTCCATCTCGTCAGCTCCTTTTAGAATCGTTCCCTCGTGCTCGGGTTCGAACGTGCTGCGCACTCTAACCCGAATCTTGTGCTTGCGCGCAAGCTCGACCGCGCGTGGGTGAAGCACTTGCGCGCCGACGTGCGCCAACTCGAGCATTTCTTCGTACGAGACTTCTTTCCGCAGCCGGGCGGTCGGCACAACGTTTGGATCGGCAGTGTAGACACCGCTCACGTCGGTGAAGATGTCGCACGTCGAAGCGCCCAGCGCTGCCGCAAGCGCTACCGCTGTGGTGTCCGACCCGCCGCGGCCGAGCGTTGTCACATCCCCTTCGGGCGTGGCGCCTTGAAAGCCTGCGGCCACGACGATGAATCCAGCGTCGAGGTAACGCCGGAGGCGATCCGTGTTGATGTCCACGATCCTCGCTGCCGCATGGATGCTTTCGGTGGTTATTCCCAGCTGCACGCCGGTGAGTGAAACCGCTCGCGCGCCCAAATCATTCAGGGCCATAGCGACCAGCGCTACTGATATCTGCTCGCCGGTCGCCAGGAGCGCGTCAAGCTCCCGGCGATTTGGTGCGTCGCTCGCCTGATGGGCGAGCTTAAAGAGGTAATCAGTCGTATCGCCCATCGCTGAAACGACGGCGACTACTGAGTCCTGCGCCGCCGCGCGGGCGATAATGCTTGCGACGTTCTTAATACGAGCGAGGGATTTGACGGACGTTCCACCGAACTTTTGAACAATCATGCAAATACTCGCAGCACAACTCCGACTTGCTTAGTCGACGCCTGCGCTTCGATCTCTTTGATCGCGCGAGCGACGTTTCGCTCACTGGCGCGATGCGTAAGCAAAATGATCGTCGCCGGGCCCGTCTGCGGGACTCCGCGTTGCAGCAAGCTGTGCAGGCTGACCTGATGCCCACCGAGCGCGTGACCGATGTTGCCGATCACTCCGGGAGTGTCGTCTGTCTCCAGCCGGATGTAGAATGCGCTTTCGCTGTCTTCAATCGGGCACAGCGGGACCTCCTCCGAATCGATCGACGGTTGAAAATACGGCGCGAAGTCCGGGAGCCTCAAAGCGCTTGCCAGGTTGATCAAATCTCCGACGACGGCGCTCGCAGTCGGCATCTGACCAGCGCCCGGACCGACGAGCATCACTTCGCCCACCGCGCTCCCGCTGATGAAGATTGCGTTGCTGGCGCCTTCCACCGATGCGAGAAGATGATGAAGCGGCACCAGCATGGGATGCGCTCGTACGTCGAGACAACCGTTGCCGCGCCGTGCAAGCCCGATCATCTTGATTCGATAACCGAACTCGTTCGCCATTGCTATGTCGAGATCGGTGATGCGGGTGATGCCCTGGCGGTGAACCAGGCTCGCGTCCACGAACCTGCCAAAAGCGAGCGATGCCAGAATGGTGATCTTGTAGGCCACGTCGAATCCTTCGACGTCGTTTATTGGATCGGCCTCGGCGAATCCGAGCCGCTGCGCGCCGGCGAGCGCATCGTCAAAACTCTGGCCGTGCTCTTCCATTGCCGTGAGAATGTAGTTAGTGGTCCCGTTCAGGATCCCTGCGACGCTCGATATCTCGTTTGCCTGGAGTCCGCGCTGGATCGTCGAGATCAGCGGGATACCGCCGCCAACAGCCGCTTCAAACAACACGGTCACGTTGTTGCGATGAGCGAGTTGGAAGATTTCCGATCCGTGCCTGGCGATCATTTCCTTGTTGGCGGTGACAATGTGTTTGCCGTTTTCGATGGCGCGCTTGATCGATTCGTAGATGTGCTCGATGCCGCCCGCTACTTCGACGACTATCTCTACCTCTGGGTCGTTGACTACTTCGTTCGGTTGGTCGGTCACCCGTATCGAAGACAGGTCGACGTCGCGCCGCTTTGATTTGTCACGCACCGCGACCCACTTGATTCTGAAACGCGGGTCGCTCGAGAGAAGCTTGACGACTCCAGTGCCCACCGTGCCCAATCCGAGTATGCCTATCGTTATCCTGGCCATTTAGCTTCTCACTCCGCAGATATGCGAGAGTATCCGAAACGGGCGAGCCCAAGCAACTTCTTAAGGTTCCGAGTTACGAACCACAAACCAGAAACCACAATCCAGAAACCACAAATCACAAACCAGAAACCGGGACCCTGAACCAGAAACGAGCAACTTTGACAACCCTCATGGGCGAGCCTAGAATGAATTCTCACTTCAACCGAAAGACAATGCGAATCAACAGAGTCTATACGAGGACGGGCGACCAGGGGCAGACCTCTCTTGTGGGCGGCGCGCGGGTGAGCAAAGCCAGCTTGCGAGTCGATGCTTACGGCGATGTCGACGAATTGAATTGCGTGATTGGTCTGGCGCGAGCTCGATTCGAGGACCGGGAGATAGATGAGGTGCTTGGCCTGATACAGAACGATTTGTTCACTCTCGGCGCGGACCTGGCGAGTCCTTCAGAGATTGATGTCCCACGCATCGAGGAATCATTCACCAGGAAACTTGAGGAACTCGCCGATCGCTTTCTTGCGGAACTCGATCCGCTCAAAGAGTTCATTCTACCTGGAGGTTCGGAGGCGGGCGCGATTCTTCACCTCGCTCGCACGGTGGCCAGACGTGCTGAGCGGCGCGTCGTCGAATTATTCGAAACCGGGCAGTTGAACCCTGAGACTATCGTGTACCTGAATCGCCTTTCCGATCTCTTGTTCATTCTCGCCAGAGTGGTCAATCACCGCGCGGGTGTCCCGGAGACGATGACCGATTTCAGCAAGAGGACGACGAACAGATGAGAATCGATGATAGAAGATCGAAGATGGACGTTCCATCCTCGATCCTCTATCCTCGATCCTCATTCGTTTCACTATGACCTGGTTCAAGAAAAAAGACAGGCCGAAGCGGCCCGACGAAAATGAGGAGCGAACTGTTCGAACTGAAGGACTGTTCGTGAAATGCCAGGGTTGCGAGGAGATGCTCCTCAAGCGCGAGATCGAAGAGAACCTGAGCGTTTGCCCGCGGTGTGGGCATCACCGCAGAATCAGCGCCGTCGAGCGATTGAACCTGACTCTGGACGACGGCGAGTGGCTCGAGATGGACGCCGGGTTGTCATCGACCGACCCACTGAACTTTGTCGACACGAAGAGCTATCGCACGCGGCTTCGCCAAATGCAGGAGAACACCAGGCTGCTCGACGCGCTTATGACGGCTCAGGGCAAAGTCGGCGGCCGTCCCGCGATCGTGTGCGCAATGGAACTGGCTTTTATTGGCGGGTCGATGGGGACGGTGGTCGGCGAAAAGATCACCCGCGCGATTGAGCTTGCGATAAAGACCGGCTCAGCGCTGGTTGTGTTCTCCGCGTCTGGCGGTGCGCGAATGCAGGAGGGTGCGATCTCGCTGATGCAGATGGCAAAGATCTCGGTAGCGCTCGCGCGGCTGGATGAAGCGGGGCTTCCGTTTATTTCCGTGCTAACCGATCCGACGACGGGTGGAGTTACTGCGAGCTTCGCGATGCTCGGCGACCTCAACATAGCCGAGCCGGGAGCGCAGATCGGTTTCGCGGGGCCGCGGGTGATCGAGCAAACGATCAAACAAAAGCTGCCCGAAGGTTTTCAGCGCGCCGAGTTCTTGCTCGAACACGGCATGCTCGATGCGGTTGTCGAAAGAAAGGACTTGAGAGACTTCATCTTGCACTCGCTCGACTTCATGAGCCAAAACGGCAAGGCGCAGGCGCGCGAGAAGTGACCCTCGGAGCGCAGGCATCCCTGCCTGCGAGGCTTGCACGAGAAAGAGAATTAACGTTTAGGAAAGAGGCAGCCAAGGATGCCTGCGACCCCAGGGTTGCCCTCATACTTCGCGCACGGGCGATAACCTCAAGCCATCAAGATGGATTTTGCAACGTCACTCAGGTACCTGTACTCGCTGGGGCACGAGGTGCTAGCGGCGAAGTTCGGGCTTGAGAGCATATCTCTCTTGCTTGAAAGACTCGCGCACCCGCAGCGCTCATTCAAGTCGGTTATCGTCGCAGGGACCAACGGTAAGGGATCAGTCGCAGCGATGATCGATTCAATTGCCCGCACTGCAGGACATCGCTGCGCGCTGTTCACATCGCCTCACTTGGTTCGCATACAAGAGCGCATGCGGTTCCAGGGCCGGGAAATAACCGAGGCTGATTTCGCGAGGCTCGCTTCGATGGTTCGCGAGGCAAGCGAATTCCTGGTAGTCGCTGGTCAACTGGCCGCGACCCCGACCTTCTTCGAACAAATTGCAGCAATCGCGCTCCGCTACTTTCGAGATTGCGAAGCGGACCTTGCGGTCCTGGAGGTTGGGCTGGGCGGGCGGCTCGACGCGACGAATGCTGTGGATAGAATCGCCTCGGTGGTTACTTCGATCGATCTCGATCATCAGAACATACTCGGCGCCACAATTGAAGAGATCGCCGGTGAGAAAGCCGCGATAATTGTACCCGGGACGCGCGCCGTGATAGGACGCCAGCACTACGCCGCTGCCAGTGACGTGTTGATGCGCCGGTGTCTCGAGACGGGGGTCCTTCCGGTTTTTGCAAACGAGCCGGCAGCGATCGAGACCAGTGACTTCGGACGGGCAACCATTGACTATGAGTCTTCGCACGCGAACTACACGCGAATCACGCTGGGCTTGCGTGGGCGGCATCAGGCTGGTAACGCCGCGGCTGCGATCGAAGCGGCGGAGCTTTTGAACGAGTCTGGGTTTCCGATTCCGCGCGAGGCGATCATAAAAGGGCTACGCGACGTTAGCTGGCCCGGGCGGTTGGAGTTGAT
>Ga0137403_10009730_pt1 | contig 10672 bp, 8 predicted proteins | sample CZOMad2_1_16fung_FD_122057 | JGI IMG/M metagenome (GOLD analysis project Ga0137403, IMG submission 122057) | Vadose zone soil fungal communities from Angelo Coast Range Reserve, California, USA - CZOMad2_1_16fungal (Hybrid Assembly) | ecosystem: Environmental > Terrestrial > Soil > Vadose zone... | reverse complement strand
CGCTTGCCTTGGGAGCAGTATCCACTCCGCCCTCGGGTGCCCCAAGGAAATGGGGCAGAAACGGAGAAACAAAGCATGTATCTATATGTTAAGTGGAATAGCCTTGAGCGTGGTTTTGCTCGCCAGTGGTTTAGCTATTAGAGCATGTCGTGCGTCTCCCTGGCCACTCCCGGAACGGAGGCCTGCGATGCCGTAGGCGGCGCGTTTAGGACAGAGTGGCCAACCGCCCGTCGGCAAGAGCTACGCCCTGGACGATACGCTGCGCAGCCAGGAGTCGTGATCGCAATCACCCGGAATGGTGATCGCCTTCGCCCGGAAGACGCACACTGATCGAACGCGTGTCGTATGATTACGAACGCGGAACCGACGCCAGGTCAGAAATGAAGCTGCGCGTTTTATCTTACTTAAAATAGACGGCGACGGATGCTATTGCAGCCAAAACCCAGAGACCCGCCTGTTGTTATAAGTCCACGCTGCCGGCCTGTCCGGCTGCGACCGGAACCAGATTCTTCGATGCTTTCCAGAGCTGCCGGTTGATGAAATCGGGTGCAAGGCGGCGCATCAACGCGAGTTGTTTGGCCTGACCCGGCCGAATCTCCAGGGCCCCCTTCTTGAGTAACGCAAAGGATTGCTTCACCAACTCGTCTGTCGTCATTAGAGCAATGCCGTCGCCCTCGGCAATGTCTGCCGACAGGTCGGTCTTCACGGCCGGCGGCATGAGCTCGATCACTTCAACGCCAGTTTCCTCCAACTGGAACCGGAGCGATTGGGTATAGGAGTGAACCGCCGCCTTGGTGGCACAGTAGATCGGCGCGGACGGCAGCGGCACGAAGGCGAGGCCAGAGGATACGTTGATGACGGTTCCCTTGTTGGCTGCGAGAATGTCGATGAATGCGGACGTCATGCGAATCACGCCCCCCACATTGATGTTCATCTCGGCCATCAATCCGTCGAGGTCAGTCGCCGGGACCTTGAGGTTCTTGTGGAGCATGATGCCTGCGTTATTCATCAGCACGTCGAGCCTTGGATATTCAGCCTTCACGCGCGTTGCAAGAGAGGCGATTTGCGCGGGGTCTGCGACATCGCCCTGAATCGTGTGGAGCTTCGGATACTTTGCCTTCACTTCATCGAGCACTGTCTGCCGCCGGCCAGTCACAATGACCTGGTTGCCGAGTTCGAGAAACTTGAGGGCAAACGCGAGGCCAATACCTGCAGAGCCTCCGGTAATAAGGATCGTGCGACCTGTGATTTTCATAAGACTCCTTTCGTTCGTTTAATTTCTGTCAAGAATCATTTCGACTATGGACGCAGCGCTGCCTCAGCCTCATCGCTCGGGACTGCTGCCGGTTTTACTCCAAACCAGATCGAGTAGAGTGCAGGCAGGAAGATGAGGGTCAGCACCGTACCCACGGCAGTCCCCCCAATCAGGGTGTATGCCATCGACCCCCAGAAGACTGAGAAGGTCAGAGGGATGAAAGCCAATACAGCTGCAAGGGCCGTAAGGATCACCGGCCGCGATCGCTGTACAGTCGCCTCGACGACCGCGTGATAACTGTCAAGACCTTCCTCCTGATTTGTTTTGATTTGACCGATGAGGATCAGCGTATTGCGCATCAGGATGCCAGCTAACGCGATCAGGCCGAGGATCGCATTGAACCCAAATGGTTGATGAAAGAGAAGCAATGTTGGAACGACACCAGCGAGACCGAGAGGCGCGGTAAGGACCACCATGAACATCGCAGAGAATGACCGGACCTGGAAAATGATCACCGTGAGCATCAGCACGATCATGGCGGGAAACACCACTGAAAGTGCCTTGTTCGCCTTTTCAGACTCTTCTATGTTGCCGCCCGTCTCGATCTTGTAGCCCTCGGGCAGTCTTGCGATGATCGGCTCAATCGCCTTTTGAATCTCTACAGAGACCTGCGGAGGCTGAAGTGATTCGTCAATGTCACTCTCTACCGTAATCGTCGGCAAACGATCACGGCGCTTGAGAATCGGTTCTTCAGGACGAATCTCGACATGGCCGACTTGACTCAGTGGAATAGCCTTCCCCCAGTGATTCATCAGCGTCATGTCGTTCAGCTTTCTGGGATCGAAGCGGTCGGTTCCTGCACTTCGAGCGATCACCTCCGCGGTTCGAATATCTTCACGAACCTGCGTCACTGGCGCACCCGTCAGAAGAAATTGGACCTGTTCGGCAGCCTCTTGCGACGAAAGGCCGATCAGTTTTAGCCGCGCTTGGTCGAGCACAAAATGCACAGTTGGCGCGCGTTCTCCCCAATCCAGATTCACTTGTCGAGTATGGGGATTTGCCCGCATTGCAGTCTGAACCTGCGCCGCAATCGCGCGGTCCTTTTCCAGGTCGGGGCCCATGACGCGGAACGCTACCGGCCAGGGTGAATAGGGTCCAAATACAAGCTGTGAGGCGCGCACACGGGCTTCAGGCGCAAGCCCCTGCTCAACTTGTTCACGAAACCTGAGCTTCAGATGATCTCGAGCCTTCTCATTGGCCGTCAGAACAATGATCTTGGCGAAATTAGGGTTCGGGAGTTCTGGATTGTACGAAAAGAAAAAGCGCGGAGCACCCGCCCCAATGTAAGTCGTAACAATCTTGGCTTCGGGCTGCAGCCGCAGCCAGTCCTCTACTTTTTTCGCACTCGCGGTGGTGGCTTCTATGCTGGTGCCTTGTGGCAGAGTCACCTCTACCAAGAGTTCAGGCCGATCGGATTGAGGGAAGAACTGCTTTTTGACAAGTCCCATGCCTGCAACTGAGACAAGAAAGGTGCCCAGAACAATGCAAGCAACCAAAACCTTCCGGCGTACCGCCCAGACGATCAGACGCCGGAGCTTCTCGTACCCGGGGGTCGCATAAATGGCTGCATGGCCACCGGACAGGGCCTTGATCTCGGGCAACATCTGCACGCCTAGATAAGGAGTAAAGGTTACGGCTACAACCCATGAGGTGAGCAGGGCAAAACCCACTACCCAGAAGATGTTTCCCGCATACTCGCCAGCGGTCGATCGAGCGAACCCCACTGGCATGAGACCAATAACGGTGACAAGCGTGCCTGCAAGCATGGGAGCAGCAGTATGACTCCAGGCATACCCAGCAGCCTTTATGCGGTCCCACCCTTCTTCCATTTTGACCACCATGATCTCGATGGAGATGATCGCGTCATCAACCAGAAGGCCAAGACCGAGGATCAGAGCGCCGAGCGTTATGCGATCAAACACTCTTCCAGTGAGAAGCATGATGACGAAGACGGCCGCCAACGTCAGCGGAACGGCCGCTGCCACAACGATTCCTACGCGCCAGCCAAGGCTGATGATGCTAACGAGCATCACGACGGCAAGAGCAACAAAGAACTTCAGCATGAACTCATCCACTGCTTCGCGGATGTTTACGGCCTGATCCGTTACTTTGCTGAAGCTGATGCCTGCAGGCAGGTCGGCGGAAATCTTCTTCTGTTCGGCAACAAGGGCTTTGCCGAGGTCCAGACCGTTCCAGCCCTCCTTCATCACGATGCTGAGAAGCAAGGCCGGTTGGCCATTATGGCTGACAAGAAAAGTCGCGGGGTCTTCGTATCCGCGCTTCACATCGGCAATATCAGAGAGCTTTAGGGTGCGCCCGCCCGTCACGACTGTCGTGTCCCGAATCTTCTGCAGATCATCGAGCGCGCCATCCAGGCGAATGTAAACCTGTTGAGCTTTCGTATCGATAGATCCAGATGGGGTCACCGCATTCGCGCGAACCAGTGCATCAAAGACGTCTCGCGCGCTAACTCCTAGCGTAGCCAGTCGTTCATATGAGAACTCGACAAAAATTCGTTCCGGTCGTTCTCCAACGATGTCAACTTTCTTCACGCCAGGCACATGAAGCATCCGCTGCCGAAGGGTTTCTGCTTCGCGCGCAACCTGGCGAGGAGGCAGGTCTGGAGCCTCTACCGAGTAGAGCGCGAATGTCACATCCGAGTACTCATCATTGATGAAAGGACCGAATACGCCCTGCGGCAACTTGTGTGCTTCATCGCCTAGCTTCTTGCGGGCTTGGTAAAACTCTTCCGGGACGTCCTCTGGACGAGTACTGTGCTTGAGAGTCACCATCATCAGCGCGAGGCCGGGGCGGGTGAAGGTCTCTACGCGATCGTAGTCGCGCAATTCCTGCATGCGCTTCTCCAGCGGTTCGGCAACGAGATCCTGCATCTCCTGTGCTGTCGCACCGGGCCATACCGCTGCAACGGTAAATACCTTGATCGTGAAGGTAGGGTCTTCTGCGCGTCCTAGTTTCAGGAAGGTAAAGATGCCAGCAGCAACGATCGTAATGAGCAAGAACAGAGTGATCGCCTTTTCGCGGACTGCAAGGGCGGACAGGTTGAGAAACTGCTTCGCAGCCGCATCGTTTTTTTCTGACATATGGTGCTGGCTCATCGAAGTTCTGCCTTGGTCTCGACACGCACGCGTTGGCCGTCGTGAAGGAGATGAACTCCAAGGGCTACGACTTGCTGTCCTGGGTGCAGGTTCCCGCTGATGATGGCTAGTTCTTCACCCAATTGCCGTACTTGCACCGGTTGAAACGTGACCGTGGATGTAGACGCGTTCAATAACCAGATACCAGATCCCTTGCCTTGATCGACAATGGACGCGACCGGCACTTGCAATGTGTCAGTCTCTCCATCGCAGGAGAGGTGGACGGTAACGGTCGCTCCTAACGGAGCATTCGCGGCAGCACCATCGAGAACATAGCGTGCCTCAAAGGTGCGGGTCTGCGGGTCAGCAGCACCGGAAAGCTGTCGCAATTGAACCGGAACTCTCGTGGTGCTGCCGTAAAGCGTTGCGTATGCCGTCGATCCAAGCTTCGGCCTCAACGTCTCGGGCAGGTTTACTGCGGCCTCCCGCTGGCCGGAATGGGCGAGCTCCACAACCGGCTGCCCGGCCATTACTACTTGTCCTGGCTCGGCCAAAGTCTCCACAACGACGCCGTCCGCGTCCGCAACAAGTTGTGAGTAGCCGCCCTCGTCTCTCGCAACCTGCTCCTGAGCGGTGGCAGCAGCGAGGTCAGCTTGTGCCGCGTCCGATGCGGCCTTGATCTGATCGTAGATTGAAGCGGAAACCGCACCGGTCTTGACCAAACCGCGATATCGGGCCTCATCGGCGGCAGTTTGAACCGCCTTTGCCTTTGCTGCAGTGACGGTTTCGGCTCGCGCCGTAATGGCATGGACATAGTCGGTTCGATCAATCGTCATGAGCGGTTGTCCAGCGCGGACAAACTGCCCCGTATCTACCAAGCGGCTCGTGATCTTTCCGGGAACCCGGAAACCAAGATTGCTCTGAACGCGCGCTGAGACCACGCCAGTGAATGCGGGATCTGCTCCGTACGACGAACCTATTTCCGCTATTCGAACCAGCTCCGGCATTGTTCTTGGGTCTAATTCCTGCTTCTGACCGCAACCAGTCAAGCTGACTGCGAAGCCGGTAACGACCAGCACCAGGGCGGAATAACTGAAATTGATCCGATTCATATGGCACTTCCTTTTATTTGTTGGGTTTTCGATCATGGGAGCCAGCCGCCCCCGAGAGCGCGATAAGAACCGACCGCTGCACGTGCCGCACTCTCCCGAGCTACCGCCAAGTCGTCCTTGGCCGCAAGCAATTGACGATCCGCGTCGAGCACGTCGGTCAGTCCGATGACCCCGGCGGCGTAGGACTCTTGCGACAGGTCGCGCACCCGCTGCAACTCAGCGATTTCACGAACGATTTCATTGCGGCGATTTTCCGATTGGACGAGTAGACTGAAGGCGTCTTCGACATCTTCGGCCGCGTGCAGGACGGAGCTACGATACTGGAGCAAGGCTTCGGCATTGACGCCTCGCGCTCGCTTCACTTCCGCAGCGACGGCGCCGAAATCGAAGAGTCTCCAGCGCAGACCAACAACACTGATAGGCTGAAATCCTTGCTGTTCGAAGAGATGGGCGGGCGCGACCGCTTGAGACCCTACGATCCCTGAAAGCGAGAGCTTTGGATAGTAGTCGGCGAGGGCCTGGCCAATGCGAGCGTTCGAGGCAGCAACCATTCGCTCCGCAGCGATGATGTCAGGTCTCCTGCGTAATAGATCCGTGGGCGTCCCATACCCAGAAATTTCCGGTACATCGGGAATCTCTGCGACAGAGCTCAACTCCGCTGCGTACGTTCCTGGCTGCGCGCCCATGAGGACGTCCAGCCGGTTCAGCTGTGCTTCGAGAGAGACTGTGAGCAGAGGAATCGTCGCCTTCGCTTGCGACAGCAAGGCTTGGGCCTGAGCGAGTTCGCGGTCGGAAGCTACGCCCGCATCCCTGCGCTGCTGCACCAGTTCGACGAGATGCTTGTCAGTGGCGATCTGGTCGTTTGCGAAGATCAAGCGCGCCTGCGCGCCCCGTATCTGCATATAGGCATCAGCGCCTTCCGCGGCAACCGTGACGCGAGTTCCGATATGGAGAGCTTCGGCCGCCTGAGCCTCGGCTGTAGCTGCTTGAGCTCTTTTCTTCAAACCGCCGAACAGATCTGTTTCCCAGCTGGCCATGAATCCGAGATCGTAGTAGTTCTGGTGGCGATCATAGCCGGGCAAGTGGGCGGCGGCGCGGCCCGTCATACTCTCGGTCGATTGGGAAAGTGTGGTCGTCGAAGCGTAAAGGTTTCCTGATGGCAGGCGCTGCGCTCCTGCTCCTTGTGCAGCGGCACGCGCCTGTTGCACCCGCGTCATGGCAGCGGCCAGGTCGAGATTCTCGTCCAGCGCCCGCTTCACGATCCGTGTCAGCTCAGGATCACGGAAGCCCGTCCACCACTGGTCGAGAGTTGGTGCCGGCAGAGAGGCGGTACGAGTTTCGATAGAGACGGCGTTGTGAAATGGCTGAAGGTTTGCCGTCGGGCGATGATATTTTGGCCCCACGGCACATCCGGTGAGGCTCGCGCCTAGCGCGAGGGCAAGGCCCATTCGCAGAGTGAACTTCCGCGCAGCGGGTGACCCTTTGTAAGACAACCTTAAGAAGTTCATTCATGTGCTCCATTCCTGCGCACCCTGCGGGTAAGCTGTTTCAAAACGTATTTCGTGAAGACGCCACAGCACCGGACCTTCACTCCCTGCTTCATCAGCTCAACAAGGACGTTTTCGCCTGCTTGGCTGATCGTCGTCAGGTTCTTCAGGTCGATGACGAGTTCGCGGCCGTTCAAATCCGAGTTGGCCATTTCGTACGCGACCTTCAGCTCGTCGGTCCACGGGCCGATAAGCTTGCCCTCAAGCACCAACCGGCGTTGATTTCGCGTTTCGACAGTCGAGATTTTCAACATGCGTCCTCACTACACAGGAAGGAACGCAAGGCGCATGCCAACCTCGGCGAGGCTGTAACTCACTGAATCTTCGCGGTGGGATTAAATCGGCTGGGTCGAGAGTTGAAACTGTCGAAGTCAGCTTCGACAGCAGAATGATTTGGAAAGGCTAGCGCGGTTCAGGCGTACTGCCGGGGATCGATTCCGAACTTCTTCATCCGCGAGATGAGTGTCGTGCGATTGATACCCATGCGCGCGGCTGCTCCATCAGCCCCGCCCACACGACCCTTAGCTTCGGTGAGGGCACGTACGATTTCTTCCCGCTGCTTTTGGGAATATTCGTCGGAGAAGTCCTTTTTCCCGTTCAGGGCAGCGCTGATGCTTTCTTTGACGATCCGGGCAATATCTTCCTGCGCGGGCTGGACGCCGGGAGAAGGCCGTGTGTCGGTGCCCGGTTTGCGCAGCTCCGAAAGCGGTGCTTCGAGCGACTTGCCGCGAGTCAGGATGACAGCGCGCTCTATGAAATTCTCTAACTCGCGGATATTCCCTGGCCATTCCCATGCCGCCAGGCCCTTCATCGCTGCCGCCGGGATGCTCTCGATCTTCTTTTGCATCTGCTTCGCAAACTTCTGAACGAAATGGCTTACCAGCAGCGGAATGTCTTCGCGGCGGTCTCGCAACGGCGGGATGCGGATCGGAAATACATTCAGCCGGTAAAACAAATCGCTCCGGAATTCGCGATCGGCGATCATCTTCTCCAGATTGCGATTGGTTGCGGCAATTAGCCGAACGTTCACCCTCCGTGTATGCGTGCTGCCTAAGCGCTCGAACTCGCGCTCCTGCAAGGCACGCAGCAGCTTCGGCTGAATCTCAGTTGGAATGTCACCCACTTCATCCAGGAAAAGCGTGCCTTGGTCGGCTAATTCCATTCGACCGACTTTTTGGCTGATGGCGCCGGTGAACGCTCCCTTTTCATGCCCGAACAACTCGCTTTCCAATAGACCGGTGGGAATTGCAGCGCAATTCAGTTTTACGAAAGTGCGTTCCTTGCGGCGGCTGCGGTCATGGATTGCGCGTGCGATCAATTCTTTCCCTGTGCCAGTGTCGCCCAAAAGCAAGACTGTTGAATCGCTCGCAGCGACCGTCTCGACCAGTTGCAGGACGTGCTTGAGCGCCGCGCTCGACCCCACGATCTGCTCGAAGTTCATCTCGCTGCGTATCTCTTCTTCCAGATAGAGCTTTTCCTGCGCCAGTTTGTCCTTCAGTTCGGAGATCTCACGGTAGGCAAGGGCGTTTTCGATGGCAATTGCGATCTGGCCGGCAGCCTGACTGAGGAAGTCGACGTCTTCTGCCGTAAAGGTTCCCTCCGTTTTACGTACAATCATCAGGTCCCCCAGCGCCCGGCCGCGACTTACGAGCGGGATAAAACAAGCGCTCTTCACACCTTCCGCTGCTGCGAGTCTGTACCCCTCGCCGCCGCCGGGCCAACCGATCTCCGCAACCGTCGCGACCATCGGCTTCATCGTCTCGAATGCTCGTTTGCCGGGATCGTTTTCGGCCGGAGTGATGATCAGATCCTCTTTGGCGAAGCCCTTACTGCTGGACGCATCGAACGCATATAGCTTGAACGTTCCCGCTTCTTCGCCTGGCAACCAGACACCGGCTCCGTCGCAGCGCATAAGCTCGCGAAAGTTGGCAGAAATCGCGCGCAGCACTTCGCGCAGGTCGAGATTCGAGGTGATGCGGGTCGTCAGGTTCAGGAGCAATTGGAGGCGTTCGTTTTGTCGCTGTAAGCACGCCTGTGGATCTTGCGCCGGCCCAGGAACCAAATTGTCATCACCATTTCCGTTCATGTCGTTGTCGAAGAATACGCCCCATTGATTCGACAGTGTATCTCAGAAGACATGATCGAATCAGGTCCCGTCAGGTTGCAGGTTTTTCAGACAGCGCGCCCGATCTCTCACGGTAATTGACTGTCGGGGAGCACTTTCAACTTCGACAGCACTGAAGCCCCGGCGAGGGTCACTGGGTAACAACCTCGCCTAACATCTGGACGACTACTGCCGCCGCAAAGCAGCGTTCAACCACATCTTCGAGCTCAACAACGTACGCAGATTTGATCGCTCCCATTAGCATAACTCCCTGTTTCAGTTATGCGTGCAAAAGGGGGCAGAGATATGCAGGACGGGAGTGTGACCGTTGAACACCGCAAGTGTGGGCCGGATGTCTGGTGTTACAGATGGCGTGAAGCCGGACCAGACGGGCGAAAAATACATCGTCGAATTGTTCTTGGAACGGCTGAAGACCTGAAAAACATTGCATCGGCGCGTCAGATGGTCGTCGGACTCAGACGCGAAATCAACGTGAACGATGTTCGGACCAGAAGAGAACCGATCACGCTGGCCGATTTATCTAGGCACTATCAGCAGCGAGAGCTGGTCGGGCGCAACCTGCGTATCGCGTATTCAACGAAGAAGATCTACGCAGGCTATTTGAAGAAATGGATCGAGCCGCGATGGGGCCAGTACGCACTGAAGGACATTCGAGCCGTAGAGGTGGAAATGTGGCTAGAGGACCTGCACCGCGCATCAGGAACGCGTTGCAAGATACGGAACCTGATGAGCGTCTTGTTCAATCACGGGCGTCGCCATGATCTCTGCGATCGCAATCCCATTCAGTGGGTCCGGCAGAGCGCAAAACGCCGCACCGCTCCAGACGTGTTGACCAGCAGCGAAGTACAGAAATTGCTCGCAAGTTTGCGCTTTCGGGAAAGGACCTTGGTGTTGCTGGCCGTAACCACCGGGCTGCGGAGGAGCGAACTGTTTGCCCTCAAGTGGAAAGATGTGGACTTCGATAGCAAGCAGCTTCACGTGACGCGCTCAATCGTGGAGCACGTCGTCGGCGTATGCAAGACAGAGAGCTCCCAAAAACCTGTCCCTGCTCACGATGATCTCGTCACAGCCCTTCGCCAGTGGCACCGCCAAACTCCTTACCAGTCTTCCGAAAGCTGGGTGTTCGCGAGTCCGCAAAATGATGGGCGCAGGCCGTATTTGGCACAACAGATCATGCGGCGTCACATTCTTCCTGTTGCCCAAAAACTTGGCATTATCAAACGAATTGGCTGGCATACTTTTCGTCACACCTATTCGACGCTGCTTCGATCTACTGGAGCGGAACTGAAGATCATGCAGGAACTGCTGCGTCATTCGACAATTCGCGTGACGCTCGATACGTACACGCAGGCAGTCACAACGGAAAAACGCAATGCGCAGGAGGCAGTGGTCGCTCTCTTGTTCCGAGAAAAAACGCAGGAAACGTAAGCTCTGTCTGGACAGACTCTATTTCTTGTACCTATTTTGTGCCTTTTTGT
>Ga0137403_10009726_pt1 | contig 10673 bp, 11 predicted proteins | sample CZOMad2_1_16fung_FD_122057 | JGI IMG/M metagenome (GOLD analysis project Ga0137403, IMG submission 122057) | Vadose zone soil fungal communities from Angelo Coast Range Reserve, California, USA - CZOMad2_1_16fungal (Hybrid Assembly) | ecosystem: Environmental > Terrestrial > Soil > Vadose zone... | reverse complement strand
ACCAATCTCATTCCAGAAATACCGGACCTACACGATAATCTAATTCCCAATTCGCTCATTGGATGGATTCCCAAGATGCGGCAGCTTCTTGCGCAAAGTGAGTATGGAAATAACGTGTTTGTGATGGTTTCCTACCGCAAGAGCCTGGAGCCTCTTATTGACAAGATACAAAGCACCCTTATCAAACTTGAGCTTCTGCCGCACCTTCGGCGCTGGATCGCTGATAATTATGTTGTAGTATAACAGATGGTATAACTTGGCTAGAATGGCGTTGATTTTGAGACGCTACATTCCATCGCTGGATCCCGCGCTGTGCAGCGCCGTTAGGCGCGGCAGAAGTTAGCCCAGCGCGGATAGCGCTGGGTTTGCTTGATGGGGACCAATCCGAGCACCGGAGGTGCGGCACATGTCCCACACCTACACGCAAAACACCGTCCATCTCGTCTTCAGCACAAAAGACCGGCGCGCTTCCATCCCTAAGGATTTTCAACCGCAACTCTGGGCCTATGCCGCAGGCATCTGCAAGAAAGAAGGAATCTTCCTACACGCAATCGGCGGAGCCACCGATCACGTTCATCTCCTGATGCAACTTCCGCCGGTCTTGCCGCTGGCCAAAGCCGCCAACACCATCAAGGCAAATTCATCGCGCTGGGCCCATGAACAAGGTCAGAAATTCGCGTGGCAATCTGGATACGCAGCCTTCAGCGTGAGCGCCTCGATTGTTCCGGTCGTCGTCCGCTACATTCAGAACCAAGAAGCCCATCACAGAAAAATGAATTTTGAGGCGGAACTCATAGCCTTATTGAAGAAGCATGGCGTGCAGTTCGACCTCAAGTTCGTTTTCGGCTGAGGAACACCGGCCAGGTGACGATTGGTCTCACCGCAGATTTGTGCCGCGCCTACAGCGCTCCAGATTCCCTTTCCGGATGTTCCCAGCCCTGACGGGCTAGGCTAACTTCTGCCGCACCTTCGGCACTGCATCGCAGAGTCCTATCGGTGAGGTGGGCCGCTAGGGGCGTGGGTGGTGCAGGCGTTGGCGAAGGATGGAGGCGTAGCGGGTGAAGTCGGGATCGGTGGTGAAGATGGGGCAGTGGCGGGAGCGGGCTACGGAGCAGATGAGGATATCGACGACGGAGACGGCCAAGCCGGCGCTGCGGCATTCGTTGGCGGCGAGCGCGGCGGCTTCGTAATCGGAAGCGTCGAGGGGCTCGTCGGGAAAGGCGCGCAAGGTGTCGCGCAGTTTGGCGAACTGCGCGGGGGTCTTGATGCCGGAGAGCAGTTCCTGGCGCACCAGACCGATGATGCGCACGCGGCCTTCGCGAATGAGTTAGGCAAGTTCGGCGACAAGGGGCTTGTCAGCAGCGCTGAGATTGTGCGCTGCGCGGCGTAGAGCCAAAGACCAAACGGAAGTATCGACCAGAACGTTCACGAACGCTTCTTGCGGCGCTCGCGCTTGTAGTCATAGACGGGGGTGTAGTCGATGGTGCCAAACAAGCCGAGGAGAGCGGCTTGCTTGCGGCGGCGGATATATTCCTCGAGGGCGGCGTTGACGGTGGCTTTTTTGGTGCGCTGGCGGCCAAGCTTTTGCGCTTGGGCGAGCAGGCGATCGTCGATATCGAGATTGGTGGGCATGTCTACACAAGAGTTTGCATAATGGATTGTGTAGAGGCAAGCCGAGGTTCGTTCTGACGTCTGCCTTCCCTCCGCCGTTCCAATCAGTAAACACGGCCATCAATCGCTCAGCATAGAAATCGCCTCTGCCCTGCTATTCTTCCCCACAGTAAGCTCCGCGCTCCAGCGGCTCTCGCGCCCAGACTCCACACGGCGCCCCCGCTGTTCGCAGCGCCTTCCTTACCACGACGGCCATTTCGGTCACTGATCGTGACGTCGTAACCCAAAATTCCGAAGGAGTCTGTCCATGGACAAGCGTTCCAACGCTGACAACCATAATCTTTGTCATTTCTCTTTTTCTGACGGCCGCCGCTGCCGCATGCTTCGTCACCGCGATCATCCCGGCCTCTGCCCATTCCACTCTCGCGAAGAGCGCCAGCGCATCGAGTCCGAGCGCATCGGCACCGAACTCGCCGCCACCCTCACCGGCAACTACCTTACCGCCACCGACATCAATCACGTCCTAGGCAAAGTCTTCACCGCCTTGGCCCAGGACCGCATCACCATCCGCAAAGCCAAAGCTCTCTGCTATGCAGCACAACTCATGCTCACCTCTCTGCAAAGCGTCCGCCTCGAATACCAGTTCAAATACTCCTTCGATGCCTGGCAGAGCATGGTAAAAAACGCCACTCCCCTGCCGGAACCGCTTGACCCTATATCCGACGACGACTGCGCCGATTCCGGCGACGAGGATGAGACCATGGACGATGCCGCACCCGCTTCCGAAGACGTAAATGTAGGGGCGGGCTTCAGCCCGTCCCACTTCACCTCGCCACGCGGCTCTGCCTCCGAAGACTTAAATGTAGCGCCGGCCTTCAGGCCGGCATCTTCCACCGCCGCTACCGATGAACAAAATGAGGACCCAACCGAAGAACCGGCACTCACCGGTGCCGGCTCCAACACACGCCGCGGCTCCTAGAAGCCCAGCCGAGCGTCAAAATCCAACCGCATCCCAACCCCTACGCCGCGGGTGTGCCTTCCTCGCGCTATCGACGTTCGCCCCGCCGCAAAAACCGTCCATCTCGCACTGTTTGAACAAGCTCAGCCCATCCTCTCCGCGCCGCCTCGGCGTCCTCTGCGTCTCTGCGCTATCCTTCCCGGCTGTTTTTGTCTTTCACTCGTTTACCCTGCCTGCCCTGAGCCGCGAAGGGAGCCTCGAAGGGCCACTATCCCCTCTAGAATCCGCACTTACGAAAAAAGCGCGGGTGGAGAAGCCCAACGCCGGTGCCCGGCGCAGTCCTTGGGCGCCTGTCAGTGCGCGTTATATTCTGATACCGTCACGAATAATTGACTTGACACGCTTGTATCGTATCGCTACCGTGTGGGCCCCGGAGCGGCCCAGCCGCCCGACGGAACTGTCCTCAGGAGGGTGTGAATCCATGAAATGGCGACTCGTAGTTCTTGCTTTGCTAGGAGTGTTTTTTGCGAAAGCTGCGGTGGCGGATCAGATCATCGCCCGTCCGACCGTTTCACTGAACGGGTGGGGGGCAAGGGTCCATGTTGGAGCCTATGAAGAGGGGCAGAATCAAGGGTTTAACTTTGGACTCAACAATGGCCCGACACTGGCGTACACCAACCCAGCCAACGCTGTAGACACAAGCACTACTACGTTCGCTTATTCGGCGCAGCAGCACACGCACCAATATTCCGGCTGCGTCTACCGTTTCACGGCGGTGGCACCCACGGGAGTAGCCAGGATCTTAAACATTGACAGTGAAGTGCCCGCGAACGGGACGGATGGTTTTATCGTTACGGCCCGTTCGGCGGGAGTGTGGTACTCGATCGACGGCGGGACTTCCTGGGTACAGGTTTACAACCTAGTGCGTCGAACCAGGCAGACCGATCACATCACCCTGTCCGTATCCCAGGACCTTTCCAAAGTACAAGTGATGATTTTCTCCGACTCGCACGACGACATGTACCACAAGGTTTATGACATCAATATTTCGCAGCCAGTGGCCGGCTACGTTAACCCGAAGTATGTAGTGGTCGGAGTGGTCTACGCGCCTCCGGGTGGGAAAAGCTTTGTGGACTACACCAACAGCAACACGGTGAGCAGCACGCTGACGGTGACCGATACGTCCACCGTCGGCAAGACCACGAGCGTTTCTGTAACGCAACCGGGCGGGCTGTTCGGCTTTCTGGGAGGGTCGCGAACCAGCACGAACTCGACCACATTGACGCAGTCGAATCAGGACTCGGTGTCCGTTACCGCGAGTTTCACCGCGACCAGCGGATTGCAGCTCTTCGGGCCCGGCCAAACCAGCCCGTCCAACAATTGTGGACCGCTGGCGACCGACTTCATCGGCGTGGATCACGATTGCGACATCATCAAAGTGTGGGTGAACCCGGTGATGTTATTCTCCCTGGCCAATACCGGCGCATTCACGTGGAACGGATACGGCTCCAGCGCATTGGATCCGGTGGCGCCAATTCACGTGGTGGACATACTGGTGGGTTGCCTGAACGGTGACATCGCCGCAAGCGATTCCAGGTGCGCGCCTCCGCTTGGGGAATTTCAACGAACTTGGGCGGCCTCTGAGAACTGGCCCGCTGGACAAGGGCCGGGCCTGACACAAACCGACCTGAACAACATTTTGGCGTCCGACCCGTGGGGACAGTGCCTGCCAACTGCAGCCATTGGCTCCACGGCGTGCCCCACTTTTACGACGCCAGGATTTACCCTGCTGCCGCCGCAGTTCACACTCTCCAGCCAGACGAATGTTCCCTACCGGGCGGGTGCGCCGCAGACCACTTATATGGTTAGCGCGATGAACGCAACTACGCAGGGTCAGAAGAGCACGACAACGCATACGCAGACGTATGGCATTGAGGACTCGTTCAAGGGAACGAGCTTCCTCATGGGCTTTGGAGCGAGTGTCGGCGCATCACAGACTTTGACGACCAGCTTCGAAGTGGAAAATAAGACAACGGTGATGAATACGTTCACGGGGATGGTAAGCATCACGGGACCGGCCTGCAACGGCAATCCGTGCAATCCGGCTTATCCACCGATTCCACAAAAATACGGAGAAGGTACGGAGTTCAACATCTTTGTAGACAACTTCTTTGGAACGTTTGTGTTCGTGCCCGCAGCGTACAACTAGGAAGTGCCGCGGCCAAGCCCGCGGATCTATCCTTATCTGTTTAACCGGCCGCCAGCTGTTGAAGCTGGCGGCCTTTCCATTGAACGGAATGATGGCGGGCCGATACGGAGATCGGCGTTCCCGCGGGAAGTGTGGGAGAATGCAGCGGCTTAGAGGGCGATGAGGAGGGTTTATGGTTTTGAGGTTGGCGGTGAAGTGGGCAATGGCTTTGGCGTGGGTGCTGGCGGTGGCAGCGGTTGGCGCCTTTGCGCAGCAGGGTGTGGTGAAGGTGGGAACGGCTGCGGCTGGCGTTGGGCAGAAGGCTAGCGGGGTGATTGAGGTGGCGGCTGGGGTGGATGCGGGGACTAGCATCCCGGTGGTGGTGGTGCATGGGGCGAAGCCGGGGCCGACGCTGGCATTGGTTACTGGGGCGCATGGGACGGAGTATGTGTCGATTATTGCGGTGGAGAAATTGATTGGGGTGCTGGATCCGGCGGAAATTTCGGGGACGGTGATCCTGGTGCCGCTGGTGAATGTGGTTTCGTTCGAGCAGAAAGTGCCGCACGTGAATCCGGTGGATAACAAGAGCATGAACCGGTTTTATCCGGGGAAGGCGGACGGGACGCAGACGGATCGGGCGTTGTATGCGATTACCAAGGAAGTGGTGGATCGCTGCGACTATCTAATCGATTACCACGGTGGGGACTTGGATGAGAGTTTGCGGCCGTATGCGTATTGGGGGCCGACTGGGAAGGCGGAGCAGGACAGGATTTCGAAGGATATGGTGCTGGCGTTTGGGCTGGATCACATCATTATTTGGAAGGAGCGGCCGACGGATCCGGCGGCTACGCGGTACCTGGATAATACCGCCAGCGTGCGGGGGAAGGCTTCGATTGTGGTGGAGGCAGGACACGCTGGAACGGTGGAGACGGACGATGTGGCTTTGCTGGTGAATGGAACGCTGAGCACGATGCGAGCATTGAAGATGCTGCCGGGGGAAGCGCATCGCGTGGAGAATCCCGTGTGGATTGTGAAACTGGACGATATTCTGGCGGAGCAGGCGGGGATTTTCTATCCGCTGGTGAGGCGCGGGACGTATGTGTCGGCGGGAATGAAGGTTGGGTATGCGACGGACTATGTGGGGAAGGTGATTCAGGAATTTCGCGCGCCGGAGGCTGGGGTGGTGTTGCATATCAATGCGGTGCCATCGATGAAGAAGGGAGACAATCTTTTGGATCTCGGAGTGGTGGGGAGCGCGCCGTAGGAGGAAGAGCACCGCCGAGAGCGATACGGAGCGCGTGTTTGCGAGCGGTTGGGATTGTGGTGTGGGCTGCGCAGCACAGTGCAGGAGCGCCTGTGCTACTGGAACTGCGCGGGACGTTGTGACGCCCCTTGGATTGGTGATTTGGTATGCTGCTGGGGATGCGATTTCATTTGCAGATTGCCTTCTTGAGTTGGGGCGCGGCCAGGCGGCTTCTTGCGCTCGCGATTCCCTTCATCGCTTGCGCCACACTGAGTTTCGCCGAAAGGGCTAGTTCGTCGGAGCAACCGGTTGACGCCTCGGCGCAGGGTACATCGGCCTCGCAAGCAGCTATTTCCCTTCCTAGTGGGCAAGCGGGGATGTTGAATGTGGTAGTGCTGGATCCGGCGCATGGCGGTGTGGATTACGGGGCGCGCGGAACTGAGGGAGTGCGCGAAAGCGAAGTGGTGATGGAGTTTGCTGTGCAGGTGCGGCGGGCGCTGGAATCGCAGGGCTTTCAGGTGGTGCAGACGCGGTTGGGCAATGAAGACCCAACTTTCGATGAACGGTCGGCGGTGGCGAACGCGCAGCAGGGCGCAGTATTTGTTACGTTGCATGTGGCCTCGACGGGATTGCCGGGGACGGCCCGCGTGTATGTGAATGAGGATTTGGCGGTCGAGCCGGATGTGACGAGATTGATTCCGTGGGAACGGGCGCAGGCGCCGTTTTTGTCGCTAAGCCGGAAGCTAGGCGATTTGGTGCAGGGGCAATTGGCGCAGCGATTCAAGGGATCACCTGGTTCGGAGCAGAGCGCGGCGGTGCGGCAGTTGCGCACGACTGCAGCACCAGCGATTGCGGTGGAGATTTCCAGCGTCACAGTTGAAAATCGCAACGATCTGGATCGCATGGCGCCGGGAGTGGCGGACGCGATTGCGAAAGGCGTGGCGGCGTTCAAACCATCGTACGTGGTGGCGGGAACGGCTGGGGTGAAGCCGTGAGCCCGAACTGGCGGACGCGTTTGATTATTGGGTTGGCGTTTGTGGTTGGGGCGGCGGCGATCTATCTGCCTGCGTTGCGGCGGCACGTGAAACGCACGGCGAAGTTGGTGCAGCAGACGGAAGAGCAGGCACGGCGGGAATTGACGCAGGCGCTTTCGCCGACTCCGACCGGGCCGCGCGTGAAGACGAAACTATTCTGGGCGTCCGGGACGGAAGGCCCGCGGCTTGCGGCGGTGACGGTGGAGCTGCCGCTGGCGGATGATCCAGTGCTGCGTGCAAAACAGGTGCTGAATACGTTGCTGGCTGGACCGGTAGATTCGGATTTGCGCACGCTGCCGCCGGATGCGGCTCTGCTGGAGTTTTATTTGTTGCCGGACGGGACCGGGATTGCGGATTTTTCTGAAGCGCTTGGGACATCGATACCGTCTGGAATCGACAGCGAGCAACTGGCGGTGGATTCGATCACACGAACGCTGGAAGCGAATGTGCCGCAGGTGCAGCGGCTAAAGATTTTGATTCATGGGCAGGAAGTCGACACACTGGCCGGACATTTGGATTTGACGGAAACATTTGTAGTAAATACGAAGCCGGCTAGTGCGCCTGCCGTGAAGCCGGCGAAGGCGGGATGAACGAGTTGAACAGTTTGCGTTGGAGGACGAGTGCGAGTTGATGGGCGAAATGCGGATCAGATGCGCACGGTGAAATTCACGCCGGATTTTATTTCCACGGCGGAAGGAAGCGTGCTGATCGAGTTGGGGAAGACGCGGGTGATTTGCACGGCGACGGTGGATGACGGAGTACCGGGATTTTTGAAAGGCGCGGGCAAGGGCTGGGTGACGAGCGAGTACGGAATGCTGCCGCGGGCTACGGAAGAACGGACAGCGCGCGAGGCTACGCGCGGGAAACAATCGGGACGAACGCTGGAGATTCAGCGGTTGATTGGGCGGTCGTTGCGGGCGATTACGGATCAAGAAGCGCTAGGCGAACGGACGGTGTGGGTGGATTGCGATGTGATTGAGGCGGATGGCGGGACGCGGACCGCTTCGATTACCGGAGCGTTTGTGGCGCTGGCACTGGCGTTTGAGCGGATGGTGGCGGCGGGAATGTTGAAGCGCACGCCGCTGATCGACACGGTGGCCGCGACTAGCGTGGGAATTGTGGACGATCGCGCTCTGCTGGATCTGGCGTATGAGGAAGATTCGCGCGCCGAAGTGGATATGAATGTGGTGATGACTGGGTCGGGACATTTTGTGGAGATTCAGGCGACGGCGGAAGGGCGGCCGTTTTCCGGGAGCGAGATGCAGGATTTGCTGGGGCTCGCAGCGGCGGGAATACGCCGATTGACGGATGAGCAGCGGGCGATCCTGCCGCAGAAATTCAGTGCGCGCGGGCGTTAAGTTGTATCTAGCGTCTTCCAATCCAGAAAAACTTGAGGAGTTTCAGGCGTTGGCTGCGGTTGCGCGTGTGGCTGGCGGCGCTACGGCGGGCGTCGAATTGGAATTGGTGCCGGGGTTTGCTGCGCATCCGGAGTTTGAGGAAAATGCGCCCACGTTTGGCGAGAATGCCCTTGGGAAGGCGCTGCATTATTCGCGATTTTGCGATGGGTTGGTAATCGCGGATGATTCGGGGCTGGTGGTGCCGGCACTGGGCGGGGCACCGGGAGTGCATTCGGCTCGTTACGCGGGGCCGGGGGCGAATAGCGAGCAAAGGATTGGAAAATTGCTGGTGAAGATGCAAGGGTTGCGCGGTGCGGAGCGAGCGGCGCATTTTATTTGCGTGATCGCAGCGGCGCGCGGAGGACGCGGCTTGGCGATTGTCTCGGAGCGCGTGGACGGTGAGATTATAGAAGCGCCGCGCGGAGCCGGCGGCTTCGGGTATGACCCAGTGTTTTATATGGCGGCGCTGCGGAAAACGTTTGCGGAGATTTCAGGCGACGAGAAGAACCGGCTTAGCCACAGGGGGAAAGCGTTTCGGAGGGCACTCGAGACGATCGTGGGAATCACGCCCGGCAATCGATAACGAGAAAACGGGCAGATGAATCTATACGGCTTGGCGTTTGGGGCGCAACGGTGCCGGCGCCCCTACGGTTGCTGTGGCGAGTTTTGGACCGTGTTATAGTTTGGCGAAATGAAGAAAACAATAGCGAAGAGCGTGCGCAAGGCTTCCGGCAAGAAGACGACCCGCGGAGCGCAACTGGCGAGTGCAAAACGCGCTGCCACGGCGAAAACGAGGATGGGGAAATCGCCGCGCGGAGGGGCCGATCCGGCGCGCGTAGCGGCAATTTTGGCGAAGTTGGATGAGGTGTATCCCGCGGCTAGCTGCGAGTTGACGCATGAAAATGCGTTTCAGTTGCTGATCTCGACGATTTTGTCGGCGCAATGCACGGATGTGCGGGTGAATCAGGTGACGGCTACGCTGTTCCCGAGGTATCCGACGGCGGAAGCGTTTGCACATGCGAAGCCTGCGGCGCTGGAGCAGGAGATACGGCCGACGGGATTTTTTCGGAACAAGACGAAATCGATCATGGGGGCGAGCAAAGCGATCCTCGAACAGTTTGGCGGGCAGGTACCGCGAACGATGGAGGAGATCCTGACGCTGCCGGGCGTGGCGCGAAAGACGGCGAACGTAGTACTGGGAACGGCTTACGGAATTGCCGCCGGAGTGGTGGTGGACACGCATGTGCAGCGCCTGTCGCAGCGACTGGACCTGACGCGAAACGAAGAGCCGAAGAAAATCGAGCAAGACTTGATGAAGATTCTGCCGCAAGACCGATGGATTTTGTTTTCGCACCAGTTGATCTGGCACGGACGGCGCGTGTGTGTGGCGCGTAAGCCGCGGTGTGTCGAGTGCAATCTGGAAGCGATTTGTTATTCGAAAGACAAAACGATCTGAGGACTTCCGCGCTGTCGCGTCATTCCCTGTCTTTTGATTGTGTCGCAAACTCCGCAAGATCTCCTTTTTTTACTCACGAAAGTGCATCGCGGAGTCTCCGCAGTTGCTTACGGTCGGCGAGTGCGGTCCACGCTGACGGCGCAGGAGCGCTCTATCTATCGCAAAGTTCGGTTCTGGTCCGTGACCGCCGGAATTGGCGCGGGTTCTTCTGGCTCGGTTTCGGGCTTCATGAATGTGGGCAAATCAGTTGGGGGGCACATTGACGGCTTCGTTGACTCCGTACATTGCGAAAGAATACGGGTGGACGGTTCGTTTCTAATTGCCGCTGTACTTCCGCTGCTGCATGCTTGGCTTGGCGGTCGATCCGGAGCGCAGTCTTGGCAGTTCTGTGGCAGGCGATTCGCATAGTGAATGTCGGGGCGTAGCGCAGCCTGGTAGCGCGCCTGCCTTGGGCGCACACTTCTCCACTCCAGCGACTCCATTTCTTCTACCTACTAATGTTTCAACAAATCGGGGAACCTGCTTTTCGCTCAAGGCTAACTCCAATTCGTTGAAAAAGATGCATTCCTCCACAGACTGTGAAAATTGGACGGCTGATTTCGGTAGCACTAGGCATATAGATCTTTGCAAATTGCGAACCGCGAAGTGTGCATCATCGAACCGTCTCACTCTAGGGGATGTCTTGGTTCAGCCTGAAATGGAGAAGCGGCGTTCTCCGTTAGTGAGTATTCCGCCCTTCGGGCGGGGATTTTCAAGGCATGGGGTCTTTCGATCCGATGGAGGTTG
>Ga0137403_10009725_pt1 | contig 10674 bp, 8 predicted proteins | sample CZOMad2_1_16fung_FD_122057 | JGI IMG/M metagenome (GOLD analysis project Ga0137403, IMG submission 122057) | Vadose zone soil fungal communities from Angelo Coast Range Reserve, California, USA - CZOMad2_1_16fungal (Hybrid Assembly) | ecosystem: Environmental > Terrestrial > Soil > Vadose zone... | reverse complement strand
TTCGCGCGTGAAGAAGCGTCCCTCGACGGGCATCATGCCGAACGTCTCCATAAAATTTCGCTCCAACCGCAGACACCGCAAGCGCACCGGGTTTTGCTCGTTCAAATCGCAGGGATTCGATCCCGCCTGGAATGATGTGACCTCTTCCAGCGGTCCCGGATTGCGGCGCAAATCGAAGTAAGCATCGGCGAACATAAATTCACTTGTATCCAGCGGGGCCGTCAACCCAACGGATACCAGACGCTCTTGATTTGCGTAAGGAAGCGGACGAAACAATATTCGATCCACGACGCTAAACACTGCCGTCGTCGTTCCAACTCCCAGCGATGCGGCGAGAATAGCTGTAAGCGCCAGCGCAGGCCGGCGAATCAGCCCACGCACTGCGACCCGCGCATCAAACAAGAACGATTCCAGTGCGAAGCGCATCGGATTAGCTCCTGAAAACCTGGGAGATTGGACACCAAGTCCTGCGACTCAGTTCCAGGTCTCGCATTTAGTTCATCGCGTGCGGAAACTTCAGAGTAACCAAGGAATTAACGCCCACGAGTGGCGTTTGTAATCGGCGTACTCCACTCCAAACGCTTCGCTCAACGCGCGCTCCTCAATCCGAATTTTCCCCCAATATGCGAACACGCCTAGCCCGGCGCCAATCAGCGCGTGGTACTGCCCCGAAACGATCGCTGTTCCAATAAACATGCCAAGCATCCCCGTGTATAAAGGATGGCGGATCAGCCGATAGGGCCCGGACCGCACCAGCTGATGATCCTTCATGATGGCCACAGCGGAACTCCAGAAACGCCCGAGGTATTGCTTCGTCCAAAAATAAAATAGCGCCGAGCCTCCCTGAACAGTGAACCCGGTCGCAATAGCGGTGGTGCTTGGCGCAAGGAATTGCCAGGTGAGTCCGGGAACCGGAACGAACAGCATCAAGATGGCAAGATTCAGAAGCAACTGACGGCGCCGAGTGGATTCTGGATCTTCCGCTCTTGCTACCGGCCGTATATTTCGGGCTGAAATATTCCAGTAAACAATCATCACAATCCAGATGGCGGCGGACGCCAGCATCCGGACTGTTGGACGCGAATAAAAGATGGCCAAGAAGATCAGCGCCGACATCACGGAAATCACGACCGTTGCCGCGGGGCCTTTAAGGACAAGGCCTCCTAATTTGATCATCGCCTGCGGGCGCTGTTGCGGCTCGCGCTCAGCGGAGTTTGGTGTGTCCGTCATTTATGCTCCATAAAGCGAATTTCGATTTCGAGCCAGGCCATCGCCCGCCCGCTGCGGGCGCGGAAGAAATGTATGTCTTATTCTATGCGATTTAATGGCCGGAAATTTCAGTGAACTAACGTAGCGCCAGCTTCCTCTCGTCCTTTCGCCGCCGTTCAAAAGCCCGCGCGACGCACTAACCTAAATATCGCAATCCTTAGCAGTTTGTTCATCATCCATTCATTTGCTTTGCCGGGGGCAGTCTGTTAAACGGTGATGGGGCTAAGGGGCCTCATCATTGATTTTTGTTTCGACTCATTTTTAGCCGCTGGATCATCACAAGCCCAAGGGGGTTCAGATGGCTCTCACTGTTATTGTGGATGGGATGGCCCAGCAAGCTGATTCAGGTCAGCTTCTAATTGACCTGGTGAATCGAACTCCCTCCAAATTACCTCAGGTCTGTTACCACCCTCAACTCGGCGCGATTCAGACCTGCGATACCTGCATGGTGGAAGTTGACGGGAAACTTGTACGCGCGTGTGGGACGCAAATTTCCGACGGAATGAAGGTTGTTACGAAGTCCGTCGCTGTCCACGCAGCGCAGCGCGAAGCGTTCGACCGCATTCTGAAAAATCATCTGCTGTATTGCACCGTCTGCGACAACAACAACGGAAATTGCGTTGTTCACAACACAACGAAACAGCTCGCCATCGAGCATCAGAATATTCCATTCACCACAAAACCTTATGAAGTGGACAACTCCAATGCGTTCTACCGATACGATCCGCAACAGTGCATCCTTTGCGGACGCTGCGTGGAAGCCTGCCAGAATGTTCAGGTAAATGAAACGCTGAGCATCAACTGGGAAGATCCGCACCCGCGTGTGCAATGGGACGGCGGCGCGAAAATCGGTGAATCAAGCTGCGTTTCCTGCGGACACTGCGTAACCGTCTGCCCCTGCAATGCCTTGATGGAAAAAACAATGTTGGGTCACGCGGGCTTCATGACTTCGCTTCCAAAAAATGTTCTGGATGGAATGATCGATATTGTCAAAGGAATTGAGCCGGAAACCGGCTACGGACCCATCATGGGCCTTTCGACCGTGGAAGCGGACATGCGCGAATCCCGCATCCGCCGGACGAAAACTGTCTGTACCTATTGCGGAGTCGGTTGCAGTTTCGATGTTTGGACGAAGGATCGCCACATCCTGAAAGTTGAACCGCAAGACGGTCCCACGAACGGAATTTCCACCTGCATCAAGGGAAAATTCGCGTGGGATTTTGTAAACAGCCCGGACCGCCTGACCACTCCGTTGATTCGTGAAAATGGAAAATTCCGCGAAGCAAGCTGGGACGAAGCGCTTGATTTAATCGCCCGCAGATTTACGGAAATCAAATCGAAGAACGGTCCGGATTCGCTCGCGTTCGTTTCCTCCTCAAAGTGCACCAACGAAGAAGGCTATTTGATGCAGAAGCTTTCCCGCGCCGTCATCGGCACCAACAATATGGATAACTGCTCGCGCTATTGCCAGGCGCCCGCGACGGTCGGATTGTTTCGCACCGTAGGTTACGGCGGAGATTCCGGATCGATCGGCGATATAGCGCGGGCGAAACTGGTCATCATTATTGGAAGCAATACCGCGGAAAGCCATCCGGTGCTGGCGACCCGCGTGAAGCGCGCGCACAAGCTTCACGGACAAAAGTTAATTGTTTCCGATCTTCGCGAAAACGAAATGGCTCGCCGCGCGGATATTCACCTGCATCCGAAACCGAGCACAGATCTTATCTGGCTGTGCGCGGTCAGCCGCTACTTGATTGACAACAATCTGCATAAACCCGCGTTCCTGAATCAGTGGGTAAATGGATTGGAGGAATACAAGAAGAGCGTTGAACCTTTCACGATGGAATTTGCTTCGGAAAAGACCGGCATTTCCGTCGAAACTCTGAAAAAAGTTGCGCACATGATCGCCCAAGCGGACACCACCTGCATCCTGTGGGCGATGGGCGTTACGCAACACACGATGGGGTCGGACACATCCACCGCGATGTCCAATCTGCTGCTGGTTTCCGGAAATTATATGCGGCCCGGAACCGGCGCCTATCCTCTGCGCGGCCACAACAATGTGCAGGGCGCAAGCGATCACGGGTCCATGCCGAATAATCTTCCGGGCTATCAATCCGTGGATAACCCTGAAGTTCGTGCGCGTTACGAGGCGGGGTGGAATGTGAAGCTTCCTTCCACAAAGGGACTCGACAATCACCAGATGATTGACGCGATTCACGAAGGCAAACTGAAATCGATGTACGTGATTGGCGAAGAAATCAGTGTGGTGGATTCCAACGCGAACTACGTCGAAGACGCGTTGAAAAAACTCGAATTCTTGGTGATTCAGGATATTTTTTTCAGCCACAGTTGCGAATTCGCAGACGTCGTTTTACCGGCGTCACCGAGTCTCGAGAAGGAAGGCACTTTCACAAGCACCGAGCGGCGCATCCAGCGGCTGTACCAGGTGTTTGAGCCGCTCAAAGGCAGCCGCCCCGATTGGATCATCATTAAGGACATCGCGAACCGTCTTGGTGCCAAGTGGAATTACCCTCACCCGTCGGAAATCTATCGCGAAATCGCCGCGTTAACGCCAATGTTCGCGGGAGTGACTTACGAACGCCTCGAAGGTTACAAATCCCTGCAATGGCCGGTCGCAGAAGATGGCTCCGATCAGCCGCTCCTCTACACGAAGCAATTTTTCTTTCCGGATGGAAAAGCAAAACTGTTCCCGCTTACTCCGAAGGAAGCGACGGAGCAGACCAATCAGGAATTCGATCTGCATTTGAATAATGGCCGCCTGCTGGAACATTTTCACGAAGGGAATCTCACCTACCAAACCGCGGGAATCCGCGCGAATACGCCGGACACATTTGTGGAGATTTCCGCTGAGCTGGCAAAAAAACGCCACGTCCAAAGCGGCTCATGGGTACAGCTTATTTCGCGTTACGGACAAGTGCGCGTTCGCGTACTCGTCTCTGATCGAGTGACCGGCCGCGAGCTCTACATGCCGATGAATTCCGTGTCGAGTCCGATCAATCGTTTGACCAGTAGTCAGACAGATCAACCGACGCACACGCCCGCGTACAAAGAAACGTCCGTGAAAATGATTAGTTTGGATGACCAAGGCGAAAGTCCTTTGCCGCGCGGAAATTCGCGTTGGGGACATCCCACTCCGCAAAGCGGAGTCGAAGTGGCCCGCAAATGGAATCGGCCGGACTATCGCGCTCCGGGAAGTGGACTGGTACAGATTCAAACTGTCCAACAATCCACGGGCGATTAAGACAGTCAGGAAATCGGAGGAATCATGGCTCAACAAATTACTCTTGAAATTGCACCGCGTGACCCGCGCAAGGAATTAATTTCTCGTTTGGAAAATGCGCCCGTCGAACACGCCGAGGCAATTCTTTCCGCGTACGAAGTTTTGCAAGGACTCCACGATCGCCAGGTGCTGGAAACATTGCGCGGCTTGCTCGGGTCGGAAGGAAAAGTTCTTGAGGTTGCCGTAGATGCACTGAAATCGCCGGAATCGATCCGGGGAATCAGGAACCTGGTGATCCTGGCGCAAACGATCGGCTCCATTGATCCTGCATTGCTGAAAGCTTTTGCCGGCGCGCTTCCGCAAGCGCTCATTCAGGCGAAACAAGAATCTTCCAATCCGCCCGGGCTGTGGGCCCTCTTCAAGCAGCTCTGTCACAAAGACAGCCGCCGCGGTCTTTCCGTCGTAAATAGTTTGCTCGAAATTTGGGGCAGAAATCTGGCCGTCGAACATAAGCGAAGCACGCAGTAAGGCCCTCATACAAACGCGATGTAATACAAAGGAGAAACCGATGCAAGTGGCGAACCGCTGGGGAATCGCACTCGCAGGCATCTTCATGCAAATCGCTCTGGGCGCCGTATACGCCTGGAGCGTTTTTCGCATTCCACTTTCCAAACAATTCGGATGGAGCATCTCGCAAGTTACGCTTACTTTTACGATTTCGATTCTGATGCTCGGCTTCGCGGCGTTTGCAGGCGGGTTGTGGCTGAACAAAACAGGCCCGCGGATCGTCGCGCTGACCGGCGGATTTTTGTACAGCCTTGGTGTGTTTCTCGCCAGTTTTTCCGCGAATAAACTGTGGTGGCTCTATGCAAGCTACGGTGTGATCGGCGGAATTGGCCTTGGACTCGGTTACATCGTACCCGTCGCGGTTCTTGTGAAATGGTTCCCGGACAAACGCGGCTTTATCACCGGCGTGGCCGTCGGAGGTTTCGGCGCCGGAGCGCTTGTTACCGCGCCTGTTGCGACACGTTTAATTCAAAGCGTTGGAGTTTTGCAGACATTTGCATATCTCGGTATCGCGTACCTCATCGTGACAATGGCTGCGGGCGCATTCATGCAAAATCCACCGGACGGATGGAAGCCAGAAGGGTGGTCGCCAAGCGCTACGCAAGTTTCCAATCGCTCTGTAAACGATTACAAACTTGGTGAAGCTGTGGCCACGTGGCAATACTGGGCACTGTGGCTGATTCTGTTCCTGAATGTAACCGCTGGGATTTCTCTGATCTCACAGGAATCTCCCATCTTTCAGGAATTTGTGAAGGTGACCGCAATCGTTGCAGCGGGAATGGTCGGCATCGTCAGCATCGGAAACGCTGTGGGCCGTGTTTTCTGGGCGTGGGTTTCTGATGGCATCACGCGAAAAATGACATTCTTCCTGATGTTTCTGATTCAAGTGGGTCTGTTCTGGTTTTTGCCGAAGATCACAACGGCCAGTTATCTGACAGTCATTTCGTTTGTCATTCTTATGTGTTACGGCGGCGGCTTCGGGACGATGCCCGCATTTGCGGCGGATTATTTTGGCCCGAAAAATGTAGGGCCAATTTATGGTCTGATGCTGACAGCCTGGGGACTTGCCAGCGCTTTCGGTCCGCTGATCATGGCTGCAATGCGGCAGAACAGCGGGTCATTTGCCGGCGCGCTTCATTTGATTGCAGGAGTGATGGCGCTGTCTGCGATATTGCCGCTGCTGGTGCGTCCGCCCAAACCACGGCAAGCGTGATTTTTCACCGCATTATTTTTTTCGCGCTTCATTTTTAGATAGGGCGTGACAACAGCGCCAATTCACTGTAGATTTCACATCGCCTGATTTCCGTTCTTGCTCCCGGCGCGGAGAGCTCTTGAAAATTTGCCGGCTTTTCACACTTTTTGCGGTTGTGTGTGTGTTCGCGGGCTCGGCTAATGCTCAGTCCGTGGCCAATTTTTTCCCGGCTGGTTCAGCGGGCAATAAGCTTGCGTCCGGCAGCACGCCTGTAATTCCCGAAACGATTCCCGATCATCATGGATTGACGGCTTCAAGCGACGGAACCTGTCTCTTCTATCGCTACTGGTTTCCTTCCGATCAGCCTGAGCCTGACTATATCGTTCTTCTGCTGCACGGAATCGGTTTGCACAGCGGGCGGTACGAAGGCACCGCGGAAGAACTGAACAAATCCGGCATCGGAGTTTACGCCGTGGACGCGCGCGGCCATGGACTCTCGTGCGGCAAGCGCGGATTGATTCCGACGATCGCAAAAGAAAATCGCGATCTTTCCGCGATGTTTGCGACGATCCGGCAACAGCATCCCAACGCAAAACTTTTTCTGATGGCGGAAAGCATGGGCGGAGTTTTCGCTCTGAATTATGCGCGAACAAATCCTACCGATCTTTCCGGCATGATACTGATGTCACCCGTTTTCAAATTGGCGCGAGCGCAATACTGGCACTGGGGCGCGCTGCGATTTTTTGTTGATTACGCTTTCCGGCCGAATGCGCCGGTCGTGGATCTTTCGCCGCGAACTAAGAATGAATCCGGGAAAACTTTCGCGAAACCCGTTGTCACTTCGCCGGATGATTCGCTTTCCTTCACCCGCGTAAGCATCAACTATCTGATGGGCATTCACAAAGCCCTCGTTCACTGGCAGATCAAAGCGCCGCAGATTCATGTGGCCACGCTGGTGATGGAAGGCGAACGCGATCCGATTGCGAAGCCCGGTTCGGTGCAACATTTGTTCGACCTGATTGCTACGTCCGACAAAAAATTCAGTTTGTGTCCCGACGTGATGCATTCATTGCTGGGCAATTCACATTCGCCGGAAATTTTGCACGGCGTCAGCGCGTGGATCGAAGGGCACTAAAATATTTGTTGGCTCGCGCGGAGGGCGGGTCGCAGACCCGCCCCTACGAGGCACTTCACATCTTGCCGGCGGACTTCAGAAGGCCGGCCACACCGTTCCAAAGAATCTGTACTCCGATGCAAACCAGCAAGAATGACGACAACCGCATAATTACGTTCATCGCCGATTTTCCGATCAGCCGTTCCAGTCCTTCTGCGAAACGGTAGCAGAGAAAAATACTGATCGCGATCACCAACGATCCAATCAGGCCGGCAACCGCCGCCGGAATGTTGAATCCGGAATGCCGGGGTTCGTTTGCGCCCAGCGCAATCGCAACCGAAATGGAACCGGGCCCGACCGTCAACGGCAGCGTCAACGGATAAAACGCCTGTGCCAGAACGTCGCGTGAACGCATGCGCGATTCGGCTTCTTCGCCGCGGCTGTCATCGTCGCTGCTTTTCAACATCGTCCAGCCGGTGGAAATCACAACAAGGCCTCCGCCGACCTGGATGACCGGCAACGAAATGCCGAAGAAACTTAAAATATGCGTGCCGATAAAAAACGAAACGACCAGCAACACAAAACTATTCATCGCAATTCGCCGGGAAAGCAGCGCGCGCGCCGGACTGGAAGAGTTGCGCGTCAGCATCAGAAATATCGGGCTGTTTCCCAACGGATTCACAATCGGAAACAAAGCTCCGAGAATCAGAATCGTGCTGCCGATGATTTCCTTCACGTGAGCCTCCGGCTCAGTTGTGCGTTCGTTCGGAGTATAGCGCGACAACGAATGTCATAAATGTTTTGGTCTGTGCCTCGTACGGCTCAGGGGTCAAGACCCCTGAACTTCCAGCCCTTTTCGGCATGGCTGAAGCCGTGCCCTGATACGAAGCGTTCATGAGGCGGCTGTTTTCACCTTCGATTCTGCCACGGCGATCGAGTCGAGGAGCTGAAGGCGTATGGGATTTGGCCGTTTGGGAATTAGAGCGATTAATACTGGAAGAATGTAGGTGCGTGAAAAGCACAGAGGCTTAAGACAACCGCGGCCCAGCATTATTTTCGCGATAGCGCCGAATTCCCGCTGCTGCAAATAACGACGTTCTCTGTAGTGGAGGCGAACGGCCACGCGCGAAAGATGCAGAGCGTTTCGGCTGAATATGTTTTTCGCGGGTACAACAAGGGCACGAAAAGAGCCGGCGCGCGAATCCACGGGAACGTATCCGCGTTACCACGCAGAGGTTGAATTTCAAAGCGTCGAAGTGCCAGGTGAAAAAGAGCCGTTCCTTGCGCCAAAACTGGTGACGGCAACTCTGGAGACTAATAAAGGAAAGATTGTGATTGCCAGCGTGTATGAACCGAAGGCGAGAACCAAGTGAATGGGGGCGCCTATCGATAGTAAATGGAATTCAAATCGACGAGAAGAAAAGTCACGAACAACACCCTTGCGCTTCGCTTCTTTCAAAGGGTGCGGCACCCAGAATCAACATCGGATTAAATCTAAGGATGGGCCACCCGCCTGCGCCAAAAATGGACACCCGGCCAGTCTCCCGCGACGCGCCCATGACCCACAGCATCGAAATTTCAGCAGGTGTCTCACCACGAACTCAAGATCGGAGACGAACAATGAAAATGAATCGAAGGCAAGTTCTTCTGACTTCCGTTGTTGTACTTCTCGGGTTGATTGCCGTTAGCGTTGCTACCGTTGCAGCGCCCAAAACGAACCATCACAACGGGCAGCAAATGCTCGGCGAGCGTATCAAAACCAACGGGAACCATGTGATCCACAAGAATGGAAAACACACCGTTTCGGCGGAAGTTAAGAACGGAAAGATCGCGGGCGTGACCGTCAAGAACGACAAGAACGAAAACGTGCCCGTGAAGAAGTACAAGACCACCAAGAAAATGACTGAGTTGATGGACGCGGCGAATGGAAGTCAACACGTGTCGTTTCTTTCGGCCCAAGATCAGTACATAGGCACGGTTTGGATTGGGTATGCATTCATCGACGAATACGGGAACGAGGAAATCTATTGGTTCCCGTACGACATGATCCTTGACGGGATCACCGGCGCGGTAGATTATGTTCCAGCGAGTTGAGCGGCTGCGTTTCTGAGGTGTGGCACGCGCCGGCCACGCGCCCAAACTTTAAGTGCTAGTTCAGGAACCCCGCGTTTACCCGTCCAGAAGATTCAGGCCGGGACAAACAGTCAAGAGCCCATCCTTTCCCCCGGAAAGGATGGGCCACCCGCCCGGCTCCGTCATCCAATCAGCCCCAAAGAGTATGGGCGGACGGACAAAAAGATCAAAGAAGCAATCCGATCGGAGTCCAGAGTCATCGCGGCGTCACCCCTTTGTACGGTTGTTTCAGCGCCGCAGCGCCGCAGCGAATCGCGCTCTGTCGGCAACGACGAAACCACCCTGTCGGCAAAGATGAAACCGGGTGGGCCAAAAATGGGGCACTCACCAAACGAAGAAAAACGAATCATAAATTTCATGCTGTATAATCCGGGCCGATGGATCTAAGCCCGTCCATGCTCGAATGGTGGCAATGGTTGCTGTGCGCGATAGTTACTGGAATCGCGTGCCCCTTCCTGATTTCAAAAGGTCAACAACTTCAAGCCGGAATGAATAAGGGCCGGCAAGTGATTGGAACCCTGCTTCTGTTCATGGGATATGTCAGCGGTATGTCTGCGCTTGGTTCAGGAATCTTCGTAATTTTCCGCCTGGTGAAATAAGGCGCGAGTTTTCGTCCGCCGCGGCGCACCCGCACGTCCCCCCCGCAGGCGGGTTGGAGTTCGTGACTTTGCCTGTGTCATCAGCCCCGGGCCTCTCTCCGCCAATCACCACCTACTCACCAAACACACCAACGAATTCTCTCGCTCCTGTCACCCTCTTGCCGCGCCACTGTTTTGCTGTCGCGGCCATGGCGCGCCGCAGCTTTAGCGAAGGCGGCTTGACACCCATAACCATTCGATCAAGGATCCGATCCGCCGCGCATCAATTGGCAATTCGATCCTATCAATGTCTGATCAACCCAAAGCAGTTCGCAAATCTCCGGGTTCTAAATCTCCGGGTGCCCGTTCACGTAATTCGCTTGTTCCTATGGCGCCGGTGTTCGAAGACCGCACGCACCACATCGAAATTTTTCAGGGCGACTGCCGCGAAATTCTCGCCGCCATGCCCGCCGAATCCGTTGACCTCATCTTCGCCGACCCGCCCTATTTCCTTTCCAACGGAGGCATCACCTGCCACGCCGGAAAAATGGTCAGCGTCAATAAAGGCACCGCTAGC
>Ga0137403_10009722_pt1 | contig 10674 bp, 13 predicted proteins | sample CZOMad2_1_16fung_FD_122057 | JGI IMG/M metagenome (GOLD analysis project Ga0137403, IMG submission 122057) | Vadose zone soil fungal communities from Angelo Coast Range Reserve, California, USA - CZOMad2_1_16fungal (Hybrid Assembly) | ecosystem: Environmental > Terrestrial > Soil > Vadose zone... | reverse complement strand
CGGGGTGCGCGCACCCCTTCCGTCACTGTGCAGAAAATATCCGCGTGGTCGCGTCGCACCTTGCGTTTGTCGGTGACGCGCGTGAAGCCCCCGGTTCCCGGCAACACGCCTAACAGTGGAACCTCAGGGAGGCTCACCGCCGCGGAGCGGTCATCGATGAGCAGAATCTCATCGCAGGCGAGTGCCAACTCGTAGCCGCCTCCGGCGGTCGTCCCGTTGCAGGCGGCCAGAAACTTGAGTCCCGAGTGCCGGCTCGAATCCTCGATGCCGTTGCGTGTTTCGTTGGTGAACTTGCAGAAGTTGACCTTCCAGGCGTGCGAAGCCAGGCCGAGCATGAAGATGTTGGCGCCCGAGCAGAAGATCCGTTCCTTCGCGCTCGTCAGCACGACGCTGCGCACCTGCGGGTGCTCGAACCGCAGCCGCTGGAGTGCATCGTACAGCTCGATGTCGACTCCCAGGTCGTAGGAGTTGAGCTTGAGCGTGTAGCCGGGCTTCAGGCCCCCCTCTTCGTCGACGTCCATCGCCAGCGTCGCCACGGGACCGTCGAAGGAGAGCTTCCAGTGCCGGTATCGATCGGGATGCGCGTCGAACGTGACCCACTGGCGGGGTTGCAATGGCAGCGATGCGGCGGCTTGCGCCATGGAATCTCCTCCTCGTGGATCTAAAGGGGCATGTCGGGAGCGATGAGCTGCCGAAGGGCTGCAAAGCTCTGCTCGACCGAGCGTCCCGAGGTGTCGACCACGGCATCCGCCTTGCCGTAGAGCGGTTCACGCGCAGCGAGAATTTTTCGCAGGTCATCCATGGCTTCTACGTGGCCAGCCATCGGCCGCATGTCGCCCTGCGCGACCACGCGTGCCATATGCTCCTCGGGCGCCGCCTTGATCCAGACCGTATAGCAGTTGAGCAGCAGCAGCTTGTAGGTCTCAGGCTCCGACACGATGCCACCCCCGACGCAGAGCACGATATCGTCCTGACTGCGGATGATCCGCTCGAGACAGCGCCGTTCGATCCGACGGTACCCCGCCTCCCCATACAGCAGGAAGACTTCGGAAAGGGTGATGCCCGCTTCGCGCTCGATCTGCCGATCAAGCTGATCGTGTTCAGGAACGACGCCCTCGCCTTCGTCGAGCTGGAGATGAAAGCGGCCGGGATCCTCGATTTCGGCACGAGCTTGCACAATCCGGATTTCGCCGGGATAGCCGCGGCGGCCGGTCTCCTGGGCCTGACTGCGGAGACCCCGGAGCAGGTTCGACCGATGATCGGCAAGGCACTCGAGCACGACGGGCCCGCCTTGGTCGAGGTGCTCGTCTCCCGCCAGGAGCTCGCGATGCCCCCGACGATCACGCTCGAGCAAATGAGGGGGTTCAGCCTCTTCATGCTCAAGGCGGTGCTGAGCGGCCGGGGCGATGAGATCGTCGATCTGGCGAGGGTAAACCTCTTCCGCTCGTGACGGCCGACACGGTCCCCGCTCGGCTTTCGCGTCCTTGCGGAAGAATGGGCCGAATCCAAACCTCCCGCCACGCGGTTCCGTCTGAAGGAGTGAGAAGAGAGAAAGCGAGGCACCCCCGTGGACAAGCTGAAACGACCGAAGAGATTGGCATCGATGGCGTTCATTGCACTGGCGACTGTGCTTGCGATCAACGCGCCCAGCCAGGTGCAAGCAAGGGGCGGGGGCGGTCACTCAGGCGGTAGTGGCATGCACGATGGCTTCGGCATGCACGATGGCTTCGGCGGACCCCATGGCTTCGACGGGCACCACGACTTCGGCCGAGGTGAACACCGCGGTTTCGGGGGCGGGCTGGACGGGCTGGACTCCTCATACGGCGGAGACTATCCGGAAGCCGAGGGCGGCCAGGCTCCGGCCTACTACTGCCCAAGCTACGACGCGTACTACCCGAGCGTGACGAGCTGCCCGGAGTCGTGGGAGCCGGTACCGGCTTCATGACCAACCCGCGCCGCAGCAATGGGCTCGGCCGCCGGATGCATTCCACGGGGCCGGCGGGTTCGCCGGCGGGGTGAACCTCTTCCGCGGCAGGAGCGCGTGAGCGATGACGCGAGTGCTGATGCTGGGCGTGTTCGCCGTTGGCCTGACGGGCAGTGCGGCAGGATGCGCCCTCAACCTCACCGCGACCTGCGAGGCCTCGGGCGGCACGTACGCGGGGGGGACGTGCTCTGGATGGGGCCCGAGACAGCAGGCGGCCAAGGAGGCGTGCGAGGCGAACGGAGCCGTGTATTTGTGGGGCGCAGATACCTGCGTGCTCGGCAGCGGGGGACCGTGAGAGGGGACTCACCATGAGCTTTCACAGGTTGAGGTACGCGATCAGTCTCCTTGGAGTAGCTCTGCTCGTCGCGACGCCGGGCCTTGCGCGGGCCATGGACCCGGATTGGAAGGCGGTGGAACAGGCGCTCGGCAAATCAGGTCAGCTGCAAGCCGGCGATGTCTTCCGGATCGGCATGCCGAGGACCGACCTGACCGTGACCGTGAAGGGGGTTCCCGTGACGGCTCCGTTCGCGCTCGGGTCCTACGCCGCGTTCAAGCAAATCGGGGAGGAGGCGATGGTGATGGGCGACCTCGTGCTCCTCGATCAGGAAGTGCCGGGGGTGATGTCCGGCCTGTTCGGTGGCGGGCTCGAGGTCACGGCGGTTCACAACCACCTGAACGAGATGTCGCCGCACGTCATGTACATGCACTATGAGGGTCGTGGGGGCGCCGTCCAGCTCGCCCGGGCGCTCCGGCAGGCACTGTCTGCCAGTGGCACGCCCTTGGGCCCCGGCGCGCCTTCAGCCCCGGCTGGGAATGCCGGATTCGACACGAGGCAAATCGAGGCGGCGCTCGGACGCGCGGGGCGAGACATCGGTGGCGGCGCGTTCCAGATCACGGTGCCCCGCGCGGAAGCCATCACGGAGATGGGGCATGCGTTGCTCCCCGCCATGGGCGTCACGACCGTGATCAACTTTCAGCCCCTCGCGGACGGCAGGGCCGCGATCACCGGCGATTTCGTCCTGATCGACCGGGAGGTGAACGCCGTCGCCCAGACCCTGCTACAGAACGGTATCGATGTGACGGCGATCCATAACCACGGCCTGATGGACACGCCCCGGCTCTTCTATATGCATTTCTGGGCCACCGACGATCCGGTAAAGCTTGCGCGGGGGCTGAAGGCAGCTCTCGACAAGACGAACAGCCAGAGACCGTGAGTGAGTGTTGGATATGGGTGAGGAGATCATGAGCAGACACTGGAGGCGGATGATCGCTCTCGTCGCGGTGGTGGTCGCGGCCGGCGGATGCGCCACCCTCCAGCAGCGGACGCTCGGGACCGAAGAGGTCCTGTCGGCAGCCGGCTTCCAGATGAAGTCCGCCGACACGCCCGAGCGGATGACAACCTTGCACACGCTGCCGCCGCGCACGCTGGTACCGCAGACGCGCGACGGTGAGGTCCACTACGTCTACGCCGATCCGGACGTGTGCAAGTGCCTCTACGTCGGAACGGAGGCGCAGTACCAGCAATACGAGCGATTCTTACTCCAGAAGGAGCTCGCCGACAAACAGCTCAGGGCGGCTCAGGACTACTGGAACGCCAGGTCGACCTGGGGAGCGGTGGACGCGTGGCCGTGGTTCTAACCCCCCGGCATGTCAGTGGATCGTGCCCCCCCGGGTAGGCCAGATCGTGAGCGTCGCGTCGAGATCCTTCGCCTGAGGCCACGCCAGGCTCACCAGGAACGACACCAGAGCACCAACCGCCAGCGATCCCATCACCGCACGTCGCATTGAGGTCCTCCTCTCGAGATTGGTACACGCCTACGTTCCTTTGACGTGGGCATGTCGCGTGCCGGCTGAGGTCGCGGGAGATCTCCGCAGGAACGGACAAGGGTGTCGCTGTCGCGTTCTTGCCGAAAGTCGAAGAACCGGCTGCGGGGCTCGGAACGAGGCCATCAGAAGAACGAATGCGAGCACGCGAGCGCAGCGGTGAACGGGGCTCGATGGGATCGTCGGCCCTGGGCCTGATCGGTCACGTCCTATTGGGGAGATCGTGAGCATGCGTCGAGGATGGAGCATCGGTCTGGCCGCGGTCGGCCTGGGCGTGATGGGGATGCTGGCGGGCGTTCTGGTGGCGCGGGCTCAGGGCACGGGCTCCAGCTATATCTCCGTCAACGAGGAAGACTTTCGGACGGTCTTCGCCCGGATGAGCGGGGCGAAGGCCGCGGTCATGAAGCGCCAGCTGGACCTGCTGGATGCACGCTACGATCTCGGCGACCGGCCGGCCGCCGGCGCCACCATGAGCCGTGGGAAGCCCATCCAGGAGGGCGTCCGCGTGCGGCTCCCCGCCGGAGTCTCCTGGGAAGCGCTGGCGAAGATGAATCCGGACGAGGTCCGTGACCGGGGGCTGTACCCCGCCGGCTTCATGCCCTTGCCGCACGAGAACCAGCCCGAGGGGGGGATGGTCTTCCCCCTGTTCCAGATCAGCGAGGTCAAGAAGCAGACAGGCCGGGACCTGACCCGCTTCGACCTCGACTTCGACCTGCCCGACCGGTTCCTGCCCGAGTTCCCGGCCCCGATCTACCTGACGACCCGTCCGGACCTGGGCGACGTCTCGCAGGGCAAGCTGGTCACCACCGACAACTACTACGGTCTCTTCAACGGCATCCTGAACCCGAAGCAGCTCGAGGGGCTGCGGCTCCTGCTGACCCCGTTCCCGCAGCAACAGTTCAATGTGACCGCGGATCGCCGGAGTGAGCACCCGAGCCTCGGGGTGGCGTGCCTGGACTGCCACCAGAATGGCCACACGAACGGGGCCGACCATCTGGTCGGCGATATCCGGCCGCAGGAGTTCCGCCATCGCATCGAGACCCCGTCGCTGCGCGGCGTGAACATCCAGCGGCTGTTCGGCTCGCAGCGCGCGCTGAAGAGCGTCGAGGACTTCACCGAGTTCGAGCAGCGGGCCGCGTATTTCGACGGCGATCCCGTCGTCGCCACCAAGAAGGGCGTCAACATCCTCGAGCGTGGGAGCCAGGTGCACTTCATGGCGGAGTTCCAGGAGATCCTCGACTTTCCGCCGGCTCCGAAGCTGGACGTGTACGGCAAGCTCGACCCCCGGAAGGCGACGGCGGCCGAGCTGCGCGGGCAGGCCGTCTTCTTCGGCAAGGGCACCTGCGCGACCTGTCACGTGGCACCGTACTACACCGACAACCTGATGCATAACCTCCAGGCCGAGCGCTTCTTCAAGCCGGCGACGGTCAACGGCATGAGGGCCGTCGGTGATGGGCCGATCAAGACCTTCCCCCTGCGGGGGGTCAAGGACTCGCCGCCCTACCTGCACGACGGCCGGCTCCTGACCCTCGACGACACGGTGGAGTTCTTCAACCTCGTGCTCGGGACTCAGCTCACACCGGCGGAGAAGAAGGACCTCGTGGCCTTCCTCCGGGCCCTCTAGGTGACTGGTGAAGACGTTCTGGTGGCCCCTGGCGGGGCTGGTGCTGCTGGCGATGGTGCTGGCGGTATACGTGATGGCGCGGACGCGGCCGTCGCCCGACTGCACCAGCAGCGTCGTGATGGGCCGGGGCCCTCACGGCGAACCGGTGGAGTGTGTCTGCGTCGGGGGGACGATCTCCACCTGCTTCGGCCCCGGCCCGTAGCGCCAGGTTGCGGGGCGGTGGCGCCGAGCCAATCGTCATCGCCGGCCGTCTCGAGCGGCACTGAAAAGGAGCGTGGCATGACCATGGCACCACCGAATCGTCCGATGCGGGCCGGCAAGCGGCCGGGACCGAAGCAAGGCCCAGAGGGGAGCCGCGCGTGAGAGAGGGCACGATAGGAAAAGGGCGAGAGTTCGAGGGGAGCCTGCTGGTCGAGATCGTGGGCCGCCTCGAGCGACTTTCGGAGGAACGGCATCGGCTGGCCCGCGGCCAGGGCATCTTGATTCGCGCGGCCACGCAGCTCCGCCTGGGGAAGAGCGCCGAAACGGTGCTGGCCGAGATCCGGGAGCAGTGTCCGGAGCTCCTGCGGGACTATTGCGATCTCCAGCTCTCCCTGGCCCCGACTCCGGTTCGATCGATTGGTCGAATCGCGGCCTCGGCCTGAGAAGAGCGATGACCGTGGACCACCTCGAGTGGGTTCTGTTCGGATGGGTGCTGGCCAATCAGGGCGGCGTGCCGCTGCCCGTCGTTCCGGCTCTCCTCGCCGCGGGTGCGCTGGCCGCGTCCGGGCGATTGCAGATCCTCGAGGTCTTCGCCCTCGCGGTGGCGGCCACGCTGTGCGCGGATCTCGGCTGGTACGGCATCGGCCGGTGGCGCGGTGCGGGAGTGCTCGCGCTGCTCGGCCGGCTTTCGCCCAGGGCGAAAGCGTTCGTCCGCCGCGCGCAGGACCGGTTCCTTGCTCGCGCGGGGACCTTTCAGCTCGCCGCCCGATTCCTGCCCGAGCTGAACCCCATCGCGGCCGGCCTGGCCGGCGCGACCGGAGTGAGCATCACCCGCTTTGTCGGCTACGGGGCGGTCGGCGCTCTCATCTGGGCCGGGACCTGGACCGGGACGGGCTACCTGCTGGGCGGCGCGGTGGTGGAGCTCGCCGAGCGCTTTGGGATTCAGCTCGGGGTGTTCCTGGTTGCCGCTCTGCTGCTCTGCTTGGTGGTCCGGCGCGCGCGGCGGTATCGCCTCCTCCGGATGCTCCAGAAAGCCCGAATCACCCCCGAGGAGCTGAAGGCGCGGCTCGAGAAGGGCGAGCGCATGACCATTCTCGATGTTCGAGAGGTCGATGAGGTGGCGCGCACTCGCTACATGCTCCCCGGCGCGCGCTGGGTCAAAGCGGGCGATCTGGGTGGGCGACTGGGAGAGCTTCCCCGGGACGCGATGGTGGTGCTGTACGGTTGCCGCCCCCAGCGGGTGAATGGAGAGCGAGCGTTCCCGCAAGCGAATGTCGCCCTGCGGCTGCGGTGCGCGGGCTTTGGAAGTGTGCGGTCCCTCGCCGGGGGTCTGCCGGCCTGGCAGCGGCATGGTTATCCAGTCCAGATGCTTGACGCCGCTCCACTCGGTGACATCGATAGGCTCCCAGTGCCAGACGATGCGCCGGGAGTCCTGGTGGAGTCCGCGCCCAGCGGGACCGAGCCACGGCCCTACGGCGGTCTCCGAGCACCCGGAGGCCGATAGCCTCGACCACGGCCACGTCCGGGACGACCGTCGCGAGATCCTGCCGCCCGTGTCGGGATTTCGCGAGCGCGGGATGGTCGATTCTTGCGAAAAGGTGGGCGACCCGCCGTCCTCGCCGGCTCCGCGCCCCTCCCAACGAGCAACGAGGAGGAACGGCCATGGGCGATCGGCTCCGGCGCGCCACCGTGATCGTGGGGATGGCTCTGCAGGCGTTGGCGCTCGTCTACGACGCGCGTCCGGCCCGGGCCCAGGCGGGCCCGGCGGCGGGCGAGCCGCCCCGGCCCGCGTATCAGCTCGGTTCCGCCGGACGCTACGACGAGGACTGGTCGAGCCTGCGAGGCGTGGACCTGGGCGCCACCGGCGACGTCTGGGATCGGATGAAGTTCATCCCGCTCACACCCGACGGGAGCGTGTGGCTCACCTTTGGGGGACAGGTGCGTGAGCGGGTGGAGTACTTCGGGCACTTTCTGTTCGGGGCTTCGACCCCCGAAGATTCCGATGCCTATCTCCTTTCCCGGTACCGGCTCAGCGCCGATCTCCACGTGACCCCGTACTTCCGCATGTACGCCGAGGGGAGGAGCTCGCTCGCGCTGGACCGGGACCTCGTGGGAGGGCGGACGAACGCGTTCGTCGACGAGCTGGACCTCCTGAACGGTTTCGCGGACGTCATGATTCCGCTCGGCGAGCGGGCGAGCGCGACCCTGCGCGGCGGCCGCCAGGAGCTGATCTTCGGCTCCCAGCGCCTGGTCGGGCCGGGTGACTTCACCCAGGTGCCGCGCACGTTCGAGGGTGGGGCGGCGATGGTTCGGATCTTCGACTGGACCATCACCCCGTTCTGGGCCCAGGCGGTCATAGTCGACAAGTACAAGTTCAACAAGTCGACGTCGGATCAGAAGCTCTACGGCGCCTTCGCCACCGGACCCCTTCACGTCGTGCCCATGAGCCTGGACCTCTACTGGCTCGCCGCCGATAACGCGACGGCCACCTTCAACGGCACTCCCGGCCGCGAGCGGCGACACACGCTCGGAGGCCGGACATGGGGCAAGATCGGCCAGACCGGGCTCGACCTGGAAGTCGAGGGGGCGGCCCAGATCGGGACGGTGGGCCGCGGGGACGTGGCCGCGTCGATGTTCACGACCAACCTGGGTTACACGCTGCCGGTCACTCTGCTCTCGCCCCGCGTCTACGTGGAGTTCGACTATGCGAGCGGCGACCGGAGGCCGGGCGGTGACGTCGGGACCTTCAACCAGCTCTATCCGAACGCCCACTCGTTCCTCGGCTACATGGACTACATCGGGCGGCAGAACATCCTCGGTCCCAGCGCCGGCCTCGCCGTGAGCCCGGTACGGGACCTGACCCTGTCGCTCCAGCAGTACTTCTTCTGGCGTGCCTCCGATCGCGACGCGCTCTACAACAAGGCGGGGGGCGTGCTCCGGCCGGGGACCGGGACCACCGCTCGCTATGTCGGGGCCGAGATCGACCTGCTGGCGACCTACAACTTCACGCGTCACATCCAGGGCTACGCGGGGTACAGCCACTTCTTCACCGGGGAGTTCCTGCGCAAGACCGGTCCGTCCCGAGACAGCGATTTCGTGTACGCCGCGATCCAGTACACGTTCTGACGGCCTGTCGCGTTCTTGCGGAAGAGTGGCGGGGCGCGACTGAGGTACCGCGGCCGCGCATCATAAAAGTACCATGAGCGGCTCCAAACGGCTGATAGAGAAGGCCGCGCGCGCCGGCCGCCCCGCACTAGCGCAATGGAGGATCACATGACCAAGCTTCGCGCGCTCTCGATCGTGGTACCCCTCGGCCTCGCCCTCCTGACGACGGCCGGCCCCGCCGCCGCGTACGTCGTCGAGGCGCTGACGTGGATCCCCGCTGACGAGGCCTCGGACAAGCCGACCCTGGAGAAGGCGATCCAGGTCGCCGTCGACGACATCGCGGCTCACGCCGTCGGATTCACGCCGACCATGGTGTCGATTCGGGACGCCAAGCTGGTCGGCGATCGGATCTACCTGTTCGTGCTGTTCGCGGACGCTGCCGGGGAAGCGGAGCTCGAGGTCATGAGGGCCCATACGGCGCCGTCGGGCTTCGAGCCGCGCTGAGGCGGCATGGGCGTCGCGAGCCGCCTGCGCCGGCATCCCTACGCCCTGGGGTCGATCGCCCTCCTGATCGTGATGGTTGGTGGCGGGTTCCTGGCGCTATCGGGGCCCTGGCGATCCACCGCCGGCGCGCAGGGAGGCGTCCCGGCCCCGCCGCGCGTCCCGGTGGTGGCGGCGCCGGCGCGCGCGCGCGACGTCGGAGTCTATCTCAACGGGCTCGGGTCGGTCACCCCGCTCAATACCGTGACGGTGAGGAGCCGGGTGGACGGCGAGCTGATCGCGGTTCGGTTCCAGGAGGGGCAGATCGTCAGCAGCGGCGCGCTGCTGGCGGAGATCGATCCCCGCCCGTTCGAGGCGCAGCTGACCCAGTTCGAAGGTCAGCTGGAGCGCGATCAGGCCCTGCTCGACAACGCCCGGCTCGATCTCAAGCGGTTCCAGGTACTCGTCACGACGGACGCGGTGCCGCGGCAGCAGCTGGACACCCAGGCATCGCTCGTTCACCAGCTCGAGGGCACGGTCAAGAACGACCAGGGCCAGATCGACGCCACCAAGGTCCAGCTCGTCTACTGCCACATCACCTCGCCCATCGCCGGCCGCGCGGGGCTCCGTCTGGTGGATCCCGGCAACATCGTGCACGCCGCCGATACCGGCGGCCTGGTCATCATCACCCAGCTCCAGCCGATCACCGTGATCTTCACGATCCCGGAGGACAGCATTCCGACCGTACTCGAGCAGCTCCGGCGGGGCGTCCGGCTGCCGGTGGAGGCCTACGACCGGGAGCAGCGGAAAAAGCTCGCGGACGGCGCGCTGCTCACCATCGACAACCAGGTGGATCCGACCACCGGCACGGTCCGCCTCAAGGCCCAGTTCCCCAACACCGACAACCGCTTGTTCCCCAGCCAGTTCGTCAACGCTCGCCTCCTCATCGAGACCCGGCGCGGCGCGACGGTGGTGCCGGCCGCGGCCATCCAGTCGAGCCCGAAGGGGCCGTTCGTCTACGTGATGCGGCCCGACCGGACGGTCGCGGTCCGCCAGGTCGGCGTCGGGGTGACGGACGGGGACGACGTGTCGATCGAGCGGGGGCTGACGGTCGGCGAGCAGGTCGTCGTCGAAGGTGCCGAGCGGCTTCGCGACGGAGCGGGCATCGAGCTGCGGACCCGCCCGTGAATCTGTCGCGCCCCTTCATCCTGCGCCCGGTCGCGACGACCTTGCTCATGGCCGCGCTGCTGCTGGGGGGCGCCCTGGCTTATCGCCTGCTGCCGGTCTCCGCGCTGCCGCAGGTGGACTATCCGACCATCCAGGTCTTCACGTTCTACCCGGGGGCGAGCCCGGACGTCATGGCATCGTCGGTCACCGCGCCGCTCGAGCGGTTCCTCGGGCAGATGCCCGGGCTGAACCAGATGACGTCCACCAGCTCGAGCGGCAGCTCGGTGAT
>Ga0137403_10009721_pt1 | contig 10674 bp, 11 predicted proteins | sample CZOMad2_1_16fung_FD_122057 | JGI IMG/M metagenome (GOLD analysis project Ga0137403, IMG submission 122057) | Vadose zone soil fungal communities from Angelo Coast Range Reserve, California, USA - CZOMad2_1_16fungal (Hybrid Assembly) | ecosystem: Environmental > Terrestrial > Soil > Vadose zone... | reverse complement strand
GCCCTGTCGGCGCCCAGGAGGGCTTGTGCCTCATTGCACACCGCAGGGAAGACCGTCACCGGTTCGGTCCCGCGTGCGACGAGCGTCGCAACCCGCCGCAGCGCCGCCTGCTCCTCGGCGAGCCGTGCGAGGGCTTCGCGAGATTCGGCATTCGCGATCGCCGTCGCGACGAGCTCCGTGAACTGTTCGAGTCGCTCCTCTGTGTCGGGCGGGACGTCGTTCCTCGAGTTGACTGAGATTGCTCCCCAGAGACGGCCCTCGACGACGATTGGACTGGCGACTTGCGAGAGGTAGCCGTGATGTCGGAGGAAGTCGGCGGTTTCGGTGCCGGCCGCCTCGACGTCATCGGCGCGAATGCGGGCGGACCGTTCCGTTCGAAGGACATGGGTCGGTGCGAAAAGCTCGTCGGGCGGGAAGCGTGATCCGAGCGGGACTGCTTCGACGCTCTTCGAGACACCGACCACCGCGAGCTCCGGGCCGGGCTCGAACCGAACGACGCCGGCGACGTCGGACGTAGCCGGGTCTAAGTGGAAGAAGACGCGATCGACTTCGGCGCTGACCGCGGCGAAGACTTCCGCGGGCGCGGCGCCTTGCGCGACGAGCGTCGCCACGCGCCGCAGCGCTGCTTGCTCCTCGGCGATCCGTGCGAGGGCGTCGCGCGACTCGGTATTTGCAATCGCGGTCGCGACGAGCCCGGTGAACTGGCCGAGGCGGGTCTCCGACCGTTCGAGAATCGGCTCCGGGTCGGTCGAGATCGCGATGACCACGCCCCACAGGCGACCTTCGACCGTGATCGGTGCGCCGATCGCCGACTGGAAGCCTGCGCGCCGTGCGGTGCGTGCGATCTCGCCCTCCAAGGCGCTGTAGTCGTCGATGCGCGCGGCGTGCCCCGTTCGCACGACCATCGCCATCACGCTCGGGTCGTCGAGCGACCACGTGCTTCCGGCCGGGAACGGATGGTCGCCTGACGCGGCGATCACCGTCCCAGAATCTCCGTCATAGCGGACGAGCTCGATCCGTTCCAATCCGAGGAGGCTCGAGGCCTCGGCCACGACCGCCCCAAAGACCCGCTCCGGTGAAGCCGCCGCGGCGACGAGCGTGGCGACGCGTCCGAGCGCCGCCTGTTCGTCGCCGAAACGCCGCAGCTCGTCGTGCGCCTGGGCGTTCGCAACTGCGGTCGCGACCAGGTCCGTGAACGCGGCCAGCTTGTGCTCCGCCCCGGTGATGAACGGCTCCGGCCGCTCTGTGGCGACGAGCATGACGCCCCACAGGCGACCTTCGACGAGGATCGGCGCGGCGATCGACGAGCGCCAGCCGTAGCGGCGCGCGATCTCCGCAGCCTCACCCGACGCGTCGTCGTAGCCGTCGACGCGCGCGGGCTGTCCCGTCTCCGCCACCAGCGTCAGGACGTTGCGGCCGCCGATCGCCGACCGGGTACCCACGGGAACGCCTCCACCCTCCGCGCTCCAGTTTCCGATCGCGGTCGCCATGCCGTCGGGGTCGAAGCGGCCGACGACCGTGATGTCAGTGTCGAACAGCTTCCCAACCTCCGTCGCGACGGCGTCGAAGACCTCAGTCGACGGCGCGTCGCGGGCGACGAGCGTCGCGACACGCCGCAACGCTGCCTGCTCCTCCGCGAGCGCCGTCATCTGCTCGCGAGCCTGCGCGTTCGCGACTGCCGTCGCGACGAGATCCGTGAACCGTTCGAGCCGCTCCTCGGTGTCGGGCGGAAGGTCGTTCCTCGAGTTGACCGACATTGCTCCCCAGAGACGGCCGTCGACGACGATCGGACTGGCGACTTGCGACAGGTAGCCGTGACGTTGGAGGAACTCGGCGATTTCGCCACCGGCCGACACGAGGTCATGGGCGCCAATGCGAGCCGGGCGTCCCGTGCGAAGAACGTGGGTTGGCGCGAAGAGTTCGTCGGGCCGCCAGCGTGATCCGAGTGGGACTACTTCGACGCTCTTCGAGAGACCGACAACCACGAGCTCCGGGCCGGGATCGAACCGGCCGACGACGGCAACGTCGGACGTCACCGAGTCCAGGCCGAAGACGCGATCGACTTCGACGCTGACCGCCGCGAAAATCTCTGCCGGCGCGGCGTCCTGCGCGACGAGCGTCGCGACGCGGCGCAGTGCCGCCTGCTCGTCGGCGAGTCGCCGCACGTCCTCGCGCGCCTCAGCGTTCGCGACCGCGGTGCCCATCAGCTCGGTGAACCGACCGAGACGCGACTCGGTATCCGGCGGCAAGGGCTCGTCGTGGGTCGAACCGGCGGTGATCACGCCCCACAGTCTCCCGTCGACCAGGACTGGGGCTCCCGCGACGGCGCGAACACCGATCGAGCGGGCAGCCTCTGCGAGCGGCCCGCCCGCCTCCGTGTAGTTGTCGATTCGCGCCGTTCGCCCGGTCCGGAGGACTCGCGATGCGACCGTGTCGCCTTCCAGCCGCTGGCGCGAGCCAAGCGGGAACGCGTCTCGACGGCCCGAGCTCCCGACCACGAGCGCGCTGCGGTCGCCGTCGAAGCGCAGCATCCGGATCTCCTCCGTGCCCAGGAGTCGCCCGATCTCTTCCGCAATCGCGCTGAACACCACCGATTGGGGAACTTCTTGCGCGACCAGCGTCGCCAGGCGGCGAAGCGCAGTTTGTTCGCTCTCGCTGCTGCGTCGCTCCGTGATGTCGCGCCCAACGCCATACATCACGCGGTCCTCGGGGACGGGCGTCACGGTCCAGTCGATCCATTTGTATGAGCCGTCCCTGCAAACGATCCGGTTCTCGAACGAAAGGGCTGTCGCACCGCCGATCACGCGACGTGCCTCCTGCTCGGTGCGCTCGCGGTCGTCCGGGTGGACGAACTCCATAAACGGCCGCGCCAGCGCCTCGCGCTCGGTGTAACCCAGAACCGCCTCGACCGCCGGATTGACGCGCTTCCAGTAACCGTCGAAGCCCGCAAAGATGACCATCTCCGGAGAGAGCGTGAAGTACCGCTCGACCTCGCGCGTCGCGCGCCTGCGCCGCTGCGTCGTGACGGCGAGCGCGACCGTCACAGCAGCGAGAGCGAGCCCGGTCCCGAATACGAGCCACGCGTCCCGCGACGAATCCACCTGCGTCAGCACGAATCCGGCAGCAGTCGCCGCAATCACGAGCAACACCAGCACGGTCAACCGCAAATGCACGTCGATCCTCCTTGGGCCTGGGGATCATTGTGCTCCTCGCGACGCGACCGCGCGAGGTGCGCCTGGAGAACGCGATTCAGCGCAGCGGAGGAACGATCAGGACCAGCCGACCCGCACGAACCGCCACCTCGTGCGAAAGGCTTCCGGCAACCACCTCGTGAATGCCAGTCAGGCCCAATACATCCGTCCGGGCAAGCAGCGTTTGAGCACCCACCGAATCGGAGTGTATTGCTAGGTTCGCCGAAGATCGACCGCAGGAGGAGCCAGATGGAGAGCCCCATCGAGGTGGTGCGCAGGTTCTGCGCGGCGTGGTCCGACAATATCGGGGCCGCCGAGCTGGCCGCATTTTTCACCGACGACGCCGTCTACCACAACATCCCGCTGGCGCCGGTCACCGGCAGGGAGGCCATCGCCAACACGATCGCCTCGTTCATCCGCCCTGGCGCGCCAGGCATCGAGGGCATCGAGTTCCGCGTCATCAACATCGCAGCCGATGGTCCGGTCGTGATGACCGAGCGGGTGGACGTCTTCAGGCTCCCTGACAAGTCGTTCGAGCTGCCGGTCATGGGGACCTTCGAGGTCAGTGACGGCAAGATCAACGCCTGGCGCGACTATTTCGACATGAACCAGTTCACCAGCCGGATGGGATAAGGCTGGACATGCAGTTGCTGGATGCCCCACAAGTCAAGGCCGCCTAGAGCTTCCTGACAGACGCCGAATCAAACCTTGGAAACGAAACACTATGGCGCATAGAGCAACGACCTCCCTGAGCCTCCATTACCATATCAAGCCTGGTCAGAGAGAGGCCGTTCTTGTCGAGATAACAGGCGTGCTTGACCGTTGTGCGAAGGAACCTGAATTCATCATGGCTATTGTTCACGAAACTCCAGAACGGCCGAATGAATTCGTGTTCTACGAGCTATGGGAAGGAACGCGCGCGGAATTCGACGCGATCCAGAGCTCCAAGCCGTACCGCAAGGCGTACATGGAGAACGTCAGACAATTTCTCGAAAAGGTAGACGTAGAATGGAACTCACCAATCCTGGAATGGGGCACGAACCTGACAGGTCTTAACCAGTCGTGATGCTGGGGCGCGCGCATGACCCTGAAGATCGAAACCGCCTCCGACGGCAAGACAGCGACCCTCCGGCTCTGTGGGCAGATCGACCCGGACCACCTGGCCGAGCTCGAGGCAGAGCTGAGGCGGTGGCGTCCGCGACTGGTGTTCGATTTGGCGGAGGCAACGCTGGTAGACCGGGAGGTGGTGCGATTCCTGGCCGCGCGTGAAGCCGAAGGCGTCGAGCTCCAGCATTGCCCGCGCTACATCCGCGAATGGATCCATTGCGAGCGGAGTCACACCCAGGTGTGACCGCCGAGGGGGCGGTCGCCGGCTGCGCCGCACCAGCGCTTCGCGTTCGCCCCCCGGCCGTCGCACGCGATAGCTTATGAGCCGAAGGGGGCCTATGGGCTACTCACCCAGTGGAAGTGCGGATATCGGATCGGAGAACCCGCTCCGGACTATCATCGATACGATTCCCGCCCTGGTGTGGTGCTTCCTGTACGACGTTCACGATTCCGCCAAACTCCTCCTCGGGCTCAACGATGCGGGCCAGGCTGAGGATCTCCAGCGCAATGCCCAGGGCATCGCGATCATCGTCGACCCCCGAAACGACTCGCACCTGCTGATGGCGCAGATGCAGGTGCTGTTCACCAAGTTTCACAATCGGATCGTGGACTGGCTACGCGAGAAGGGCACGGCGGAACACACCATTTTCACCGAGGCCCAGCGACTGGTCGTCTGGCACTACCAGTGGATCATCTTGCGGGAATTTCTCCCCGAGGTGATCGGTGACGGGTTGACCGACGCACTCCTGGCCGGCGGGCCGCGCTACTAAAGCTACCGGGTCAGACCCAGGGACCCACCGGTGCCGCTCTTCCCCGATCTCATTGGTTTTCGGGCGGTTCCTGCATCACGGGTCGTGGACTGGGCCGGGTTCTTCGACCTTCCCGGCCGTCCGCCGGCCCAGCGCGCCAAGAAACTCGATGGCCGGCTCTGCAGCTCCATCATGCACCTCCCCCAGGCGCTTACCGGCGACATCGAGGTCGAGGCCTTTCACAGCCTGGGCGCGCGCGATCTCCAGCGGGGCCACGCCCTTGGCCTCCCGTCCGGCCATCGCGCGCCATATCGGCGCTACCCCCCTCACCCGGGAGCAGACCGCTCTCGGCTCGATGGGCTGGGAGCAGGAAACCCCGCTCTGGTACTACGTCCTGAAGGAATCCGAGGTCCAGAGCAACGGTGACCGATTGGGCGAGGTCGGGGGCCGCATCCTGGGGGAGGTGTTGGTCGGTCTCCTCGATCACGACCCGGGCTCGTTCCGCGGGTCGCGGCCGGACTGGCGTCCCGAATTGCCGTCCCGAGTGGCGGGGAAGTTTACGATGGCTGATCTCCTGGAGTTCCTTGACAGGTGATACTTAGTCAACCCCCGCCCCCGGTCGTCGTGCCAGGCGGCCGACTGGGGTGTTCGACGGATGCGATCAATAGTGGGCCGGCCGCATAGTGCTCCGCGTAGTTCACACCTTCTCAAGGAGCACTGTCATGAGCACCATTACCACCAAGGACGGCACCCAGATCTACTACAAGGACTGGGGCAAGGGTCCCGCTGTCACCTTCTCCCATGGCTGGCCGCTCAACGCCGACGCGTGGGACGGGCAGATGCTGTTCCTCGTGCAGAACGGCTTCCGCGCCATCGCGCACGACCGGCGCGGCCACGGACGATCGAGTCAGGCCTCATCGGGCAACGACATGAACGGCTACGCCGACGATCTCGCCGCCGTCATCGAGGCGCTCGATCTCCACGACGTCACCCTGGTGGGCCACTCGACCGGCGGCGGTGAGGTCGCGCGGTACATCGGACGCCATGGAACGGCCCGGGTCGCCAAGGCGGTCCTGATCGCCGCGGTGCCGCCGATCATGCTGAAGACCCCGGCGAATCCCGAGGGCCTTCCGATCGAGGTTTTCGACGGCATCCGTGCGGGTCTCGCCAGGGACCGCTCGCAGTTCTACCAGGAGCTCGCCATCCAGTTCTACGGCGCCAACCGGCCCGGCGCCCAGGTCTCCCAGGGGCTGCTCGATCAATTCTGGACCTGGAGCATGCAAGCCGGACTCCTGAACGCGTACGAGTCCGTCAAGGCCTTCTCCGAGACCGATTTCACCGAAGACCTGAAGCAGTTCGACGTCCCGACGCTGGTGCTCCATGGCGAGGACGACCAGATCGTTCCCGTAAAGGACTCGGCGGTGAAGTCGGCGCGGCTCATCAAGGGCGCCAAGGACGTCTACTATCCGGGCGCGCCGCACGGCATCACGGCGACGCACCAGGATCAGGTCAACGCCGAGCTCCTCGCGTTCCTGCGGGGCTCCCCGGAAACCTCACGGCGCGGCGACCGCATGATGGCCGCAGCCTCAACCAATCGCTGAAGGGATTTACCATGAAAGTCGTGATCATCGGCGGAAGCGGGCTCATCGGGTCGAAGCTCGTCACCCGCCTTCGTGAGCATGGCCACGAGGCCGTGCCGGCGTCTCCGGACTCGGGCGTCAACACGCTCACGGGCGATGGCCTGGCCGAAGTCCTCGTCGGCGCGGCCGTCGTCGTCGACGTGTCGAACTCTCCGTCATTCGAGGACGCGGCAGTGCTCAAGTTCTTCGAGACGTCCACCGCCAATCTCCTTGCCGCCGAAGCGGCGGCGGGTGTGGGTCATCACGTCGCGTTGTCGGTCGTCGGCAGCGACCGGGCGCCCGACAGCGGTTACCTCCGCGCGAAGATCGCCCAGGAGAAGCTGATCAGAAACTCGTCGATCCCGTACTCGATCGTCCGCGCCACGCAGTTCTTCGAGTTCCTCAAGCGCATCGCAGACGAGGCCACCGACGGGAATACGGTGCGCATCGCCCCCGTGCTGTTCCAACCCATAGCGGCGGAGGACGTCGCGAAGGCGGTGGGTCGGGTCGCCGAGTCGGCTCCGGTGAACGGCATCGTCGAGATCGCGGGGCCACAACAGTTTCGCTTTGACGCGTTCATCAGACTGGGTCTCAGCGCACGCCACGATCCCCGTGAAGTGATCGCCGACCCCCATGCTCGATACTTCGGCACGGAGCTGGGCGAGCGGACGCTGGTGCCTGGTGCCGATGCCACGCTGGGCGATATCCGCTTCGAGGAATGGCTCGGCAAGTCCGTGATCCAGGCCGTGCCCGCCTGACCTGCCCCGGCGGACGATCGTGGGGAGAGAATCCAACATTATCCCGGATGCCCTCAAAGGAGTGGTATGTCCCATGAAAGATGACAGCACGAAGCGGAGCCAGAATATCCGCAAAGCAGCTGTGGTGGCCGTCCTGCTGTGTGCCTTCGGCGGCCGGCTGATGGCCCAGGAGGCCGTGGTCACGCCGCTCATGACGAAGGCGCTGGCGGACATGCCCGGGAAGGAGGCTCTGATGATCATGGTGGAGTACCCGCCTGGCAGCTCAGACCCCGCCCACCGGCACAATGCGCACGCGTTCGTCTATGTACTGGAGGGGTCGGTCGTGATGCAGTTGAAGGGAGGAAAGCCGGTGACGCTGACCCCCGGGCAGACCTTCTATGAGGGGCCGGAGGATGTCCATGTCGTCGGCCGGAACGCCAGCACCACCAAGCCGGCCAGATTTCTGGTGCTGCTGTTGAAGAAGCAAGGCGCCCCAGTGCTGGTGCCGGCTCAATAGGGAACAACGGTCGCCGGAGCGGAATGATGAGTAAGGCTCGAATGGAAGCGTTCAGCGATGGCGTCCTGGCGATCATCATCACCATCATGGTGCTGGAGGTGAAGATCCCACACGGCGTCGAGCTCACCGCGCTGCGGCCGTTGATTCCCGTGTTGCTGAGCTATGGGCTCAGCTTCATCTACCTCGGTATCTACTGGAGCAATCACCACCACATGCTGTATGTCGCCCACGGGGTGAATGGCGCGACCCTGTGGGCCAACCTGCACCTGCTGTTCTGGCTGTCACTGGTGCCGTTTGTCACGGGCTGGATGGGGGAGAATCGCCTCGCGCCAGCCCCGACGGCGGTTTACGGAGTGATCCTGTTGCTGGCGGCGATCGCGTACTTGCTGCTCCAGTATGCGATTCTCCGCCAGGAGGGACCGGAGTCCACGCTGGGAGCGGCGCTCGGGAGTGATTGGAAGGGCAAGACCTCTCCGCTGATCTATGCCATCGCGATTCCCGTGGCGTTTCTGCGGCCGTGGATGGCAGCGGCATTGTATGTGCTCGGCGCCCTGATGTGGCTCGTTCCTGACCGCCGAATCGAGAGGACCATCTCGCATGCGAGGCGGGAGGTCAGCACGGTCGGGGGAGGCATGAAAGACCGTGCCTCAGGCGAGGTCAATGCGTGAACGATGGATGGTCACAAATCGATCACGACGTCGCGAGTCGGTCGTGAGCAGCACACGAGCACGTTGCCGTCCGCCGGCTGGTCGAGCGGCTCGGGGGCGTACGCCACCGCCCCCGACACCAGGCCACTCTCGCAGTTGTGGCAAACACCGGTCCGGCACGACCAACGGACCGGGACATCGCACGCCTCGGCCAGCTCCAGGATGCTCTGGTAGGCCGACGCGTTCCAGTGTGCGGCGATGCCACTGCGCGCGAACGACACCAGCGGACCGGTGTTGGCATCGTTCTTGGGCGGATGCGGAGCTCGCGTAGCTGCGCCGACGACACCGGGCGTCATCGATTCGCTGCCGTTGAAGATTTCGACATGAATTCGCTCCAGCGCCACGCCCAAGGTCGCGAGCGCCTCTTTCATCTCTGCCATGAAGCGAGTAGGTCCGCAGAGGTACACATCCGCGTCTCGCGGGACGCCGACCTCGTCGAAGACCGGCCGCGACAGATGACCGCTAACGTCGAAATCCTCACCCATCCTGTCGCGCGGGCCCGGCCGGCTGAAACAGACATAGCTGCGGCCGTGCGTGAGCGCGAGCATGAGGCGGCGGACTTCGGCGGCGAATGGTTGATGCTCCCGATCGCGAGCTGCGTGCAGCCACAAGACCTGTCGAGTCGAGCGAGCCGCTGCCAGCGTGTGCAGCATCGCCAGCACGGGCGTCGCTCCGATTCCCGCGCTGAGCAGCACAACTGGCCCCTCGCCGAACTGTAGAACGAAGCTTCCGCGCGGCGAGCTGACGTCGAGAGCATCGCCCACCCGCACATGGTCGCGCAGGTACATGCCACCGGCCCCGTTCGGCTCCATCTTCACGCTGATTCGATAGCGCTCTGTCGAGAGGGGGCCCGAGAGCGAATAGCTGCGAAAAAGCGGGGAACCGCCGGCGGTCCGTTGAAGACGCAAGACCACATACTGACCTGGCAGAGCCGTTGGCAGCGCCTGACCGTTCGCGCTCTGTAGCGTGAGTGAGAGGACGTCCGCGGACTCGTGATCGATCGCCATGACCGCGAGCGGCCGAAATCCCGGCGCCACCGGATGCGCAGCTGCTGCCGGCGCGAGCCCGGCGTTGCCACTCGCCGCGGCAGTCGTTTGGCTCTGCAGTAACGCCTCGAACGACGAGCGCCAACCGGGTGAAAGCGCTTCGATCCGCAGTGCGCGCTCCAGTCGCTCGCGCGCGTGATTTGGCAAATAGAGGAGCGCGTTGATCTCTGCGACGGTCATCCGCTCCTTCGCCTCTCCCACCTTCACGATTTCGTCGCCGGCTCCCACCTCGCCTTCCCGCAGGACCCGAAAGTAGAAGCCCGGCCGGCCGCTGGATGTCAGCAGAGCCGGCATTCGGGGCTCGTTCATCCGAATGCCGACGCGATAGCAGGTAACGCGAGGCTGGGTGACCTCGAACAGGGCGCTGCCGATCTGATAACGGTCGCCGATGCACACCGCATCGTCGGGCAGTCCTTCGATCGTGAAGTTCTCGCCGAACTGTCCGTGGACGAAGCCGGTCCTCTTCAGCTGCTCTTGCCAATAGCAATACGATTCGACTTGATAGACGAAGACGGCGCGCTGCTCACCCCCGTGCCCCGCCAGGTCGCCTTGTCCGTCGCCGTCCAGATTCAACCGGCCGACCCGACAGCGGCCAGGCACCGGATCCTTCCAGATCCCGGTGTGCACAGTGCGACCCTTCCACTCGATGTCACGCGGAAGTCCGACGTTCACCGATAGCAGTTGGGCCATGTTGGTCTCGCCTTGGTAGGAACGGGATACCCCCCGCCTTGAATCGGCTTATCGGCGCGCGCATGTCGCCGGGCACGAGACGTGCCACCCTCGCTGGCTGAGCTTCGCGGCAAATCGAGGCGCCGGGTCTCCTTCCGCGCGACATGTGGTAATGGCTTGCTGGCCGGTCTTTAGCGCATCGGGCGCGCGCAGCCGCTATAGCGACCCCGCCGTCGGATGCTGGCTCATGGCTGGTTGCGGGGGGAGCGCCTCGGAAACGTCGAGGCCGCGATCGGGGCCGTGCGGAATCACCGTCTGACCCGGCTCAAGAC
>Ga0137403_10009720_pt1 | contig 10675 bp, 12 predicted proteins | sample CZOMad2_1_16fung_FD_122057 | JGI IMG/M metagenome (GOLD analysis project Ga0137403, IMG submission 122057) | Vadose zone soil fungal communities from Angelo Coast Range Reserve, California, USA - CZOMad2_1_16fungal (Hybrid Assembly) | ecosystem: Environmental > Terrestrial > Soil > Vadose zone... | reverse complement strand
TCGAGGCGGCCTATAACGATAGCCTGGGCGTGACTCGAGCATTTATCTTGAACGAGCTGGCTCGGGTAAATCGCGAGCTTGGGGGCGAGTTCGATTTGCGGGGCTTCGATTTGAAATCGATCTATGACAACGCAGCGGGACGCGTGGATGTTTACCTCGAAAGCAAACGCGATCAATCCGTAGCGGTGCGCAATCTCCATACGTTGGTGACCTTCAAGGAAGGCGAACGAATCCACATGGAGAATGCCCTTTCTCAGGGGGCTAGTATATAACGCCGCGTGATGGGCGGAATCCACGGTAAAGACTATTCAACGCCGAAACGCGGAGGCGCCGAGAAGTTCAGATTTTGCTCTCGCTGGGGTGAGCAGCCGCACCTACCGGGTGAAATCTCAATCGCGCTGCATCCATCACGTCAGGCATCCCCTCGGGGTCGCGCACCGGGCGAGGCCTTTTTTGGATTTCCTCTGCGTCTTTGCGTCTCTGCGGTAAAAGGTTTATCGGCACCCGGGCTTCCTGCTACAGTAATTTCGATGAACAGGCTGGACGAGCTTCGGCGGCGGCACGCGGCCGCGGAGCAGGGTGGCGGTGAAGCGCGCAAAGAGCGGCAGCACAAGGAAGGCAAACTTTCCGCCCGCGAACGCATCGAGCTGCTGCTCGACGAAAATTCGTTCGAGGAGCTGGACAAGCTGGTCACCCACCGCTGCCGCGATTTCGGCATGGAGGAGCAGGTTATTCCGGGCGATGGCTTCGTCACGGGCTGGGGCCACATCGAGGGCCGCCTGGTCTATGTGTTCGCGCAGGACTTCACGGTTTTCGGCGGCTCACTCTCCGAGACCAACGCGCAAAAAATCTGTAAAGTCATGGATCTGGCGCTCAAGAACGGCGCGCCCATCATCGGCCTCAACGATTCCGGCGGAGCGCGCATCCAGGAAGGCGTGCTCTCGCTCGGTGGCTACGCCGATATTTTTCTGCGCAACACGCTCGCGAGCGGCGTCGTGCCCCAGATCTCGGCCATCATGGGGCCGTGCGCCGGCGGAGCGGTCTATTCTCCAGCCATCACCGATTTCGTATTCATGGTGGAAGGCACCAGCTACATGTTCGTCACCGGTCCGGACGTCCTCAAGACCGTTACGCACGAAGATGTCACCAAGGAACGCCTGGGCGGCTCCATGACGCACAATTCGGTCAGCGGCGTGGGCCATTTCGTCGCGCACGACGACGCCGAGTGCCTGCGCATGATTCGCGAGCTGCTGAGTTACCTGCCGCAGAACAACCGCGATGATCCGCCGCGCAAGGAATCGCGCGATCCCATCGACCGCATGGATGCGGAACTGGACCGGCTCGTCCCCGAGGAATCGAACCTGCCCTATGACATCAAGGATGCCATCCGCCGCGTGGTGGATGACGGCCGGTTCTTCGAGGTCCACGAGCACTTCGCGCAAAACCTGGTCATTGGATTCGCCCGCATGGATGGCCGTCCCGTGGGAATTGTGGCCAATCAGCCGGCGCATCTGGCCGGGTGCCTGGATATCAACTCGTCGGTGAAGGGCGCGCGTTTCGTCCGCTTTTGCGACGCCTTCAACATCCCCATTCTGACTTTCGAGGATGTGCCGGGATTTCTGCCGGGGACGGAGCAGGAATTCGGCGGCATCATCCGTCACGGCGCCAAGCTGCTGTTCGCCTACGCCGAAGCCACCGTTCCAAAAATCACGGTGATCACGCGAAAAGCGTATGGCGGGGCTTATTGCGTGATGGGGTCCAAGCACATTCGCACGGACATCAACCTCGCTTGGCCGACGGCCGAGATCGCCGTAATGGGTCCTGAAGGCGCGGTGAATATTGTTTACAAGCGTGAACTGGCGGCGGCCGGAGAGGGGTCGCGGAGCGACAAGATAGCCGAGTTCCGCGAGCGATTCGCCAATCCGTTCATCGCGGCCGAGCGAGGGTTCATCGACGACGTGATCGAGCCGCACGAAACCCGCCCCCGCTTGATCCGTGCTCTCCGCATGCTGGAGAACAAGGTGGACACAATGCCGAGAAAGAAACACGGGAATATCCCGCTCTAGCAGACAGTTATCCGAGCACGGCGGGCAGGCGTCATTCCATGCGAAAGTTCATGGATACGCTAGCGGTCACACTGATCTTGCCCAGGGCGATTGTGCCTTCAGCGGTGCCGCGCCCGTTGCCCTGATATGAATTCTGGGCTGCGTTGAAGCCACCCGAATTACGTCGTCCGTACCACGCTCCGCCGCCGTAGGAATAGGTCGACAGGCTGGTGGGCTTGCCAATCACCTTTAAGCCTGCGGCGTCGGCAAGGTCGTTGGCTTTCTCGATGGCCGCTTTGGCAGCCAGCGCCCGCGCCTGGTCGCGGTACTTGCGCAGTTCGGTGGTCATGAATTCGACGTCGTAAATATGGTTCGCCCCGGCTTCCAGCACGGCACTCAAGAGCGGCTCGAATTTGGACACGTCCTTCAGTGTGATGGCAATGGATTTCTCCACCACATAATGATCCACAACGGTTTCGACCGAGCCGTTGTACCGGATATCCACCCGAATGACATCCGTCTGTACGTCGGTGGGATCGATCTGAAACTTGCTAATGGCGTTCATGACGCTTCTAACGGCGCTATCGTTTTTGGCCTTGGCCGGCGCGAGACTCTTGTCGCGTGTTTCCACGCCGAGCGAAAGCAGCACCTGGTTGGGAATGACTTTGACTTCTGCGTCGCCCGTTACGGACACGACATTGCCTTGATTGGGATATTGAGCCTGGACGAGGCATGGAAGGACCAGAGAAACGAACAGGATCCGTGTCTTCATGTAGTTCGCCTTTCTCGCGAGATTGTCACTCACATTGTTGATGTATGCTGTGCTTGATTACAAGGTTGTTTTGCGGACGAAAAGCCTGCGTGCCGAGAATAACGGTGAAGGAAGGCCAGAATGCCTAAATTCTAACGTGGCTGCGTCTAGGACCGACGGGTCTAGTCCTGGCAGACGCAAAGTGAACCCCGCGAAGGTCTGAAGGCATCTCAAGAGGTGGGTGTTATGAAATCCAAAGCGGAGAGATTGCTGGTGGTCGAGTCCGAGAATTCCCTTAGGGAACAGATCGTCGCGGTGTTGAGCGACGCGGGATATGAGGTCTCGGCCGACTACAGGGAGGGAATGAAGGCGATTCTCGCATTCGATCCTGACGCAGTTGTCCTGGGCGCTGATCCTCCCCAGCTCGATTGTTGCGACCTTCTCTCCCAAATCAAAGGTTCGGAGCACACTCAGTACATACGCGTTCTAATGCTATCTCCGGGAGGATCTGGCGAGCGGACTCGGGGACTGGATCTAGGCGCGGACGACGTGCTGTCGCTGCCCTTCGACCCACACGAATTGCTGTCGCGGGTCCGCTCGCAACTACGCAGCAAGCACATTGCGGACGAGTCTCGGGAACGGCTGCGGTTGGCGGAGGAGAATCAAAACGCTAATCGGCAGGTGGTGGCGGCAGTCAATGAAGAACGGCGGACGCTGCGGGTTGGCGTACTGGCGACCGTCATCGTGTTAATCACTGCTGGTCTGGTTTTTCTCTTCTATTTCCGCCGCACCCAAGAACAGAACACCCGGGTCTATGCTGCGATCACCCGCTTGCAAACGGGCATACTGACACAACAACGGATGGTAGAACGCTCCCGTCGAGCGCCCCAAGACGTCGAGTCCGGTCTCTCTCCGGCAGGCGATCCGCAAAAGCTTCAGCTCCAGAAAAAGAGCGAAGAGTTGAGATCGAAAATCGCAATCAGCAAGACAGAAGACGCTTCCGCTTTGCGAAATCAATTAAGCGCGGTAGAAAGCCGGCTCCAGAAGCTGGAGACCGACGGCAAGTTTGCTGAGGCGATTATCCAGTCCTATAAGCCGAGCATCTGCCTCATCCATGTTGTGGTTGCCTTACGCGATCACACCACAGGACTGCGATTGCATTACGCTGGGCTAACGAGCAGTGGCGAGCCTACAACCGACGAACACAACAACCCACTCCTGAGCCTTACCGGGAAGGGACCGGAAGTACACCTGGATGTTTTTGGCACTGGGTTTCTCGCCTCCAACAATGGACAAATCCTCACCAATCACCACGTAGCCGAGCCTTGGTGGCAGAACGATGAATTGAAGGAAATGCTGGATCAAGGTCTTGAGCCAGTGATTGCTGAGATGACAGCGTATTTCCCCGGCGTTCCACATGGAGTTGCCATCAAAACGGAGAAGATTTCATCTGCCGCCGACGTGGCTGTCGTGAAGGGAAATGTTTCAGAGCTGGGAATCAAACAAGTCGCCCTTGCCGATGGCCGCCGATCTCCCGTCAGCGGGGGACCCGTAGTGCTACTCGGATATCCCACTGCACTTGATGCAATTTTGGCTCGGGCCGGAGCAGAGACGCTCCAGTCCATCGCGACCGCATCCAAAGGTGATCCGAAGCAGGTGATGGAAGAACTCGCCCGCCGCAACCTGATCAGGCCTGTCATCACTCAGGGGCACATCGGCGAAGTACTGGCTGACAAGATTGTCTATGATGCCCAAACTACTTCGGGGGGCTCTGGCGGTCCGCTCTTCAATAACGAGGGCAAAGTTATAGGAATTAACTTCGCCATGGTGCGTGAGTTCGGCGGATCGAATTTCGCGATTCCCGTTGGTTACGGAAAGTCACTTCTTAAGCCATAAAGCCTCTGCAGCAAACCAGGGCTGCAGGCCTCTCGCCTGACGCTGTAAACCAAACACACTTACCTCGATAAAAAGAATCCTTATATAAGGATAATCATCTCATATGCTGTTTGACCCACTTGGGGAAGCGAGCTTCCGGGCGGAGGGAATTTCTATGTTTCGTAAACTGATTGCCACCGACAACGACATTGCGACGACCATTCTTCGATTGGCACTCGGAGTAATCTTCTTCGCCCACGGCGCCCAGAAGACGCTCGGGTGGTTCGGCGGATACGGCTTCACCGGCACGATGGGCTTTTTCACGGGAGCCATGCACATTCCAGCCGTATTCGCATTTCTGGCCATTATCGCGGAATTTATTGGCGGATTAGGGCTTATCTTCGGAGTGCTTACTCGGGTTGCAGCCTTTGGAATTTTTTGCAACATGGTCGTGGCGGTCGCGCTGGTGCATGGCCAATTCGGTTTCTTTATGAACTGGACTGGAGCCCAGAAGGGAGAAGGTTACGAGTACCACCTCCTCGTGCTGGCGACTACGGCCTTTCTGATGATTCGCGGCGCAGGAGCAGCTTCCGTCGATCGCCTGTTGTCTTCCTCCGCGAGTAACAGGATCACGGCCGAGGCCCGGCCCCAGGCTGCTTGATTGGGGAAAACACAATGAAAAAGAGCGATCGCATTGCGGCACCGCGGCTCTGGCTGGTGATTGCGAAGAGCTATCGTGCGCTAAGCCTCCTGGCCGAGTGGAGTATCGCCAATACGGGACTATGCCTGACGGACTTCGTAGCGCTCGAAGCTCTCTTGCACAAGGGCCCGCTCACCATCTCACAAATTCAGGAGAAGGTGCGGCTAGCGAGCGGCTCGATGACTGCCGCAGTCGATCGCCTGGAGAAGCTCGGGCTGATTGTTCGCAAGTCGAGCCCAAGTGATCGACGGGCGCGGGTCGTGGAGCTCACGGCGCAAGGTAGGCGGCTGGCGGCATCGAGCTTTGAGCGGCATGCCAAGGACCTGGAGGCGCTCATGTCAGCCTTGTCCGAAAAGGAGATGGAACAACTCTACGGATCGCTGAAGAAGCTCGGGCTGCTCGCAGCCGAGAAACTCGATCAACAAGCGGCCCAGGTGAGGGGCAGCAAAGACCAAGCCAGGAAATGATGACACAGTTGGCCGAGACGACAACTCGACTTGAGGAATGCACCAGAAGGGAGAAAGTGGAAAATGCTGAAAATTGGAATCATCGTCGGCAGTACGCGACCGGGACGCAAAGCCCCGGCCGTCGCCAAGTGGGTGCACGACATCCTGAAAAGCCGCAAAGATGCGGATTTTGAGATTGTCGACATCGAGGATTACAAGCTCCCGCTACTCGATGAGCCGGTACCACCGAGGGCACATCAGTACAGCAAGCCCCACACGAAGGCTTGGAGCGAGAAAATTTCTTCGCTCGACGCCTACATTTTCGTTACTCCCGAATACAATCATGGCACTCCGGCAGCATTGAAGAACGCGATCGATTATCTCTTCCACGAATGGAATAACAAGGCGGCTGGATTCGTCGGATATGGCGGCGCTGGCAGCGTCCGAGCGGTGGAAAACTTGCGGCTAGTGATGGGCGAAATCGAGATTGCGGACGTGCGGGCGCAGGTGGCGCTTTCGATGTTTACCGACTTCGAGAACTTCACGACCTTTAAACCGCACGAACAGCACGACAAGGCCGTGCATTTAATGGCGGACCAGATAATTGCGTGGGGCGGGGCACTGAAAGCGTTTCGAGCACCTCACTGAAAATTAGCCGCACGTGCCCGTGGTTCTCACTCATGAGCGGAAAGGGAGGCAGCCAATGCCCAACAGTATTTCGACCCTACTGAGACGCAATCTCGACGTTTTCGATGAGAACGATCCCGCGCGCCGGCGCGCTCTCATCGACGAAATATTCACCGAGGATTGCGTGTTCTGTGACCCCAACAAGGGCATCTACCGCGGCCGTGACGAGATCGATCGGATCGCCGGCGCGATCAAGGCAACTCGCCCTGACTTCCAGTACCAGCCCATCGCGGAGCCCGATGTGTCGGGCGATGGCGGGCGGATCCAATGGGTATCGGGCCGTCCAGGTGAGGCTCCAGCTTACGCTGGAACTGACTTCATCGTTGCCCGGGAAGGCCGCATAGCCGCCGTTTATCTCTTCTTCGACAAGCTGCCCTAAACGTGGCTGAAAATGCGGGTGCCTTCAGATTCTCGCACGGAGACAAAAATGCAAATCGGTATCGATAGCTTCGCAGCGGCATACGACGACGCCAGTCTTGCCGTCAGTGCGTCGGACCGTCTGCGCAACTTGGTCGAACAGATCGAACATGCCGATCAGGTTGGCTTGGACGTGTTTGGGATCGGCGAACACCACCGTCAGGAGTATCTCGACTCAGCCCCCGCGGTCATCCTCGGTGCGGCGGCGGCGCGGACGCAGCGCATCCGTCTCACGAGTGCCGTAACAGTCTTGAGCTCAGCCGACCCGGTGCGGGTGTTTCAGAACTTCGCGACGCTCGACCTCCTTTCGCAGGGCCGTGCGGAGATGGTGGTAGGCCGTGGTTCGTTCACTGACTCTTTTCCGTTGTTCGGTTTCAAACTGGAGGACTACGACTCGCTTTTTGCAGAGAAGCTCGATCTGCTCCTGAAGATCCGTGAGAACGAGCACGTCCATTGGTCCGGCAAACATCGGGCCGCCTTGACAGGCCAGGGTGTCTACCCGAGACCGGTGCAGAATCCCTTGCCGATATGGCTCGGTGTTGGCGGGACGCCACAATCGTTCGCCCGCGCCGGCGCGCTTGGTCTTCCTTTAATGGTCGCAATCATTGGCGGTGAACCGCGGCGCTTCCGTCGGCTCGTTGATCTCTACCGGGAAACCGGCAAGCGGTTTGGACACTCGCCCGATCGCCTGAAAGTTGGCGTGCACGCCCTGGGTTATGTCGCACCTACTACGCAGGAGGCGATCGACGACTTCTTTCCAGGCTATGTCCGCGCCTTCGCCTCGGTCGCCAAGGAGCGCGGATGGCCGCCTGTCACCCGTGCTGCCTTCGATGCGCAACGAGCCCCGGAGGGCGCGCTGCTTGTGGGCAACGCAGAAGAAGTGGTCGAGAAAATCGTCCACTATAGCGAGGCGCTGGGCGGTATCTCCCGCCTTAGTTTTCAAATGAATGTAGCCTCTTTGCCACATGCGAAGCTCATGCGAGCCATCGAAGCGATTGGCACCCGCGTCGTACCGGCGTTGCGCGAACGACTGGCTGACGAATCCAACTCAGCGGAGAGAGCTGTGTCATGAGTCGTTTTTCTAGTCGATGACGCAGGAGCGGTACTGCACGTGGAGTGTTTTGGTTGCACCAAAGTTGCTCAACGTGAGGCAAACTGCAATTCCGGTTTCTCTGAGCCGACATTTAACTGCTGCTTAAGGCGAAATCTCACGACACTTCCGAGTTGTTGCACCGCGCGAATTCGGGCTGCAATCACCCCCAGGCGCGCGCACCCCAAGAGAAGCGAACAATCGTAATCGGAGTAGCGTTCAAGAACCGACATGACGTAGACAAAACGCTCGAACGGCTCAAGTGCAAGAACCGCGGCAATCTCTGCTGGCTCCGCTGCCTGCGTTTTGCCCCCGCCGTCGGGGATCGAAGCGGTATTTTTCTCCATGAGCCGCGGGTTGATGACTCGTATGGCGTTCTGAATGATCACCCGCCGGGCCCACGAGCGCGCCCATTCCTTGAAAACCGGATTCCCTTTTATGGAATCTTCTATTCCGGAGACAAAACACTGCTCCGCCTTCTCGCGATCTGCCGTGAGCAGGAACGACAACAGGTACAGGCCTTCCATCTCTTCGTTGAAGATTCGGTGGAAATCGGCGCTGGTCGCGTATTGCGTTGCTCCAGTGATGTGCTTTGTCTCCGGCATATTCACCTCCGTGGTAATCCCTGCTGGTTCTTCCGTTCGACTTGTTTCATAACGTGCCTGGCGAGCATGCCGCTGGGACGAAACTTTGCTCCCTCACTCATACATTCTGAAAGAGCGTTCTCTCCCTCCTGGCTGATGGCGATTACCTTCCCAAGGTCCACCACCATGGCACGGCCCTCGATCTCCCCGATGGCTGCCTTCCATGCGGTCCTCAGTTCCGCGACCCAGGGCGCAACTAGTGTGCCTGCAAGAACCAACCGTCGTTCCGTGTTGGTGTCAATGACAGAAATCCTCAGCATGGCATTTCTCTTCGCACATCTCTCTTTGCACAGCTACGGCCTGAGGAAAGGCAATTTGCGTGCCAACCTTTGCAGCCGTAAATCCATGAATTCCAAAGCCGGCGAGAAGACTGGAGTGGTGTAGTGTCGAGACTGACGAAGCCGCTCTCAACAGGCCCACAGCAGGGCGGGTGCTGATTCCAGTGCTGGCAAACATTGAGGGTGCTCGCATCGGAAGGGCTACTCCGGCAAATTCACTAAGACAGCTCGTTGGACAGCGAGAGCGACTGCGATCAGGATCAGCCCGATCGAAACGACAGACCATAGCAAAACGACAATGCGCAGGGTCCAAGTAGCTTTGGTTTTCTTGTCGAGTTTCACGTCGGGCGTGGGGTCACTTTTGTCGTCGGAACTCCCACGATGGGAAACAGGCAGGAGGGTGACAGCTTGCTGTTGGCTCATTGCTCATAGCCTCCATTATTTTCTTCGCGCCGGATCTTGGTTGCGCTCTTGTTTCGTCTGCGCCTGAGCTGTTGCAGGAGGTGCTTCGCGAATACGCCGCAGCCGCTGAACTTGGCTCCCTCATTCATCAACTGCAGAAGAAGGTTTTCTCCCGCTTGGCTGACAAAGGTCACGTTCGCCAGGTCAATCGCGAGCTCGCGCCTATTGAGTTCTTGCTTGGCCGCACCCCATGCGGTCGTTAGCTCCACTTCCCACGGCGCGATTAACTTACCTTCCAAGACCAAGCGGCGTTGGGTGCGGCTGTCAATGACAGAAATCCTCAACATCGCACTTTTCCCTTCCACGAGGAAGATACGCAATACGAATGCCAAAGGCAGCTGCTACAAGTCCTTGAAATTCAGCGCTGGCGCGAGAGGCGGGTGCCATCGTGTCGAAACTGTCGAAGTCAATCTCAACGTCCGCCCATCACGCCCCGGGCGACATGGATGTCGATTCAGTGCGAGGCTTGACGCCACCGCTAGGGGAATTCCGATGAAAGCAAGAAAGCAGGAGCGTGTATTTCGTGGTCAGACAAGGCGTTTGGCATCGATGCCAAATTTCTTCATGCGAGAAATCAGCGTAGTCCGATTGATTGCCATACGCTCGGCAGCGCCATCTGCGCCTCCAACCCGACCTTTTGTGTCGCGCAGTACGCGCACGATCTCTTGCCGCTCCTTCTCGTTATGATCCTTGACTGTGCTTCTCGTGGTCCCCTTGCTGATTTCGCTGATCGTTTCTCTCACAATCCTGGAAATCTCGTCTTCGGTGCCGTTATGGTTAGGCCCAGGCGAGTCCACCCTCGATTTGCGCAATTCTGTGATTGGCACATCAAGCGATTTGCCGCGCGTGAGGATCACGGCGCGCTCGACGAAATTCTCCAGTTCCCGAATGTTTCCCGGCCAGTGCCAATTGGTCAGGGTCTTCATGACGGTGGCCGGAATTGTTTCAATCTGTTTTTGCATTCGTCTTGCGAACTTCTGGACAAAGAAACGTACCAATAGTGGAATATCTTCCCGCCGTTCGCGTAACAGAGGGATGCGAATAGGGAACACGTTCAGACGGTAGTAGAGATCACTGCGAAATTCGCGTGCCGCGATCATCTTTTCCAGGTCCCGGTTGGTTGCTGCAACAAGCCGTACGTTGACCTTCTTCGTGTGGGTGCTGCCCAAGCGCTCAAACTCCCGCTCCTGCAGAGCACGCAATAGCTTTGGTTGAATTTCAATAGGGATGTCGCCCACTTCATCCAAAAATAGGGTGACCTGGTCGGCAAGCTCCAATCG